>Ga0180434_10001940_pt1 | contig 28604 bp, 43 predicted proteins | sample SS_ome_7_FD_132453 | JGI IMG/M metagenome (GOLD analysis project Ga0180434, IMG submission 132453) | Hypersaline lake sediment archaeal communities from the Salton Sea, California, USA - SS_1_D_2 metaG | ecosystem: Environmental > Aquatic > Non-marine Saline and Alkaline > Hypersaline >... | reverse complement strand
GGGCTGGTGTCGACGGGGAAGAGGTTTTCTCAGGGTGACTGAGGGTGTCTGTGCTTGATTCAGCGTGGCGGCAGTTTTCTTACCCGTCGAGTGCGCGTGGAAAGGGGCCGAGTGCGCGTTGGTGCCCGAAGTCGAGTGCGCGTTAGGCAGACGTGGGCGGGTTGGCTTGCCAGCGGGTGTGACCAGCGTGTTCGTAGCCGGCGATGCGGGCGAGTTTCTTGAGGGTGGAGATCCGGAGTGCGATGGCTCTCAGCCGGCCGTAGAGATTGGCGTGATAGTGGCTGAGTTCGTCGGCGTTCTCCGGGCGGTAGTAGCCCGTGCTGTCGGCGCATACGGGGAAGCTGAGGTCGGTGAAGTGGACCTCGAGGAGGTGGCGCACGCGCCGTGCCCTGGAGCCGGGCGTGCCGTCAAGGTGGATCCCGGCCGCCTGTGCGATCTCGAGGGCTTTGATGGCGTCACCCTGGCCGACGTGGTGTCGCAGGACCTGGGCAACGCAAAGGAAGTCGTCCGGCAACTCCTCTGCAGGCCTGGCGCAAGGGATCTGCGGGGGCGGTGCAGCGACATCGCAGCCGTTCTGCTGCTCCACGTAATCGAACAGATCCAGCCCGGTTGTCAGAGAAGAGCGCACAGTTGAGCAGCAATGTCCTTCGGCAACCAGAAGAGTGACGGGTACCCTCGGCATTCGATGGGCTCTGGCAATCGGATCACTTCCGGGAGAAGCCAGCAAATCGGCCCGAAAGTGTGTGGGTGATCGAGAACCCATGAGTGGGGCCCCGCAGCGGAGATGTCTGCGAGGGGGACGCAGGTATCGAGATAGGCAAGGGCAATGACGGCACCAAAGACCATGTCGTCCGTGTAGGTCTCGAGGCTGTCCCGGTGTTTGGACGCATGAACGGCAAACCAGCCGCGATGTTTAGTGGCCCAGGTCCGGTTCTCTACCGGCTTCTCCCCTGTGGCAATGAAGTGGGCGTAAGGCTGCCAGACTGAGAGCGCTTTCATCGTATTCATTTCCGGGGGATCCTCCTTTGCGGCGGCACAAATGGGCAGTTCAGGGCGTTGAAGACGGCGCGTTCGTCGGGGGTGTCGACGAGGGTGCCGTCGGGGCGGTGGAAGCGTAGGTCTTTACATCGGCCACCGCCGGAGATCTTCTGCCAGTAGCCCAGAGCGCGCTGCACGAAGTCTGCAGAGCCGGTGCGGACGAAGTGCAGCAGTCCCCACTGGGCTGGATCCGTCGTCTGGAAGAGATCGACCTTCACCGGCCCGATCGCTTCGTCAAGAAGGATGACTTGGGCGTACTTGGAGCCACGCTTCACGGTGACCTCGGCCCGAGCGACCAGGGCCTCCATGAGCCTGAAGTCTGGCTCGAGCGGGAGATTCGGCAGCAGGGCCGGCGCGGACGAGACCATGGCGCAGAGCTCGATGTCGCGGACCTCGCATTTTCGGCGACGAATGCTGCCAGCGATCTCCAGACGAACGGCGAGGGGGTCCAGATCGGCCTGCAGTTGCTCAGCGACCGGCAGCAGGGCCTCCAAGGGCCGCGCGTGGCCGGCCCGATCGGCGAGGAGACGCGCTTCGCTCAATCGGTAAGAACCGTCACCGTCGGGCCCCTCCACGATCCCCTTGCGGCGCATATCCAGGAGCGCCAGGTTGACCAAACGCAAACGGTCGGCCTGCCATAATGCGGGGTATGCTTGTGCCGCGAGATCGACGACCGAGAACGCCCCGTGGTGCAGCGTCTTGATGATGGGATCTGTGGTTGGCATGGTCATGACGCCCGGGTCACGGCGTGTCTGAGGCGATCTTTGAGGGCTTCGATGAGCAGGTTTGCCTGCCAGGCTTTCATGCCCCAGAAATCGCCGATGCGGTATCCAGTGGCTTGCTGGGCGACCTGGGCCATGTATGCGGTGGACTGCTGCACCTTCTCGGGGAGGAGAGGCTCGAGCTGCTTCCACACCGCAAAGATCTTGTGCCTTTGGCGTGTGGTCATTCCCCCGTCCTTTGGGCAGCGGCTACGCCAATAGTGCAGGTTGCTGATCTGCTTCGGCAGCGGTTTGGCCGGGGTCGCCTGGTGGATCTGCTCGTCGACCTTGAGCTCCATCACGGGCATGAAGATGTCGAAATGCCATTGCGTGAGACATTTTTCGCGCGAGCTAAACGTCCCGACGTGGGTCTTGAGCAAGTGCCGGTACTCACCCTCGGCCAGTCCCGCTGCGCGTCGGTAGATCTGCACTTTAATGATCTGTTTGCGGCTCCAGGGCATGGTATCCTCCTGAGCGTGAAAGCCGGGGCCATCCTACTCCCGGGGGAGAATGACGGTGGGCCGGTTTCGGCAGGCCCCGGCGGGGGGTTACTTGGTCCCTTCGGCCGCTGCCTCAAGCAGCGCCTTGTCGACCTTATAGAAGGCGCGCTCGCCCCGCTCGACGAACGCACCCGGCACCGTCTGTCCATCCTCGATGCGCTTCCGTACGGCTTTCTTGACGATGATACGACGGACCTGGACCACGTCGAAGTGCCCGTTGGTCAGGGCCCAGTCGGTCAATTCGTCCTGGGCGGTGACCTGGACGTCGGAAACGTCACGCAGACCGAACCGACCGAAATCGGTCTTTCGGCTGCGGGGCTTCGCGAAGGCATCCTTGTTGGCGAGGATGATGGCGGCCAACACCCTGGCCGCGCCATCGCGCTCCGCCGCGTCGTCGGCGATCTCGGCTTCGTAGGCCGCTTTGCGCCGCGCGATCTGGTCCTCGAACTTCGCCTTTGCCTGGGCGATGCGGCATTCGCACAAGGCGATCTCCTGCATCAACCGGGGGGCGTCCTCGATCGAGAACGCGCGTGAGTCTGTGAGTGTGACGGACACGGTGTCTCCTCCTTTCCTTGTGTTGCTTATGCCTCGGGCCAAGCGCCGCCGGCTTCGTGTCGCCGGCGCACGCGGTCGAGCAGTTGGGCGGTGATAGGGACGTCCTTCTTGTGCGCGAACTCGCGCGCCAGGTTAAGATACTCAAAGAGGGTACGTAATTTGCCGTCCCTACTCACGGCGATCGTCATGGCCTGTTTCTGCAGATCCTCCGGCGGATCCGGCACGTAGGCCGCGCAGATTTGGGCGATCTCTTCGGTGTAGATCCTGTCCGGTATCTCCAGGTAACACTGATTGCGCCCGCGGAACTGCTCGAAGAAGTCAGCCAAACCCCCAAACTTGAAGACGCTCATGTCGTAATCGGTGAGCACGAGGACGATCGCGATGTTGCAGGAATCATACAAATCGCGAACGAACTCGAACGCCTGCGATATCGCTGTCTTCGTGCCGTGGCGGAGCATGTGGTTGGCTTCGTCCAGGATCAGCATCTTGCGATGCCGCTGGTTGAACCAGTCGAAGATACCGTCCTCGAGCATCAGCGATCTCGCGTTGTGCACGTGCGCCTGGCCGATGGCCTGCGCGACCAGGCGGATCAGCTTGGTGCGCGTGCATCCGCTGCGGCAGCGCACGTACGTCGTCAGGCCGTGGTTGTGGTTATCGGCCCATCGACGCACGGTCAGTGTTTTGCTGCGGCCTGTCTTTCCGCAAATGATCCCGAGGTACCGGCGTGAATAGCAGATGTCGAGCTTCCGCCAGATCTCTTCTGTGACGACCGTCTCGACGAAGTCGGCTCCCGTGCGTTGCACGTCGGCCCGTAGCGCTCCGAGGACCTGGAGGAAATTGTCGAGCCGCGCCTCGTACTTGCCGCGGAGGATACGCGGGATATTACTCGCGTCGTATCGTGTTGCGGCCGCGATCTTGGCCGTCTCGCGGCCCAGCGCGTTGCAGATATAGCCCCAGTACCACTGCAGCAACCCGATATCGTCCTCGGCGTATCCCTCCGCCCGGTACCGCTCCAGCGCCGACAAGAACTCATGTTGCCCAACTTGCAGCTTCCCCATTGGTGTCCTGCGTTGTTTCGTCGTCATCTCCTGATACCTCCATGATTTCGTTCCACGTGTCATCGTCCAGGTCGTCGGCGTCATCGGTTGCCGACGGCCTCCCATCGAGCAGCATGTTATCGACCTCCGCGAAAAAGCGGCGGTCGGATTCAGTAAGAACGGACCCCTTTGGAAGGTTTTGATGAGGAAGGTCGGGGTCCGTGGGGGGCAAAGTTGGTGTGGCATCGGGCTGGACGATCTGCAGGCGGTCAACGGGCGATAGGACCTTGATGTCGCCCTTTGCGTCGCGAGCGATCGTGCGCGCCCTGGTCAGTTGGCGCCGGACCCGTGCCATTTCCGTGCCGATCAGTTTGCGTTCCGCCTCGGTCCGGGCCAGGGCTGGCACCGTGCGGATTTCCTCGCACTCCGCGATCAGCCGCCCGTCGAACTGGTACGCGAACACGTGTGCCAGGTTGAAGCGGTCGAGCTTCACCATGACTTTCTTGCCGAACCACGGCCAGAGCGCATTCGACCGGTACTCGCGGCCCATCACGCGGATCACTGCACCCCGGCCGACGGTGGGCGTCCGGCGGTATGGCTTCAAGAACGCGAAAAACAGCGTTTCGTCAGCCAGCGGCTCCCTCAGTTCAGGCCGCGCGTCCCAAAGCTCTTGCGGGCTTTTGCCGGCCAGGATCTTCCCGTGTCCTGGTTGGCTGTGGTAGTGTTCCTGCAGCCAATGTGCGAAGGCCTCGCAGAACTGCTGCAGCGTAGGCAGCGACTCTGGGTTCTCCCAGTGCTTCTGTGCCGCCTTCGGACGCGCTTGCGGATTGCTGCCGAGATACCCAGCCCACCACTTCGAGAATTGCTGGCAGACGCTCAGGAATTGCCGTTCGACCAGCTTCGATCGTGCGTTGTAGGGCAGCGCCCTGGTGATCTGCAGGTCCAGCTCCAGGCAGATACTGTGCTCGTATTCGTGGTCCGGCGAAAACGCGGTCGCGAAACCCGTGCTTTTGAAGTCCTTGCCGTTATCTGTCTGGAGCCAGCGGGGAGGCCGGTTGCCGTTTTGGCGGATCCCCATCAGCAGCGCGTCCTCTATGGCCAGGCTGTCCGGACTCTCGTCGGCGCGGATCAGCCAGCCCACGAACCGCCACGATTTCGCGTCCATCCACGCCGTCAACCAAGGCCGCACCGCCTTCCACGTGTTCTCTTCGTCCCCAGGCACTCGGCACGGCGCGTCGAACTGGTGATGATCCCCGATCCACAGCTCCCCGACCTCCACACTGCTCCAGTCGCGTCGCAGATACCCTATGATCGCGTTGGTCGTCGCCTCTTCGCCATACCGCGCCAGGTATACCGCCGCGGGATCCGCGTGCGTGTTGTACCAATATCCGACCTGGTCCTTGCTGGGCATGTCAACGTCCAGGATCCCCGCCCTGCGCGCCGTCAGAACGGCCAGGCGATGGCTCTCTGCAACGCTGCGCTGATTTTCGTGCTCGTAGTAGCTCGCGAAGATTTGCCAAAACCGCAGATCCCCCCGACGCTCCCGGACAGTCGTGCAGTACCGATCGGCCAGTGCCTGGTCGTTGTCCCACTTCGGCCGGCCGTTTGCGTGCTTGCCAAGCTTACTCATCCACTTCCGGTAGTTGTGAATCGTCAGCGCCGACTTCCCGCCCTTCCCCCCGTGGACAAGCATGGAGAACTGCTCGGTCCGTGTTGCGACGATCGCAACCGCCTCGGCCGTCGTAACCCCCCGTTCGTCGATCGTACGCTTCACCTGACGACAGAACAGCAACCGCTCGTTCTTGATCGCCCGCTGTTTCGTCGTCAGATCCCGCTGCACGTCGACCGTCTGCCGCCGCAACACGAGCGCCTTGGATTCGAAGTCCGCAACGATCGGCCTCTCGGCCGGCAACGTCTCCAGTTTGCGAAGTGCCAGTGTCATTCGCTCTCGTCGTCCCTCTCAGGCATTGTGACCTGTCTGCTAAGCTCGCGCAGCACGCCACCGGCTTCATCGTACAGCTCGAGGATGATGTGGTACTGCCCGTCGTTGAGCCAGTTGTCTTCCTGGAGCTGTTCCAGGACGATGTCAAGCACCGTGAACGCAGCCCGTGTTCCCGCCATCGGATCGATCGTCGCCTTCAACCGCGCCCGTTCCGCACCGTCGATCCCCGCCACCTGATCGATCAGCTTCTCGATCGTCGTGGGGGCCGGCGCCTTCGGTTTCGGTTTCGCCTTCGCATCGGCCTCGTCGTCATCCCCCGGCTCCGGGTCTTCCCACAACCGCACCTTTGCCCGCAACTCATCGCGGGACAGCTCCGCGACCGGCACCCGTTCCAGGAACGCATCCCGCTGCGCTTCCGGGATCCGGGCGACCATCTCCAGCTTCATCAAGTCGCACTCCAGGAGTGCATCATGATGCACTTTGCCGTCTCGCGGCAGCAGTAGCGCGCCGGCCTTGAGGCACTGGAACACCATGCGCCTCCCATACCCAAAATTGTCGCGGGCCCACGTGAGCCATCCGGACGGATCGGCCGGGAAGTACTCCTCACGAGCATGGGCGATGAGCATGGCAATCGTCAGCGCAGCGCGCCGGCCGGCCGTAATGCGGGCCTGGATCTCTGCGGTCACGCCGTCCAGAGAATCCGGGATCGATGGCAGCAGGGGTTCCGGTACGGGAATGTCTTCTGACATAATCACTCCTCCAACAGGGCCACGAGTTTCCGGGCCTTCTCGATGCAGTCCACGGCGTCGAGCGGCTCGTTGTTGAAGATCCGCATCCGGTTCAGCAACCCCGCCGCGTCGGACACGGTCGGGAGTTCCGGCACGGGCGGGATCGTGGGCGACGGGGACGCCGAGGGCGTCGCCGATGGTGGGGGCGGGGGCGGCGTGTCGAGCTTCTTGGCGTCTGCCAGGGCGTCCGCGCCGGCCTTCGCCAACGCGCTCTTCTTGGCCTTGTGTTCCCTCCACCGCCGTTTCTGGACAACAACCCTGCACGGGTCGCAACGCTTCTGCACGTTCGACCGTGGCGCGAAATCCTTCCCGCACTCCGCACAGACCTTCGACGCCCCCACGCCCGGACGCTTCGCAGACCCGGCCGGCTTCGCAGGACCTTCGGCGCCCCCCGTCGCTTCGACCGGCACGATGTGCGCCGAGAACGGCACCATGGCCCCGTCCTCCAGCTCATACCCGAACTCGACGCGGTGCGAGAATACGCCTTCCTTAGGCTCGAACATGGTCCGCGTCTGGTACCGCACCCGATCGCCCTTATTAAACTTCGCTGCACTCATATCACGCCCTTTCTTGCGAGGATGATGATGACCGCCAGCGCCACCGCGTGCATCGCGAGCGACGCGAGCACGCACCATACGCGGCGTGGCGGGTGACAGGTGGATCGTGCACGTTCCATCAGCAGGCCCTCCGTGCTCGGGCATACGGTGCGAGCTGGGGCCCGATCCCGGGGTCGCCGGACGCGTCGCAACCAGCCATGCGGCAGGTCGTCCCCGTCGCGGTGACCCCATCGACCTGGCCGCACTCGATCGCCAGCCATCGGTCTTCCCGTCGGCCGTTGATCCGCTCGACGATCGCGTCGAGCTCTGCATCGGTCGCGTTCAGTAACCGATCGAACGGCCTGCACAACTCCGCGAGCATCTCGTCGCGGATACGGAGTTCTTCCCCGCGCAACTCATGCCCCTGCCGTGCCACCGCGGCCCGCGTCCGCGTCTTCGGATCTACTGTCCCTCTTGCTCCCATCTTGGTTTTCTCCCTTCTCAGGTTGCGACAACGACTTGGCGCACTTAGGATATGCGGTCGAGATCCTGCCGATCACCCGCCAAGCATTTGGAGGACTTTTCCAATGGACTATGAACCCCTCTATCTGAAGATCGGCGAGCTCGAAGAAAAGATGCTGCGCGCTTGCTCAGTCGATGATATAGAAGCCGCCCGAGAATGGTGCAAACACATGGGACTGAAGGAAGTAAAAGAATGGCTCCACCAGAACAGCACAGCAATCGGTTCAGTGCTGCTGGAGATAGACGCAGGACGTCGCGCGCCCGAAGTTTTGCGATCTCCGCATTTGAGGGCTCCATTTCTCTACGCCTGCGTGCTGCATTGCACCGCTGCTGGGCTCGCGTGGAAATTCTACTGCGACACTCGGAACGACGCGCCAGATAATCCTGCCAATGCTGCTGAGCCTTGCTCAGCGGAATACCTGGCCGCGGTGTTTGGGGCCGCATACTGGGAGTTCCGTGGGTCGGACTATCTGGACTACTGGCCGTTTGACCCGCCGAATCCCTTCGAGGAGTGGCAGCTGTGCTGATCATCCCTTTTCTCCCGTCTTCTCGCGTGCGTGCGTCGTTAGATACTTGAATCCGCCGTAGGGCCCCGCATCACTCACAATCCCCGCCTTCCCGCGGGGCCCAATGCGTTACGCGCCTTTCCGACCGTTCGCCACATCGGCATCCTCCGGTACCGGCAGGGGTAACTCCAGTTGCGCATCGGCCATCCCCAGGGAGTCCTTCACTCCGGTTAGGTCGATGCCAAGATCTTCGAGCGCGTCGGTCATGACATCAGCCAGATGCTCCAACGCCCGAAGCTTTTTGTCGATCCGTGCGACATGGGTCTCAAGACGACTGTGGAGGGTTTCATTCATCCCCATAGCTCCTCATACTTCTTGTTCGTGGCACGGGCCAACGCGTTCCTCACGCGCTTGGAGACCCTCTGCCCTTTGGCCACGAATGTTACCATCGACGGATGCACTTCAAGTTTCCGCGCGATGTCGGCAAACGTCAGTCCGCGGAGCTGGACGCTCTGCTTAATCAAGTCGAAACGGAGGCGCTTCAGGTCCGCAGGTGCTTTCTTGCTTGACATATCCAACCTTTCGCGATAACTTATATGAGGTCAAGAAATTGACTTAGTGATTAACGTACCGTATAGGTAGACGCTGTCAAGACTTCATGGACGAAAAAAAGCAAAGAAAAGAATACGGCAGGCAGGTGGAGGCCCTTCGGACGCGTCTCGGGTGGGGGCGTGAGCAGTTTGGCAAAGCCGTCGGCAACCTGAGCAGCGAGACTATCCGGATGGTCGAGAACGGCCACCAGAATCTCGGAAAGGCGGCGCGGGCGGCCGTTGAGAGACTGGCGGGAGGGGAGCTGAGGGAGACAGAGGGAGTCTGGCACGCCAGCCTGTCCCGCGAAATACCCCCAGATCTTCTCGAATGGATTGCAGATATCGCGCTGGACGACACACTTAAGGCAAAAGCTGAGCAGATCGGCGAGGTCGCAAATTGTGGTATTCGGCGGGCAATGACGTTCGTGGTGAGAGAGGAAATCGAGAGAAGGAGGGCAGGGAAATGAAGGGAATGATGGCGGCGATCGTAGCGGCGTCTATGCTGCTTGGTGGAGTGCTGCAGGGCGGAGAAACGAAGCGGTATACAGCAGACTACTACCGCGCAATGAGTCACAAGTTTGAGGGGACGGTCATCAGGCTCTATATCACCCACCTGGAACCTCGATCGACCGCCGACGCCATCCAGACCATCGACGGGATCGAGTATAAACTGTTTCAGGCGTGCACTGCCAATGGCGATACTGCTGGCGGGTGGATTGAAGTCGCGATCCCGCTGAAGAAAGTCGAACGTACCGTCAAAAAGTATGGTCTGGATCCGGCGAGTCGCGGGAACGCGTATGCTGTAAAGACGCTCCGGGGAACGCTCACAAAGGCAGTCTCAAAGGGAGGGGACCCGATCTACTATGTGATCATGCAAAGCAGGTGACCTGCCTTTATCCCGAGAAATCCCGATGGCATAGCCTCGGGGTTTCTCTTTTTTTGTCTTGAAAGGTTTAAGTTATAGTGTATGTTAGACGTATTGAGGTCAAATAGTTGACGCCACCACTCCAAGCCACGGAGGTTTGGCCATGACAGCGTGAATACAAACGGGGAGGTTTCGGGATGGTTACTGCGAAATGCGAGCCCAGTTTGGCGTCCGACGGCGAGATTTCGGTCGTAGGGTTACCGGCCGACATGCAAATGTGCACTATCTCACTGAGCGCGTTGGAGTTCCCGACGATCGAATACCGCCGGCCAGGCGGCGAGCCCAAGAGATTCGTGCTCATCCCCCGTCCCGACGGCAAATACGAGCCGGGTCCGCAATTTCACCGGCAATAAACGGGTCAGCTGACGGGTTTTTCGAGGAGGCCCAGAACTTGATTCACCAGCTCAAGCAGTTCCGCCGGTTCGTGATGGTTTTCTCGCTCTTTGTAGTAGTGGTTGACAGCGTCGCGTATGGGCGGGAACAGTTTTTCGGTCAGTTCCGGCCCCACTCGAGCTCTCATTTCCGACTCGGCGTTGTCGAGCCTGGTGCGGCCTTCGTCGCGCGCCTGGTCCTGGATAAAGACGTCATGGCTGTAGGCGGGCCGTTTACCGGCGATTATCTCACGGTATCCCCTTCGCAACTTCACGAAGTGGTGACGGAGCGGGTCGGTGCATTCACGCAGAGCCGCGGCCCGTTCTGTTCTGTTGGGCATGAAACGTTGCCACAGACGATCGATGATGATGCCGGCGACGATAAGGACGATGCCTTTGATGATGTCAAGGACAGTGCTCATAAAGGGCCTTCCCAAGGATTCGTCAAGGCGTTGTGCTATGGATTGCTTTTGGTCCTGGGCGTGCTGCTTTGCGAAATGTACTACCTCAAAAAGCTGATTTACAGGACACTGCGCGAGCACAGCAACGACCTGTACTACATCAAACACGACCTCAGCTACCTCTACGGAGGACTGGCCATCCAGACAGACAGCGCGCGAGAGGCCGACGCCGCGACATCAGAAGAGGACGATGGCAAGTAACCCCACACGACGAATCGGCATATCACGTGCGCCCGGCGGGTTGCCTGGGATCGACGCGCACGTGGGCGCGTGGCTCGCGTTTGCCGATGCTGGGATTGTCCCGACCGACCTGTTCGGTTGCAGTGCTGGCGCGATCGTGTCCGCGATGCAGGCCACCGGACGATCGGTCTCGGAATGCGAGCTTATCGTGCGCGGACTCCGCACGCGAGACGTCGTCCGGAAACTCCGGTTTTGGAAACTGCGCGCGTTCTGGCTCACCCACTTCTGCGACCCCGCCCCGATTGAGGCCCTCGTGAACGAGCTGCTCCCCGAATCCTTCAACGCCCTGCAGATCCCCCTGACCGTTTCGGCCACGAGCATGGGCCCGCGCAGCGCGTACCGCAACCTCTTTTTCATGGGGCCCAAACTGCGCCAGGCCGTGCGTGCGTCCATGGCGATCGCGGGGGCCTGGCCGTACGTCGACATCAACGGCAACCCGCACAGCGACGGCGGCACGACCGACGCGATCGTTCTCCCGCGGAACCTCGACAAGTACGATGCGTTCTACATCGTCAATCTGACCCGGGATCGGCAGCAGTACCGCAACCGCGACAAGAACATCATCAGCCGGCTCGTGTGGAACGTCGAGCAGCTCGCCGCGTACGAGCGGATCCAGACGCTCGAGGAGTGCTCCGCTCGGCCGAACGTCCACTGGATCAGCATCGACCTTGGCGATTCGAGCATGCTCGCCTTCGATCACGACCTGATCCTCACAGCGCGGATCCAGGCATCACAACAACTCAAGGAGATTAGCCGTGCAACCGAGAAATGATTCCCATAACGTTTTCATAGAGATTGTACTGCTCATTGCGACTGTGGTACTGGTGGGCTTCATTGTCACCAGCCTGACCGGGTGTCAGTCGATCCGGTACGACACTACCGTCAACATCGAGCGGATCGAGACCGCCACCGCCACCGCCCAGGTCCCCGCCCAGACCGCCCCGCTGCCGACCGTGGCGATCGATATTTCCGGCAATGCGGACATCGCAAAACCCATCGAGATCAGCCCGGCGCGCGAGCTCAGCCCGGCCCGGGACGCCCAGGTCCGGGACAACCAGGTCGAAGGGATCCCGCAATAATGACATTCGACGCGTCCGGTTTTATCTCCGGCTTGGCTGGCGTCACACTAGGCGGAATGCTCGTCGGCCTCTGGCTCCGCAACCTGATGTCCGAGCTTCGCGATCTCCGCAACGACATCGAGGACCTCAAAGAGACGCGGATCGCCAAGCTCGAGCGTCGCATCGATCACCTGGCCGACGAATGCGTCGGCTCGGCCGTCCAGCAAGGGCTGAAGAACCTCGAAGGATGGATGGAAAAGATCGACCAGAACCTGGCTCGGGTAGCCGAGAAGACCGCCGGCCAGAACGAACGCATTGCCGCGAACAAAGATTTCCTGACGAACCTCAACGCATCGCATCGCGAGCACACACGAGACCGGGAGCTGCATCAACATGGATAAGTATCACAAGCGACGGTTGATTCTCAAAGCGCTCGCCACCGTGCATCCCGGCCCCGTGCAGCTGGATTTCATCGCAGAACACCCGTCCCTCGAAATGGCGGGCGTCACCCTCGACGAGATCCGGACCGAGCTCCAGGGCTTGGTCGCCCACGGTTTTGTGAAGAACGCGCGGCCCGGCCGCGCGCCCTTGTTGCAGATCACCGCTGCCGGACTCGACCAGATCCGCCGCGACGCCGATCCGCTCGAGTACGTCTGGGGCGAGCACGCCTCGAAGTTTCAGGCATAATACCACGAAGGAGTGGCATCAAGACCAGGGCATACCCCGCCGGCCTTCCCGTGCGATTCCGGCGGCAAGACCTCACGGCACCGGGGTGTCACGGTGCGAGGGCTCATGGTGCGAGCACGGGGTCAGCCGCTCCGCATGACAAGAAAGGCCGGGCCCTGGGAGGCACTGCCCCGGCCCGGTCACCTTACAAAGGGAATGCCGCATGAACGTGTTGAGATGCCGCGTTTGCTTGTCCATCCTCACAAAGAGTGATGTGACCGTCGAAATAATGGACGAGGAATTATGGATCCGGGTCTGTGTGAAGTGTCCGAAGTGCGGCCATAAGATGGACGCGTTTGTGGAGCTTGAGGACCTGGCCGACGCCGAAGAGTAGAACTATGGCCCCACGCAACACAATCGAGACCGAGTACCCGCAGGAGTTGCGGTTAGAGATCGCCAGCTGGTTGCTCGACGCCGTCGGGTACGATCAGATCCGCGACCGGTTGACCGAGCGCGGCGTTGAGCACTTGCCGCACAACAGCAGCTTCGCGGCGTACAAGCGCGGCCTCGAGTTCCGCGAACTCCGCGAGGCCACCTTGCACTGGCGTCGCCGTGCCGAGGAGAAACGCGCGATCGCCAAAGCCATCGAACAGGGCGGCGGCGCCGGCGCACTTGCGGACGTCGCCATGTTCGAAGCGGTCGACGCGCTGCGCGAGTTGATCAGCGGCGGCGCCCTCCAAACCGGCAAAGACGTTGCGAAGGTCGCAACTGCGATATCCGGCCTCAAGCGCACGCTCCTGGCCGACGCCGAGGTCCGGCACAAGCACGAAACCCGCGAGAAGGCCGAAGAGCTCAAGGCCGAGATCGCCGAGGCCACGGGCACGGCAAAACGCAAGCTGACCGGCGAAGAGATGATCCGCAAGCTCGACGAGAAGTTCCTGGGAGTGGGCGCAAAACAGAATGCCTAACGTCCAGACCAATCTAAGCAAGATCGACGACGAGAAGTTCCTCTCGCGTTATCTGCTGCCGTATCAGGTCCGCTGGGCGGCTGATCACGAACGCCTCAAGGCTTGGGAAAAGTCGATCCGGATCGGCGCGACATGGGTCCAGGAGTTCGTCGCCTGCCGCGATCGGCAGGACAAGAACAACGGCGATTACCTGCATAGCTCAGTCACTCAAGACGTTGCCCTCCAGTTCATCGAAGAATGCAAGTGGTGGATGGAGGCGTTCGACATCGTCGCCCAGAGCGAGGGCGAGCTGAACTGGGGCGAGAAGCAGGACGAAAAAGCGTTCTTCATCCGGTTCGACACCGGCCAGCGGATCATATCGTTCAGTTCCAGCCCCCGCGCCGTGCGCGGGTTCGGCGGCAACGTCGGCCTCGACGAGATCGCCTTCCATCAGGACATGGGCGGCATGCTGAAAGCCGCCGGCGGCCGCGCGATGTGGGGTTTCGGCGTGAGTCTTTGGAGCTCGCACAACGGCGAGGACAGCGACTGGAACCGGCTCCTCCAGGAAGAGCGCGCCAAGGGCGATGCTTCGAAGTGGAGCATCCACCGCACCACGATCCACGACGCTGTCGCCGACGGCCTGGTCGAGAAGATCAACCAGGTGCGCGGTACCAATTTCACGCGCGAGGGCTTCATCGAAGACACCATCTCGCTGGTCGGCGGCCAGGAATCGTTCGACGAAGAGTGCGGGTGCGAGCCGAAACGAAAAGGCACCCCCGCTGTGTCGTGGCTCGATCTGCAATGGGCGCAGCAGGACTATGGGCTCGTGCGGATCCACGTCGACGGCGACGCGCGCAAGCACGACACGATAGATCCATGCGTGCAGGCCTTGCTGGCCGATCGCGTCTGGGACCAGCTGGATCCGGCGAAGCGTTACTCCATCGGATACGACGTGGCCCGGAAAGGCCATCTGAGCGCCATCTGGGTCAACGAACTTGCCGGCAAGGTCCGCCGTTTGGTGATGCTGGCCACAATGCACAACTGCAAGTTCGGATCACAGCGCGAGTTCATCAAGCAAGGCATGCGGCTTCACCGCAAGACCGTGGGCGCCGGCGACAACACCGGGCTCGGCATGCAGGTCTGTGAGGAGCTTGAGACAGAGTTCGGCGACGCACGCTTCATCGGCATGAACTTTTCGGCGATGAAACCGTACCTCGGCACGCTGCTTTCACAAACGTACGAAGATCACCTCCAGATCATTCCGCGGAATCCGCAAGAGATCGCGTTCGACATTCGCGGGATCAAGACCGAGACGACCGCGGCCGGCCGGGCCGTTTACACCGAGTCGCGCAATCCGGCCAACCCACTGAGTCACTGCGACGAGGCATGGGCGAACGCGCTGGCCCTGGCCGCGGCCGAAGAAGGCGTGGCCGCCGGCGAAGCCCGGGGCGATCGCGCGCCACGGCGCGAGGATCCCTTTGCCGAACCCGATCACCGCGACGGTCACCGCACCCCCGACAACTCAAGCGACTGGCAGCAATCCCGATCGGATGACTGGTAATAATGCTTTACGACGGACACGGCAAAGAGATTCCCGAGACATCACCGCCCCCCGCGGGGCAGCTGGTGCATTGGGAGCCGAGCGATCGGTATGATACCGACGAGTCGCGGGCGCTTACGCCTTCGAAGGTCGACCGGATCATGCGCGACGCAAACGCCGGCGACATCGAGGCCCAGGCAAAGCTCGCGGCCGAGATCGAGGAGAAAAACTGGGACATTGCACAGGCTCTGCAGACCCGCCGCGCAGCCGTTGCAGGACTTGAGTGGGAGGCCTTGCCGCCAGACGGCGACGATTCCGCCCTGGCCAAGAATGTGGCGGCCGACGTCGAGGAGATCCTGCGGACTCCGCAATACGATACCGACGAGTGGGACACGTTCGAAGAGGCCGTCACGTACGAGCTCATGGGCGCTCTGCTCCCCGGCTTTGCGGTGACCGAGATCATCTGGGGCAAGGGCGGAAAAACCATCCAGGGCTTTTCCGGCATCGAGCAGCGGCATTTCACGTTCCGCGAAAGCCGTCGGCCGCTGCTGGTTACCACCGACCAGTCCAGCGGTGTGGAGCTGGCCCGCAACAAGTTCATCTACCATCGCTACCGGGCGCGCAGCGGCGACGCCACGCGGGGCGGGTTGATCCGACCGCTTGCATGGCTGGACGTGTTCCAGCGCTTGAACATGAAAGACCTGCTCCGGTTCGTGGAGCGTTACGGCATGCCGTTCCTGGTCGCCAAGATCGACGACTCGGCTTGGGAACGCGATCGCAACCGGATCAAGTACCTGATCCAGAACTTCGGCAGCGACGGCGGCGCCGTCTTCACGAAAGCCGTCGAGACAGAGCTCTTGCAGGCAGTCGGCAACCAGGGCGACGTGTACTTCCGGCTGCTCGAGTATTGCGGCGACGCCACCACGAAAGTTGTGCTGGGCCAGCTGGCCACCTCCGGCGACGCCGGCGGATTTTCCAAAGGCCAGGCGCAGGAAAACGTCCGCCAAGACCTGCTCGAAATGGACTGCCGCGGTATCGACGCCACGCTCACAGCCCAGCTCGCCCGGCCATGGGTGGTTTTCAATCATGGCCCGACCGCGCCGGTACCGAAGCTGCATCACAAGTGCGAGCCGCCCGAAGACCTGAAGGCCGAGGCCGAGGTCATCGAGATCCTCTCCCGCGCCGGCAAGACCGTCGCCGACGAAGAGATCGAGGAACGGTTCGGCTACAAGCTGCAGCAGCCGCCCGCCGAAAATGACAAACAACCCTCGAAAAATGACAAACAACCGCCCGGCAAAAGCGCCGACGCAGCTGCGATGTCCGCAGAATCCAGTGCGATCGACCGCGCCGGCGATGTTGCGGACGCCGCACTGTCCGGGTTCCTCGCCGGCAAAGGTTTGTCCGAGTGGTTCGGCCCGCTCCAGGTAGCGATCGCGGTAGCGTTGCGCGGCGAACCCAACGAGACCGAGTTCCGCGACCGGGTGCAGGACCTGGTCTCGGATCTGCCCGGCCTCTACGACAAGATGGACTCGAGCGAGTTCGAAGACACCCTTTCACAAACGATCTTCGCCGCAACCGCCCAGGGCAAAGCCGGCCGCGCCGCGGAACTGGCAGGGAGAGAATAGTGCGGAATCCGCAAGACAAGATTTTGAGTCTCGAGCAAGCTCTCAACTGGCGCTGCGAACTGCGCAAACGACAGCTGTCCATGGTCGTGACAAACGGATGTTTCGACATCCTCCATCGCGGGCACTGCGGCTTCCTGCACCAGGCCTCGCGCTTCGGCGACGTGCTCCTGGTGCTGCTCAACAGCGACGAGAGTGTCCGGGCGTTGAAAGGCAAGGCTCGCCCGATCAACCCCGCCGCCGATCGGGCCTACGTTTTGGCCAGTCTGCGCGCCGTCGACGGCGTGGTGATTTTCGATGGCGAGCGGTGCGATGGCGAACTTCGCGCACTCGCGCCGGACACATACACGAAAGGGTGTGACTACGGCCTGGACAATCTCGACGCGGGCGAGCGCGCCGCGCTCGAGGAACACAAAAGCGAGATCCTTTTCATACCGCTGGTCGAGGGTTACTCGACCACCGCGATCATCGACAAGCAATGAAACCGTTAACCTTCAACGCAGCGAACGAGTGGCTTGCGAGCCGCGTGAACGTGCCCACGGGCATGTCGAGCGCAGAGCTCGCACTGGCGCCCGACTTCCCGGCCGCGGTCCGCAGCCACGCGTTCTTCTCTGCCCGGGTCACGAGCGCGAACGTGCTCGACGCCCTGCGCGAAGAGGTCGACCGTTTCACTGCTGGCAAGACCGATATCGCGACCGCCCGGCTCCGTCTCAAAACGTTCTGCAGCCGGCAGGGGATCGCCCCCGACGACATCGGCGACACGCAAACCCCGCCGCCCGGCATGGACGAACGCGAGTGGAAGCAACGCAAATCAATCAAGAACGTGGCCAGCACCCGTCGGATCGACCTCATTCTCCGCCAGAATTCCGGCATGGCTCATTCACTGGGCAACCGCGAGGTATCGATGCATCCGGTGGTTAAACAACGCTGGCCCTTTTTCCGGTACCTGCGTGGCGTCAGCCGCGTGGATCATGCCAGGTACCACAACCTGGTGCTCCCGAAAGACGATCCATTCTGGTACACGCACACAGGGCCGTGGGACTACGGCTGTCAGTGCGGCGTGGAAGACGCCGACGCCCAGGAAGCGACCAGGTACGGCGGCGTGAGCAAAGCGATCGTCGCCGAGAACCCCGACGGAAGCCAGACAGCCACCGTCCACTCGGCCCAGGGCGGCACGCTCAACATCCCGCCCAGCCCGAGCGGGTTTGTCTGGCGGATCGACTCCGCCTTCACCGAGCCCAACTGGGCCGCCATCCCCGACGGCCCGCTAAAAGCGATCGTCCGTCGCGACTATGCGCTGTACCCTCTGGCCAAGAAAGCGGTGAGGCGACACCAGCGCCGCATCGCCCGGAAGCTCCCCGCTCAAGCGCCTGACGCGGAAACGAAGCTGGCGGAGATAGAAGAGCAGATCGTGAAGAACAAGTTCGAGACAGGTTTCGTTGTGGACGAAACGGGCAATGTTGTCTTACGCAAGAAGGGCCAGAAGTACTCTGTGTCGTTCACCCCCGCTGAGATCGCGACGTTTGCGGACAATCGGTTCACGCACAATCATCCGCGCGGTTGGAACCATCCGCAAACGGATCCGAGACACAAGGGCAACTCGTTCAGCACCGCCGACGTGTTGACCTGCACGCGGGCGAACACCAGCGAGATCCGGGCCGTGTCGCCGGGCTGGCTGCACATCATGCGACGGCCGAAAGCCGGATGGCCCGCACTGGCCACGACCCAATCGGAGATACGAGCGGCCGAGTCCGCCGTGCAGTCACGGTTCTGGTCCCAGATCCGTGCCGGCAAGGTGACCCCGGAACAGGCCAACGCGGAGCACTACCACGAACTCTGGACGGAGTTCAGCTCGAAGCTGAATATCCAGTACATACGAAAGAGGAGAAGTAGCCGTGGAAAATGAACTTGACACAGAATTCGAGGAAGTGATTTACAGCCCCGTGTGCGCGCGCTGCAAGCGTCTCGACTTCCTCAGTTCCGAGCCAGGGCATCGGTGCGCTGCGTTCCCGGCAGGGATCCCCGACGAGATCTGGCGCGGGGATAATGATCACCGCCAGCCCTACCCCGGCGACAATGGTCTGCAGTTCGAGCGGGCGGAGTAATAGACGTGTGGATTTTCGCAAAACACGGGTTCATCAGTGTGGTCCAGGACCGGAACGATCCGGCGCGGCTTTTGGTGCGAGCCAGGAAGCGTGAGGACCTGGAAAACCTGGATATTTCCGGCGACGTCACCTCGGAGATCTCCGAGACGCCGGACGCGGATTATCGGTTCCGGATCTTTGTGCCCCGCAAGGCATTCGCGGCGGCGCTTCAGCGCATGGCCCTGGCGATCGACTACACAAATTTCAAGACCGCGGTCCATGGCGTGCCGGACCGCGACAGCGCCTATTTCAGCTGCTGGGCTGCCATGCGACGTTTCCAGGAAGGGGTGAACGTATGAACTCAACGCCAACCATCCACCGAAACCTTTATAGAGTGCTGTCTACTGTTTGTCTCATGACAGTTTTGACAGTCCTGGTTTCGGCCGCGGACGAGCCGAGGCGCAAGTGGCGGGAGGCCGATTATCAGCGTGTGTGGGCGAGGGCGAACGGCGGCGAGGTCGAGGTGCGTCTCGACGACGGTACGCGGGTGGACATCCTCACCGACACCCACGCGATCGAGGTGGATTACGCGGCTAAATGGGCCGAGGCAATCGGGCAGTGTCTGTACTACGCGGCCAGGACGGGGAGGACACCCGCGATCCTGCTGATCGCGGACACCGCAAACGACAAATGGCTCGCCTATCTCGAGCGGATCGGTACGGTCAGTCGATACATCAAGATCGACATCCCGGTCTGGGTGATCGAAAAACGGCCCTCACCGCCCGCTCCCACAGTCCCGGAGCCGACGGAGGCCCGGCCCTCCGAGAACGCCGAGCTCCCGACGCGGGAGAAGCTGATACCTAAGAGGCCCGAATGAACCAACCGATACAAATTTGCTCATGGCCGCGGTCGGGCACGCATTTGCTCATGGCCTCGATCTGGCAGAACTTCCTGGTGGGCCACTGGCTGGAACCGGAAAGTGTGCAAAACGAATACGGTTTGCTCGACCGGCATGTGCCGGTCGACGCCGAAACGGTCACGATACCGTGGGCACATCTGTTTGCGTGGGACGGACATTTTGCCTGGGATCCGGCCGGCCGGCATCGAGACGAAGATCCCGCCAAGATCCTGTATATCGTGCGTCATCCCTTCTGCGCTCTGCGCTCGGCATGGACGCGGCACGGCGGCTGCTCGTTTGCCGCTTACGCACATGAGCACCTCGTACGCTGTTGGGTCGATCACGTCGCCAGTTACAGGCAGGTCACGACCGTGCGATTCGAGGACCTGGTCACCACGCCGGTCGAAATCCTGGGCAAGATCGAGGAGCTGTACGGCCTGCGTCGCCGGCACGCGGATCTCCGACCCGTCAGGGCCATGGTAGGCTGGGCCCCCGGCACGGGCTCGATCGACTCGTGGAAGTCTGCGTCGGACGCCGAGGCCCGATGGTTCCGGCATTTCCTGGCCCGCGCGCCTGAGATTACGGAACGGTTCGGGTATCACATGTGATGAGGATCGGCATGGGAAAGCAGTTATTCAACTTCGATCATGACACCGCCGCGCTGGACGCAAAGGATTTGTTTGCGAGCCAGACCCACGTTGAGCTCGACGGCGACGGCATCCCGACCGCCTGGCGGATCTTCCCGATCGGGGAGTTCGAGTTGACGCGCGGCGGCGTGACGCTGCGCGCCCGTTTCTCGGCCGAATCCGGCGAGCTTGTGATGTCCCATTATGAGCAAAAGGGCGAGCGGATCCCGATCGATTGCGAGCATTTTTCGTATCACTTGGCCAAGCTCGCGGGGGTCGAAGAGTCGGACCTGACCGAACAGCTCAAGGCCGAGCACGCCGCTGCGGGGTTCGCAAGTCTGGCCATGCGCGCCGACGGGTTGTGGGCCACGGACGTCGACTGGGTGCCCAGGGCCCGGCTGCTCATGGCGGAGAAGACGTACAGGTATTTTTCCCCGGTTGTCCGGGGACTGAGGGACGGCCGGCTCAGAGTAACGAGCGTGGCTCTCTCGAATACACCGGCGATCGACCATCTCGATCAGCTGGTTGCGCAAGCCGAAGCGGAGGACGTCTCCGCAGCCACGGCAGGGGTTAGTCCTGCCAGACGGGGCGGTCGCGCCGCCCGAACAAAAGGAGGAGCTATGGAAAAGCTGCTCACCCTGTTGGGGGCGATCCTGGGTATGGATGCGATCGCTCTGAGCGATGACGGGACGCCGCCGGCGGACCTCATCACCGAACTCACCAAACACCAGGCAGAGGTCGCCCGGCTGCGATCCGCGGAGTCCGCACAGGACACGTTCCTGGGCGGCGTTCGCGACGCGCTTGCGATGTCCGCGGACGACGGCCTGGCCATTGCCCAAGGCAAGGTTCTCGCGCTGGCCGAGAAGGCTGAAGCCGACTCGACAGCGCTGACGGCCGTCACCGAACGGGTCAACGTCCTGGAGACTGCGCAGGTCGAGAAGGACAAGGCCGACCTGATCGAGAAGGGTCTCATGTCCGGCAAGTTCACGCAGGCCATGGTCGACAAGTGGGCCAAGGGTCAGGACGTCGCCGTGCTCACCGCGTTCCTGGAGAGCGCCCCGGCCGTCGTTAAGCCTGGCCAGACCGTGGACAAGACCAAGCTGCCAGCCGCCGACGACGTCGCTCTGAGCGACAGCGATCGCGCGGTCGCGAAGCTGCTGGGCATCACCGAGGAAGAATTCGAGACGCAGAAAAAGAGCCTGCGAGGCGTGGCATAAGCCACTGACGCTGTGCTACCGGGCCATGACGCCAATCTCGTCCCGGTAACACTAGCATACCCCGCAGACCCACCCCCAAGCGCAACAAAACAAGGAGGCTCCACAATATGACCGCTCTTGCCGACAATAGAAGCGCTCCGCTTCTGGCTGGCGAAGATCTCGTCGCCGCCCTTACGATTCTCGACGCAGAGATCATCTACGCCGGCGGCATGCTCGCCATCGACTACGCCGACGAAATCCAAATGGCGAGCAACACGCAGGGACTCAAAGTCATCGGCTGCAGTCCCATCAAGATCGACAACACCGACGACGGTGAAGTGCTGAAGCGCGCCGGCGACGAGGCGCTCCGCGGAATCCGCCGCTTCAACAACAGCTCCACCTACCCCGTCCCCCGCAGCGCGATCGGCCAGAACTGCTACGTCGAAGACGATAACATTGTTGCCGGCTACGCCAGCGCCCTGGTCCCGGCCGGTATCGTTCATGACGTGGATTCCGACGGCGTCTGGGTCGACCAGCGCCCCTGGGCCCTGGCCCTGGCGTGGGAGCGGCGTCCGGACACGCGCGCTGCGAAGACCGACGACTACACCGTCACCGCCGCGATCGCGTTCGACGGCCGCACGTTCTTTGCCTGCGACAAGGCCAGTGTCATGGAAATCACCCTGCCCAGCGCGGTGGCCGGCATGCGCGTGGGTGTGCAGCGCACGTCCGCAACCGCGGCGCACGACCTGACAGTCCAGGCCGCGACCGGCGACCGCATCCAGGCCAGCGACGCGTTTTGTGCCGCGGGCAAACAGGTCGACAACACGGTCGATGCAATTAGCGAAATCGTCTGGTGGCGTGCCCAGGACGACACGTACTGGGTGCTGGACAAGCCCTATCCGAAGGACTTCGCCAGCTGGGTCGTAAACGACACGTAAACCCCGAAAGCGAGGCGTCCGTCGGGGGCTCCGGCCCCCGTTCGACAACCAACTCACACGAAAGGACAACCCGGTATGGACATCAATCGAGCGAATCTCAACAGCCTTTTCATCGGCTTCAACAAGAAGCTGCAGGAAGGCTTCGGCATGGCCGATATCGTGTTCGAAACCTTCAGCATGATCCTTCCGAGTTCCACGGCGATCGAGAAGTACGGCTGGCTTCTGCTGCTCAGCCGTATGCGCGAGTGGATCGGCCCGCGGCAGATCAAGGACATCGAGAACAAAATCATGTCCTTGACGAACAAGGACTTCGAGCACACCATCGGCGTGGCCGGCAACGACATCGAGGACGATACCCTCGGCATTTACTCGCCTCTCTTCACACAGATGGGCATTGACTCACGGTACCTCTGGCAGCGGCTGGCCGTTGAAGCGCTGTACACCAACGGCAACTGGATGGACGACGCCGCGTTCTTCCTGACTACCCGCAAGTATGGCAGCAACACCATCAACAACAAGGTCACGACCGCGCTGAGCGAGAGCACGTTCGAAACCGCTTTCCAAACAATGGAACAGTATCTCGGCTACGACGATAGCCCGTTGGGCGTCAAGCCTAACCTGCTCGTGGTCGGCCCGAAGCTGCGCAACACGGCGTGGGACATCGTCGAAAACCCGTACCGCTACGACAGCTCGGACAAGGTCCAGGTCGCGAACCGCAACAAGGACAAGGTCAAGGTCCAGGTTGTGCCTGAGCTCGTTGGCACGTACGACGATTACTGGTTTTTGATGGATTGTCGCGGCGCGGTCAAGCCGGTTGCCCTGCAGAAGCGCAAAGAGGGCACCCTGCAGCGCTGGGACACCGAGCACGACGAATGCGTCAAGAACCACAACCGGTATGACTACGGGCTCCACAGCCGTGGTGTCGCCGGCCTGACGCTCCCGCACCTGTGCTATGGCGGGCTCAAGTCGTAACCGCCTGATTCTACCCCCCCCCAGACAGGGGCGGGAGGGACCGCGGACCTCCCGCCCCTATTCGCAGAGGTGAAACATGGGTAACTACATCGGCAGGACAGAGGTGCAGGACCGCCTCAGGAGGAACTACACCGCACTGTACACCCCGAAAGGTGGGTCCGCGGTCGACACCGACATCGTCGATGCCGACATCGAGGCCGCCGAAGCCGGGGTCGATGGGTATCTCGCCCAGCGTTACGTGGTGCCCATCACCAACGCCGACGCGATCAAGCTGTGCAAGGGCTGGGCGCTGACGCTCCTCGAGGAGCTGGCATACGGCAGCGTGCCCGGCCGGGAGATCCCGGCCAACGTGCAGTCGCGCGTGGACCGTGCCCACAAGCAGCTCGAGAAAGCCGCGACAGGCGACCTCAGTCTGGGTGCGCCGACAGTGCCCGATGAACGCAGCGACGCCACGGGCGTGATCATCGTTGAAGGCAACACGCCGGAAATGGAACGCGCGGATCTGGACGGCTGGTGATGTTCAACGTCAAGATCAAAACCGAAGTCGACGAGTACCTGGCGGCAACGGCTGACAAGCTGGACAACCCGCTGTTGTTCCTGGTGCCCTGGGGCAACGCGGTGGCTAAGGATGCTCGCGCCAATGCCCGGGCCAAAGGCGGGCGCAGGTTTTGGCGCGAGATCGCCCGGGCAACTCGCGTGCGCACGGTCAGCCCAAACGCGGTCGAGGTGGCTAACTGGCACGTTGCCGGCGGCCACAAGCAGACGGGCGGGGAGATCCGCCCGAAACGCGCCAAGGCCTTGACCATCCCGATCAGCGACGAAGCGAAAGGCAAGCGGGCCGGGGAGTTCGAAGTGGGCGGACGCGATCTGTTCGTGCTGCCCAAAGACCAGGGCGATACGACGGGGATCCTGGGCTATTCGGACAACGGCGAGTTCCACGCGCTGTTCGTGCTGCGGAAGCGAGTGGTCCAAGAAGCCGAGCCCTGGTGGCCGGACGCACGTCGGACAACACAGCTGGGTATCATCGAGGCGGACCGGTTTGTCGACAAGGAGATCGGCTAGTGGCAACCGACCGACATGCGAAGATCGCAGATATCGTCGCGGATGTGAAGACGCGCCTCACGGCTCTGAGCATCTTCGAGGAAGTCACGCACTGCCAGGCGACGTCGATCAAGGATATCGCAAGGGTGCTCACCCACGCCGTGCAGCTCCCGGCCGCGGTCGTGGTGGCCGGCACGGGGGAGTACCCGAGGGACGACCCCATGGCTCCGCCGCAACGGCTGCGTGAGTTGGATATCGGCGTAATCATCGTCGGCACATACGACGTGGATCCGGACGCCGGCGCGGACGATGTCTGGGCCCTCGAGGACGCGGTCGACCGGTCGTTTACGCCTGGGCCCCACGCGGCCGAGGTGACGATCAACGGGGTGATCTATGAGCCCGCCGGCACGCAGCCGATCGCGCTGGACGAAAACCGCGCGGCACGAATGCTAACGCTGAGAACGATCGATCCGGTCCAGAGCCGGAGCGATCCGTAAGGGAGAAGTCATGGCAGTCATCGGAAAAAAACTGTTTCATTCGGTGTTCGGCGGATGCGAAAAGCACGAGGCGCCGAACCGCGGCCGGTACGTTTCGGTCGACGATCAGCATGCGTTGCTGGCGCTGGTGATGACGTTCCGGCCGCGGGTGTTCATCGAGTTCGGTGTCCAGCGCGGCGGCACGGCCGCGTATCTACTGGAACGCTGCGAATGCATTGAGCGGTACATCGGCATCGATGTGCCGCCGGGGTTCCAGACCGCGCTACCGAAACAGCGCGACGAAGTGCCTGCGGTGGCCGGCGAGCTGGCGCTGGACGATCCCAGGTTCGAGGTCCTGATCCTGGACGGTGGCACACAAAGCCTGAATCCGGGCGATCTGCCGGACGCGGAAATGGTCTTCATCGATGCGGACCATTCCGAAGCGGGGTGCCGGCACGACACGATACTCGCCCGTCGATGCCTGATCTTCGGCGGAGTCTGCTGCTGGCACGATTACGGGAGTTGTGAAGGCGTGGAGAAGGTGATCGATGAGCTGAACGATCAAGAGAACGATCAGATTACTCACCTCTACGACACCTGGGTGTGTTTTGAGTTGCGACGTCCGAACTGGGAGCTCGACAATAGATGAGAATCGTCACCGCAGAAGTGGATACGCGCTACGCAAACCTGGTCGAGGTCCCGGCCGGGCTGTCGGTTATGCTGCCCGACTATTTCGCGCAGTACCTGGTCCGGGCCCTGAAACGTGAGGGGGCGCCCCCGCCTCGACAGAGCACGATAGGGCATTATGTGCGCCCGTACTGCGGCCAGGACCTGGCCGGCAAGAGTCTGTTCACGTGGCGCGGGCACGGTCTGGGCGACAGTTTCATTTGGGCGGGGATGCTCAAAATCATCAAACGCTTGCATCCTGACGCGCGCATCACGATGATGTCCCATCCGGGGCTCGTCCACATCTGGGACAACATCCCGGATCTACCGTTCGACGTTTATCCGGATCCGTGCAGCTTTCAGGATTTTTGCCGGTACGATTACCACCTCCTTGGCGAGGGGTTGTGCGAGGGTGATCTCGAGCCGGGACAGCCATGTACCTGGGACGGACACCTGCGCCGCGCGGGCATCTCGCCGATGCTTGTCGTCGCGGACTGGAAACGGCCGCTGGTGCCGGTCAATGATCGCGATGCAACCAAGGTCGCGGAGTGGCTCGATGCGCGCGGGATCGGCGACCGCCCCCTCATCGTGTGGCAGTTGGGGGCGTCGACGCCTATTCGCAGCAGTGAGCCGGGCTGGACCCGCCGTACGTTGGTCAAACTCTCCGACGAGATCCCTGACGCGGCTATCGTCACCATCGGCGGGCGGCGCACATTTGTCGATTACGAGCCGGTGCCTGACCGGCCGAATATCCACAGCGCGGAGAAGGTCGTGTTACGCACGATCTTCGCGCTTATCAAACGCGCGGACCTGGTCATTTGCCCCGACTCGATGGCCGGACACGTAGCGGCTGCATTCGAGCGGCCGTGCGTGTCCCTCTGGTCCTCGTTCAATCCGGCCGACCGGATCAAATATTACAGTAGCCACAGGCCGCTGTACAACCCGTTGCCGTGTTCTCCTTGCCGGATACACGAGACTAATCCGAATCATGTCGGCTGCCCGCGCGCCAGCGAAACGGGCTCCCCCTATTGCGAGGGACTCGCCGGCATCCGCCCCGAAGATGTTGTAAACACCGCAAAGGAGATCCTGAAATGACAATCCCGTACGGACTCACGGACCCGCTGACGCTTGGCACCCTCTACCGGTGCATGCGCGATCGCGAACACACCTCCCCCGAAGACGCCGAGAAAGCCTACGCCGAGGACGGCACGTTCTTGCAGGAGGATTGGCGCTCGGAGCTCATTGAACGGAGTGGCGAATACTACATGGAATCCGGCGCGACGAAGCTGGCTCTTGGCAGCACGCACGGCACTATGCTGATAGTGGATTGTGAAGTCTCGCAAGACCACAAGGGCTACAAGACGATGGCCGTGAAAGCGCATCGGCATGGCGATGCAAACGTTACGAGCATACTCTGATGAGTGACGGCCTTACAATCGACCTGGACGTAAGCGATCTCGAGCCGCAGCTAGCCGCGGATCTGCGTGCACTCGGTACGCAACGCGGTCGACCGCTGCGGTTCGAGGAAGTCCGCGATCTGATCGGGGCTGCCGAGGGCATTCGGCGGGCGTTCGAGGGCAATCCAGTGACGGAAGACAGCCAGATTGGCCTACTTCCGCGCGAGGTGACGTGCGGCAACGTGGCGCTGCAAAGCCCGACGATGGCGGCCAAGATGCTTTTCGAGCATTCACGGAAGTGGCAGGTCGAGCCCCTGTGGCTGGATCGGTGGACGGCGTACGTGCTGGCGCACTGCTATGATGAGCAGGCGCTGCGCAAGGTCGCCCGGCCCGGGCGGGCAGCGGACGATGTCATCGAGGAATGGGCGATCGGGCTGACGTGCACCGAGGCCGAGCTTAACGCGGCAATCTACCAGCTCGGAGTCGAGGTCTATCCGCCGCTCGACGATGATGACGCTGAAAAAAAAACGAGCAAACCACGTGGAACAGAATCCTCCTGACGCTCCGCAAGAGTGCCGGCGGAACGACGAAGTACTGGCAGTATGAAGTCCCTGACAGTCACGCGTGCTGGATGCTCGAGGCAATCCGCGACGACGCCCGAGAACGCTCCGAAGCCGCAGGCTGGGCGGAAGGCAAATGCAGAGCGCCGGATCCGCAGGGCCCGCGACCAAAGGCAATCGCCAAGTACTTGGGGGTCAAATCGCGGATAATGGCGACCCGCAAAGAAGAAAGGCAATCAGAATGAGGATCAAACAACATCGCACCCTCGGCGTGGGCCTGGCCATGCTCATGCTCATGCTCTGTCTTAGTGTAGTCGCGGATCTCCGCGACTACGCGCCGACAAACGTCAGCGTCACCATCGCCAGCGGCACGCTGCTCGCAGCCGACTCGCAGGTGCGGGTCGTGCAGCTGACTAACACCGGGAGTTACCCGGTGTGGTACTGCCATTCCGGGCAGACCGCCGTTGTCGGGAAAGGTTTCTACCTCGACGTGGGCTCGACGGCTACCTTGACCGGGCAGCAGTGCCCGAATCAGGGACTCAACGCCATCGCCGACGGTGGGACTACGACTGTCGCTATTGGCAAGGGCTAGCGCAACGGCTGCGGCCGATCGCCGCGATGTCCGCAAAGAAAAAAAGGAAAGGTCAGCAAATATGAAACGACGACTCGCGCTATTCGGCAGCCTGGGGCTGCTTTGCCTCGCCGCCTTCGTCGCGCCGATCGGCGCGGACGTCACGCTCGAGAAATGGCTCAACAGCGCCCTGGACGCATCCGACGGCAACCCCCGAAACGCCGTGTCTGTCGACGCCGACGGCAACGTCACTATCGCGAACGATCTGGAGGTCAACGGGCTGCTCACGTATTCGGATGTCGATCTCGGCGGCAACCTGACCCTGGTCGATTCGCTGACGTTCACCGGCAACGTCGCCGCAACGATCACCAGCGCCGACGGCAACATCTCGTTTGGCGATGAGAACCTGAGCACGACCGGCACCATTACCGGGGCTACGGGGTCCACCTTCGGCACTCTCACGCTGGCCGACGGCTCGATCACCGACTCAAGCGGGAACATCTCGTTCGGCGATGAAGGGCTGACGACCACCGGGACGGTCGCGGGTGCGACCGGGTCCACCTTCGGCACTCTC
>Ga0180434_10001939_pt1 | contig 28609 bp, 33 predicted proteins | sample SS_ome_7_FD_132453 | JGI IMG/M metagenome (GOLD analysis project Ga0180434, IMG submission 132453) | Hypersaline lake sediment archaeal communities from the Salton Sea, California, USA - SS_1_D_2 metaG | ecosystem: Environmental > Aquatic > Non-marine Saline and Alkaline > Hypersaline >... | reverse complement strand
ATCAAGCATAGCCATAAAATTGGGGTAGGTGCGATCATTGAATACAATAAACCCGGTATCAACATTATACTGCTTCCCCTGCCATTCCAGCTCGTGTGTGTGCGTGTGTCCACCCAGATGGTCACCCGCCTCAAAGAGTGTCACCTCCTGATCTTTGGCCAGATGGTAGGCTGCAACATTACCCGAGATACCACCGCCAATAACTGCAATTTTCATTTTCATACTCCTTTTCGTAGCTCACCACTTTTGTGGAACGGTTTTTAACTGGCTGATGTCGTAACCAAGCGACTTCACATGGGCAACAATGCGTTGGTATTCCTCATCGTTAATACCTGGCTCTCGTGCCATAATCCAAACATAATCACGCTTTTCACGACCGATCACGGTCACTCTGTATTGGTCGTCGAGATAAACAACACGATAGTCCGCTTTGAATGGCCAGATAAACTGCATACCCCAGATTGCATTACTGCCATCATCCTCTACAAAACCCACCGGCCTCATTTCATGCTTCTTGCCATCACCTCCCTGCTTGTAATAGGAAAATATGGTCTGAATCTTGTCAGGTCCGAGGCGTTCATAGCGTTCAATGGCGTTGTAAATATTTTTCTCAAAAACCGTGGGAATACTGGCAATGACATACCAGTCTCCCATAAAGCGGTCCAGGTCGACCTTATCAACAGTACGCATGGGAAGTGGCGAAGAGCAGCCTGCTGTGAAAAGCACAACTAACAGTAATAAAATCAGAGAGAGTTTTCGCATCAACCATTCTCCTGTCGCAGATAACGCAATTTACGACCACCAGCCACTTCGGTTTCAAGTGCCTGCCAGTTGTCTTCGGCGTCATACCAGAGCCGGATAACAACACTGTCACCAACATTGAGACGGTAGTGCTGTGCGCCATAGTTCGCTCCGTTAAAGCTTAATGAACTTTTACCTTCTTCAACCAGTTCGGCAGCTTCATATTTACCGTTTTGAGTATTCAACAGGTATTCACTGCTCAACAGCTGCGGATCCCAGTAGGCGAAGGTTCTTACACAATCTGAAAGCAGTCGGGTCTCCTCGGATGAAATGACTTCGAAGCCATCTTCAACCATGCGCCCGGTGACTGTCAGGTTTTCACCATCATCCAGGGTTCTGGTATCGAGTTTTGAGACACAGCCCTGTTGCCAATGCTCGTAGGCTTCATGCTCATAATGAAACAAAGTGATAAACAACAGGCGCACCTGCATATTGGCTTTAATCTCGACATACTTTTCATTATTTTCTTTGGCAATACTCACCTGGTGCTTACCAATTTTATTGTCATCCAGGTAAACGTCGAATGACATGGTCGTCGATGCTGCAACATTTGGCACAAAACTGCCCAGCAGCATTAGAACCAACAGACTTTTCATGACCGTTCTCCATCTGCTAGCTGGTCTGTGTTTTTCTGTTTTGGCAACCACGGAATAAAGACAGAAGTGGTCTCAATATATTCGCGATAAGCCGGACGGCGTTCTGTGATGTCTTTTTCCAGCAGCGTAACACCGGATATTTTCAGTAATAAAAGCGTCACCAAAACCGGTGCAAACAGCGTCCAGAGTGCACCGCTTCCCATGGCATACAAGAAGAAAGACCACCAGATCACGGCTTCCCCGAAGTAATTCGGATGACGGCTATAACGCCAGAGCCCTCTGCTCAGGACACGGTTTTTATTTCCAGGCTGCCGCTTGAAGTTCACCAGTTGCCAGTCAGAAACCGACTCAAAAAGAAAACCGACAGCAAACAGCGCAAATGCAGCATAGTGCCAGCCGTTCAGCTCCACCGGTTCGATGATGGCCGCTGCCAGGGGCATCGAAATCAGCCAGGCCAGGAAAGCCTGCAAACCGAAAACCGTCACCAGGCTCTGCTTGTTAAAATTGGGATTTGCAGCACGCATGGCAGCATACCGCCGGTCTTCGTCTTTATTGGCATTACGCAGAGAAAGATGAAGTGAAAGCCGCATTGACCAGATTGCCACCATCAAGAGCAGCGCAACATTGCCTGGCATCAACTGTGGGGCTGCCAGCAGGTAGATCAGGGATGCAATCAGGAAAAACAGCGACCAGAGACTGTCTACAATATTTACATTGCGACGGGCTGAAGCGTATATCCAGGCCACCGAACCAATAATAATCAATACTGGTAGTGCATAGACATATTCAATTTTCATCTCGCATCTCCTGTGGTTTTCTGCAGGGCAGGAATGTAACCATCATGCCGGGTGGACAATTTCATCAGTAATGGGAAGAGTAATGCCCAGCCTATCGATAACATAATCATTGCCATGAACATGTCAGTAAAGACCACGGCTTGCAGACGTTCTCCGGCCCAGAAAGCCAATGGACCACCAATTGCGCCGAATGCCATGGCCACCAGGTAATTGCCTTTAAGCCAGCGCAGAGACAGGTTTAAAGTGATAGCCAGCAGGGGCCACATGGCAATGATCCAAACGGGTGCAAAAATTCCCATCCACTGACCGTTGGGATAAACCAGCAGCCCGCTGAAGGTCAGCAGATTTTCCCACACCACTCCAATAACCAGTGCAAACATCAGTAACGGGATTTCCTTTGACGGACTCGGTATGGTTTTCAGGTGATATAACACAATAGCTGCGACAGCTATCGGCCCCAGGTAGAAATAAGATGTGGTACCCAGCAACACGCTGGCAAACCAGCCAGCCTGAAAAAGGATAAAATTGACTACTTTATCCATTATCTTCGTCTGCACGTAACAGATAGTGGCCGACAAACCATTCCTGCCCCTGGTTATAGGCGAAAAGTTCAGCACAGGCCATGAAGAATATGCGCCAGCGTTGCCACCAGATTTCAGAGAAGTCTGCCCCATAAGTGGCTTGAAATAATGGTTTGAGATCAGATTTGTGTTGATCCATTTTATCCAGCCAGGCATTGCAGGTCCTGGCATAATGAGTCCCGGACCAGAACCAGCTGCGCTCAAACTGCAGGGGACTGTCAATTCGAATTGGCAGCCCCGCACTTGGCATCATGCCACCGGAAAAGAAGTGACGCCCCATCCAGTCACCAGGTCCGTTATCTTCAAAAATGTAGGGGGTATTTCGATGCACAAAAATATGCATGAAGAAGAGTCCACCTGGCTTGAGCCAGCCATTGATTTTGTTAAACAATGCATGCCAGTTGCGCATATGCTCAAACATTTCCACACTGACCACCCGGTCGAATTCACCGGCGCCCTCAAACTCATTCATGTCGCAGGTGATAATTTCAAGGTTGTCTAGACCACGCTGCTCTGCCTGTTGACGGATAAACCCGGCCTGGCTATGGGAATTTGAAACTGCAATGATGTCGCTTTTCGGAAAGTGTTCTGCCATGTACAGGCTCAACGAGCCCCAACCGCAACCCAGCTCGAGAATACGCTGTCCGTTAGAAAGGCGGGCACGCTTCACTGTTTGCTGTAATGCAGCCTCTTCAGCCTGATCCAGGTTGGCAACTCCTTCAGGCCAGTAGGCACAGCTGTACTTGTTGTGCATGCCGAGCACGGCATCGAAGAAAGCCGCTGGAACCTCATAGTGCTGGGCATTTGCCAGTTCAGGAACTTCAGCTATGTCTGAACTGCTCATGGATTCGAGCATGGCGTTTTCGCTTTCTGCGGCGTTCTCAATATTACCCGCCTGAATGTCACGAAGCCTTTCGCGTAGTTGATGACGAATACCAGCTCTAACAACGGTATCGGGTAATAGACCTTTTTCGGTTAGTTTCAATGCTGTGTTTTCCATCGTTTCGTACTCTCCGGGTTTTAAGATGGGATTACACTAGCAATGGTCTAATCAACAGAAACTCAAAAAAAACTCAAATTTTTGTGAAATAAGGTATTTTCAGCCTTAAAAAACGATTTTTCTTGAGTTTGGTATTATGTCAGCAGAGGTTTCCAGTATTTTTCGTTTTCCGTTGAGCACTCTGATAACCTCTATTGCAAATGGAGACTGATACCTTTAAACCTGCCTGGTGGCTACCGACAGGCCACCTGCAAACCATCTGGCCAGCACTTTTTCGAAGCAAGCCCGACATTCAGTTAACTCGTGAACGCGTCGAACTGACTGATGGTGATTTTATCGATCTGGACTGGTTCGGACACGAACAATATCCACTCGTCCTGATCAATCACGGCCTGCAAGGCTCTGTTCATTCGTACTACGCCCTCCCGCTAATGGATGCCCTTCACAAGTCAGGATTTGCATCGGTATTTATGCATTTTAGAAACTGCAGTGAAGAACCCAATCGATTGCCCAGAGCCTATCATTCAGGAGAAACAGGCGATGTTCAGACAATTATTCAACATATTTCAGATAGTCAACAACGCGAAGTATTTGCTGCTGTCGGATTTTCACTGGGAGGCAATGCCCTTCTCAAATGGCTTGGAGAGACTGCCCAGGCCAATCCGCTAAAGTGCGCTGTCGCAGTTTCAGTGCCATTTCTGTTACAGGAATCTGCAACAAAACTGAATTCCGGTTTTTCCCGTTTGTATGAATGGCATCTGTTGAAATCCCTGAAACAGTCCTACCGCAACAAATTTTCTGATATGACATCACCATTGAATGTGAATATTGACCAATTCAAATCTTTCCGGGAATTCGACAATGAAGTGACTGCGCCCTTACATGGCTTTAGTGGTGTTGATGATTATTATCAGCAGTCCAGTTGCCGCCAGTACCTGCATAACATCCAGATACCAACCTGTATCGTGCATTCACTGGATGACCCTTTCATGTACCCTGGCAGTATTCCCGGTCAGGATGAAGTTTCTGATCAGGTTGAAATGCACATCAGTGACCACGGTGGCCACGTTGGCTTTGTGTCAGGAACTGTTCCCTGGAAAACAAAATACTTCCACGAAGAGGCACTTTTAGGTTTTCTGAAACAACAACGCTCCCTTCTCAGTCAGTCCCACCTGCGGAACCCTCTCTAGCGCTGTGTGGCCAGCCGCGCTGTTTCTAAACCCAGAACAGCAATGCTACAGCAATCAGACCAACTGCAATGGCCTGGACGATGACGCGTGCTTCCATTAGTTGAGCAGAGTGAAGTTCATCAAATGAACCTCCCCGGGCCATTGATAAACCACCAGCCACCATCACACCGAATGCAGCCAACCCGATAATTATCACGAATACTGTAATTGCTGACATGACACACCTCCTTGCGATGAGCAATAAAATTGCAGTGCACCATTTTGTATATAGTTAGCCCGTATGGTGCTGTCAAACCAGGATCAGATGACTAGCTGACTGAGATCAAAATAAACCCTCACTGGCTGATTGTGTGGACAACGCAAAGCCAGAAATTGTAAGCAGAGGAAATTCTGTTAAATTTTTAACTGTCCGTTACCTGTATCAAAATAAGCATTTACTGCACCCGGGGTCAGAAAACATGAACAACAAGGAACAAAAAACTTATTCCAAAGGCTGGAGCAGCCATGGACTGGTGGCACTACAGTTCGGATCGATCGCTGTCGGCGTGTTTCCGTTCTCTGTACCACAAGGTGTTACCTGGTGGTTGGGCGCCTCCATTATTGGTGTCGGTATTGGCCTGTACACCCTGAGGTACAACCGCCTTGGTAATTTTGCGGTCTACCCGGAGCCCCTTGACCACGCACGACTGATAACCAGCGGCCCTTATCGCTGGGTACGCCATCCAATGTACCTGTCGCTGCTGCTGTTCATGCTGGGAATCACCATGTACAACGGCAACCTGTTAAACCAGTTATCTCTACTGACACTGGGCATCGCCATTTTTGGCAAGATGAACAAGGAAGAAGCCTATCTGCGCTCTCACTTTGATGGCTATGATGATTACTGCCTCAAAAACAAGCGTCTCATCCCCTTCGTTTACTAAACTAACTAACGAAAAACCTTTTCCAGCACAGGGCTTTATCTTGGAAACAATCAGCTGTGATTAACGTCTACTGAACATGACGATGGACTTTTGATAAATTTATCAGGAGAAAAATCAACCGAGATACGGGTAAATTAATCCATGACTTAGCGAAAAGCCTTTGTCTGGCTCTTGCGTGACGTTTGATTGGATAGATCAGTCCGAATCGGTTTTACTGTAATCAGGCCAGGCACTTGCATCAATGGTTTCCTGATAAGCATGCCATGTAGCATGCCCTATCAATGGCATCAGAACAACCATGCCGAGAAGCCCTGTCAAAAAACTCAACAACAAAGAAAAAATGATAATTGCAACCCATAAAAGCATGACTGCTTTATTTCGTAAAACCGCATTGACACTACTCAACACAGCCGTGACTGTATCGACATTTTTATCCATGATCATGGGTAAAGAAAAGGCGCTGGCACAAAAAACAATGGCCGCAAAAATCGAACCAACCGCAGAGCCCACGCCGAGGAAAACCGCAAAATCCGCCAATTCTGCGCCTCCTTCTGTAGGGAAAAAGATATGGATCATGGAAGCCGCTCTGGCCCAAACCAGGACAACAACAAGCAAAATAATAGCAAATACCAGCTCGCTACCGAGGTGACGCTGCTCCTGGCGTATGCAGTATCCCAGTTCGGGAGAATATCCATTTTGCAGTTGCTTGCTGATCGAATAAAGACCTATAGCCATCACCGGCCCAATGAAAATGAATCCCGATAACATCGCTACCATGAGATATACACTACCCACATGCCAGGCAGTGTACGTAATCAAAATGCTTAAAATCAGCAGCACCAGACCATAGCTCAGACTCTGCTTCGGCGCTCTTTTCAGGTCATCCCAGCCTTTTCTGATCCATCCAAGCGGGGCTCCCATACTGAGCTGTCGACAGGGAGCAACAAAAGGAAGCTCCTCTGGTGCTTGTTGTTTATCTTCATCACCTGTTGACATGGCCGCCTCATATTAATAATTATTTTACACACTAGAATAACTCATTTAGAGCTGACAACCACGCTATAGTTTTGCAGATCATCACCGGTACCAGTAATGGCTTCACCTGATGTAAATGAATTTTATTAGTGATGTTATTAAAATAAACCCCAAATGAACGTAAATACGCTAATTGAAAAAAGCATTTCCTGCCCGTACTGTGATGAGTCCATCACGGTGTTGATTGACCCTTCAATAGAGCAACAAGCCTATATTGAAGACTGCCAGGTCTGTTGTCAGCCCATCGAATTCAGGGTTTTACTGAATGCAGGAGAACTTGCTGAAATTTCAGTCTCACAGGAGAATGAGTGAGGCAGGTTTTTTTATCGCTTGCGGGCCAGGGTCAGGCCATCACCAATTGGCACAAGACTCAGCGAAACCCTGTCGTCCTGGTGAAGCTGATCATTTAAAGCCCGGATAGCTACAGTATCGCTATCCTGGATCGTGTTATCTGCCACATCCCCATTCCACAGCGTATTATCAAAAACCAGCAAACCTCCCGGTCTTGTTAGCTGCAGGCATTTTTCGAAATAATTAAGATAATTACTTTTATCTGCATCCACAAATGCCATGTCGAATTGCCCTTCATTGCCGTTAGCCAGCAATGCATCAAGTGTTTCAAGGGCGGGGGCAATCCTTAAATCGATTTTGGAAGAAACTCCTGCCTCTGCCCAACTGGCTTTTCCAATATCGGTCCATTCTTTACTGATGTCACAACAGATAATCTGACCATCCTCCGGTAAAACCTGGGCCATAGCCAACGCGCTGTAACCTGTAAAAGTACCAACTTCAATAATTCGTTTTATTGCCAGCAACTCGACCAGCAACGCCATAAACTGCCCTTGTTCGGGAGCAATTTGCATACGTGCAAATTCGTGTTTTTGCGTGATTTGTCTTAATGCCCTGAGTGACTCATTTTCCCGCAGGGAATGATCGATCAGGTACTTATAGATCTGGTCTGTCAGTTGAAGCGTACGATTCGACATGATGTTTTGCGTAATTCAATGATTGAACATTAGCAGAGAGCCATCTCGTTTATTTTGTAAACGTGGCCAGGCATATAATCAGGCTACTTCAAAGAATGTATTAAAACCGAAAGAAGTCAATATTTCCCTGACAATGGTATTACATTCGACCAAACGCACCCTTATATTGGCTCGTTCAGCAACTGAATTCTTGATAAGTAACAGAAAACCAAGTCCCGTAGAATCGATAGCGTCACACTCTGAAAAGTCCACGGTGATAAGGTCGCTTGAAGCCACAGCCTCAATGATTTCATCCTCTTTTCGAAGCTGGGAAAAATCCAGTTTACCAATAACCTTTAGGATAACTTCATCATCTGTTTTGCTAATTTCAATATCAGTAGTCATGTTTTTCTAGAATCACCAGGGTAAATTGCTGAATATGGATGCTTTAGATTTTTTCCAGTTTGCGAAGCGCATTTGGCAACAGGTGCAGGTCGACCAGCGCCGTCTGAAAAGCCGATAGCATTGAAGCCTCTTCATAAACCATTTTGTAGTATTGTGTTTTCATGGTTAGAGCACTACCCAAAATGATAGAGGAGACCGCAATAAAAGAGCCTAAAGCCATTGTTGACACGCCTGTGACACCCTGACCGATGGTGCAGCCCATAGCCAGTACACCACCGATACCCATCAGGGAAGCACCGATGACATGATTAATAAAGTCTTTCCAGGACGAAAACCATTCAATACGAAAACTCCGGCTGAAAATCGCGTATAAAAAAGAACCGGTCACCACACCAAACAGGACAATCACACAAAAACCGCACAAAGACAGAAAAGACAGATTAGAGGGGTTTAACAGGAAGGTAATAATGTTGTTCATGGGACCGATAAAGGTCAAACTCTGCACAGCGACGCCGATCGGTTTTTCCTGTTCCCATTCCATGGCCTCCATCCACTCCTGACCCAGCGGACCGCCGGTGATATACCAGGCGGCAACGACTGCCGTGCCCACACTCACACCAGCCAGTATGTTTAACCCGTCGCGTCGAAATGCCAGGGATTTGAAGACGAACACCAGTAATATCAGGCCCACCAGCAAGCCGCTGAACAAGCGCATACCGGGAACGTTTTCTATTCCGGACAAGGTGCTGATAATACTACCCAGGTCCTGCCCGTAGATCGCATAACGATCCAGTTCCAGCGCCGTTGCTTCAACCCATGGCTTAAAAAAGTTCTCATACCCCGAGGCCCTTCCCATCATATAGGCGAAGGAACCGGCAACCAGAATGACAAACACTGACTTGAGATTGCCTCCACCCAGGCGTACCAGCGCTTTATTGGCACAACCACTGGCCAAAGTCATTCCAACTCCGAAAATCAGGCCACCCAGAACATAGCGCATCCAGGAAAAATGCGCCATGCGATAAGGGGTTCTTGTGGATTCGAGTGAAAAAACCTGCAAATATTCCAAAATAGTTACGGCAACAATCGCGATACCCATGGCCAGTATCCATGCACGCAATCGACTGGTACTACCCATATTCACCCAGTCAGAAACCGCCCCCATGGTGCAAAAATTGGTTTTATTCACCAAAGCACCTAGCAAGACTGCGACGAAAAACCCCCAGAGAAATACCTGTTCAGTTAATGATAATGTCAACACAAAACAACCTTATATGTTTTTACGAAAAACCAGAGCTGAGATTTATTATATACTTTTGATATTCAATGATCACGAATGCGGCTCAATACCCTCCAATTACACTTACTTTCCTGCTTCTGATGTAACAGCCGGTGGAGAAGCGCCCAAAAAGAGCTTGCGGGCATTTTCATAGGCCAGTTTTTTTGCCACCGGCTCTGGCAGAAATGACAGCCAATCACGTATACGTCGCGTCACTTTATCAATGTTTTTCCATCTTGGCGTGTAAAAAGTATCTATGCCTACAAGTATACGATCGGCATGTGCAATAAAAAAATCACTCCATTCAGGCGATAACCGGTTAACTTTCATAATCATATTGTCCCGCACCGAGGTATCGATATAGAGATTGTCAGGATAACGCCTGAGCATGCGTGTCAACAAAGCCGGATGCGGCATGGTTCCGAGGTGCGCCCAGATCACAGTCATTTCGGGAAACAGTTTAAAAATCTGATCAACAACTTCTGCATCTCCATGAAACAGCACAGGTAATTTATATTTATCAGCCAGGCTTAAAATGGCTTGAAAGTTGTTGTTATCACGATCCTTCCTGAATAAATGGATTTCTCCAATTCCCCGGTAATGTCCTTCTCCTAATAACTGCTCAAGCTTGTGTGGCAAGTGAGGATCATGCATCCAGTTGGCCTTGTCCTTATAGCTTTCGTATAGGCCTAAAAACGGAATGATACGCGAGGGCGCCACTTTATAGAGTTGCTGCACCCTGTCAGGAGGTTCACCAACGATTACCATATGAGTAATATTTTCACGATCCATTATGGCGAGTATCTGTTCAGGACTGAAAATGGCTGCATCATCGGTTTTATAGTGAGAATGACTATCAAATAACGGCAAAACACCCGCAGAAAACGACACAGATGGCAATGCATAAATCAGCAAAAAAGCAGCAAGTGATTTGCGGATACAGTCTTTTAACGATAACGACAGGCACATAAAAACTTTATAGCAGAAACCCAGGCAGGCCGAAAGAAGCCCGGCCTGGTGACTTGAGATGTGTTTGTCTGTGTCTGGCAGAATATGCAGGGATTAAAGTTAATGGATTGATTTGCCGAAACAATGATTAGCACCATCAATCTGACTACACATAAATTTTATGTGAAATCTATTTGACAGAATTTAATCACGTGAGGCTTTTATGAAAGGCATTGTTTTTACGGAATTTGTTGAGATGGTGGAAGAGAAATTCTCACCAGAGCTAGTTGACGAGATTATCGTAGAATCCAACCTTGAATCTGGCGGTGCATATACCACCGTGGGGACCTACGACCATGAAGAAATGGTATCTATGGTTAGCAAACTTTCTGAAAAAACAGGTATTGCCCTGGATGACCTGGTTTTCAGCTTTGGCATTTACCTGGCGGAGCGATTTACCGTGTTATTTCCAACATTTTTTGAAGAGGCTGGCAATGTCTTCCATTTCATGAAATCACTGGATAACCACATCCATGTTGAAGTTAAAAAACTGTATCCGGATGCTGAATTGCCAACCTTCAGTTTCGATGACTCCAATCCCGATTGTCTGGTGATGGAGTACCAGTCGACTCGCGGATTCTCGACACTCGCCCACGGTTTAATGGAAGGCGTCATCAAACATTTCAATGAACCAGTTAATGTCAGATCTGAACACCTTAATGGCAACAATCACGTTCTATTCTACCTTGAAAAATGAACCGGGAAGAATATGAAAAAAAGATTCTGATGCTCGAAAGGCGAGTAGACAGAGAACGTAATGGCAGAAGAACATCAGAAAAGCTGCTTGAAGATCGAAGTCGCGAGCTGTACGAACTTAATCAGAGTTTACTGCAGTCAAATAAAGAACTTGTAAAGTTGACGGTTGCAGTTGAGCAAAGCCCGACACTGGTCGTAATTACCGATCCAGACGGGCTTGTTGAGTATGTAAATCATTCATTTTGTGATATCACGGGTTATCAGCTAAAGGATATTGTTGGAAAAAATATTCGTTTTCTGGAAATAAGCGATGCAGAAAAAGCTTTAGAAGCGATTAACCTGACCATGCTTGAAAACCGGGTATGGAAAGGTGAGCTTTCCAGTAAAAAGAAAAATAATGATGATTTTATTGTATCTTTGACCATTTCACCGATATATGACGAAGACAGCGAAGTCACCCATTACCTTTATAGCGGTGAAGATATTACCCAGCAAAAACAACATGAAGATCAAATTAATCATCTCGCTCATCATGATTCACTAACCGGACTTTTTAATCGGTTTAGCCTCGAAGAAAGGCTTTCCCAGGCGGTTTATCTTGCAGACCGCTCCAGTAAAAAGGTTGGTGTCCTTTATCTCGATCTTGACCGCTTTAAATCGGTAAATGACTCACTGGGACACAAAGCCGGTGATGATTTGCTCAAACAGACCGCCTCCCGTTTAAAAGGTATTTGCAGCAGAAAAAGTGATATCGTGGCGCGCATTGGCGGCGACGAATTTGTTATTGTACTGACCGAAATCGTTGACGTTACCTTTCTGGCATTAACTGCAAAAGCAATTGTCGAAGTACTCAGCCTTCCGTATGAAATAGAAAATCATGAAATCAATACCAGTGCCAGTATCGGAATCTGTGTCTTTCCAGATGATACGCTTGATGTTGATTCATTATTGAAAAATGCCGACATCGCCATGTACCACGCGAAAGAAGGTGGCCGCAGAAACTTCAGTTTTTTTACCGCAGAAATGAATCAGAAAATTATCGAGCGCCTGCAACTCGAAAAAGACCTGCGAGATGCACTGTCAAACGAAGCATTCGAATTACATTATCAACCTAAAATCTGCTCGGTTAATAAGCGTGTTTGTGGTGTTGAATCACTCATCCGCTGGAAACATAAGGAGCGGGGTTTTATATCTCCCGAGATATTCATCAAAATAGCTGAAGAGTCAGGATTGATATATGAGCTCGGGTTATGGATTATTGATACCGCCTTTGCACAATTAAAAGACTGGCAAAGCCGGGGAATCGATCAGGTGACAATGGCTATCAATATTTCAGCAAAACAGCTAGATAACGAGCACTTTGTCGCCGACCTTGAATCAAGCCTGAAAAAATATTCCATTCCGGCTTCATCGATAGAGCTTGAAGTTACTGAATCCACAGCAATGAGCAATCCAGAAAATGCCATCGAAAAGCTCGTTTCCGTAAGGGATCTTGGTTTTGAAATTGCGGTTGATGATTTTGGAACCGGCTATTCTTCACTAGCCTATTTAAAAATGTTGCCAATCCAGACTTTAAAGTTAGACAGGGCATTTGTTAACAACCTTGAAAATGATCCTAACAATGCGGCAATCTGTATGGCCGCTATTTCACTGAGCCATGACTTGGGGCTTAAGGTGGTTGCAGAGGGCATCGAAACCCATGAACAGATGGTTTTTTTAATCGATCATGCCTGTGATATTTTACAAGGCTACCATTTTAGCCGCCCTTTGCCTGCAGGGGAGGCAACAGAATTCATTAACAATGATCATCAACTTAAATCCGTGTTACCTTAAGCCCGAAAACCGACATCAAAAAGGATTGTTAATCGGAAAACATATTTTGGGTTCTTTCCTTGAGCCTTTTTTAAAATCACTGGCATCCCCCCTTTCGTGAACAATTCTTTTCAAGCTCATATTATTAGTGGCAAACACGTAAATGATTTCATAATTTTTATCCAAAGCTTCTGTTTCTATAAAAACCCAGGTGTTTTCTTTATTCTGCATTTCGGCATCAAACGCACCCAGCACCGGATGATTGATATTGTTGTATCTCTGGTATTCAAGATCAGTTCCAAACCCATGAATCGACAGATGCAAACCTTCCTGATGGATTGAAATATTCTGATCTTCGCAATGCAGCATGACAACTTCTTTGGACGATGCTGTGGCAATGTTAAAAATAAACAGTGATCCTGTTATCAGAGCTAAAATATATTTTGAAAGTTTCATAAATACCACTATCGCGGTGTGTGTCATATGTTATGCATTCAGATGAGTGAATAGTATATGATGGAACGAATAATACTGAAAATCTGTTAACGACTTTTTATATCAATCAAGAATGGACGACAAATTCCACTCCCTGGTGAAATTCATCATCAAAATAGCTGCAGTGTTAGTTACTCTCTTTGCCGTTATATGGATTTTTGAAACCTACACTGAAACCGTTGATCTTCCGGGCAAAGTGACTTCCGGGATAAAACATTAATTTCATCTCTGGTTTTCCGTGAGGCGTTTTATTTCCTCTTCGCCCAATGGATGTTTACCTTTCACCCGTAAACTTTCATTCCATTCCTCTGCAAAGTCGCGTTGTATGGCACGGTTCAACATAGCCGTAAGGGACATGGCGATCAGTGCTCCAAGGCTCGCCAGAGCCATATCCTTGTGAGCGTCCCAAATATCTCCCTGGGTTCCCAGAAAAGCCATGCCAAGATCACCGCCGAAAATCATTGCTGCACCCCATTCCACCAGTTCATAGAGCATTGAGGTCGCCATGGTAAATTCCAATGGCAGGAAATAGCCCCAAAAACCGCGCACCGTCGCTATGCGAATAAAAATTTCGCGTATCGGATAGGCTATTAATAACCCATACAAAAAATGCACAAGCCTGTCGAAATGATTACGGCCTTCAACACTTGGGGAAAACCCCGTTAACTGTAACCAGTCACGGTAAGGCACCTCGGCATAGGTATAGTGTGCTCCCACTGTATGCAGACAAAGAAATAGAAATATCAGCAGATAGGATATACGGGATAAAGGAAAAGCCCGGTAAGTTGTGGCTATCAATATGATGGCAACCAGCACCAGCACATTCTCAAGGAGCCAGTCAGACCGGTGATTGGGATTAATTGCCAATGCCACCCAAACCGGTATGTACAGCATTGAAAGCAATAGCAGGAATTTCTTATTACTCATATTGTCAGGCGCTTATTTCTCAAAACACGTAATCACCCACGACTTCAATAATCTTATCGACCCAGCGCTCAGGTAAAGGTTCTGTCAGTTCCGGTGATGCTTTAAAGTCAGGAGCAAAAAGCTTGTCGACTAACTGCTGCGCTATGGAAGGGCTTGAACTGGCAATATTTAACTCACGGTTTATACGCAAACTTAAACGATCAAAATTGGCGGAACCAACACACACCCATCCATCATAAACAGCCGCTTTCACATGAGAAAAACCAGGATAGACAAAAACGCGAATACCATTTTCCAGCATCAAATTAACCGCCAGTACATGACTCCTGGTAATTGGACCATGATCAGTTTCCAGCGGGATAACCACGCGCACATCCACACCTCTACGCCGAGCCTTGACGAGCTCTCTTAATAACCTGTCATTGGTAAAATAGGCATTTTGCACATAGATATAACTTTGTGCCCGGCGTATAGCCTCTAACTGTGCATTGTAGATCTCATAATTCCCCGGTGATGTCAGCAAAACCCTAAGTTCAGGCATCGCTTTTAGCGAATCCGTTCTATCGTTTTTATTGAACCTTGAAAACAGCCAGCCAAAATCACCAAGAGGTCCTGCATGATTCCACGACTTGTTAAATTCTTCGCTCAACAAATCGATAACAGGTCCACGCAACTCCATCATCAAATCATGCCAGTCATAGCGGTACTCTCGCCCGATATTCATTCCACCAACAAAGGCCGTATCCTGATCAATGATGATTGACTTGACATGATCACCGGTAAGCCAGGGGTTTGCTTTCTGCCGCACTCTCACCTCTGAACCTTTTTCCAGGTACCTGCTAACAGATGCTGGCGGTTTGTGAAAATCAGGTTGAGAATCAGAATCTTCCATGGTTGCCGTAATGGTACCAAGACCGTCCAGTAATACTTTTACCTCTATGCCTTCATTAGAACGACGTTTTAACAAGTCAGCTATCTGCAATGCATAGTCATCATTATCAAAAATATAGGTCTGCAAATGAATGGACCGTTCTGCTGTCGTCAGTTCGTCAATGAAGCGCGTAAAAAACTCCTCGCCATCAACCAGAAACTCAACGCTGCCCTCACTCAATGGATAACGGGTAATGTCATCCAGGTCATTCTCCCAGGCTTGCAGATCCATTGGCTTTTTATTCGCTAAAGGAGGCACGGGCTGCTTACCGACTCCTGCAGCCCATTCAAAACTGGCCGTTGCGACTGCTGTATCGGTAATTACAGAAACCAGTCGAAACAGGGAAGAGACCGGCCGGGTGTATAAATTACCCAGATGACTACGCATGACATGCCCTGCTGCCTGCACACCTTTAATGCCCGGGGTTGTTATCATCGCAACTGGTTGTTGTGGGACATTTCTGACAAATACCAATAGATATCTTTCTGTATTAACGTATAGGAATGGTAATGAATACAAACCCTCATCACCGGTGTTAAAAATAAATTCCTTGTGCTGAATATCATGCTCATGCAAAAAATCTTCCACAATCTTTCCAGCAGCATCTACAAACTTTTCGAAGTGAATATAACTATTAATGGCGTAGTCACTGGGTTTATCCGCTAACCGTACAGCCTGGAACTTCTGCTCCTGATCGTAAAAAAGAAAATACTCCTCATACTCAAAGTTCATGACTACGCCGCTTTTATCACGCGGTAAGATTCGACTAAAAATACGATCCCGTAATAAACGCCATTTTTTTACACCCAGGATTAGTAAAGGTTCAGCCTCTTGGGGCAAGGCTTTCCATGGATATGACTGGTAATACTGAATGGGAATTAGCTTGGGCGTGGAATATTCGTTCTGACTGTCGAGCGGATCTTGCCCTAAATTCACCCACGCGTCCCAATTACCACCGGCATAAAGAATATTTTCTTGCTGTTTTAATTTTACATAAAATTCTGAACTGTCGCGGTAAGCCTCTACAGCAACCATAGGCTGTGTATCGGGATCTGTAGTATCACCTGGATTATCAGAAACTTTTGGGGCAGTAGAACATCCTGTTAGTGTGATTATAAGAAATGCCAGGACCAGGATTAGTGATATATCGGAACTTTTGCACATACCCGCGACTGCTCCCCGGCTTTTCTTACATACTTACATTATAGCTTTATCCGTTTTTTAAATTTTCGCTGATAATTTTGTTGATTGCTGATGGTACAAGCAATGGCAAACTATTTTTTTGCCCGATAATCCTTGTGACACCCCTTACAGGCCTGAACGACTGCCTCAATGCCATCTTCCAGGCTTCTGGCACTCCAGCCTGCATCTCTGGACAACACTTCCAGAGCCTCAACCAGGTCATTTTGTCTTTGTGCAACTTTTTCTTTTTGGATCCAGATTTCCGGTTTGGCTGAGGTCATACTGCCCAGGCTCTTGCTGGCCGTTCCCGTGCCCGTGGGCCATAAAACCCCCTGCTTTAACTTCGACAGCGCCAGTAAATTATCCGCAGCATCCTTGGCTGTCTTCTTATTATATGGTTTCACACCATGCAGCATTTCCCCTATGACATCCATGTTTACACTATATAGTTTCATCAATCCCTGACGGGCTTCTATCAATTCCGAACTGTCGATAGCCAGGGTATAAGGACTAAAAAGCATAAAAGCCATCATCAATGAGGATATAAGTACCTTTTTGTTCTTCATCTGTTTTTCTCCAGAAGATATTTTCCACTGTACAAAGAAAACTAGCATGTAAATTTCATTCTTGCTTAGCTATTGTTGATATTAACTATTGTTGATAATAGCGAGATTTCACGGCATCACCTTAAAATGAATACCAAGCGACCCAATCCCCAGGGAGAAGCAAATGGCTGAATTGCAACCTGGCAACACAACTTAATGCAGGTGCCTGTCTCCGCTTCTGATGAGAACATCATGGTCGCGGATAACAGAGCCGTCTTTATCGATTACCGCGGTATAACATTCGGAAGACAGGGTACATTTCATGAGAGGCACTATCGTGCTGCGATCAGGCCTGCGAATAAAGAATAATTCCCAGCCAAATGTTTCCAGCCGGGTAATGGTGGCAAGCTGCTCGACAGATATAATCTCTTCCAGATCATCCGGAATCGGCTTTTGCTGGTTTCGTTTCTCATTATTCATTTGCAAGCCGCAATACCATTTATCATACCTGTAAACAAAGCATATAAGAAAAAATCGAAATAACAATAATAAGGGGATCTCATTAAGCGAATCAGGATTTCTCCTTATACAATAACTTTTATATCAGTGTTCGATAATTCTTGTTGTGAAATCGTTTGCTTCCCATTAGTTTAATTCCCAATTATCCTTTTTTTCTGTTCAGGTTTCATGGAAACAGCAACATCAGAAACAACACCAGAAGCTACAGCGGCATTTGAACTCAAGTCCGGCCAGTTTACCCTGCCGAATTTGCGCCTGTTTCATACCAACATGGACCAGTTTGCCAATCAATTGGAAAAGCAGGTCAACATGGCTCCGGCATTTTTTCAGAATACACCGGTTGTTATCGACCTTGGCGAGTTATCCGGGCAAAGTACCGAAGTTGACTTTGCACTACTGGTGGGACTGATGCGTGGCCAGGGCATGGTGCCAATCGGCATACGAGGCGGCACCCCGCGCCAACAGGAACTGGCTGAACTGATGGAACTGGCCATTCTCTCCGAGCAGCCTGATCATGAGCGTTCCAGGCCGGTTGCAGCAAAAGCCATGGCTCAAAACAAGACCGCCGGCAGGACTTCAGCGCCGTTGAGACCGCAGACCAGCAAACTGGTGACGCGGCCGGTACGTTCCGGACAGCGAATTTATGCTGCTGGCGGTGACCTTGTTGTGACAGCCCAGGTGAGCAATGGTGCCGAAGTCATTGCCGATGGCAATATCCATATCTATGGCACCCTTCGCGGCAGGGCACTGGCCGGTGTCAAGGGAAACCGGGAAGCAAGAATTTTTTGTCATAATCTGCAGGCAGAACTGGTCTCCATCGCTGGTCAATACCGGGTTAATGAATCGTTAAAAGAAGAGCAAATGAACCGGCCTGTACAGATTAGCCTCTCCGGCAAAAGACTCGAAATACAACCTCTTTAATGTCTACATCTAATTAGCAAGGAGTTTCCTGTGGCAAGAATAATCGTAGTAACATCAGGTAAAGGCGGTGTCGGCAAAACCACTACCAGCGCCGCCCTGGCAATGGGACTGGCTCACAAGGGCAACCGCGTAGCAGTGATTGATTTTGACGTCGGCCTGCGCAACCTTGATCTCATCATGGGCTGTGAACGTCGTGTGGTATATGATTTTGTCAATGTCATCAATGGTGAAGCCAATCTGAACCAGGCACTGATCAAGGATAAACGCGAGGAAAACCTTTACATACTCCCTGCATCGCAGACCCGGGACAAGGATGCACTGACCATTGAAGGTGTCGAAAAAGTCCTGAATGAACTGTCACAGTCATTTGACTACATCATCTGTGATTCCCCGGCAGGTATTGAGCGAGGCGCCACCATGGCCATGTACTTTGCTGACGACGCCATTGTGGTCACCAACCCGGAAGTTTCTTCAGTTCGTGATTCGGACCGTATGCTGGGTATTCTGGCCAGCAAATCACGCCGCGCTGAAAATGGGCTCGAACCCATCCGCGAGTACCTGTTGTTGACAAGATATTCTGCAGAACGTGTTTCCAGGGGAGAAATGCTCAGCGTTGATGATGTTCAGGAAATACTCTCTCTGGATCTGCTGGGAGTGATTCCAGAGTCACAGGCCGTATTGAACGCCTCCAACTCGGGCAACCCGGTGATCATGGATAACGACAGTGATGCCGGCCAGGCTTATACCGATGTGATTTCCCGCTATCTGGGCGAGGACCTTCCGCATCGTTTTCTTGATGTCCGCAAAAAAGGACTGTTTGTCAGACTTTTTGGAGGACAACGATGAAATTACTGGATTACTTTCGTTCCAACCGCCAGGCTTCAGCAAGCGTCGCCAAGGAAAGATTACAGGTACTGGTGGCCCATGAACGCTCTGCAAGAAATGCACCTTCCTACCTGCCGCAATTGCAAAATGAAATTCTGGCGGTCATCAAAAAATATGTTTCGGTGCCGGACGATGCAGTGCAAATCCAGCTGGACCATGACGAGCACCAGGATATTCTGGAGTTAAATATCACCCTGCCAGAACATTAACCAGCGCATTTCTGTGACTGATCCTTGTACCGGGCTCGCCCGGTCAATGATGATCCCTCCAGCTATCAAGAAAAACATGATAGAGCATGTCAAAAGCCAGGAAGAGGAACCATGCCATGATCAGCCATGTCATAATTTCCAGAAGAATCATAATATCCTCCCTGAAATAAAGGCTCTATTTAGATTATAGATCCAAATACAAAGCCCTTCATGTACCCCGCCTGGAAAAGCCAGTCCTGAAGATCAAATGACATTCATCAGGTAACGTCCAAGCTCCATGTCGGTAGACAAAATATGGCGCGTTAACCAGAGTTCGAGAAATTCAAGGTCCTGTTCAGAAGGCACGCGTTTTTCTGACAAAAACTTTTGCTGTAACGCCTGTACCGCATCAATCAGTTCATTGTGCTCGGTTTTATGTTCCTGAAAACCGTCATATTGATGCCTGATCATTAATCTTTCTTCATGCCTGAAGTGCCACACAGTGCAACTGATGAGCTCTTCAAGCAGCGCGTCAATGTATTCCCTGGAATCTCCTGCCTCAACTGAGTGATTCAGCAAGTTAAACAAATCTGTCAGGCGGCGATGATCATCATCGATTTCATCAATTTCGACACTGAGGGTGTCATCCCAGACAATATCTTTCATTACTTTATCCCCACTGGTTACATAATTTGAGTATAGTTCAGGGATTCATGTTCAGGCTCAAAACAGATAGTCCGCCACTATACCTGCGAATACGCCAGCTCCCAGCCAGTTATTGTTCAAAAATGCCTTGAAACACTGCTCTCGATCACGTTCTCGAATGAGGTACTGATGGTAAACTGAAAACCCGGCAGCCAGTGCAATGCCTGTGAAATAGAGCCCCCCCAGTTCAAACTGAAGACCAACCTGCAGCAGGGCTGCCAGCATGGCAATCTGGATAACGCCTACAATCAGGCGATCATAGCGGCCAAACAGGATGGCAGTAGATTTAACACCGATTTTCAGATCATCCTCTCGGTCTACCATTGCATACATGGTATCGTAGGAAACAGCCCAGAGAACCGTGGCAATGAATATCCACCATAACCTGGGATCCAGTTCCCCTGTTTGCGCCGCAAACGCCATCGGTATGGCCCATCCAAATGCCATTCCCAGATATGCCTGAGGTAAATGGGTGAAACGTTTCATGTAGGGATAACTCGCTGCCAGAAAAACCCCAACAACCGACAAATAAATCGTAAACCGGTTAAGAAACAAAACAAGAATGAATGCCATTGCCACCAGCAGCAAAAACAGTCCCAGGGCTTCTTTTTCACTGACCTTGCCACTCGTCAGGGGACGTTCACTGGTGCGCTCAACGTGCAAATCAATGTGTCGGTCAGCATAGTCATTGATCACACAACCCGCCGAACGCATGAGGAAAACACCCAGTGAAAATATGACTAACAAGAGCGGATCGGGAAAGCCCTCTGCAGCAATCCACAAGGCCCATAGAGTGGGCCAAAGCAACAGCAAGGTACCGATCGGGCGATCGAAACGCATTAATTGCAGATACAGTGACAAACGCGACAGTTGAACTTGCTGATGCATAAAAAACTAAATATGGGCTTTAGACTACTGGCATTAGCATACTATAATCGAGGTAGCAATTTAACCGACCAGCAGATTATCGTCATGAATAACCAATCCACAAACGATTCACTGAAAACCATGACAACGCTTGTCTACGTACTGCAAGCCGCCTCGTTTCTGGTTGGAATTACCTACCTGGCAGCCATTGTGCTGAATTACATCAAGAAGGATGAAACGATCGGCACCCTTTATGAGTCTCATTTTCGCTGGCAGATGAGAACCTTCTGGTACAGCCTTCTTTGGGGAATTATCGGCTTTGCCACTGCCCTGCTGGTCATAGGCTACGGTATCCTGTTAGCCAATGCCATCTGGATTCTTTACCGTATCATCAAGGGATGGTTGCGACTTTCCGAAGGCCAGAAAATGTATGTGTAGGGCTGTTTTCAGGTTTTCTGGTTATCCAGCCACTGAAGCAGATCATCAAAACCCAGGGGTCTGGACAAATAGTAACCCTGGCAGATATCACAATTCATGGTTCTGAGCATTTCCAGGCTGGCCTGGTCTTCCACTCCCTCGGCCACCACATCCAGCCCCAGGTTGTGACCCAGGTCAATGGTCGATCTCACAATCACAGCATCGTTTTCATCTTCCACCATATCCCTGACGAAAGAACGATCAATTTTCAATTCACTGACGGGCAGGCGTTTCAGATAAGCAAGGGATGAAAAACCGGTACCGAAATCATCTACCGATATTTTCACACCCAGCGATGTCAATGCATTGAGCATCTCAATGGATTTTTCCGGATCGGCCATCATGGAGCTTTCAGTCACTTCGAAGATGATAGACTGCGTATCAGCCACATATTTCTCAATGGCTTCCTTGAGTTTCTCAAAAAATGAATCATTGCGCAGGTTATGTACTGAAAGATTAATTGCCAACGTTACTTCTGCGTACTTATCATCGAGTCGACCACGGTCACGTAAGGCATTAACAAATACGCACAATGCGAGGTCATCAATGAGGGCTGCATTTTCTGCAATTTCAATCACCTGATCCGGCGGCAAATAGCCAAATTCGGGATGATTCCAGCGTAACAGCGCTTCTATACCGGTCAGTTCACCGGTTAACACATCAAGCTGGGGCTGATAATGAAGTTCTATACTGTTTTTTTCAATAGCGGCTTTAAGGTCATTGGTCAACGATAACTGCTGAATTGAATGCTCATCGTCCTGTGGCTCGTAGAAATGGAAATCCTTTTTATCCTGCTTGGATTTATACATGGCGACATCGGCATGTTTCATTAATACGTGGGCATTATCACCATCATCAGGATACAGCGTAATACCTATACTGGTACCTACATGCAGGGCATGTTCACCGACTTTAAATTGCTTTTCGAGAGCCGTGTTGATTTTTCTTGCGACGATCTCTGCTTGTTCTCGACCGGTTTCAGGCAGAATGATTGAAAATTCATCTCCACCCAGGCGAGCTATAGTATCCACTTTTCTTAAGATTTCTTTGAGGCGCTTGCCAACCTTGATCAACAACTGGTCGCCGACATGATGTCCCAGCGTGTCATTGACATATTTAAAGCGATTTAAATCCAGCATCATAAAGGACAGGGAAGAACCATTACGGTCTGCAATTTCAATATCATGAAAAAGACGTTCCATCAGCAACTTACGGTTAGGCAACGAGGTCAACGCATCATGCAGTGCATGATAGGTGAGCTCTTCCTGTCGTTTAACCACGTGGCTATGCATGACGAGGAATGACTCTACCAGATTTTTGATTTCTTTAGCTTTGCTGATACCTCTGAGCCTGTCATGGTTAATATTAAGATCGTTAGTCAAAGACCGCATCAGTATGCCCAGTGGCTTGAAAATCAATAACTTCAAAAAAACATAGATAATCAGGATATAAGCGATAAATACGATAGCAATCACGATCAACTGTGAGCTCTGCAACTTGCCGGCCTCGCTGAAATCCACAACAAGTTGTGAATTACTTTGCTGAAGAATGCCACCGATGGCCAGAAGGTTCTTTGAAATCGATTCTATACGCGGAAGAATTTCAACGCGCATTAACTCCGTATCCTTGCGCCAGGCATCGGATTGATGGATCTGCTTGACTTGACTGAAGCCCTCTTTCCAATCGTTCAGCACATCAGGCAATTTAAGAAGCAATTGCTCACTTTCAAAACCGAATAAAGGCTCATATTGCATTAACAGTGTTATCTGGTTTTTCATCTCCTGCAGGTATTGATCAACATGGAGCTGCTGCTCATATAATTCCTCTTCATCAAAAGACCCCATGCGATTGGCAAGGTAAAGGCGATACTCAGCGATAGTACTGGTCCAGAGTTGCTTGAGGTTGAGCAGATGAGCGCGATAGCCGGGGCTTACAGGTTGTGGGTTCTCTTCATCATATTCCCGCAAGGCCATGTTCAGGGTGGTGACCATGGTATTTCTCGCCGGACGCATCAGCCTGCTGGAAACAGCCATTCCCGGGTACTGCAAATTGACATCGGTGCGAACTTCAAACAGGCGGTGCGCCGATTCCCTGAGATGTTCCAGGTTCGCTGACAATTGTTGCAGTTCAGAGAGAAAAGCCGGACTGTCGAATAACTTATTATCGATAACCACATCAATTATCCGGCTGACTTCAGAAAAGCTGGCCTGAAATACCAGCAATACCTGATCTTTGTATTCAGGCTGGACTATGACAAGGTCGATACCATTAACCAGCTCATTGATATGGTTTCTTCCCTTGAGAATATGACTACGAATTTCGGCCGTCTGGCGGGTATGTTCCACTAAAGACTGGTATTGGCGGGTCATTACGCTGTAACTGAAATAAATCGACAGCGTGATAATGACACCCAGCAGGCTGGCTACAATGATGTATTGCGACTGCAGACTGAGATTCAAAAATCGCGGAAATAATGTGTTGCCTTTAGCCATTGAATTATTATTTGAGATAAAGCCGGGCAATGTCATTCCCGAACCGGTTGCAGTTTCTTTTTGTATCGGCAATACACATAAAATATTGATGGTTTATTTACAAACATGAAAGTCTCATTAAATACAAATCACATAAATAGATATTTCCTATCATATTTATTAATTTAAACGATTTTTACTATAACTGGTTTTCATTAATACTCTACGCCAACCCGGAGACAACCACTCCGGATATATTATTTAATCAAGGAGTGTTAATCATGTTTGAAAACAGAGAAAACCAGCCTGTACCACAGGTCACCTTTCGCACACGTAAAGACCACGAATGGATCGATATCGACAGTAAAGAGATTTTCGATGGCAGAACCGTCGTGGTATTTGCATTACCAGGAGCCTTCACACCCACTTGCTCATCAACTCACGTGCCACGCTACAACCAGTTAACACCTGCATTGAAAGCCAATGGCGTTGATGAGGTGGTTTGTATTTCTGTCAACGATGCCTTTGTCATGAATGAATGGCAGAAAGAGCAAAATGCACACAATATTACCTTTATACCGGATGGCAATGGCGACTTCAGCAAAGCCATGGGCATGCTGGTTCCCAAGGACGACCTGGGCTTTGGTGAGCGTTCATGGCGTTACTCCATGCTGGTAAAAGATGGTGCTATTGAAAAAATGTTTATTGAACCGGATGTTCCCGGCGATCCTTTTGAAGTATCTGATGCTGACACCATGCTGGCTTATGTTGCTCCCCAGGCACCCAAACCACTGGATGTGGCTGTCTTCAGTCGTGAAGGATGCCCGTTCTGCGTCAAAGCCAAGGGGCTGCTGCATGATGCAGATATCGATTTCGATGAACTGGTACTGAACCAGGACTTCAACGAAACAACCATCCGCGCAATTTCCGGTGAAACGACTGTGCCACAGGTATTCATCAACGGTGAGCGCATCGGTGGATCAGAAGCGCTTGAAGCATACCTTGCTCAATCCAAAGCAGCATAAAATCAATCGATATTCGAGGAGAATATGATGAATCAACATTATGACCTTATCGCCATTGGCGGCGGCAGCGGCGGTCTTGCGGCAGCTGAAACAGCAGCAAAATTCGGAAAAAAAGCAGCAGTTGTTGATCCCGGACTGCTTGGGGGCACCTGCGTGAACAACGGCTGCGTCCCTAAAAAGGTCATGTGGCATGCGGCCTCTCTGGCGCATGATATCGGGCATGCCAGTGATTTTGGCATTGCGGTTTCACAAGCTGACATCAACTGGAAAAAGCTGGTTGAGGGCAGGAATAATTATATCTCCAACATCAATAAGTACTGGGGAAATTATGTTGTTGAAAGTGGTATTGATCACATCAAAGGCACTGCCCGGTTCATTAATAACCACACGCTTGAGGTCAACGGGCAACAACTGACAGCGGATCATATTGTGCTCTCGACAGGCAGCCAGCCAATCGTACCGCGTCTGCCAGGCGCTGAACTGGGTATCACCTCGGACGACTTCTTTGAGCTGAACCAAAGGCCTGAGAAAGTCGCTGTTATCGGTGGCGGTTATATCGGTGTTGAATTAAGCGGCGTTTTAAATGCCCTGGGTTCAGAGGTTGCCCTGATTGCAATGGAAGACACCATCCTCGAACAGTTTGACAGCGTGATCAGTGAAACCCTGATGTCTGAAATGGAAAAACAGGGTATCCAGTTACATACCGGCCTTGAAGTTAGCGGACTGGAAAAAACTCAAGATACTATCAAGGTTCTCTGTGTTGGTAATAATAACGTGCTGGAAGGTTTTGACATGGTCATCTGGGCTGTCGGCAGAAAGCCAAAAACGCAACCGCTGAACCTGTCAGCTACTGATATCAGGCTGTCATCCACTGGCTGTATTGAAGTTGATGACTATCAGAATACCAGTGTTGAGCATGTCTATGCTATCGGTGATGTAACCGGCAAGGTGCCACTGACACCGGTGGCCATCGCAGCTGGAAGAAGCCTCGCCGCGCGTTTGTTCGATAACAGGTCCGACCTGAAAGTTGACTATGAAAATGTGCCTACAGTGGTGTTTTCACATCCCCCGGTTGCGACTATTGGCCTGACTGAAAACAGGGCAAGACAAGTTCATGGAAATGATATCAGCGTCTATGAAACCGACTTTACACCTATGCGTTATGCCCTGTCCGAACAGGGTGTAAAAACAGCCATGAAACTGGTTTGTCATGGTGACGATGAAAAAATCGTCGGCATCCATATCATCGGTGATGGTGCAGATGAAATGTTGCAGGGATTTGCCGTGGCAGTAAAAATGGGAGCTCGTAAATCAGATCTTGATAGTACGATTGCTATTCATCCCAGCAGTGCTGAAGAACTGGTCACCATGAAAGTGGCCAACAAGGTTGTCGAAGAGCATCATCACAGTGTCGATAACGGCCTGGAATGGCAACAGGCTTCGTGAAAAACAGGTCACCTGGTGCTGTTTCATCAGGTGACCAGATAAATCAACACCGAATACCTGGCCAGTTTGCCGACTCCTGCCAGTATCACAAAAGCTGCAAAGTTGACTCTCAACAAACCTGCCAGTAAGCACAATGGATCGCCTATGACCGGCAGCCATGCCAGTAACAGGCTATAAACACCCCAACGTCGATAATTGCTTTCTGCTTTAAGCAAAGCCTTTTCATCGATACCCAGCCAACGCTTATGCATCAGGGTATTGCCAAACACACCCATGGCATAAGTCACGATACTGCCCAGCAGGTTGCCACTGGTGGCACTGACCAGCAGGGTTACTGCCACCTGCTGCTCTGACAGCTTGTAAAGCAGCAGGGCTTCCGAGCTTCCCGGTAACAGGGTGGCTGATAAAAACGCACTGAAAAAAAGGGCCCAGTCCAAGCTGATGTAAATTGCTAGCTGTTAAGTGTGTTAACCGGAATGGAGATCGGACGCCGGTATTCCTTGTCAAACACCAGCTCTATGGAAACTTCATCATTGATATCAGTCATCCTGACCTGTTTGATTTCAGGCATACGTGTGCCGATGTAGGTACAGAAAGCTGCGGCGGCAGACTCATCATTACCCTTGATAGCATGCAGCAGGTTTGCAGCAACAAATTTTACGCGTTCGGTGGTATCGGGCTGCTCAATAACCTGTTCCCCAACACTAATTCCCTGATCCATCCTGGAATCCATGTTGTCCAGATAATCGACTTGAAAATCACTTAATTTTTTATTGCGATCAAATTCAATCTGGGCAACCCCATTAAGAAAAACCGCCATTAGCTTGCTTTCTGACACCTGCCAAAACCCTCGTTAACCTGACTCGCCCCCGGTTTTTATGGGAACTTCTTTCACAAAATAAGCAAAATACCGCATTTTCATCACATTTTGCCAATAATTTAGCGCCGATCAGCAAATTATTCGAATATACTTTAAAAAGCATACCAGCAAGCGGAGCAACCATGGTTAACTTCGGCGCAAGTCTTTATAACGCGCTGCCCCAGTCTTTTCTGGGGGGAAACCGCTTGGCTTCGTCAAATTATTCTCTTCAGGAAACTGATGAAAGCACCCGGGGAGGCAACTCGCTACGCCTGGCAAACAGCCAGTTTCGCCAAGATGCAGGACTAGCTGATTTTTCTCCTCCCCCCAAGGGCCAACAGGGTTTCGCATCCCTCGGGCCGGTTCTTGAGAAGTTTCAACCAGACATTCCTCCGTTATATGAATTATCCGGCCCAACCTCCTGGGAACGCCTGCTGGAAGAACAAAAACGCATCAGCGCTGCCCGTGAACAGGCTGCCCGTGACTTCGAAGATCTGCTCAGCAGTCGCGACCGGGCCCAGACGGAACTGGAAGATCGCCTGCAACTGATTAAAGAAAATGCCGAGCGTGTCCGCTTCGAAGCGCAACCTGTCGAAGATAATAACACCCCAGCATTAGCAACAGAACCAGATGATAACGTCAGCAACAGTGCGCAGCAGGCTCTTAACATTCTACGTACAGCAGACGATGAAGCCGATATCAATTTTAACGAAGAACAATTACCCTCCACAAGTGAAGCTGCCCCATTACCTGGACAAGGTACCCGTATTGAAGATGCTGACCAGCCTGCAAATGAAATTTTCAACGACCAGTCCATGGTCTCAGAAAAACGCACACCACTGCCCGGTTCGGGAACTTTCAGCGAGCAACAGCAGGTGGCACGCCTTTTCAGCACCGAAGATAATACCGGCAACGCTATCAATTTTTTTGCATGATTATCATCCTTCTCAAAGCACTGTAAGCATACCCATACAGCCTCCTATAGAAAAAAATCTTCTATACTTGGTAGAGTGATTCTGCTTTAAAGCTGATTTCTATCTAATGGAAAATAAAGACAATAAATCCAGCCCCTCTGACT
>Ga0180434_10001937_pt1 | contig 28614 bp, 36 predicted proteins | sample SS_ome_7_FD_132453 | JGI IMG/M metagenome (GOLD analysis project Ga0180434, IMG submission 132453) | Hypersaline lake sediment archaeal communities from the Salton Sea, California, USA - SS_1_D_2 metaG | ecosystem: Environmental > Aquatic > Non-marine Saline and Alkaline > Hypersaline >... | reverse complement strand
CCAAGCCCAAGAAGGCCACAGCCAAGCCCAAGGCCACAGCAAAGCCCAAGAAGGCAGCCAAGACCAAGCCCAAGAAGGCCGGCCCCAAGACTCCCCCCAATCCCAAGGGAGTCCACCCCAATCCGCAGCCTTTCGACAAGTCCGCTCGGATGTTCTCCGAGGTCTTTCTAGCGGATCTGGTCCGGGAGGCTTGTGCAGCTACCGGGACCTCTCATGCAGAGCTAGCCCGACGCTTGGAGATCTCCGGGCCTCGCATCCCTGAGATCCTCCGCTCGGAGAACATTACAGAGGGCTTGGCCTCGCGTTGTTTCGGAGCCCTGGGGGTGGACTTGGAGATCCGCATGGTCAAGAGGGAGGGCTAAGGGAATGGCTAGGGACTGGACCCATGAGCCCTTAGACACAGTGCTAAGGGCTCTACGGGAGGGGGACGGCCCTACCATCTACAAGCACAGGAAAGACCTCATCCTCTGGTTAGAGGAGCTGCGGCAGAGAAGGGAAAAGGACCGTGGCAATCAAACCTAGAGGCTACGATTATGAGGAGTGTCTAGCCTGTGGAGGGACTGGGCATAAGAGCCGTCCTGGTCCCGGGGTAGATCCAAAGTGTGCAGCCTGTGGAGGGCTGGGTATGACCAAGACTCCTAAGGAGAACCCTCAGCATAGCAGCGCAAGCAATGAGCACTATACCCCGGAGCCAATCGTAGAGGCTGCTAGGTCTGTGCTTGGAGTGATTGAGCTAGACCCTGCGTCCTGTACCTTGGGCCAAGAAGTGGTTAAGGCCATTGCTTGGTACGGTCCGGGAAGTGAGCTAGCAGAGGATGGGCTAGCAGAGCCTTGGATGGGTAAGGTCTTTCTCAATCCTCCTGGGGGCAAAGTCCCGGAACAATACGCAGGGCTGGGGACTCGGAGCAATGCAGCCCTTTGGTGGTCTGCATTAGCCGGGTATTGGCAGGAGGGGGAGGTAGAGGCTGCGATCTTCGTAGGCTTTACCTTGGAGGTTTTGAGGGCTGCCCAAGCTCTAGACGTGCCACAGCCCTTGGACTTTCCCCTATGTGTGCCAAAGCAACGTATCCGGTTTGATACGGAGGAAGGAGGTAAGAGGATCGCTAGTGATAGCCCCACCCATGCTAATGTGATTGTCTACCTTCCACCCAAGCCTTGGAAGCTGGGCAAGGGAGATTCAACCACAATGACAGCCCAATTCCGCCGCATCTTCTCCCCTCTGGGAAAGTGTCGCATCTAACCCAAACCCTTGAACCTGTTTAAACGGCCGGCCCCTGTGATGGGGGCCGGCTCTTTGCGTTATGGCTACCTCACTCTACTTGGGCAACTTGGCAGACACAGAGAGGGAGATTGTAAGGAGGTCCCCAGACAGCCTGTATCGCTTTCTAACGATGGCTTGGGCTGAGATAGACCCTAGCCCCTTCGTTGATAATTGGCACCTTCCTATTGTCTGTGAGAGGCTCCAAGCGGTATCCAGTGGAGAGGTTAAGAGGCTCGTTATCAACGTGCCCCCGGGGACAACCAAGAGCCTAACCGTTAGCGTTGCCTGGCCAGCCTGGGAATGGATCTCTAGGCCCTCTACTAAGTGGATGTTTGCTAGCTACGATGCCTCGCTAGTGGGGACTGTCCAAGGGGGTAGGGTGATAGACCTACTCCAGTCCAAGTGGTTCATTGACCGATGGGGGGAGCTGTTAGTAGATAAGGCCCCAGCCGCTAGCATGTTCCAAACCGCGGCCGGGGGATTCCGTTTTGCCACTAGCCCAGGAGGTAAGGGAACGGGTAGACACGTTGATATCCAAGTAGTGGACGATCCCAACAAGCCTCAGGAGGTAGGGGGTACTCATGCAGTAACTAAGAAGGCTATTAATGCTGTGTCCCGTTGGTATCATGCCACGGCTGCTAGTAGGCGAGCAGATCCGGCCAACTTCCGTAGGGTGATTGTCATGCAGCGATTGCATGAGGATGATCTAGCCGGGGAGATGCTAAGAGAGGGTGGTTGGGATCATCTCTGTCTGCCCATGCGAAAGACCCATAAGGTCTGTGTCTGTCATCGGGATTGTACTCCAGAGGACCAAAGGACAGAGGAGGGGGAGCTACTTTGGCCAGAGAGATTCCCTGAGGAAGTGGTTAGGGAGCTAGAAACCACAGAGATGGGACCGGCCGTAGCGGCTGCCCAATTGCAGCAGAGGCCTACTCCTGCATCCGGTGGAATGTTCCAAAAGGCATGGTTTCGGTATTGGCATCATAAGGCAGGAGTAAGGCCACCCCAAGAGGATGAGTTTCCCTGCGTCCAAGACTTCTGTAAGGTGCTCCCCAGGAACGGAACTTGGCTACAGTCTTGGGATATGACGTTTAAAGGTGGGGATGGGACAGACTATGTAGCTGGGGGGCTATGGCTAAAGGTAGGGGTAGACCACTTCTTGGTTAAGCAGGTATGTCGTAGGATGAGCTTTACCGAAACCGTTAGGGAGGTAAAGGCCATGACTGAGGCAGAGCCTAGAGCCCTAACCAAGTTGATAGAGGATAAAGCTAACGGACCGGCCGTAGAGGATACCCTCAAGAGGGAGATCTCCGGGATCGTGTTAGTCAATCCTGAGGGAGGTAAGGAAGCTAGGGCTAATGCGGTTACCGGTCTATTCGAGGCAGGCAACGTGTTTATACCGCACCCAGACTTAGCCCCTTGGGTGCAAGACTACCGGACTCAGCTAGTCACGTTTCCTAGGGGTGTAAACGATGATATGGTAGACCAAACCACTCAAGCCCTAATCCGTTTACACGTCCGTAGCTCTCCGCTAGCTGAGGCCATGCGAGCAATCAAGGCAAGTAGCAATGGGTAAGAATCTCACTAAGGCTAAGCCCAATTACCTAGATTCTCTGTTCAGAGTAGGGGAGGCCATCCAAGGGGCTCTGCGGATCGACAATTGGCAGAACTTGCTTACGGGCCTGGGCACGTCCCGGGATAAGACGGTCTATGGCCGATTCGTCACTCTGCAACGGATAGACGATCAAGAGCTAACGTCCCTCTACCATCAGTCTGCCGATGCTCGGAAGGTGGTAGCGTTTAAACCTAGGGAGATGCTAAGGCAGGGGTTTAAGGTAAACATCCCAAAGGATGAGGAAGCTACGGCAGAGCTATCCAAAGCTATCCGTAACCTGAGACTTACTAGGCACTTCCTTAACGCTATGATCTGGGGCCGGCTCTATGGTGGGGCTGCGATCGTGCTTGGGGTGGATGATGGGGGAGCTGCGGACAGTCCCCTAAGAGAGGACCGCATCCGGTCCTTCCGTTTCATGCATGTAGTGGATAGGCGCTACCTCATGCCTCAGGACTTCTACGATGATCCAATAGAGGATGAGTTTTTCGGGGAGCCAGAGGTTTACCAGCTAGTACCTAGGCGAGGGGGTAACTCTGTCCGTATCCACAGGAGTAGACTAATCCTCTTTGGTGGAGCCCATACCTCGGATGAGGAGAAGGACCGGCTAGGCGGATGGGACCTCTCAATCATTGACACAGTATATGAGGAGCTTAGGGCTTTCTGGTCTGTGTGGAAGTCCGCAGAGCATCTTATGTCGGATGCCTCTCAGGCTGTGTTTAAACTACAGGGGCTAATGGCCATGATCGCAGGAGGCCAAAAGGACATTCTACAGCAGAGGCTAGAGATCGTAGATATGTCCCGGTCCGTTGCTAGGGCCGTAATGCTTGACGCAGAGAATGAGGACTTTGACCGAAAGCCCTCATCGTTCACTGATGCGGCCGGTATGCTAGATAAGTTTATGCTTAGGCTTGCCTCAGTGGTAGACATTCCCGTTACCATCCTCATGGGACGTAGCCCAGCTGGAATGAACGCTACCGGGGACTCAGACTTCCAACACTTCTACGATAACGTCAAGACTGCCCAAGAGAATGATCTAAGGCCAGAGCTAGAACGCGCAATTCGTCTCATCATGCTAGCCCAAGACGGTCCCACTAATGGCAAGGAGCCAGCAGAGTGGACGCTAGACTTTGAGTCTCTCTGGCAGATGACCCCGAAGGAGAGAGCAGAGCTAGAAAAGGCTACGGCAGATAAGGATAAGGTATACCTAGAGACTGGGGTAATCCTGCCAGAGGAGATCGCGCTAAGCAGATTCCGGCCGGATGGGTGGAGCCCAGAGACGAACATAGACCGGGACGTTAGAGAGAGGATGCTAGCAGCAGAGCTAGCAGAACCTACGGAGCCTGAGGAAGGGGCAGAGCCTACGGAGCCCTCAGAGGAGTCTGCTACGTCCGGGCCTAAGGTCGAATTCGCACCTACAGATCTAGCCAGTTTCGTTAACGTCAACCAAGCCCTAGCCTCTGTGGGTCTGCCTCCCTGGCCAGATGCAGAGGAGGGGGCTTTGACCGTTGCCCAATTCCGGGCCTTCAAAGAGACGCAAGGGGAGAAGGTAGGGGCAGCGGAGGGGGCAGCGGAGGCTAAGGAGATCTCTGGGGAGTCTGAGAGCCTCTCAGAAGGCCCGGAGCCCCCGGACGGCTCACAGCCCCAGCCCCCTCCACCCATGGCCACAGAGCCAGCCCAGAGCCCAGGAGGAGAGCCTCTAGAGGAGGATGAGACAACTCCTCCACAAGAGGGGGCAGAAACGGAGGAGTCTCTAAAGGAGGATGAGGACTAATGGCGGTAGCCAGAGTTAGCCCTCAGCTGCTAAGAGCTGCCCGAAAGAGAGGCCGTTTAAACAGGGCTGCTAGGCGAGCACTTGGACCCAAGCCTCCGAGGATGGCAGCCTTACGGCTAACCAAGTCCCTAGGGGATAGGTTGGAGCAATTCCGATCGGCTGTGGAGGAGCTGTTATTCCCAGAGCTAGACAAGCTCCTAGCGTCTGGGGCCGTAACCGATTCGGCAGAGAGACTAGATGCTTTGCCTGGTTTCATTCAAGGCAAGCTAGATGCCTTGGGTCTGAGGCTAAGGACTGTCTTTAGAGACTCTGCCATAGAGGAAGATCTAGAGGCTGCGGCCGGTGACGTTTCCAAGTTCAGTAAGAACCAACTAAGGAAGCTGGTAGGGATCTCTATCTATGATGCTGATGTAGGGGTGGCAGCTCAGATAGACAACTTTATAGCGATCAATACCAGCCGGATTAAGTCATTGGTTGGGGAGGAGCTGCTAGACCTCCGAGACTTGCTAAGCCAGCCTCGCACCTTGGGAACCATCCACGTAAGTGAGCTTAAGAAACAGATTATGGCTACCGTGGATGTAACCAAGTCCAAGGCCGCATTACTGGCCAGGGACCAGACCCTTACCCTTAATGCTCAGATTACCCGGACTAGGCAGCAGAACGTGGGGATCACTGAGTATGTTTGGACTACCTCAGGAGATGAGAGGGTAAGGGATGCTCATGCAGAGCTAGACGGTACGGTAAACCGTTGGGACGATCCCCCAGTATCCTCTGAGGATGGTAGACGCAATCATCCGGGGGAGGACTATCAATGTAGGTGTACCGCTTTCCCAGTCCTGCCAGAGCTAGGTGAGGAGCGCTTTACCCCATAGGCACTTAGGACAGCCCTGTAACATACCCCTTTAAACGCTCCCCGGAATGAGGTAGGTATAGGGATATGTCGGAAGTCCTGCGTTTAGACTTTCAGAGATTCTCTAAGGTAGAGCGTACCCCATCCGGTGGAATGAGGGTCCCTGCCAATCTGACTAGGACCGGGGTCCTCATCTATCGCCAGCCGGATGGGACCGTTAGGAGAGAGCTGCGACCACCAGAGGAAGTGTTTAAACAGGATAGCCTTAAGACACTTCTTGGGGCTCCGGTTACAGACCTCCACCCTAGGGATATGGTTAGTCCCGATAACTGGAGAGAGGTTAGCGTAGGGCACGTAGGAGAGGCTAAGCAGGATGGCCAATACGTAGCCGGACGGCTGGACATTCTAGATAGCCAAGCTATTAAGGCAATTGAGAAGGGGGATCGTAGAGAGCTTTCCTGCGGGTATCGTTGCAGCCTAGAGCCTACCCCTGGCATCTATGAGGGGCAGCGATACGATGCAATCCAACGGAGGATCGTTTACAACCATGTAGCGATCGGGCCTAAGGATTGGGGTAGAGCAGGGAATAAGGTAGCCCTCCGGTTGGATAGTGGGGACGCTATCCAAGTGGAGCCAAAACCGGAGGAGCATCCTCCACCTAAGAAGGAAACTAGATCCATGGGAATGATTCGCATTGATGGGATCGAATATGAGATCGGCAGTCCAGCCCATCTCCAAGCAGTGGAGAAAAGGGACGCAGCCAAGGACAAAGAGATCTCTACTCTATCCAAGGAACGGGACACAGAGAAAGCTAGGGCCGATGCTGCGGAGGCCCGTGCCGATAAGGCAGAGAAAGACCTTAAGGAAGCTACCGATCCTACCAAGGTGGAGGAGCTTATCCGGGATCGTGTTCAGTTGCACACAGACGCTAAGAAAGTCCTTGGTTCGGACTTTGATCCCTCTGGCAAGGCTCCCCGGGAGATCATGGTAGAAGCTATCAAGAAGGACTCTAAGGACTTTGATCCTGAGGGCCGGACAGATGACTACCTGTCTGCTTACTTTGCTGCCACGGTTAAGAACTACAGCCGTGCTAGTGAGGGAGGCAACGGTCTTAGTGCTGCCCGAGACGCAGCCGTAGGCGGTAGCCGGAAAGACAAGAAGGACCCATCCGACAGTGAGCAGGATCGGTATGATTCCGATGCAGCCCGTAAGCGGATGCAGGAGAACAATAAAGACGCTTGGAAACGGCCTCTGGCTTTCAACAAGCGGACCACAGCTCAGCAGTAAGGAAGGGATTACCCAATGCAACTCAGCTACGCAATCAATGCCGCTAAGGCCCGTAGGGGTATGCTGGCAGACTCAGGCTTGGACAAGCTAGTTGTTTCCAAGCTGGTAGAATTGGCAGCCGGTATCCCGGCTGGTGTAATGGTTACCCGGGACGGGGCAACGGATGAGGAAACTCAATGTCTGTTGCCTACGGCTGCGGCAGACCTTACGGACGATCATCTCCTGGGGATCACTCTTTACGATGCCTCCAAGGAGCCTGGCACCAATGCTGGGGACAATGAATATGATGATGAGGAGGCCGTTCCTGTCCTTCGCAGGGGCCGTGCTTGGGTCATTGCTGAGGATGATGTAACGGTAGCGGCTGGCGCACAATGCTACGTCCGTTACGGGACCGGGACCGGGACGCAGCTAGGGGCTTTCCGCATGGATGCGGATACGGCTACGGCAGCTGCGATCTCTAACTGCCGTTTCGTTACGGCTGCCTATGAGGTAAGCATTAACGGGGTGGATATGACCATTGCCATGGTTGAGATCAACCACCCTAACGCATAAGGAGATTCTGAGATGGGACTCAATATTGCTTTGGTTCGTCACGTTGCAGCCCAGCTTGGGATCAACTTGGACACAGACGAAAACGGCCAGCGTAGGGACGCAGGGGAAACCGCTACGTTCCTACGTCAGCTGGAATACGTCTATGCACAGACCTACGATATCAAACATGCAGCCCTTAGGGCGCGCGAGTTTATCCCGGTAGACAGCTCCGTACCGACTGGCGCGGATAGCTACACCTATCAGCAATGGGATATGTTTGGAGAGGCTAAGATCATTGCTAACTATGGCGATGATCTTCCTAGGGTGGATGTTCAGGCTAAGGAGTTTACCGCTCCCATTAAGAGCCTGGGTAATGCCTATGGCTTCTCTATTCAGGATGTTCGCCGGGCTGCCATGAGTGGAGCCAGCTTGGAAACTCGTCGGGCCTCTATGGCACGTAGGGCGCATGAGCAAGCCATTGATGAGATCGGAGCTTTCGGCAATGCTGCGGCAGGGCTGCCAGGCTTCCTCAACAATACGAACATCCCCACGGTTTCCCCGGACAATGCTCCTTGGTCCAGCGCTACGGCTCTGGAGATCATTGCCGATATGAACAAGCTGGTTAACAGCATCATTACGGTTACTAAGGATGTGGAGAAACCCGATACGATGATCCTGGATCTGGATTCTTTCCAGATCATCAATACCACGCCTATGTCCTCTACCGGAGATGCGGATAAGACCATCCTTCGTTTCTTCCTGGATAACAACCCCTATATCCAGAGCATTGACTCTTGGACCAAGTTGGAGGAGGCAGGGGCAGCTAGCACTACCCGGATCGTTGCGTATCGTCGCAGCCCTGAGGTTTTGCAGATGGTCATTCCTCAGGAATTCGAGCAACTGCCTCCCCAGGCACGTAACCTCGAATTCGTGATCCCATGTCACAGCCGTAAGGGCGGGGTTAAGATCCATTACCCCTTGGCTTGTGCTTTCATGGATGGGACCGGAGCGTAACCCCCCAGGGACCCCAAAGGTCCGAAAGGTCTACTAGGACCGGCGGCCCCCAGCCCCAGAGCCCTCCCCGGGCCTGGGGCTTAGGGGGTAGTACGGAGGAAAACACAATGGCAATCCTGGTTAACAATACGGAAACCCTTATCCACGGCCCTAATGCTCCTGAATGTGGGATGCCACCTCAGGTTTGGTTGCCCGGAAAGAACCCACTTGATCCAGACTATTGGGCTGAGGCCAAAGACAACTTCATGGTTAAGAAGTGGCTTAAGTTCAAGGTAAAGGGCCGTCCGATGATTGAGGTAGATCTAGAGGCAGAGATGCCCGATCCACTCAATCCCCCAGCCTTGGAGGACTTGGTAGCCCATGCAGAGGACTTTGAGATCCAGGAGATGTTAGACGATAAGTCTACTCCTAGCACTTGGTATGATGTGCTTAGGGTTGCTCTTGGACAGGTCAAAGCCAAGAGGGCTCAAGAAAAAGCGGAGGCAGACCAGCGGAGGCTAGAGACTCGCCTAAAGGAGGACAAGGGACTTACCGGCCTTCCGGTCCGCTTGGCTGTGCCCAAGGTAATGAAGGAGTCTAGCCCTGCCATCCTCACAGCTTGGTATGACCAAGAGGATCGTAAGACGGTCAAGGATGCCATTGACAAGCGGATGGGGGAGCTAGAAGGGCAGGAGGAGCCTGAGGTAGAGGCAGAGGAAGAAACGGCCTCAGAGGGGCTCTCAGAGGGCTAGGAGATGGCTGTAGATGTGGACACCTTCCGGGAGGCCTTCCCAGAATTCGAGCCTGCCACACCGGAGATGATCCGTAGGGCGATTGCCCAGGCTACCTCTAGGGTGGACTCTGCGGTTTGGAGGGACAAGACGGATTCCGGGATAGAGTGGCTAGCTGCCCATCTACTGGCCTCTAACCAATTCGGGAAGCAAGCTAGGCTAATGTCCAAGGAGGGGGATACGGTTTACCTCAGACGTTTTAAGGAGCTTGTTAACGAGGTAGCGGCCGGATACAGGGTGGTTTAAACGTGGCAGTCAGATCCACAGTCAAGGATAGGGATAGAGGCTATAAGGCCCTCATGAGAAGGGTAGGCCGTATGTCCCGTAGGACAGCTGTCCTGACTGTGGGTATTCATGATGATGCAGGGGCTCACCCTATGGGTCTGTCTGTTGCTGCCATTGCCAGCTTTCATGAATTCGGAATGGGTAACAATCCAGAGAGGTCATTCCTTAGAGCTTGGTTTGATGAGAAAAAGGCTAAGCTCCAAGACCAGATGACTAAAAGTGAAGTAGCAGTATATAAGGGAATGGTTACTCAGGAGCAAGCCTTAGAGCGCTTGGGCCTCCGCTTTGCTGCGGAGGTCCAGGCTAAGATCGTTGGAGGGATTCCCCCAGCCCTTGACCCTGCCACAATTGAGCGTAAGGGCTCCTCCACTCCTCTGGTAGATACTGGGCACCTTAAGTCCTCAATCAAGCATAAGGTAGAATAGCTGTGGATTGGGCAACGATAAGGCCAGCATTAGAGGATCTATTCTGTTCCCTATCAGGACTCAAGACCTATTGGCGAGACAAGCCCAGGCCGTTAGTAGATCCCAAGCAACAAGCTATCTGTTTGCTGCATGTAAGGCAGACCCAAAGTCATGGGATAGACGATATCCGTAGCAGCTACGATCCGGCCGGGGACCCTACCGGGACAGGGATCACATTCACAGTAGCAGGGCTAAGGAAAGTCATCCTAGATGTTAGGGTGGAGAGCTATCGTCAAGATGACGATCGTTTCGCCTACAATGGTATCTGTGCAATCCGTAGCGGCCTCAGCTTTCCTAGTGCTAAGGCAGCGCTGAGGGCCGTAGATCTATCCGTCAAGTGGGCTGGGGATGCGATAGACTTTCCTGTGTCTAGCTTAACGGAGCGCTTAGACTTTGATGATCGGGTTACCTCCGTAGCCCAGCTAGATCTAGAGCTAAACGCTATCTCATGCGTAGAGGACCCTGTAAAGACCACTTGGATCGAAACCGTGGAGGACCCTGCGGGGACTATTCTCCCGGACCCATAGGAGCCAGAGAATGTCACTAGAGGATATCGTTAACGTCACCATTACGGCCCAGACCACTACACCTAGTAGGCTTGGGTTCGGGACCCCGCTAATCGCCACAGTCCACAACGTATTCCCGGATCTGGTCCGGGCATACACTAAGCTAGCTACTATGACTGATGATGGCTTCGTGGCAACGGACCTAGCAGTCATCATCGCAACCAAGGTAGCTAGCCAGAATCCCAAGCCTGCATCCTGGAAGATTGGTAAGAGAGTCCTTAGCTATACTCAGTCCGTAAAGATCACTCCGATCAATACCACGGAGGATTACGAGTATGTCTTTGATGTGGCAGGGACCGAAGTCTCTTACACCAATGGGGCAGCGGAAACCGTGGCTACGATCGTTACGGCCCTCACAGCTCTCATTGATGCCATCTCAGGAGTTAGCGCTACGGATGACACTACCCACGTAACGGTAGACACAGACACAGCCGGGACTCTGGTAGACTATTCCGGCTTTGATGAGCCGGACAACTTCACTTTCCAAGATGTGACCGCAGATCCGGGCATTGCTACGGACCTAGCAGCTATCGAGGGAGTGGACGCAGATGGGTGGTATTGTCTCCTCCTGGACTCGCAAGGAGAGGCAGAGATCGCAGCTGCCGCAGCTTGGATCGAAGCACGAAAAAAGATCTTCGTCTGCAACAGTATGGATCATGGCATCATTGACGTATCCGTTACGGATGATGTGGCCTCCGATCTGAAAAACAACAGCTACGCTAGGACTGCCCTTATCTATAGCATGGCTAGTCTGCTGAACTTCTCAGCGGCCGGATGGGCTGGCCAGCGCTTGCCTAGCGATCCTGGCAGCTCCACTTGGGCTTACAAGACCCTGGCAGGAGTCACAGTAGATACCAAGTTGACTGGGGCTCACCTTGCATCTATCGAGGGCAAAAACGCTAACCACTACACTTCCGTGGCTAACGTTTCTGTTACCCGCTATGGCACTACTGCGGCCGGGGAATTCATAGACGTTACCCGATTCATTGATTGGCTAGATGCCAGGATCAAGGAGCGGATCTTTGGCATCCTGGTTAACAACGAAAAGATCCCTTACACAGATGCAGGAGTGGACCTCATGCGAGGGGCTATCTTGGCACAGCTGCGGCAGGGTATCGACGCAGGAGGGCTAGCAGCAGATCCGGCCCCAACGGTAACGGCCCCACTTGTGGCAGACATTGACGTAGCGGATAAGGCTAGCCGTAATCTGCCAGATATCGAATTCCAGGCAACGCTAGCGGGGGCAATCCACAAGCTAGTTATCACAGGGACGCTTAGCGTCTAAGAAAGGACCTAGGACAATGGCTTTCAAGGTATATGACGCTAACGAGGTAACGATCAACTTTGCAGGGCTGGACATTGATTCCGGCTATGCAGATGGGGAGTTTTGCCGTATCGAGCAGGAAACGGAGGACTTCGTAGATGTGGTAGGCACGGATGGGGAGGTTACCCGGGCTAAGACCAATGATCGTAGGACCACGATTACGATCCTTCTTATGCAGTCATCGGACGGTAACGCCAAGCTCTCAGCCCTGAACAATCTAGATCGGTTGGCAGGCAATGGGGCAGGGGTTGCACCTATCCTAGTCCGGGACCGTCAAGGGACCTCCCTCTTTGCAGCTGCGGAGGCTTGGATCGCTAAGCCCCCGGACGTGTCTTACGATAGAGAGCCTACGGCTAGAGAGTGGACTCTCAGGGCTGCCAGCCCTGAGAGATTCGACGGGGGTAACTAGCCTCCGTTTAAACGGACAACTCTGATAGGGGAAACATCAATGGGAATTGAGGTTAAGAGTAAGGTTATCGGAAAGCACACCTATAAGGTGGAGCAATTCGGAGCCAAAGCAGGAGGCCGGATGCTTGTTCGTCTAGCGAAGATGCTAGGCGCGGCCGTAGGAGAAACCGTAGAGGCTAGCAGTGGTCTTAACACAGCCATCATTGGCCGGACCATTGCTAGCCTAACAGAGCATATCTCAGAGGAGGATTACGATTACCTCTGCGATTCTTTCGCTGCTAAGACTAGAGTTACCGGTGGGGAGTATGGATCGAATGAGCCCAAGCTAGTGGACTTTTTTGATACCCACTTTGCTGGTAGATACCTTGAGCTTGGAGAGTGGCTTACCTTCTGTTTGGAGGCAAACTACGGCAGTTTTTTAGCCGTGATAGGAGAGGAAGCCAGAGCACTAGCGGGCAGACCTCCCCAGGATTCGGACGGAAAGGAGCCAAGCTCTGCTCCGTCAGAATCCCAAGTCATGTAGATTGGGCGATCCACAGGATCGCTAGCTCCAAGCATTACAGCTCCTCCCTAGTGGAGATAGAGGAGCGCTGGACCTTAGACGATCTGTATGATGCCCATGACGTGCTAGACGCGCTAGCGGAGCTAGATGCCAAAGCCCAGGGCTGAGGTAGAGCAATGGCACTAAGAGAGATCCTAGCCCGGTTTGCTTTCAAAGTTGATCCTTCTGGGCTCAAGAAAGCAGACAAGGGCATAACCGGAATGATCGGTAAGTTCCAAGCCTTTGGGGCTGCCGTAGCCGGGACTGCCGTAATCGGAGGTATTAAGAACTTCATTACGGACGTAGTGGATGCAGGGGACGCATTAGGAAAGACAGCTACCCAGCTAGGACTCTCATCCGATCAACTCCAAGCCTGGCAAGCTGCGGCCGGTTTTGCAGGAGTAGAAAGCACTCAGTTTAACCAGTCTATGATGGTGCTCCAAAAGAACACCCTTCTAGCCAGCCAAGGATCTAAACAGGCAGCAGATGCCTTTAAGATGCTTGGGGTAGATATCGAGGATGCTAACGGCAACCTTAAGACTGGCGATCAATTGATGAGGGAGGTAGGGATCTCCCTTAATGGCTTGGAAAACTCCACAGAGAGGGTAGCGCTAGCTCAGCAACTCATGGGCAGATCTGGTGCTATGCTGTTACCCCTATTCAAGGATGGGGAGGCAGGGCTAGACGCAACCCTTAGGGCCTTAGACAGATTCGGAGGAGGGCTCTCTAAGGATCTCATTCCGCTAGCGGAGGCAGCTCAGGATCGCTTTGCCGAATGGGAGATCGCCACTACGTCCCTTAAGAGTAGAGTAATGGTTGCTCTGCTGCCCATGCTTAACTCTATCGTGCTTTCCCTCTCCAAGGCTGGGGCAGCTATAAGCAAGTTCCTAGGCAAGGGGGAAGCCATGAAAGCGATCCTGATAGTCCTAGGAGGAGTGTTAGCTAAGCTGGCTATTGGCAAGTTTGGTATGTCCCTCCTTAAGCTGGGGAGAGCTGCGGCCTTGCCAGCCCTTAAGCTAGCTCTGCTAATCCTCTTGGTTGAGGACTTGATCGTATTGTTCAAGGGTGGGGATTCCCTTATTGGACGATTCCTAGATAAGCTCTTTGGGGCAGGCTCATCTAAGGCAGTAGTTAAGGCCATCACAGACATTACCTCAGCCATCAAAAAGGGGGACTGGGGTAAGGTAATGAAGCTGTCCGCGGATGCTCTGGACAGCTTGGGTAAGTCTATTGTTACCTTTTTCTCCGGTGAGAGTACCGGACCGATAGCAGAGTTTTTCTCCCAAGTGGGAGCAATGATCGTTGCTTTCGTTGTGGAGGATATCCCAGAGGCCTTTTCTCAACTCGGTTTTACAATGGTTAAGGCCATTGTTGACGGGGTTAAGGCCATTGCAGGAACGGCAGCAGATTGGTTAGCAGCTGCCCGAGACTTGGCTAAGGCCTTTATTGATGGGCTAGTAGAAGGAGTTAAGGAAGGTGCTAAAGCTGTAGTGGATGCGGTTAAGGGGGTGGCAAAGGACGCAATCAATGCGGCTAAGTCAGTCATCAAACCGGGGTCCCCATCTAAGGTTGCTGAGGCAGAGGTAGGGATGCCTTTGGTTCAAGGGACTTTCCCAGTCAAGGCAGCTGTGCAAGCTGCTAGGCGCTTTGCTAGTGTTGCATCCCAGGCCGTTCCTACGGGCCTTGGGGGTGGAGGGGGAGTAGCTACCGCGGCCGGACGTGGAGGGGGCTTAGGAGGCCACTCAGGAGGACCGCTAGCCATATTCAAGAGTGAGATCAACTTGACCGTATCCGGGGGCTCTGCCAGTGACCCCCAGATCCAGAAGTTGCGGCAGGGTGTTAGGAGTGAGCTGCGGGATAATCGCAGAGCAACGCTAGCAGCCCTAGAGCAAGCTGTGGAGTCTAGCTAATGCCTATCTTCCTACTGCCACAGGACGGCTCAGATCGGATCGTTACCTTTGATGCGATAGAGGCAGAGAACCATGAGAGTGTCTCGGAGATCTCAGACCATCCGGTAGAAACCGGGGTCAATGTTACCGATCATGTTAGGCCCTTACCAGACACTTACTCCTTTACGGGATTCATTAGCAATACCCCTACCAAGTTTAACCCATTCACTAGCCGTGGGGAGATCCGGTCTATCAAGTTGGAGGCTGTGGAATACTTCCCCACTACAGAGCAACTCCTAACCAGTCCTGGGGGAGCTATCCGATTCGGGGGTAAGGCTATAGGTAATGCCATATTCCCGCCGGAATGGTCCGCTACGGTCCTTGCCTTCCCAGACTTTTTCGACGCAGTAAGAGAGACATATGAGACTCTCTTGGACCTCCGAAACAATGCGGTAACATTAAGGTTACTGACTAGCGTTAGGGAGTATGAGGATCTCATCATCGTTAGGTTTTCCTTACCTCGCATCATCGGGCAAGCTGAGGGTGCGTCCTTTAATGTGGACCTTAGGGAGTTGAGGATCGTAGAGACTGGAGTAGTAGCAGCTCCCCCAGTCCCAACCATTCCCACAGGAGTCCCTCTTAAAGCGAAGGGTAACCAAACCCCCAAGTCCCCGGATGATGCAGCCGGGGAGTCTACAGAGAAAGCTAAGAGCCTAGCGGTTAAGCTCTTGGAGAGTGGAGGGCTCTTGTAATGCCTGTATTAGTCCGCATATTCACAGGAGAGCCTCTCTATACTCAAAGGGTGAGACTAGAGGGTAAGGACTATGTGTTTAAGCTGGATTGGTCCTTACGGGAGGAGCGCTTTTACCTTTCGATCTTCGATCTGGATAACGTACCGATCAAGGTTGGGATTAAGGTGGTCCCTAATTGGCCATTGCTTAGGAGGCATCGGACAGCTAGGCTACCTCCTGGGGAGCTGTTTGCTTTTGATCTAGCCAATACGGACAGCCCTGCCCCTCCAACATTGGAGGACTTTGGGACTAGGGTGCAGCTCTACTACTTCTCCTCTGATGAGGAGGTCTTTGAGGTTTCTGCCTGATGGCTGTCCTGTTTAAACGTTCTGCCAGAGTGGTTGTTTCCACTATCGAGCTAACTACCGATGCTCCGGGGGGCTCTCTGGACGTAGCGTTTAGCGTTACCAAAAGCCTTAAGCCTGAGCCCAATACAGCTGAGATCCAGATCTGGAATCTCAATCCAGACCACCGATCCCAATTGGAGGAGGCAGAGCAAGTCCCGGTTAGCATAGAGGCAGGCTATGAGGGAGAGACGGCTCAGCTATTCCTAGGCAATCTAAGGACTGCCATCAGTGCTAGGGAGGGTCCGGACATTGTTACCACCCTACAGAGTGGAGATGGGGAGAAGGAGATCAAGACCAAACGGATCAATACGTCTGTAGCTCCGGGGACCTCTAATGATGCAGTGCTAAAGCAAGTCATCAAAGCTCTAGGAGTAGGCTTAGGTAACACAGAGGAGATCGTTAGCGGCCTCTCTTTCAAAAGCGTAGGGCAGCTCTGGCCTTCTGGCACAGTCCTTAGCGGATCTGCTGCCCGGAATATGGCACAGCTGGCAGAGAGCTTTGGGTTAGAGTGGAGCATCCAAAACGGAGCTATCCAGCTGTTGCAAAAAGGCAAGGCCCTAGCTCAATTGGACGTAGCCATTACTCCTAACACTGGTCTTATCGGATCTCCTTCCGTGGATAATGAGGGAGTCCTCTCCTGCCAAACCCTGCTCATCCCGGAGATCTTCCCAGGCCGTACAATCACTCTAGAGAGTGAAAGACTCTCAGGCCGTTACCGTGTAGAGCAATGCACCTATACCGGTAACACTGGGGGGCAGGATTGGTACATTGACCTAGAGGCTAAGGCGATAGGATGACAGAGCCCACCCTAGCAGAGATCATCAGGACAGCCATAGACGCTAGGCTGCTAGATGTTAATGTGTCTTGTGTGGCCAGGGTAGAGAAGTTTACCCCCGGACCTCCCGGACCTCCTGTAGTGGATGCGGCCCCAGTCATCCGCAGAGCCCTCCTAGATACCCAAGGAGCAATTACCCATGAGGAGCTGCCAGTAATCCCTAACATCCCTGTTATCTACCCTAGAGGCTCAGGAGATGTCTACGCTATCACTTGGCCCCTGTCCCCTGGGGATCATGTTACCCTGCTCTTTAGCACACAGGCCTTTGCCCAATGGCGAGAATCAGGGGACATATCAGATCCAGGAGATCTGAGGCTCCACTCTCTGGCTAACCCTGTAGCTATCCCTGGGATAGGCGCTAAGGATACTATCCTTCCGGTAGACTCTGCGGCCTTGGTCATCAAAGCCCCAGAGGTCAAGGTAGGGGCAGCTGCTACTGAATTCGTAGTGCTAGCAGACAAGCTAGTTATGGCTTTCAACTCGCATACTCACCCAACGGCAGCCGTAGGGCCTCCCTCCGCTCCTTCCGTCCCCATCTCATCCGCTACTGTAGCCTCAACCAAGCTCAAAGCAGAGTGAGGGTTTAAACAATGACTATGAGATTCGTCCCTAACCTAGCCCTTTCCTCTACGGACTATGGGCTTCTCTACCTGTTTGCTTGGCTAGACTTCATGCGGACAGCTAGCCCTGGGGGACCGGGCTGGACTGTACCAAGGTCTAGTGATGGCACAGTAGGAGGGGCTGGGGACAATATTAGTGACTATCTAGATCTTGGACAGTATGTCTCAGGCTCCTCTGAGTCATGGTTCGTTTTGCGCCAGCCGGACGGAGCCAGAGAGTTGCTATTCAATCGGACCAACATATCAGATCAACAATGGCAGCTCTGGGTATCCGAGACGGCAGCCTTTACCGGTGGAGATGCGGGTAACCCTCCAACGGCTGTGGACCAACAAGAGATCCACCCAACGATCAACATTGTTCAGGCTGGGGTTAATGTTGTTCATATGGGGGCAGATGATGCGGCCCCCTATGGTTGGTGGATCTGGGCTAACCGATCGGGCAACTTCTCAGACCATCAGGGCAGTATGGGTATGATCCCTATTACGGACTCTATCCAGCCCGGGGATACGGCTGCCTCCGCAGTAGTGTTCTTTCATGATCCAACCGGGACCGGTTGGATTGAGGCTAACCTTACCCAAGACAATCCGGCCCCAACTACTGGACAATGCCAAGCGTTTAAACCAGGGACTACCACCTTTGACACTTGCTCTGCCTTGATTCTGCGAAACGCAGTAGGGACCCACTTTCCTAACGTTACTGCGGCGGATGACAACGGAGATGACATAGGGTTACCCGTTCCTTTTGGACGGAGGTCCGCACTAGCGGACCCCTTCTTTAAGGGCTTTTCGGACTTCCTGCTTTGGAACGGGATAACGAGGGTCCCAGGGGAAACTTTCAACTCATTGACTAGGATCTCTGTAGGGGACGTTAACTTTGAATGGGACGGATCTACCGTACCCCTTAGCTCCTAACAGCCATGGCAGATCATCCACAGCAACAGATCGATCCGGCTAGCTGGGTAGCTGTAGCCTTAAGTCATTATGGTGGGGCAGGAGGAGTAGCGCCTATCGTTACCCTAATCTCTCCTGCTAACGGGAATCAGGTAGCCCCTAGCCAGCCCATCATTGTAGATGTGACCGATCCAGACAGCCCGTTTAGACGCATCTTCCTAGTTGTTGTGCTAGGGGGAGTTGCCTACTTGGCCTATGATGGGACTTGGAGATCTGGCTTTGCAGCTCACTCCTCTAGGTCCACCATTACGGACGGATATCGTTTCTCTATCCGTAGGGATTCGGGCTGGACCTCTGCGGTAGATATCGAGGTCTATCCGATTGATGATACCGGTAACGAGGGCTCCTAATGGCTGCCGTATTCTCATTCCCCTTAGCTCCTACGATTGATCCAGTAACCACCACGGATCTAACGGAGGAGGACCCAAGCTCTCTACCCTTTGTTACGCTGGCTCTTGATCCAGCTACCGGAGATCTCGCTATCCCTGTTACCTTCCTCCGTGGAGTGGAAGCGTTAGCGCAACGGCTAAGGTGTAGGTATAAGTTCTTTCTTGGAGAGTGGTTTCTAGACACTAGACAGGGGATACCCTACTTCCGGGATATCCTGGTTAAGAACCCAGACCAAAGCCTAGTTCAGTCTATCTTTCGTAAGGCCACTCTTACAACTCCTGGGGTCCTGGCGATTCGTAGATTCGGAGCCTCTCTAGTAGACCAGGATAGGGTAAGGCAATTGACCATTGACCCACTAGAGATCGTGGTAACAGGTAACCGGATATTCCGGGCACAGCCGGAAGAATTCATTATCACTACCCCATAAGGATAGACCCATGGCAGGAGTAACCGCAGCTGGGCTAGAGATTAAGACGGTAGAGGAGATCCTCTCAGAGCTAGCAGCCCGACAGAAGGCAGAGATCGATCCCAATCTGAACACTGCCGCAGATGAGCCTATGGGACAGGTTAATGGCATCTTTGCGGCACAGATGCGGGAAGGTTGGGAAGCCCTCCAAGTGGCCTATCACGGCTACGATCCTGATGCTGCGGAGGGCTTCCTCTTAGAGGCTCTCTCTGCTTTGACCGGGACCGTTAGGAGACTGGCCACTAAGGGGACGGTAACCCTTGATTGTGATCTAGATATGGGGACCTCCCTAGTAGCCGGAACCAATTACGCTAACGTGCTAGGAGATCCAGATAACCGGTGGACTCCCTATGTAGACTACACAGCTACGGTAGCCGGTCCTCAGTCGGTGCTATTCGAGGCAGAGGAGGCAGGGGAGGTAGCAGCTAACGCAGGGACGATCACAGTCATCTCTACCCCTGTAGTGGGCTGGAATAGCGTAACCAATCCCTTAGACGCTACTGTGGGTAGGGAGGAGGACTCAGACACTACCCTTAAGGAGCGGAGGGAGGAGGAGCTTAGGGCTAGTGGGACTGCTACCGTGGATGCCATGCGGGCAGACCTCCTCCAGAATGGGGATATTGAGCAAGCCCAAGTCTTTGAGAATGTCACCGATTCGATAGACTCCAACGGGCTACCCCCTAAGTCTATTGAGGTAGTGGTTTATGATGGCTCTCCCCCAGCCCTTACCGATGATGAGATCGCTCAAGAGATCTGGGATACCAAGGGGGCAGGAGTCCGTACCATAGGGACAGACTCAGGGACAGCTACGGACTCCTTGGGCAACCAACATACGATCTACTTTAGCAGACCGATCGAAAAGCAGATCTGGCTAGAGCTAGACTTGGATATCAATATCCTTACCGGTTACGCTGGGGAAGATGCGGTTAAGTCTGCCATTGTGGCTAGGGGCTTGGTTAAGCTCTTGGTTGGATCGGATGTGATCGTTAATGACTACCTAAGCGTTGCCCAGCAATTCGACGGGGTAATTGATGTGACCGCGATTCGGGCTGGCTTTGCTGTCTCTCCGGTTGGGACCGTCAATCTTTCGATCGGTGTTAGGGAGCTAGCCGTGCTAGACACTTCCCGGATCGCTATCACAGAGAACCTAATCACTCCACCATAAGGAGTCTGTTATGCCTAGTCTGGATCAATTCGTCGCATGGTTTAGCAGTGGAGAGGGCCGGCTCATTCTAGCGGCCGGTCTTTTCCTCCTGATGTGGGCTGTCAAAAACATCCCATATGTTAAGGGTCTGCTTACCACTCCAAGAAGGAAACAAGCTGCTAGCGTTTTGCTGGCTCTTGGTCCGGCCGTTTGGCTCATTGTGCAAGGTGCCCCAGCTGTGGAGATCGTTTCTACGGCTCTGGGGATCGTGTTTGCAGCTAACGGCCTAAACACGTATCGACCGTCTAAGGCAAAGCCCAATGAGTGATAACCAGCTAGCGCTAATCGTATTGGCCGGACTGTGCTTCATTCTGGCAGGCTGCACCGATCTAGTACAGGACTCCAAGACAGCTTGGAATGTCCTTAATGCTGGGGCCTATGAGGCTTTGGCAGAGATTGAGGCGCAGCATCAGGCCTCAGTGGATGCAGTGGTTGAGGATGGCAAGCTCTCCAAGGAGGAGAAGCTAGCAGCTCTGGACCAAGTGAAAGCTACGTATCATCCGGCTTACGTTGCTTACCGGACTCTCCGGGCTGTCTTGTCCTCTGCTAGAGCCGTCCTAACGGCCGCTGAGGCAGCCCAAGCCAGTGGAGGTAACCCAGACTGGGGAGCGTTGCGAAAGGCTCTTAGCGAAGCTGTAGCAGCCCAGAAAGCACTAGCGGAGGCCATGCCATGAGCGGAACAGGACTAGCGATCTTTGCGGCCTTCCTTGGGGGTATCCTCAAAGGGTGGCTAGGGGGTAATTCTGTGTCCAAGGAATTGGACAAGACCACCCCTAAGGACAAGGAAACGGAGATCGACCGGAAGGCCCGGGAAAGGGTGCTCTCACAATGAAGGGGTCCCAATGGTGGGCTGAGGAGGTCCCGGAAGATCTGGGCGATGGTTACCTAAAGGCCATCGTTAAGGCTATCCGGGATGGCCATGCTTACATCCGGTGGCATAAGCTCACCATTGGCAATCTAGAGGCTAAGATCTTTGCTAGGCCTTTGGCGATCGGGACCTCGGAGGATTACGTCTATCTCTTTGGGCTGTCCGCTTTTGCCATGGATCGGATCGCTGAGGTCTTGGGGGAGATGGGCTGTCCTGTCATGACTCCTACCAGCTTGCTTCTAGACAAGCTGGCAGCTCTCCCGGGGGCTGAGTATATCGGTCCTCATACCCAGCCTAACGGAGCTGCCGGAATGACTAAGGCAGCTGCTAAGGCACACAATGATGCAGTCCAAGAGGATGAGAAGCTATGCGATCCTGAGGCTGTCCTTCTGGGCTATTGTAAAACCTATGTCCTTAACCCTCGCTACCGCAAGGACTATGCCTGTGAGTATTGGTGGCCAGTCTCAGAAGGCTACGCCAGAGAAAACGCAAGCTGGCTCCCCGGGGGAGGAGTCAACTCCTCCCGGACCGGCTATGTAGTCCAACCGGAACAATGGGCACACTTTTACCTACACTTTTGGGACTACAGTATGGGGGCCTACTACATTGCCATACCCGGGAAGCTGTCCGGGCTACCGGTGAGCTTGGCCCAGATGGCTAGAGATCCTGCTCAGGCTGGCTCTGTGAGCCTTTGGGGGCCTCTGCCTTGGACTGTCCACCCAGAATACCGGCCCCTCTCAGCGGCCCCTGAGGAGCCTCCCGGGAGGGTGCCCCATCCTGTGCTTAGACGTGGGGACAAGGGGCCTCCTGTGGTGGAGTGGCAGACCGTCTTGGTTACGTCCGGGGAGAGCCTCTCACCCTATGGCGCGGATGGGGACTTTGGGAGACTGACGGAGGAGGCTACTAGGCGCTACCAGAGAGCCCGAGGGCTTATCCCGGATGGCATCGTAGGTCCCAAGTCCTGGGCAACGGCTGGGGCCGTAGAGGAGCCCTCAGAGCCAGAGAAGGTAAGTCCTCCGTTTAAACCTCTGTATGGGCAAGCTGCTAGAGAGGATGCCTGGGGCCGTTTTGAATACGTGTCCAATCCTGTCCCGGGTATGCCCGAAGCCATCCGCATTACCGATAGCTGGGTAAGGGATTGGATAACCATGGTTGACTGCCCGCAGCTCCGAGGCATCCCAGGAGCCCCACGTAACGGCAGAGTCCTATTGCACCGATCGATCGTGGCCGGTTTCTTAGGGCTGTGGCAAGCCTGGGAAGAATCCGGCCTCCTGCATCTAGTCAAGTCCTGGGCTGGAATGTGGGTCCCCCGGTTTATCAGGGGCTCTAGGTCTGTCCTTAGTAACCATGCTTTCGGGACTGCCTTTGATATCAATGCTCCTTGGAATCCGTTAGGCGCTAAGCCTCCTGCCATCGGAGAGGAAGGAAGCGTTAGGCAGCTTGTCCCCTACGCTTGGGATCATGGCTTCTACTGGGGTGGGGACTTTCCCAATCGTCCAGATGGTATGCACTTTGAGGCAACGGAGATTGCAAAGTGACCGCAGCTCTAATCCTGCCTGAACTACCACCAGAGTCCCAAACCTTGGAGATCCCGGAATCAATGCGCCCAGAGGATAAGGCCTTCCTGATTAGAGAGCTTGGGAAGCTGTCTACAGACTATGCCCGTTTAAACGTAAGGGATGAGGAGCATAGGAAAGCCTTAGAGGAGAGGTTTAAACGTTTCGAGGATAGGCTAGCCAAGTTGGAGTGTGGAGCAGATGAGTCTAGTAGGCATGAGCTAATCCGGGTAGAAAGGGAGCTAGCACGTAGGGTAACCGTAGAGGACAAGTGGAAGGCCCGGATCTGGGGGCTTGTTGCTGTCCTTCTTACTTCTGCAATCGTGGGACTGGTTACCCATTGGCTAAGCACTAGGGGCTAACCATGGCAGGAGAGATCATAGAGCAGAGGACCAATCATGAGGCTCTAGCCGTTAGCCGGTATATCGAGCAATTCAAGGGTAAGCCAAAACTAGAAGCACTAATCCGGTCCTATGCAGAGCAGATCCAGGATCTAGAGGATGCGGCCTTTGAGGTAATCCTAGAGAGGCTCTTAGATAACGCGGTAGGGGTGCAGCTACAGACCATCGCCAAGATCGTGGGGGCTCCGGTTACTACCTCGAATGATGCGGAGCTGCGGATCATCATCAGGACACAGATAGCGATCAATCTGTCGGATGGTACGGCAGAGGATCTAATCAATGTCTTACGGCTAATCCTCTTGACCTCTGGCGAGGCCTTCCACATTCGGGAGGAGCCTCCTCATCAGGTTAGACTGGTCATTGATGACCCGCTTAGCACTATCGTTAATCCTACTACAGCCGTTGGGCTGCTAGACTCTGCGGATATGGCAAGCATTAGAGTCCTCTTGGATTACATAGCCTCTCCCATGGCAGAGTCCTTAGCCTATGCAGATGAGACAGACGGAGCCTCAGACGGTTTGGGTTGGGGAGATTCGATAGGAGGGGGAGTAGGCGGTAAGTGGGGTAGCACCACAGAGGGATAGGATCATGGCAGACAAGAATCTAGTTAGGCCGCAGAATGTCACATCATGGGCTAATGATGCCCTTATCAATGACCCTGGGGAGTCTTGGGACGCTACCCCAACCAAGGTAGATCCGGGAGATGGTAAGAGAGATGATGGCCACCTTCCGAATGAGATCCCTCCTGCTCAGCATGAGAACCATGTAAAGAATGAGATCGGCTTATGGCTGCAATACTTCGCAGATATGCAGGCCCTTAATTGGTTCTATGTTGGAGAGACTGTAGAGCCTTCTACGGCTGCCGTATCGGGGGAGGCCCTTACGTATGATGAGGGTGTTCCGGGCTGGCTCATTGCGGGTAGGGCTGGGGTAGCTAACATCTCCAGAGATGGGCAGGCCTTTAGGGCTATCGCTAACCATGGGGCAGGGACAGCTACTTGGGCTGCGTCTAAGTGTCCCGATCAAGCCCCTACTCATACCGGAGCTAACACGATCGTAGGGAATAACGCAGGGACTACCGTTAGCGAGTATACCGGAGCTTGGGCTAACCAAGTCCTTCCGGGGACAGCTGTGGTTGGATCGGATGTAGGGCTATGGGACTCGGTTAATCAGCTGTGGTTGGTTGGAGGAGGTGACAACTCCTTGCCTTCATTCTGGCGAGACGCTACCCCCATCTCAGGTTTTACCCAAACCGTTCCTGCTAGGATCACATCCACTACCGTAGTGGATATGGCAACCAATCCAAACACAGGGCTAACGGTAGCCGTAGGGGATAACGGCAGCTTTGATGTTTGGACCACTACGGACGGAGTTACCTGGAATCGGTCCACTCCTACGGGTATCGGAAACATCCCAGTAACGGAACAGGCCCAGAGTATCGAATACGATCCAGTCCGGGATCTATTCGTCTTGCTCACTGATGAGGCCTGCTATACCTCTACGGACGGGGTTAATTACACCCAGCAAAGTGGAGGGGGGACCTTGCAACGATCCTTTGGGCGATGGGCTCCACGTTGCTTGGAGATCGTTGGGTCACTCTATCTAGCCGCAGAGCAAACAGACTCAATCATCAATTACTCTGTAGATGGGGGCGCTACTTGGCGCTACGTGCAACAAGACAATCCGGCTACCACTGCATCCGGCAGCATTGCCCATATCATCTACAATCGCTCTAGAGGGGCCTTCTTAGCTGTCTGGGAAGATCAACCTAACCAAGCTCATGGTTTCCTAAGCCTTGCCATAGGCACAGCCCTCTACAATGCGATCGATCGGACGATCGCTCTACCTACTGTCACGTGAGACTAGAGCAGAACATAGACGGTAGGGAACACCCTACGGACGGAGGCCCGGACGATCATCATCCGAGGCCTAAACAAGTTGCGATTGAGAACACTACCCAGAGCATCGCAGCTGGGGCAGACTATGATCTAGACATAGCCTTAGGGGATAGTGGCTATCAGTGGGGTAGGGCTATGCTCATGGGAGCCCATAACATTACCCCTACCCTCTGGAATGAATGGGCTAGCGTCCACTTTACCCGGGACTCTGCGGAGGCCATTGGGCACACAGGCAGGGACTCAGGCTCAATCTATAAGACCTATTCCTCTACCTATTCTAAGCAGAATTCGGATCTCAATCTGACCCATAAGATCTTCGATAGTGTTACAGGTTCGGGAAACCGCTACATAGCCCTTAAAGATGCTGTGCTCACTGGCAGTAACCTAAGGCTAACCTTCCACAACTATGACAGCTCCTCCCGGACCCTTTGGGTCAAGGGTTCGGCGCACGTATACTAATGAGGCTCCCTACTAAGCATACCGTTACGGATCATGATCTGCTAACCGGGGTAGAGCCGGACGATCATCATCCGTCCGTTGTGACGGATCGTATCCTCATCAATAGCCAAGCCATCGGACCGGGTAACTACCAGCTGCGGATCGCGCTAGGTAAGTCTGGGTGCAAGACTATTAGGGCTGTCCTGAGAGGGACAGTTAGCGTAGACATTCAAGGCCATACCGGGGTTTTCGTTGTGGGCTCCGATAGCAGTGGAGAGTCTACCGCGGTAGGAGTCCGGCCCTACCCTAGTGGGACTCAGAGCTATATGGGGGCCTACTCCAGACTCTATGGGGATTCTTACCTAAGTTTTTCGGACTTCGGGCAAGGAGTGATCGCTCTACGTGACTGCTACATTGACGGATCGGATGCAGTCTTTGAGTTTACCAACCTTTCCGGGACGGCCCGGAACCTAACTGTTTACGGTACCTATGCGGTTAAGTGATTGGTTAGAGCATCCGACTGCCCATGCTGCGCTATCCAACATTGGGGTATCTCAGCATCATCTGAGGCCGTCCAGTATCGAGGTAGTGAACACTACCCTTAGCATCTCCCCTCCTCCTGGTGATCCTGGGGAATGGGATATCTCTGTTCCCTTTGATGCCCAATGCGTTGTGTTCTCCTTCCGATCCATTCACACAACGGAATCAGCTGGGGGTAAGGCTGGGGTCTATGGCATTGCTAACCGATCCAGTATCGAGGCCTCTACCGTTTCCCTCGGAGGCCATGGCACCTTGGGCAGCACTAGCTACAATGCGGTTTACTCCAAGGCAGGGGCAGCCCTTAACCTAAGCCATAAGGTGTTTGACTCTACGGGGAATTACATCGCCCTAACCAATGCCTACCTTACTCTTACCGGTCCTAGCACTAGGGTCCTCCGTACCGTTTGGACTAACTACAGTGCTAGCTATAAGACTCTGAACGCATGGGGAGAGATAGGGGTTTTGGGATGAGAGTCCTTGCGATCTGCGGAGAGGACCCAGAACACATCCTAGGTGGGATGGGGATGCATGTTCGGGAGCTGTACCGGACTATGGCCTCTAAGGGAGTAGCGATCGATCTACTCACCGATGGGGAGTTTAAACCGGGGACCATGGCCCCAGACGATAGCATCCCCTACCTAGGTTTTAAGAAGTGGCTTAGAGACTGCCACACTTGTTGGAGGCCCTCTGCCCCTGATATGTCCTGCCTCCTGTCTACCGATCTGCTCATGGCTAAGACTCTGGCTAAGATGATCGCAGATGGCAGGAGATGGGACGTGATCCATATGCATGAATGGGGCTCCGTCCAATTGGGACGCATTGCCAAACATGCTTTAAACGTCCCCCTCATTGGGACTATGCACCTATGCCTTAGCTACTTGGCTAGTCTTAGCGAAGGCAGCCTAGATCTAGGGTGTGAGGCAGATCGGTATATGTGCCAACAAGAGGGAAACCTCTTGTGTGATCCTGATGAGACTATCCTCTGCTCTGAGGCATACGTAAGGATTGCCAGAGAGTATATGCTAGTAGATAGACCTTACCGGATGATCTATAACGGAATCAATCGGGAGGAGTGGAATCCACAGGCAGGGGACGGAGCTAGGGCAATGGTTACCAATGGGCTAACATCCCGTCCCATTGCTCTGTACGTAGGACGGATCGCAGAGATGAAAGGGATCGTGCCCATCTTGGATGCTCTGGAGAGCTGCGATCCCGGATGGCAAGTGGTCCTAGCCGGTACGGTCAATGCCAATTCAGAGGAGGAGAAAGAAGGATGGCACGTTACCCGGCGCATAAGGGCTTTAGAGGCTGCCCATCCTGAGAGGCTACGATGGGTAGGGTTCAAGCACGGTAAGCCCCTCAAAGACCTCTACAGAGCTGCTACAGTCTGTCTCATGCCATCCACCCATGAGCCTTTCGGCATTGTCGCGCTAGAAGCTATGGCTATGGGGGTCCCTCTCATCTCGACAGAGGTAGATGGGCTAGGGGAGATCGTCTGTAGTGGGTCCGGTGAGTATGCCCTAATCATTCCCCCAGGAGATGCTAGCGCGATTGTGGAAGCCCTTAGGCACTTGGAAAGGCCAGAGCTAAGGGCAGACCTTAGAGAGTTAGGACTTGAGAGGGCCGCAGAATTCACTTGGGAGAGGGCTGCGGATGAGACGCTAACGGTTTACAATGAGGCTGTGAGGAACCATGCCAGTAGAAGTAAGCACCCCCATAGAGCCTGTAATCTTACCCTTTGCTAAGATCGTTGCGATCAAGATAGAGGATAATGTAGAGCATTGGGCTAAGATCTGGGTTAGTTTTGGCACCCTAGAGGATGGGCAATGGGTGGAATATGTCGATTCAAACACAGGCCTTATCGCAGGAGTCAAGGAGTATCATCTAGAGGATGGGCATAACCCCCTAATGCATGGGCAGAGCTTGCGTAGGTGTCCTAGCTGTGGTCTTTGGTGGGGCCTAGAGACTGAATGTAGCTGCGGAGAGGCTACAGAGCCCTACGATGGCTTTAGCCGGATCGCTATGCTCTCACCCTCAGGGGATACCATCTACACAGCCATTAAGGAGATCCTCTATACCTTCCTCACTACGGAGGAGATCCCAGATCCAGTAACCGGGGAGGTTAAGCCTCTCCTAGCAACGGTTTAAACGATGGCTGCGACAGAAAAACTCCTTTGGGGTGGAGATTGGCCGGTAGAGGTCTTGGCCTTGGATGGCAGCCTCTCTCCGGTTACTGGCTCCTCTACGATTCTCCTTAGCATCCGCCGTAAGTCGGATGACTACTTCCTAGACTTTAACGATGACACGTTTAAAGCCTCTGGGTGGACTACCCGGGAAGTAGCAATGTCTGAGGTAGACTCCACCAATGCCCCTGGGGAGTATGCCTACGATTGGGATACGTCTAGCGTTACCAATGAGACGGCGGATGATCTGTATGTGTTCAGGGCTAGAGACTCTGCCGCAGCCGCTAAGAACCTACCAACGGTAGGGGAGATCTTGGCCGATGGTTGGGTTAAGGATCTCCTTGATAACCAAGCTCTGCTAGCTACCTCGGCAGAGCTAGCAGCCTTGGAGGCTCATGGGGATAGCACTTGGGCAACGGCTACTGGTTTTGCCACTCCAACCAATGTGACAGACGCTAGGGATGCCATTATCACCCAAGGAGATGCGGCCTGGGCAACGGCTACTGGCTTTGCCACTCCAACCAATGTGACAGACGCTAGGGATGCCATT
>Ga0180434_10001935_pt1 | contig 28616 bp, 26 predicted proteins | sample SS_ome_7_FD_132453 | JGI IMG/M metagenome (GOLD analysis project Ga0180434, IMG submission 132453) | Hypersaline lake sediment archaeal communities from the Salton Sea, California, USA - SS_1_D_2 metaG | ecosystem: Environmental > Aquatic > Non-marine Saline and Alkaline > Hypersaline >... | reverse complement strand
CCGCCCGCGTGGGTATATTCATTACCAAGCATAACGTTTTCAGTGACAGACATAACCGGGATCAACATGAAGTGCTGGTGTACCATACCGATACCGGCGGCAATCGCATCACGGGGATTATCAATAGCCACTTCTTTATTGTTGATTTTGATGGTTCCCTCATCCGGCGCGTACAAACCATAGAGTATGTTCATCAATGTAGACTTGCCCGCACCATTTTCCCCCAGCAGTGCAAGAATTTCTCCTTTATTCAGATGAAGGTCAATGTGATCGTTTGCCAAAACACCGGGAAATGTCTTGGTGATGCCTTCAAGTTCAAGGATGGGTTTCATAGATCCCTCATTTTTAGTTGATATTTGTTGAATTGGACGAATTTTATCATGATAAAAGAATCGGAGCTGGTAAACCAGCTCCGATTAAAGTTCTTACGGTTTTACAAAATTCTAGCGAGGATAGAGTTCCAAGAATTCGGGTGACAGGGATGAGATTTCGCCTGACTCAATCTTCGCTTGCAAAGCGTCAACTTCCGCTTTCAGATCTGCCGGGATGTCAATTTCGTCGTTGTACACAAGTTCGGTGCCGCCATTTTCAAATCGCAGAATGTAGTTGCCAGAAGTCCAGCTGCCATCGGTGACCAAACCTTCAACAGCAGCATAAACCGGAACATCCATTTTCTTGAGAAGGCTGGCGAGCACGCGGTTACTGATCTGCGGATTGGTCACTGTCCAATCCTGATCTACACCAAAGATGTAGCCCAGTCCGCGCTCTTCCTGAACTGCGGCGGATCCGGTACCGACATTGCCGGCAATGGGCAGGACGATGTCCGCGCCATTGTCCATAAAGGCTTCTGTTACCTGACGCCCGAGGTCAATATCCGACCAGGAGCCGGTTGCTGTTGCGTTCTCCATGTCAGCGGGATCATAACCAAGCACTTCAACTTCCGTACCGTGCACTTTATTGTATTCCTGGACGCCCATATAGAAGCCATCCATAAAGATCTGGACAACAGGACCAAAGATGCCAGTGTAGGTGGCGACGGTGCCAGTTGTGGTCATGCCAGCAGCCAGATATCCTGCCTGGAAGCTGCTCTGATCCATATAAGCGTCTACGCCCATGAAGTTGTCATAGGAGAGGAAGTTAATGTCAATGCCAATATAGTTGATATCCGGGTTTGCCTGAACGGAGGCTTCGCATGCTTCTGCCATCAGGAAACCAACGCAAACAATCAAATCCGCCTCGGAATCCACACACGCCTCCAGGTTGGGGGCATAATCATCCGCACTCTTGGATTCGATGTAGTTGGCTTCAATACCGAAATCGGTAACTGTCCGCTCAAGACCGCCCCAGACGGCATCATTGAAAGATTTATCGCCAATACCCGCGGCATCTGTCACCAGGCAAGCATCCAGCGGTTCTTCTTCCATCGCTTCTTCTTCCGCGGGTGCTTCTTCCGCGGGTGCTTCTTCCACTGGCGCCGCTTCTTCTGCTGGCGCTGCTTCTTCTGCTGGCGCACAGGCCCCAAGCAACATGGCGGCAACTAACATAATGCCCAATACAGTAAACAATTTCTTCATTTCTATTTTTCTCCTTTTATTAACAATTTTTCTATCCATAATATGGATATTTTCACTTACATACAATTGATTCTTTAACAGTTTGGAAATTCAATGCGATGGACTTTTTTACACCTCCTGCCTAATAAGTATCCATTTAAAGTCTGTTAAATTATATCACGCACAATATCAGTTTTCGCCCATCACAAAGCTAATGTCAGGCAGTAAGGTGGCTTAGGAATAGAAGTGATCTATTCTTATTTACTCCATGATATGATTTTTTGAAGAATTTGGTTTCAAAATAATGGGCTGTTGTGTAAACATTGAACTTATTGCTAATAGGATTTAGATTTTCAAGACCGCGTGCAGTAGATAAAAAGAACGGGATGATTACAGAGAATTTGCGTAGTAATCCAATGGGTTGGACGTTGCTGGAGGATACGGAATAGTTGGTCTCGGTATGAAATTGTTTGCAAACTACGCTGTTGCCCTCATTTGGGCATGATCCCGTTTTTTTCAAAGCATGTCAACATATATTAACCAATTTCATAATTTAGGGGTTAATAAATACTTTATGTTCTCAATAAGTTATCATTTAATCGGTCAGCCAATTTTATTTAAACCAGAGAGGCACATGAGTTCAACAATTTACTTGATCATCGGATTGATAATTTTTCTTGTCATCATTGGCTTTCTTGTGTATCGTTATTCCCAGAAACGCGGTGATCCAGGTGAAAATAAAAAAAGAAATAGACTATCGAAGCCTTTTCAACCTGGGGTTCATTTTTCTGCCTGTTGGAGTTGTGCTGGGTCTCTCAACCGGTGAGTTTTTCTATAATGGGCTGACCATCCTGGGTATGATTTATGTGATCGTCGGCTTTGCAAACCGTGACAAATGGAAAAAATGAATATGCCTAAAAACGAAAACACATGGAAAAACTGACCATAATTACAAATAGGATCATACGACTTGCAAGAGGGTGGATCACACTGGCGGCTGTAATCATCTTTTTAATTTTCAGCGTGACTGTCCTGCCCGACCAATCGGCAAAAGCAGCAGCATACAGTGCTGAGATCGGCTCGCCAGATCTTTCCCTTTTCTATACGCCAGAAGATCTCTACCATATGGCAGAACAATTTGGCGAGAGCGGGCGCCAAGCGTACGTGCGGGCGCGCTTTACGTTCGATCTGGCATTCCCGATTGTTTACGGCGCTTTTTTATTGTCCTGTGTTGGCTGGGCTTTGGGCAAGTTAACCCTTGAAAACAGCAATTGGCGATTGCTCGTTCTAATCCCTTTGTTCGCGGTACTTTTCGACTTATTCGAAAATACAGCCGCATCGATCGTGATCAGCCAATATCCTCAGCCATCTCCGCTTGCCGCTGTACTTGCGCCTTTTTTCACGCTGCTAAAGTGGTTTTTTGTCGGCAGCGGTTTTTTGTTAGCGGCGACTTTGCCGCTCCTTTACGGCATCAAACTATTAAAGAAATAGTGGGCAAAAACCTATCCCTCATCCGCTTTCACTCGTATGATTTCTCCAGTGTTTCAATCGTTTGTTCCATTTGTTGAGCTGCTTTCTGCAATGTTACGGTATCAAACGCAAATTTCGCCCCCGCAGTACGAAATAGCACAGGCAATGGTACCGTTCCGCCGAGAGCCAGCGCTTTTCGATATGATGCAATCGCCTGCTTCCTATCATTCAGGGAATTATTCCAGACCTGTGCCGCACCAAGCTGGGCCAGCCCGTACTCCACATAGTAAAATGGAATCTGATGGATATGATGTTTGCGGTGCCAGCCTGTCATCTTGACATCTTCATACCCACGCCAGTCGATATAAGGCCGGAATCGGTCCTCTAATTCAGCCCATTTGGCATCACACGCGCCAGGATCCTTCCCATCCGCAACATTCTCATATACCCAATGCTGGAAAGCATCAACAATTGCCATATAAGGCCAAAACAACAGGCTCTGTTCCAAATGCTCTGTTTGGGCACGCGCAGCTTCTTCTTTCGAATAAAAACCGCCATCCTTCTTACCCAGAAAATGCAATGAGAGAAATTCCATCCCCATTGAGGCAACCTCCGCAAATTCCATAGGAATAGCGCTTTCTGCGCGCTGCTGAAAATATGGAAGGTTGAAACATTCAAAAGCATGAAAAGCGTGCCCGCCTTCATGCAACACCGATTGCACATCATCATGAATGCCTACCGCATTTGCAAAAATAAATGGGCGCCCGGTGAACGCAAATTCAGTACAATAAGCGCCGTTTGCCTTATTTTTACGATTTTCCAGGTCAAGCAGACCCTCGTCATCCATTTGCGTGAAATAAGCAGCAAATTGCGGATGCACTTTTCCAAAAATCGACGTTGCACCCCGCTTGAGTTCATCCACATCCGAAAATGGCTGCAGTGGCTCTTTGTCTGTCAGATCCACAAAAATATCACAATATCGCAATGTATCAAGGCCCAGTGCTTCTCTTCGTTTTTCTGCTAATCGTGTAGCAATGGGAACCACGGCTTCTTCGATCGCATTCTGGAATGTTTTACAGTCTTCCGGGGTATAGTCAAAGCGCAGCATTTTCTGCCATTGGTAATCTCGGAAGCTGGAAAGGTCCGCATTCCCGGCGATCTTCTCTCGGAGTTCCATAAACTGGATCCAGAGCTGATTGATTGCCTCACGGTCCTCCATTTGGCGCTGTGACATTATCTCCCAACCTGCCAACCGGGTTTTTGGATTCTTTTCCCGCAACGTGATTTCCATTTGGCGTACGGTCTTTTCTTCATCGTCCCACTGCACAGTTTGAGCGCCGGTTAGCTTATCAAATGCATTAGATAACTTCTCTTCTTCGATTCGGAGCGGAATATTTTCTTTTCGAAAAAGTTGTGCCTGGGCACGCATATTTCGCAGGGGAATTTCAAGGCCATCGATCGACAACCCGCTGGCTAACAGCTTCTTCTTCAAGTTCTGTTCGGCAGTTGTTACGTTAGGATATATCTCTTCCATATAAGCATTAAACCGTGCCTCAGCTGATGCGTCAGCAGTATTCACGGAAACAGAAACATACGCGCGATTATAGATTTCATCCTGTATCTCACTAAGCGTGGTCCAGCGCGACATCCAATCTTCGATATTTTTTTTACTAAGTGTTTCTTTTTCCAGGTCCTTATAATGCGGTGTAAGATCCTTCCAGCTTAAATCAAGTAATCCGTCTATGGTCAGGTTGTCAAACATTTTTTGCATTATTCCCTCCAGATATCGATATGCGCACGCAATTATACATACAAAAGGTTTTAGAGTCTTCTGAGTACTGTATTAGACGAGACTTATTTTAAATAAACCCGCGCATCCCAATAAAGCGCTCTGGTCCCCTCTTTCAGCCAGTACCATTTCAGGAATGGGAAACATAGCCAACCTTTTTTGCATGATAGGTTTGATCCGATCCAACAGAAAGGATCGTTTCGCAATCACGCCTCCGCTGAACACAAATAAATCTACGGGATGGAATATGAGGGTATTGATCACCACCTGTGCGGCCATTTTCACGATCGGATCCCAGCGCGGATCATCATCCGAAATTCCACGCATGTCTTCACCAAAATACGCTTTGAGCATATCTCCGCCCAGATGCGCTTCTGGGCATCCGCGCTGTCCGCATGTGCATGCAATACCGTTCCAATCGAGTATATGATGTCCATTTTCAAAAGAGAACATAAAATAACGGTCATGATCAATACGTTTAATATCGGCGGCGCCGATACCCGTGCCCCAGATAAAATACACAAAGCGATCTCGCTCTCGTGCAGCACCAAACAAGGCTTCTCCAATTGCTGGCGCTTGCGCGTCGTGCACCAGCTTGACGGGCACATTGAAGCGAGTGGAAAGTGTTTCTTTGATGGGTTTCATCGCCCAATCCGGTAGGTTGTTCGCAGTCGTCACCATATCGTTTTCATCTATGATGCCGGGAAAACAAGCCCCAATGCCTTCGATTTTTAGTTCTGCTGAAAGCGTCTCAATATGGCCACATAACGCTTCAACACCTTCTTCATAATCCTGCGGTACCTGGTGCGATTCTACTTCCATGATTCGGGCGTCTTCAGTCAAATCAACCAACGCGATACGCATATTGGTTCCGCCCACATCAATAGCAATATACATAGCCTACTCCATTTGATATACCGTCATTATATAAGCCAAATGGCGCAATTTATAATATTTTTGGTATATTTTTATACCAGTGGGAATTGAAGATGCCAATCGGTTGACTGTTGATAAGCATGTGCAAGTCTAAAAAGTGTGCGTTCATCAAAATGATTTCCCATCAATTGCATACCAATCGGTAATTGTTCTTGATCAAACCCCACCGGAAATGCCAATCCCGGTACGCCCGCAAGATTTGCCGGGAGCGTGAAGACATCTTCCAGGTACATCGCCAGTGGATCATCGCCATGTCCGCCTATCCTGAAGGCTGTGGTTGGAGCAACCGGCGCCGCAATCGCATCTACGCGTTCAAATGCTTTTTCAAAATCCTGTTTGATCAGCGTACGTACTTTTTGCGCCTGGCCGTAATATGCCTCGTAATAACCGGCTGATAGCGCATATGTGCCAAGCATGATCCTTCGCTTTACCTCCGGTCCAAAGCCAAATCCCCGCGATTGCGTAAACATGCTGATCAGATCTTCGTTGGTGGCACGCAAACCGAAGCGTACACCATCATATCGGGCTAGATTTGCGGAGGCTTCCGCCGGGGCGATCAAGTAATAGACAGGTAAAGCATATTGTGTATGCGGGAGTGATGTCACTTCAATCTCAGCGCCTAAGGATTCAAACACAGAGATCGCTTCCCGCACTTTTCTTTCAACTGCCGGCTGCATGCCTGTAATGAAATACTCCTCGGGAACCCCTATACGTAAGCCTTTGATGCTGACATCTTCGGCACATCCCTGTTTTGGGACAGGTTTATCGATTGAGGTGGCGTCCTTTTCATCAAATCCTGCCATCAATCGGAATATAGTCTCCACATCCTCTACATTTCCAGCCAGAACACCAAGACTATCCAGGGATGAGCCATAAGCGATCAGCCCATACCGTGACACGCGTCCATATGTCGGTTTGAGTCCGCTCACACCACAGAATGAAGCTGGCTGCCGAACACTGCCGCCAGTATCCGTACCCAGAGCAGCTGGTGCAAATTTTGCTGCCACCGCCGCAGCCGATCCCCCGCTCGACCCGCCCGGTACGCGGTCAATATCCCAGGGGTTGTGGGTGACGCCATACGCGGAATTTTCCGTGGAAGAACCCATCGCGAATTCATCGGTGTTGGTTTTTCCCAAAACAACAATACCTGCATCCAGCAATTTCTGTACAGCTGTTGCATTAAATGGCGGTACAAAATCTTCCAGGATTTTTGATCCGCATGTCGCGCGAATCCCCTCCACACAAAGTACATCTTTGATTGCCATTGGTAAGCCCAGCAATGGCGGAATTGTTTCATCATTCTTTTTGAGTTGTGCACGTTTCTGATCGGCTTGTTTTGCCATCCGCCGAGCCAATTCCGGTGTGGGAGTGATGAACGCATGAATGGCAGATTCGTTTTCCTCTATCTTTGATAGAAAATGATCCGTAAGCTCCAGACTGGATAGATCACCAATTGATAATAAGGTCAGAGAGTCTTTGACAGTAAAGGGGCTTGATAGCGACATATGCATTAATCCAGAACGGGCGGAACTCTGAATTGATCCTTTTCTTTACTTGCACTGTTTTTTAGTGCCTGTTTTGGTTCAAGCCCTTTTTTTGGATGATCCTCCCGCAACATAGTACGTGGCGGTAATACGCTTGATGTTGGAGGGATATCAGAGGTATCTAATTGCTGTAATTGGGCAACATGATCAAGAATATCAGACAGCTGCTGCTGATACAGTGCTTTTTCTTCATCCGTTAGCTGTAATCGCGCTAATTGCGCGATGTGTTCAACTTCCTGTAGGGTTAGGCTCATACAAGGTATTATATCAATCTGATCCGCCTCGTGATGATTATGGTTCTCGGTCTGCAATTGCTTTCCACCCCTGGGCGTACCAAAACAGGTAGTCCGCAACATGCGTTGACCAATATGCTTCATTATGGGTTCCATGAAAAACATGCCATTCATGCGGTACCCCATACTTCAACAAACGGGTCTCAAAATGATAGGCAGCATCCAAATTGACATCCAGGAAACCCATATCAATATAGATGCGATGCTGGCTTTCGCGCGGTATTTCTTTGAACCAGAACGGTGCTTCATTATAATCACCGCGAAATGGAGCGAATGAATGGCATCCAATTGCACTGAATGTCTCCCAGTAGATCATACCCACCCGCATTGCCCAGGCTGCTCCGCGTGACAATCCACCAATCGCCCTCCCTTCTCGGGTTTGCATGGTCCGATATTCCTTGTCGATATACGGCACCAATTCTTCAGCGAGGGACACACCGTACTTTGAGTCCCATTGATTGTTCATGTAATTAGTTTCCTTTGGCATGATAATAATAAACGGCTCAATTTCCCCCGACCCAACCAATGCGTCCAGTGTTTCATCCGCGCCCAACCGGTCCCATTGATCATCTCGAAAACTCTGACCGTGCAGAAAGTACAATACGGGATAACGATGATCCGGATCCGATCCATAACACGGTGGAAGATATACACGTCCTTCCATTGGATAATTCATCACATCAGATGTCATCTCAAAGAATTCGAAATGACCTTCATCTGCCAGACATTCATCATTCTCCCCCATACTCCGTGTTTCTTCGATGAGTGGTTCAATCGTTGGTGCAACTGTGTCTTTTGTTGGCTCAGCGGTTGGGCTTGTCTTTGTTTCTATGGTTGATGCACAGGCAGAAAAAGCGCACGAGAAAATACTCAAAAATAAAATCGTCTTTGAAAAATAAGAGTTGCTTACCATTTTTCACCATACCATCTAATATATGATTCCAGGTGTTCTTTCCAATACACCTCATTGTGTCGTCCTGCATTGAGGTGCCATTCGTGAGGGATGCCTTTTTGGCTCAATATCTGTTCAAACCGATATGCATTTTTCACTTCCGGATCAAAACGCCCGGTATCCATATAAATACGCGGCTCTTCTCCAAACGGGATATCTTCCAGCCAGTTAGGAAGTTTATTGGTATCCCCGCGAAAAGTAGGTAGACTGTGCGCACCGATTGCGCCAAAAGAATTCCATTCAGTTAAGCCAATGCGCATAGCCCATGATGCGCCACGAGATATCCCGCCGATCGCCCGACATACCTTCTCACTACACACGTTGAGGGACTGCTCAACCCAGGGAATGATCTCCTCTTGTAATGCGATGGGAAAATTGTTCCCATCCGCACTGCGAAAATAATATTCTTCATAAGGCATGACAACAAGGAACGGCATAACATCCCCATTTGCGAACAATCGGTTTGCGGTGGTTTCCAAACCAAGATCAGACCACATCGCATCATTGAAATTTTGACCGTGCAAGGCATACAAGACGGGATATGCGGGGGATTTTTCAGGGTCATAACAGGGGGGAAAATATACACTAAAGTACAGTGGACCATCCAGCAACAGCGAATCAATCTGGTATCTGTCAATTTTGCCGGCGCTCGGACACGCTTCATCTAACCCCGTGGACGTGTTATCAGCCACTGAAACCTCTGTTGGGGTCAAGCGTGTTGCCTGCGGAGTAAAGACAAGTGGTGAGACCGTTGGTGTCGGAATCACTGCGTTAACACGACATCCGTATAGTAGAAAAATAAAGAAGGTATGAACGAACTTTTTAATGAAACCCACGCTGCTGATCGCTTCTCATGTTATCAAAACGCCCTTCCTTGACGGTTGGGCTATTATACGATTATACTCTATGCGCCGGGGTGTAGCGCAGATGGAAGCGCGCTGCGTTTGGGACGCAGAGGTCGGCGGTTCAAGTCCGCCCACCCCGACTCATAAACCATCGAATTGAACCCGATGAAACCACATCATATATATGCTGTATTATTATCAATTTTCATACTTTCTTTTGCGAGTTGCCAACCCGATCAGCAACCACTCTCGCCCCCAGGCACACTAATGCGTACACCGACTACCAGCATATTGAGAGAGACAGAAATGGATCTTTGGACCCCGCCAGTGCATAGCGCTTTTCAAATCCAACTATCCGATTATCCTCCAGATTTAGACGCCCATGCTGACATTTTCGAGTTGGATCTTTTTGAAGTTACGCGAGATGATATCCGCTATCTACACGATCAGGGAAAGAAGGTAATTTGTTATTTTAATGCCGGCGCGTGGGAAGAATTCCGCCCAGACGCAGGAGATTTTCCGCCAAGTGTTATCGGCAACCTGTATATTGGTTGGCCAGGAGAAAAATGGCTGGATATCAGCCGATATGAGGATTTTTCCGGCCTGATGATATCTCGGATAAACCTGGCCGCAGAAAAAGGTTGTGATGGCATTGATCCAGACAATGTCAACGCGTACCAGCACAAATCAGGTTTTGACATCACTGCGCAAGATCAGTTTATATATAACCGCTGGCTGGCCGACCAGGCACACGCTCACGGCCTGACAATTGGTTTGAAAAATAATGGAGGTCAGGTCAAGGATTTGGTGAATCATTTTGATTTCGCGGTGTTAGAGGATTGCTCAATTTTCAATGAGTGCAATCTATTCTTGCCGTTTATCGAACAAAGTAAAGCCGTTTTTCAGATTGAATATACCGATCATTATGAAAGCCTTGCTTCCCTTTGCAAGGGTGACCGGATTTCAGATTTTAATATCTTATTGAAAAATCGATCGCTGGATGCTTTTGTGCAATACTACAACAAATGATCGTGATTCTGCACGTATTATTGATACAATCATAGGTATGAGCAGGCGGATCAATTCATGAAAAAACCATTTCTTTCAATTATCATTCCCGCCTTTAATGAAGCAAAACGCATTCCAGATACGCTGCGAAGGATCAATAATTTCCTGATAAAACAGGATTTTTCCTCAGAGATCATCGTCGTCGAGAATGGCAGTACGGATGGGACCTACACGATTGTCAATCAAATGCAGAGGGAGATCAATTGCCTGACCGTTCTGCACAAAGACCGCCGCGGTAAAGGCTGGGCTGTGCAACAGGGGATGTTAAAAGCGAAAGGCGACTACCGCTTTATCTGTGATGCGGACCTTTCGATGCCGATCGAAGAAGTCCTGCATTTCATGCCCCCCAGCGAACTTTCCGCACCGATCGCGATCGGATCACGCGAAGCTCCGGGGTCAGTACGGTATAACGAGCCAGAATATCGGCATGTGACCGGGCGTGTTTTTAACTGGCTAGTGCGTTTGATCGTTCTTCCTGGACTGAATGATACACAATGCGGGTTCAAATTGTTTCGCGAAGACGCAGCCATGGATATCTTTCCAATGCTGACCATTTTCGGTTGGACATTTGATGTTGAAGCCCTGTTCATTGCCCGTAAAATGGAATATAAGATCGTTGAAGTACCCATCCATTGGTATCATCATCCCCACAGCACCGTGCAGTTATTGCGGGATTCGATCCGCATGGGACTTGATCTCCTCAAAATCCGAATCAATGATCTACAGGGAAAATATGACCCGGAAACGTGAAATATATACCGTGCCAGAGAAGCCCACGCTCGATTACGAGCGGCAGCTGTGGGATGAAGGGTTTCACGTTGTTGCCGGACTGGATGAAGCCGGACGCGGTGCCTGGGCTGGGCCAGTTTTCGCAGCCGCGATAGTGCTGCCTAGAGACGAACGTGTCATACGCTTGCTGGACGGGGTACGCGACTCAAAAAGGATGACTGCCAGGCAGCGAAATGAATACCTTGGCTGTATTAAATCTATCGCAATTGCCTGGACGATCGCATCTGCCACTAACCGTGATATCGACGAAATCGGCATTGTTCCAGCCACATGCCTTGCGATGCAGCGCGCTATCGATGAGTTGGTTTATGAACCCGCTTATTTGCTGGTCGATTATGTGCAGATTCACGACTGTGCCTGTCCCCAGCTTTCATTGGCAAAAGGCGATTGCCGATCATTAAGCATCGCCGCAGCTTCGGTGCTTGCAAAAACAGCCCGTGATGCTTTTATGATCAAGATCGATCAACAATATCCGGCGTATGGATTTGCCCAGCACAAAGGATATGGTACCGCACAGCACCGTACCGCAATTGATATACACGGTCCCTGCGCAATACACCGAATGACATTCAAGCCGCTTCTGCCTTTTAATGAATAATAGCCAGAATTATAACTGGCTGTTATGCTTTGCCTTACTTTCTTTATCGCATTTATTCGATCAGCGCTTAGAAATTACCTGGATGTGGATTAAAGCCCCAATCCAGCGTATCCCGGATGAATGCATTCTGATTGGAAGCCGCATCCAGCGGTATGGGAGTGTTTTCTTTATTTGGACGATATAAAAACAAAAAAATGAAAATCAAACCATTTTCTATCGAACGATACTTTGCGAAGCATGAGTTTTCAGCACCCTATTTATTAAGTTGTTCAGATGCTGAGCCGCTTTCCCTGTCAGAGCTGCTGGGTATGGCGGATGCTGAATCGCAACAGTTATGGGATAACCTTTCACTTGGATACACTGAGTCTCAAGGGCATCCCGGATTGCTGCAGGCTATTGCGCATCTCTACCCGGGGATAACCACCCAAAACATCCTTGGAGTGGTACCCGAGGAGGGGATTTTCATTTCCATGAACATGCTGCTTGAAGCAGGCGACCATGTCATCGTCACCCATCCCGGTTATCAATCACTTTATCAGATCGCTGTATCCATCGGGTGCAATGTTAGTTGGTGGGAGCCGCACTTGCAAACAGATATGGCTTTTTATATGTCTGATCTCGAGAGCTTGATCACACCGAAAACCAAGTTAATCGTAATCAATTTTCCGCACAATCCAACAGGCTCTCTGATATCAAAACAGCAGCAATCAGAACTTGTCAGGATCGCACAGGAGAATAAGATTACCATCTTTTCAGACGAGATGTATCGCTTCGCTGAGTTGGATGCAGCAGACCGGCTGCCATCCATGGTTGAACGTTATGAGAAGGGAGTTGTATTAGGCGGTCTTTCCAAATCATTCTCTCTTCCCGGATTACGTGTGGGATGGTTGGCCTCCCAAGACATGGATTTCATCCGGGCAGCAATGGCTTTTAAAGATTACACGACTATCTGCGCTGCGGCGCCCAGCGAAATTCTTGGGATGATTGCCCTGGAGTCTAAAGATAAAATCTTCAAAAGAAATCTGGCTATTTATCAAAACAATCTATCCGCGTTGGAAGAATTCTTCACCCTCAACAATACAAACTTCCGATGGGTCCAACCAAAAAGCGGCACTATCATTTTTCCAGAAATTACAGGGGACATGTCCGCTGACGAACTCTGCCAGAAACTATTAGATCAGTCCGGCGTAATGCTGCTTCCTGCATCCATCCTTGGATATGATGGAAATTATGTACGGATTGGGTTCGGTCGTCGTGATCTGCCAGAAAATCTTGATAAGTTTGACGAATTTCTGAATGATCTGAAGAAGTAAATTACCCAAAATTTTTAATATTTTTTAAACGTTTTATTTACGTTTGTTTTATGTTTGCACGTAACAATATATATGTAAACAAATATACATTTTTTGGAGGTAAATGCTATGTATAGAATTACAAGACGACCCAGTATATGGCGTGAAATGGATCAGCTGCAACGCGAGATGAACCGCCTCTTTGCGGCGACTGATCGACGGGGGTTACTCAATACCCCGGATTTCCCAGCCCTTAATATCTGGGCAAATGAAGAAGGCCAATTCATCAGCGCGGAAATGCCTGGCTTCAGCGCAGACGACATCAATATTGATGCGACTGCTGATACGCTGACCATTTCAGGCAGCCGTGAAATTGATGAATCCGGCGATGAAACCCGCTACCACCGCAACGAACGAGGGTATGGAGAGTTCAAGCGTACAATCCAGCTGCCATTCATGATTGACACAGAAAGCGTGAAGGCAAGCTTTAAGAATGGTGTCCTGGCAATCCATCTCCAGCGGGCAGAAGCGGACAAACCTAAGAAAATCGCTGTGAAAAGCGCATAATAATAGTTGGAGGTGAAATTACCATGACAAAAAAAGAAGAAAAATCATTAGACGTTCAAAAACAAGAAGTTGTCGAAACAGATGAAATGGAACGCACGCGCGATCGACGCTGCTTTATTCCAAGAACAGACATCTATGAAACAAAAGATGAAATCGTTATGATCGCAGATGTTCCTGGCGCTGATGATGAATCTCTCGATATCAGCCTGGAAAAGGGAATCCTGACTATCAACGCCTTTGTTGATGAGATGGCTCCTGAGGGTTTCAAACGAATTTACGCTGAGTATGAAAGTGGCGATTACAAACGCAGTTTCAAATTATCCGATGAAATTGACCAATCCAAAATTAAAGCAGTGGTCAAAAACGGTGAATTGCGTCTGGAAATGCCCAAAGCTGAACCCGCAAAAGCGAAGAAGATCAAAGTCAAAGCAGCATAAATATTCACAAATAATACAAACAAAACAGGCACTCGTTATTGAGCGCCTGTTTTTTTATTGCTTCTTTCTGTCACAAAAAATGCCCATGGCTTCTTTCAATAACGCAGCCCCTCCCTCGCGAATACGTTCATAGTTCACGGCAAAACGCGCGTCAGTCACCCACATCTCCGATAAACTCCGCAGAAATTCGGGATCACAGGGATAAAAGTATTTATTTATATATGCTAAATATTCGCCAATCGCTTCCTGCACACTATCGTCATCTGGTTTTTTATCCGTACTCTTATCCACCATTCGGGCTGTAATTTCAGCACCTTCTTCTTTGATTGCTCGTTGTTGTGATTTGGAATACGAAGACCAGCGCTTTTGTGATTCTTTGAAGCGATCTGTTTCTCCCCAGAGAGATTTCGCCTCGTCCGCATATCTCTCTTCATCAAAACCCATAAATAATTCTTTTTCTGCCATATAAGTAAATCCTTTCATCATTTCAATTGTGTTATCAATGGTAGTGATCAATCGGCTTGTACGAACCGCCTTTCTTTGCAGAATTTTTCAGTGGTCTCCCAGGGTTCTAATTGGATCAAAATCCGGTGTTGACATCAAGAGTGCAATCTTCTTCAGAGGGACTTCAAGCTCACGAAAAAAAAGATGATCTGCTGCAGCATCAACAGGCTTTTACGGTCATATTACCAATATCTGTTTTTTCCTGTGTACGCCGTCTTTAGAAGACCAATCTGATCATAATAACGGATCCTTCGAGTGGTACTGTTCGCAAACTGCGCAATTTCTTTGAAAGTAAATGCCATGATCACCTTTAGAGGCAATCATACACTTTGGCGTACCATAAATGTCAAGGAAAAACACCAGAGATAACAAAAATAGGTCAATTGGCTAGCGAATGCGGTCCGCTTCAGCCATAAATTCCTTGGCTCTTTCCATATCGATCGGGTCTAGAAATCCACCCCCGCTCTTGATACTGCTGCCGACGATGACACCGTCAGAAAGGTCCAGAAGTTCGGCAAGGTTCGATATTTTGGCGCCGCCGCCAACAATCAAACGCGAGCCGGGCATTTTTTCACGAAGCAACTTCATTCGTTGAATCAGGTCACGATGATCATAACCAGACACAACAAGTGCGCGAATGTCCGCGTGCCGGGTGGCTAGATCAGCTAAAACATCCAGGGGAAATTCACCAATCGGCGCTGCCGTACGGTCATAAAGATCACCGATCATATCAATATCTATCGCTTGAATCCGGTTCCGAAAAGCCAATACCTCGTGCGGATCTGCTTTCACCAGGCCTGTGGATGTAGATACAACTCCGCTATTGATCTTAATTCTCACAAAATCAGCCGCGATCGCTTTAGCAATCGCCAGCGCCGCCTTGCTCCCATTCATGAGTACATTGACCCCAAGCATTATGCTGGAATCCGAACGCATTGCAATTCCGGCTTTCGTCATAAAGGCAACAGTTGCCGCGTCCCCCTCTTCTAGCGCGGGGACATCCCCGGTGTTTTGTAATATGGCGCCGTCAAATCCGCAGGCAGCGAGCGTGTGGAATTCGGATACAGCCCGTTCCAATGTGTTATCAAATGAATCGCTAAAATGGACAGAGCCGGGAAGCGCGGCCAAATGTACCATACCAATAATTGGTTTTTTGCCGCTTTTCAATTGTTCTATCAAAGTACCCATGGTTTCGCTCCGCAATTCCTATCGTAATATTTCACTATCGAATATTTGCTGCCAATTAACCTCTTTTATTTTTGGATTGTCAAATCCCAGCATCGCCAGATTATGCTGCAACGCGTGATGAAACGCGAAAATCTCAGCTGGAATACAATATAAAATCGGGCTGATTATTTCATCAATATCACCGAAGACTGGCACGGCAATATCCGCCAGAGCTGCGGTTTTTTTGTCTTTCGGATGACACATGACGACACATTTTGATTCCATTGCTTTGATGGCGACCATCTGTTCGCGTGCACGGGTTATGCTGTTACCCGGCGGTGCAATTACAAATGTGATCGTATTTTCGCCGGTAAAAAAGTATTGAATGTGCGCCCATTCCTCCATCTGCTGCCCAACTGCGGGGGTACGCGTTGCTTCTATGACTTTTGCCATTGAAAAAAACGCCGTTCCATAATTTGGCCCGGCGCCAGTGAAGATGCATTGATTGTCAATATCGACATTATTTACCAGCTTTTCCATGATGTCCAGATTTGCATCTATCGTTTTTTCCATTGGCTCTGCGAGAGCAGAAATTTCGGACAATTTTTCCTTTACCTGTTTCTTATTGAATATATCTTTCAACTCGGCAAGATATAACGCCAGGCAGTATTGCACAACCAATGATGCCATATAGCTGCTGGTACCGGGTGCAAATCTGCGCTCTGAATACATGAGATCAATGACATGATCAGCTTCCTGTGATAGGCCGCTAACCATATTGCTGGTTACCGCAATCGTTTTGATCTCCGCCTTTTTTGCCTGGACAACACTTTCGATCGTGCGTGCTAATCGCCCGGAATTGGATACCGCAATCAGCAGAGTATTGCTGGGGGCATATTGGACCAGGTAACGTGAAAAGTCCATTGCCTGCACTGCCTCTGTTGGGATTTGTGCCCAGTCTTCGAATGCATACCGTGTTGCAATGCCACAATACCAGGAATCACCACAACCGGTAAGAAAAATTTTTTCAGGAGTTGACTCGAAATGGAGCTCGGTTTTGATTTTTTCATAAATGACCGCGGGGCTCTCTCTCACAAACGTCACCTGGGCTTTTATCCCCGCCAGCATGTTCTGCCACTTCAAATCAATATGGTCAAAATCCATTCTGTGTTCCTTAACTTTTTCCTCGGTTTCAAGTATTTGTCTGGCGATAAAAAAATCGGAAAGATTTCTCCTTCCGATTCTTATCATTTATTTCTTTTTGCGCCGCCGTTCGTCAATCGCAGTAACCAGATATTTCACACCTTCCGCCGCAACCGATGGGACCATGAATAGTGGAATAATTAATCGCCATTCTTCCCACCCAATTGTCACTGTGTTGAAGATGTTTTGCAGGAATGGAACATACATTACCAGCAGCATCAATGCGGCAGAACCCAGAACGGCCAGATTCATCCATTTGCTGGAGAATATTCCGATTTTCAGTATTGGATATCTTTCAGACCGCGAGGTGAATGCCCGTACAAGCTCTGAAAATACCAGCGTTGTAAAAGCCAGGGTTTCTGCATACCTCGGATCCGGTTGCTGCAGGCCGATATTGAACGCTATCAATGTGGTCACACTGATAGCAATCGTCTGGACAATCACACCAAGCAGCATAAACCGGTTGATGATCGGTTCTTTCGGTGGACGTGGGGGTTGGTCCATAATATCCGGGTCGCCTTTTTCAGTACCCAGTGCAAGCGCCGGGGCACCATCTGTTACCAGGTTCACCCATAATAGTTGGATGGGTTCCAATGGCGATAAGAGACCAAGCGCTGCCGCTTTCGGGAACAAAAAGCGCCCGAACACCGTGGGAATGAATATGATCATGATCTCAGCCATGTTACATGAGATCAAGAAATATACGAATTTGCGGATATTGCTGTAAATGATGCGTCCCTGTTCAACCGCTGAGACGATGCTGGCGTAGTTATCATCAGTCAAAACCATATCAGCAGTCTCTTTTGCCACATCCGTACCGGTGATTCCCATTGCGACACCAATATCAGACGCCTTGATAGCCGGCGCATCATTAACGCCATCGCCAGTCATCGCGACGACATGATCGTTTGATCGCAGGGCATTCACAATGCGCATTTTATGTTCTGGAGAAACGCGGGCAAATACGTCGATCTGATCCACTTCTTCTTGCAGCTTTTCATCATTCATCGCGTCTACATCGGCACCTGTGCGGACCTTGTGGTCAGGACGCAGAAGCCCAATGCTTTGCGCGATGGATTTAGCAGTATTGGGATAATCACCGGTGATCATAATAGTGCGGATTCCAGCGCCAATCGCTTTCAGCAGAGCCGGCTTCACCTCTTCACGAGCTGGGTCGATCATTCCGACCAACCCGCCGAAAATTAGGTCTCTCTCCAGCGTTTCGCTATCGACCTGCTCAGGCTTTGCCGATACAATGCGATATGCCATACCCAACACCCGCAGCGCATCTTTTGTCATACTGTCATTCGCGGATAATATTTCTTTCCGTTTATATTCACTCATTTCTTGGATCGTATTGTCCATGTTCTGGACACGATTGCACAGTTTCAAAACGACGTCGGGGGCTCCTTTGACTGCAATTACATAGGATTCCTTCGCGTCTTCGCTGTTGAAAGGAGAAAGATCCTTTTCTTTCGGTTTCTTCACCTCATGCAGGGTAACCATGCGCTTGCGGTCAGAATCAAACGGCACTTCACCTTCCCGAGGGTAAGCTTTGTTTAGCTCAACAGCATGTGCGCCCGCTTTTGCGGCAGCAACGAGTATGGAGCCTTCAGTGGGGTCGCCGATGATGCGATATCCTTCCTGACCATCCTCTTCAGTTTTTTCAAGCTGGGCATCATTGTTCAGCGTTCCTACCCAAAGCGCAGTGGAAATGCCTGGATAATCTTTGATATCTACTCTCTTGCCGTCATCTTTAAAATCTCCTATCGGCGTGTATCCGCTTCCGGTCACTTCTAAAACTTTTCCATCAACCCAAACACGCGTAACAGTCATTGCATTTTGAGTCAGCGTACCGGTCTTATCGGAGCAGATAACCGTTGCTGAACCCAAAGTTTCCACAGACGAAAGCCGTCGGATGAGGGCGTGCTTCTTAACCATTTCGCGCATACCAAGCGCCAGGCTGATGGTCACGACCGCCGGCAATCCTTCGGGAACAGCTGCAATTGCCAAACTGACGGCAACGAGGAACATATCCAAAATATTCTGGCTGTCAAAGCCGCCTTCGAGCAAGCCAGAAAGGAACACCAGCCCGCTGATCACGATGGTTGCGTAACCCAGTGTCTTTCCCAGCTGGTCCAGTCGTTGCTGAAGGGGCGTTTCTTCGTCTTCTACCGATTGCAGCATGGTCGCGATCAACCCGATTTGCGTATTCATGCCAGTGCTGACAATCACGCCCTTTCCGCGCCCGTAGGTTACGACCGTACCGCTGAAAGCCGTATTCTTGCGGTCCCCAAGAGATATGTCTGAATCCAACACAGTTGCAGCATTCTTTTCCACTGGAACTGATTCGCCGGTTAATGCGGCTTCTTCGATTTTGAGGTTGACTGCTTCGATCAAGCGTACATCAGCTGGAACATAATTCCCGGTCTCGAGAAAAACAATATCTCCGGGCACCAGCTCACGGGCTGGAATGGATACACGATGTCCATCCCGTAAAACCTGCGCTTCTGGTGAAGCCATTTTCTTTAATGCTTCTAACTCTTCCTGAGCGCGCCCTTCCTGAACAACACCCAACACCGTATTGAGCACAACAATCGCTACAATCGCAGCAGAATCCACAGGTTCACCTACAAGCGCTGAAATAACCGCTGCGGCCATAAGCATGATGATAACGAAGTTATTTAACTGGTCATACACCATTTCCCAGAAAGTGGTTTTCTTGCCTTCTGCAAGCTGGTTCGGCCCATATTTTTCCTGGCGTTTTGCAGCTTGTTCACTGGAAAGGCCTTTTTCAAGACCTGAATCTAATTCTTCAAGTACTTCTTCACGGCTCAAGGCATGCCAGGTAACATCATAATCTTTTGATGGCATGGGATTGTCCGCAGTCTGATTGGCAGGCATTATAACTCCTTGCGATATTTATTTTGTCTGAATATTAAAAAACCGTACAATCGAAGAAGTATAATATAAATTGCCTGGATTAAGGCGCAATGACTGTTTTTGGGGGAATCCTGGTATTCTTTGGTATCACCACGATGCCATCAATAACCATGTAGAGGTCTTCCTCAATATTTGTCCCATCGGGGAATGGTCTAATGACAGTTCCTGCGCCGATGCTGGAGTTTTTGTCAATTATTGCCTTCTCAATATCACAATTCTTCCTAATACCCAGCATCATATCTTTCTCATCGGCGGCTTCTCGCCGGAAAAATCCATAATAGTCGGCACCCATTAAAATTGAATCTTTGATGCGTGATCCCTTTCGGATCTGACTACGAAGGCCAATCACGGATCCTTCGATCTCAGATTGCTGGATCCAGGTTCCGTCCGCGATTAAGGACTCCTTAATTAAGCACTCTTCAAGCTGTGCGCCGGGTAAAAAGCGTGGGTGTGTGTAAATCGGCCATCCCTCATCAATCAATGAAAAAGGCGGATCGCTGCTGGCAATATCCAGATTAACTGCATAAAATGAACGAATTGTTCCGATATCTGCCCAGTATCCTTCGTATTCATAACCATATACCTGTTTTTCTTCCACGCATTGCGGGATGATGTGCATCCCAAAATCCTCTTTTTCTGTTTTTTCCAACATCTCGATCAGGACATCTGTCTTGAACATGTAAATACCCATCGAGCCAAAGAAGGGTTTGTTGCTGTTCTTTTGGCTGACCATCTGCTCTAACAAGGATTCGGTTTGCGGTTTTTCAGCAAAGCGGACAATGCGCTCATCACAGTCCCTTTTAAGAATCCCCAAACGCGGTGCTTCAATGCGGGAAACGGGCTGAACGGCTACGGTCACATCTGCATTTTTATCCCAATGGAACTTTGCCATCTCACTATAATCCATGCGGTACAAATGGTCACCCGCCAGCACAAGCACAAATGGCACCCTGGCCGAAACAATTTCATTTATCTGTTTTCTTACCGCATCTGCGGTGCCTTGATACCAATCTTTGACGTTTGGCGTTTGTTCCGCTGCCCAAATCTGCACCCAGCCCGTATGAAAAGAGTCAAATACATAGGTTTGCGATATGTGGCGGTGAAGCGACACTGAGTTAAATTGTGTCAGAATGGCGATCTTAAAAACACCGGAGTTAATACAATTGCTCATGGGTATATCAATCAAGCGATATTTACCGGCAATGGGTACTGCCGGTTTAGCGCGTTCTTTGGTCAAGGGATAGAGACGCTTTCCCTGGCCACCGCCCATCACTACCGCCATGATGTTGTCAAAAGATCTCATGATTCACCTCACTGACACCGATGATATCCAAATATTAATTAATATTAGTATACAGTAGCAGTAACGCTCAATATTAGTGAACTTGACTTTCCTCGTGTAAAATGGGTTAGACTAACCGGGATTTAACAACAATGGATGCCAAAAGATCGAAGCATATCGATTCAAATGAAATAGGCAAGCGCTCTTCGGATAAAAATGATAGAAAAAATATATTTCTTTCCATCAGACATTTTCTGCGCAGCCAGCGCTTAACAGATACACGCAAAGCGATCATCCTGAACGATCTCGTAGATGCCGGATCTCCAGGAATTGACTTCTTTATTCTGGTCATTTTTTCGGCGGCGATTGCCACATTCGGGCTGCTTGCTGACAATTCCGTTGTCACCATTGGTGCTCAATTAATCGACCCGCTGATGTCGCCAATTCTTGGCCTTGCGATTGCTTCCCTTTCCGGATTGCAGCGTATGTTCCGACGATCATTGCTGGCAGCTGCGCAGGGGGCAGGACTGGCCATCGCACTATCGACAATCCTCTCATTCTCGATCTACCGTATCCCTTATGGGATTGGAGCAAACACGCCGCATGAAGTCATGATCCGCACCATTGCCACACCGCTCGACCTTGGCATCGCTTTCGTGGGCGGTGCAGCCGCGGCTTATGCGCTCGCACACCCCAGGCTGGATGCCGCTCTACCCGGTGTTGCTATTGCTACCGCCATCATGCCTCCGCTTTGCACAATGGGCTATGGTATCGCTTTTGCCAACCTCTCCATATTTCTTGGAGCAACCCTGCAATTCTTTACTAACTTTATTGCGATAATATTTTCAGCGATTCTAACATTTGCCATACTTGGATTCCGCAATATCGGTAAAAAAAATACCGACGATCTCTCACGGTCGCTGCTCATTTCTTCAATTCTGATGCTTATTATCGCCATACCGCTCGGTGTCCTTGCCTGGAATTCCTTTTCCGCAGCCCGGCTAAATTCTCAGGCAAGACATGCGATCATGGAAACGCTCCCATCATCAACCCAGCCAGAAATCATCAACCTGGAAATTCAATCTGAGAGCGGCAATCATCTTGTAACGGTTACAGCCCGTATGTCGCGGGTCCTTACAAAAAACGAACTGGAATTGGTCCATAACGCGCTTGAAGATCTGATCGGAGACACCGTATCCACACAGTTCGTGACGCTCCCAATACAGATATTGGAATAGCCACGGAGAATATCCTCAGTCGTTGCGCTGTTTTAAAAGCAGTGGGCCAAGCAAATCAATGACCGGACCAAAAATATTTTCTACATGCTTGGTAAGAGCTAACCACCCCGGCACATAAACGGCACGCCGCGGATGCTGCAATAGCCTCCACAACGCCCGATTCACCCGATCCGTTGAAATGGAAAATCGTTGTGATGGAACACTGCGCCCGTTGGGCTTCCTCAGCGCCTGATCGAAGAATTCAGTTTTTACCGGACCCAGCCGCATGGTGCTGATAGCCACCCCGGTACGGTGATATTCCCGATATAACGCCGTAGAAAAAGCGTCAAGAAATGCCTTCGTCCCGCTGTAAACAGCAATCCCCTGATTCGGAAGCGCACCGGCGATAGAGCTAATATTAATGACATGGCCTTGCTTTCGTTCAAGCATGCGCGGCAAAAACAACCTGGTCAGGTGCATCGCCGACAGCATATTCACATCAACCATGCGCCTTGCCAGCAGCCAATCCATATGCCTGTAGTATCCATACCAACCAAACCCGGCATTATTGATGAGCACATCAATATCACCCACGCTATCGGTTATCTGATGATACAAAAACGTTCTTGATGATTCTTTACTTAGATCCGAAGGAATTATAGTGCAGGTTCCGCCAGAAGCCTGGATCTCTTTCTTAATATTTTCGAGGCGCTTTTCTCGCCTCGCTGTGAGAATGATATGGCAGCCTCTTTCTGCCAGAAAATGCGAGAATGCCCGCCCAATACCGGATGAAGCGCCGGTTATCAGAACTTTCCGCGTGTGCAAAGATTTTTCTCTATTGGTCATTAAACTTAATGCTGTTGTGTATCTTTAATTCTTATTAATAGCCAATTAACCGTATCCCGAATCGTAGACTTGAGAGAACGCGGTGTATAACCCAGTTCTTTGTGTGCCTTTTCGCGGCTCACTTGAGAATTACTTTGCAATGTGTCTAATGAGTAATCCGTAAATCGCGGACGGTGTTTTGTGAATTTGTAAAACATCGGCATCAACTTCGCCCCAAATTTTGCCATCCACATGGGAAGCGTTATAGAAGTGATTCGGTTTCCCAGTTCTTCTTGCACGAGCAGTTTTAATTCAAGGACTTTAATATGCCACCCGGAAAGAATATACACTTCCCCGCGGCGTCCCCGTTCGCACGCAAGAATCATCCCCTGGGCAACATCTCTTACATCGACAAAGTCGTATGCACCTCTTACCAGGAAATTAAATCTTTTGCGCAACCAATCCAGGATCAAATCCCCCATTTCAGACCCGCGATAATCATGCGGCCCTATCACGCCAGTTGGACAGACAATTACGGCATCCAGTCCGTCCGCAACGGCATCCAGCACCAATAATGAGGCCGCGGCTTTTGTCCGATCATACCCCCCGGCTTCGTTATCCGGATCAAATGGAACCTTCTCATTAATTATGCCAATCCAATTGCGGCTCAAAGCGTGGATTGAAGCGGTGTGAACCAGGCGCTTTATCCCGGCTCTTTTTGCTGCTTCGAGGACATTGCGCGTCCCTTCAACATTGACCTTCCACATGAGATCATCCTTATCCGGTAAAATCGAAACAACGCCAGCCAGGTGATAGACGATATCTATACCGCGCATAGCGCGATCCAAAGAAACGGGGTCAAGCACATTGCCAACTACGACCTCAATATCCAACCCATAGATGGATGTGGTATCTTCCCCCGGCAAGATCAACGCGCGGACTTTTTCACCCCGGCTTACCAATTCTCTCACGAGAACATTCCCAATATGCCCTGCGGCTCCAGTTACCAGAATCAAGATGCACCTCGCGTTATTCCGTCTAAGATCATTGCCACTCCCGTGTTAGTCACCTTTTTCCAGTCTGCGGCTTTCGGATCAACCACGCCCTGCAGCATTATGCCGACCGCCAGCGAAGTAAGCGCTTGCGCAACTGCCTCCGCATCGGCATGGGATGCGATCGTCCCTTCATTTTTTCCTTTTTCGATCATTTCCGAAAATCTGTGCTGAAAAGTACGGTAGGGGGCGATCACCGCCCGCCAGACAGATTCCTCGCGGCTGGCCTGGACCAGAAATTCCAAATACATCGGCAGCTGGCCCTTCGCGGCGAGAAAAACAACACCAATGGTATTCCCCATGTTCCTGATTTGCTCTGGTACGGTGTTCCCATCATCCAGCCCTTTAAACAGCATTGTTTCGATATCTGCCAGCCAGTCATCCATAATTGCGAGAAATAAAGCCTGCTTGGAGTGAAAGTGATGATAAAAAGCCCCTTTACTGACCCCAGCCTGGCTGCAGATTTCTGCCACGCTGGTTGCGTCATACCCAGATAGACAAAACGCCTGGATAGCCGCCTTTTTAATCATGGTTTGGGTTTCTTCGCCGCGTGTTTGCATAAAAATACCGACCAGTCGGTCGGTATTTATTGTATACCAGAATCTTTTTTTGTCAACAGAATTTTTCTATGGTTTAAGGACACACTTCCAGTACGATCTCTTTAACCACTTCCGTGCCGGCGAGGATATCAGGATTGGGCGGCTTGCTCTGTACTTTAATCTGATAGTACATGACAGCAAATTCAAATTTGTTATAGTTGGCTATCTGATCCGATTCCAGTGTGATACTGAAGTGTTCGTCCGACTCCCTCGACATCGCAGTACCAGAGTCCCATGCGGACAGTCCTTCCCCTTCCTTATCCCAGAAGCGGAAAAAGATAATAGCTGCATAGGCATCATCCGGATTGGTGATATCCGCTTCGATTGTGATCTTTTTCGATCCGCAGGCGCTGCTTCCGTAGTAGAAAGTATCTGGATCATGTTCGACGTTGTATATCTGCATCACATCAGATTCAGGCGGTACGTCTGAGTCGTCATCATCCTGGTCCTGCCCCTGCTGGGATCCTGACTCATTCTGGTCTGGCGCATCCGCCTGATCCTGCGGCTGGCTTTCTGGCTGCGCCTGTGGCGGAGGGCTGACATTTACGGTTACAATCGCATATTCACTCCAGTTTCCTTTGGCATCCAGCGCTCTCACGCGGATCGTATGGCTGCCGGCAGTGGTAGGTTCCCATGAATATTTCAACGCTGTCACCTGCTGGCTGGTATCCGGATTTGTCACAGTGCTGAGCACTTCCCCGTTTACGCTCAGTTCTAGCGATGCAACACCGTCCACGCTGGTGGCATAATACGCAATCTCGGTCGGTCCGGCTGACAGCGTCGCGCCATTTGCCGGAGCGTTGATGCCCGCTTCAATGCCTCCATCCGCGCTATCGCCGCTGCTGCTATCACCATCGCCCCCGCCGCCGAAATCAATCGTTAGTGGGCCAAGGTTGCAGGCTAGCATAAAAAGGAGGAGGGTGAATGCCGCCGAACTGATCAATAATCTTTTCTTCATGTTTACCGCCTATGATTTACCTTTCAATTATTATAGCAACCAAATTTGAAAATGTATTGTTAATTCACCTAAAATAGTTATTCTTCTTTCAATACGCCGCTCAACGCTACCCAATAAGCAAGCGATTTCCACGATCCCCAGCGCGAGAAATAGTCCAGTGCGCGCCGCTCATCATAGGGGTCCGATCCAAAGCAGGTAGATTGCATGTGGTCACGAAATACAGTATCGACCGGGATGCGATTATACCGGCCCATGAGCATAAGCAGCGAAGCCGCTCCATAAGCGCCAATGCCTTTGATATTCATCAATCGTTTTCTGAGTGTGTCGGTGGGCAGCCCTGTGTGAAACGATGCATCCAGATCTAAATCTCCAGTAGCGATTTTTACGGCCAATTGATAGATATACGCTGCGCGGTATCCAAGCCTGACGCGATCTTGAAACTGCTCGAACGAGACCGCTGCTACCGAAATAGGCGAAGGGAAAGATTTCAGTTTCGGGTTACTGGGAAATGGCTCTCCGAACGCTTCTACAATCTCAGAAACCATGCGCTTTGTTCCGCCCCATTGGATATTGGTTGTGCAAATCACTTTGACAATATCTTCAAACAGAAGCGGAGAGCGCATCAGATACCCGGATCCAACGGGCATGTGTTTCCATTTTCCGCCGATCAGCCGGCACAGCGCGTAAAAATCAGAAAGGTCTTCATCCAGCCGAAACATATGAGAGACACGGCGTTTGATCTCTTTTACTTCATGGGGTTGTAAAGGCTTTATATACCTGACATGAACGGTCAACTGCGCGGTCTGGTATGGTGCGCCACAGATGGATAGAAGCACCACATTGCCGGAAGCAAGCTGTTCGACCCGGGTGATGGTGTTTTTCTCCCCATCAAACTTGTTTGGCAGCAGCTGATACCAGCCATGGGATTGAATGGTCGGTAACAGATTGTATGGCATCTGTATTGGAATTTTTATTTTTATACGCATGTCTAGCAACGTGTTGTATACTTCAGGACACTTATGAAATTATACTTGGACTGTTACCCCTGCATTCTCAAACAAACCCTTTCTGTCTGCCGCACGCTGGGTATACCGGTAAAGCTGCAAAAGGAAATTTTTGCGTCGGCTTTAGAAATCATGGCTGCAACTGATCCGGAAAAACCACCCGTAGAATTAACCGCACGCGTCCATACGGTCATCAAGCAAAAGGCCGGCATCCGCGACCTGTATCAAGAGCAAAAGAAGATCAGCACGACAGCGGCCCTTTCTCTGTACGACCAGTCCAGGGAAACGATAAACGCTTCAGAGAATCCTTTCAGAACAGCCGTTAAGCTGGCGATTGCGGGGAATATCATTGACTTTGGTGTGAGAGACACCTATGACTTACCGGCAGAAATTAAGCGTGTGTTAGGAGAACCATTTGCGATCGACCACCTTGACAACCTGAGAGAGGATATCCTGCGTGCAGAAAACATTCTCTACCTGGCCGACAACGCGGGGGAAACTGTGTTTGACAGGCTTCTGATCGAAACGATCCAAAAGCCCGTCATCTACGCCGTCAAAGAAGAGCCAATTCTCAATGATGCGGTAATGGACGATGCCATCCAGGCCGGCCTGGACCAGGCTGCAACGCTCATCTCAAGCGGCGTGGACTCCCCCGGAACGATCCTGGCAAGAGCCAGCAAACCTTTTATAAAAACTTTTCAGGAAGCTGATGTGATCATTTCCAAAGGGCAGGGTAATTTTGAAGCACTCAGTGGGCGAAGCGAGAATATCTATTTCCTTCTTCAACTCAAATGCGAAGCCATCTCGCGTTCGGTCGGCGCGCCGGTTGGGGGGCTGATCGTAAAGAGCGCACAAATATGAGGTCTTTAAATGACCCGGACGCGAACCAGGAACCTCGCGGAAGGCAGTTTGATTCTTGATGATATCTGAATCCTCTCGGTAGAAAACGAATTTATGACCTGGCGGAAGAAAGTTCTTTTCATGCTGATGCACAAATCTATTACGCTGAAACAGATTGCCAATTCGGGCATTTGAGCAATTTTTGATACTATTGTTGAGTTTTGAAAAAAACGTCTCCATTCATTCTATTTATATAAACCGCCAGGGAGTAGATCAAAAGAATAATTCCCGCCATTTCAAGCGTTTCTTCAATGGCAACAATGATATGGTAAGTAAAGTTGTGATAAGTATAAGCTTGCACGAACATGCCGCCGACCATTTCCATTCCTACGGATCCACACAAATAAACTATCCCTGAAATGATAACCATCCGACGGATCTTCTTTGGAAGATCTAGAACAAACCGAAAATAAAAAATTGCCAGTACTATAACAATTATCCCGATAGGGATAATCCACGCGAAAGATAAAAAAGATGGCAGCCCCTCATTAAAGTACTTCCGCACAGGATATGTCAATAATTCATGAACGGATACTCCTTCATCATAAGTCATAAACAGAAATCCTATCGCCAAACCTGTCCAATGCCAGCTGAATTTATTTTTCCGTTTATGATCTAATATGCTGATCAGAATTAAAAGAAGGGCGGCTATAAATAAAATTTGAACTGAAAAAATAGTCGGAACATTGGATTCACGGTCCATATCCATCATTGGAATTAATCCCAATCCGTTTTCGATTAATCCAAAATATTTAGAAAATTTCGCAAATAAATGGGTCAGAGCTAATAAAAATGAAATGATCAGAAGCACATTGATTATCTTCTTCGG
>Ga0180434_10001932_pt1 | contig 28621 bp, 23 predicted proteins | sample SS_ome_7_FD_132453 | JGI IMG/M metagenome (GOLD analysis project Ga0180434, IMG submission 132453) | Hypersaline lake sediment archaeal communities from the Salton Sea, California, USA - SS_1_D_2 metaG | ecosystem: Environmental > Aquatic > Non-marine Saline and Alkaline > Hypersaline >... | reverse complement strand
TAGCTACACGATAGTGACAGATTCTCTATCAAACTCATGTGATTCTATGAGAGATCTTCTCATGGGTCAGGAAGTCCGCAGCTGGATTGTCTCGAGCGGAATCCTTTTCTCCCTCGTCTCCAGCGGCGTATCTCATCGGATCGTCAGCCAGAGCCGGATGGAGAAGACGCAGAAGCGTTGGAACGAATGGTCCGAAACTCAGAAGGCATTCAGGCGGAGTGTCTGTTGAATTTGATCGCGCCAAGAAGGGGAAACACCAGCTTCATCCGCATAACTCCTCCAGCGAGATACTGTACTAAGCACTTCGTTGACGATCATCTTTGCGCGACCGTGCTTCATGGATGCTGTTCTGGCGCATGCCTTGAAGTCATCCATTGTGAAGTTATCGCGCTTGCCGTTCATCGTCATCTGATGTGTGGCTGTCCATTCACCCGAGGGTCTGAAGCTGTAGGTCATGTCAAAAGCCGGCGAGAGCGACCAGTTTCCGGTCTTATCCATTAAGAAGGCTATGTTCTTTACATGATCGTCCTGATTCCGGGCAATGATGTTGAAGGTCATCCGGCGAAACTGCTCCTCAACGGCGCTCATGGGCAGGCCGAGCTGTCTGATGGCCAAGAGTGCCTGTTCGTAAGTATAGGCCCCGGCCAGGTTGAAGTCATAATGCGCCAGCGCGCAGAGAGACTGCATGTGCAGCTTCTGCCCGTTCTGGAGCCGATCAAAGCGGCGTGTCATGAAATGCCTCCTACCCATCTCTTCGAACAACCTGCACTCGCTCATAGAGATTCCGGCGTCGCAAGCCATATTGTAGTAAGCATATTCGATGACTCCGTACCCCTTCGGGTCCTCGAGTTCTTTGTCCTTGTTGCCCTCAATGCCATCGAACTTGAGCAACCAATACTCAAACCCTTTTCCTGCCGGTACCTGGCCTGAGCGTACTTCATGGGTTGATGGGTTCCAGGCAATTACCGCCTTTGCTCTTGCACCGCCCGCAGAGGTGCCGACCTTCAGGATCTCTCTCAGCGCCCGTTTCTTTTCCGGGGCAGCAAAAGACACCTTCATGTTTTTCCGTTGTGTCAGGATTTCCGATGCCAGTTCAACGAGTTTGTCGATTTGAACGTTCGTGGCCGTACGGGCTTTCGGTCCTATGGCCGGCTTAAACTCCAAGGCGCCCATTCCTCTCTTCCCGGTATAGCAGAGGCGTTCAACGGCATTGAACGATTCCGGTGTTCTCCCTTGGGTGGCCAGCCAGGCATCAATGAGGGCATTACCGAATTTGTCTGGTAGAGAATCCGCAAGCAGCCCGGGGAGCCCGTGATAGGTCTTGCGGGATAATTCAGGGAAGGAGTAAACCCTGTTGGAAAGCGGCATTGTCAGCGGCGCGATTTGAATCCCGCTTCGGGCAAAGGCCGGATCATATTCAAAAGCGGCTATTTCATCGTCTTCCTCGAGGGAGACCGCTCCTATCGTGCGCCCCCAGAGCCTGACCTCGGAGACGGTGCTCATGAATCATCACCCCAAGACCATGCCGCGTCGGTCCGCTCCGCGATTCGACGGGACGATGCCCGCTTCCGCTCTTTCTTCTTGAGCTTGAGCAGGTCCATGGGCCTCGGTCCGCCTCTGGGAACCAGGTGATCAAGACCTTGCAGGAGGCCAAGCACTCGAAGGATGCGGATGAGGCTCAGTGTTTGCGCTGCGGCCCCGGCTTCGATGCGTTCAACGGTCCTCTTTGACACGCCAGCCTGCTCGGCCAAGTTCGCTTGTGTTAGTTGAAGGTCAAGCCGTCGACGTTCGAGGCGCTTACCCAGTTCTTCGAGAACAGCATCGTCTGCCATTGTTTTTGTAATATGCATAGTCGTCACCCGTAACGATTTGTTCTCATTATAGAATATTATATCGTCAGATTTGCCGATAAACAAGCCATTTATTTTGTCGTCATATATGACGATAATTGAATATTAAACGGCGACAATTCGTCAAAAATGACGATAAATCTGGGACAGACAACAACACGATGGGATACAACCCGCTGCCGTGGGGACACAGCAAAATCTGATTTTCTTCTTGACAACCCATCGGGGATGCCTATATTGTGCAAAAATAAGCTGGTTGACCGACCTAAAAAATGATTGCACGTCCAGGAAAAGGTTCCGTACCCATGGCAAGGGTCAGCAAAGCCGCAGAAAAACGGGAACAGATCGTATGGGCCCTTCACGATCTGCTCTGTGAGAGGGGGCACGAGAAGATCACGATCAAAGACATCGCCCGACGTGCGGGGGTCCCCCATGGGGTGATCCACTACTACTTCAAGGGCAAGGCGGAGATCTATTCCAACCTCGTGGAGGCCATGCAGAAGAGATATGACCAGCTCTGGGAGGAACGACAACGGGACTCCAGGGAGAGACAGACTGCTGGGGATCGAGTCAGAGACGTGGAGTTCATGGTGGACCATCTCGTGTTCAATCCCACCTTCGGCCGGGTCTTTTACAATCTCTTCCACCTGGGCTTCGAACACGGGGAGATCCGAACGGCCCTTACGGACATGTACAGGCACTATCATGCCGAGTTGACACGCGTCTTCCGGCTGGACGGAGCAGCAGAGAACAGCCCGGCCCTGGCCTTGCTGCTGCAGGCGCTTGTGGAAGGGCTGACGATCCTGAGGTCCATTGATCCGGATTCTCTGGACCGGGACCGCACGCTCAGCCTGTTGTCCTGGGCCGTGGAGACCAGCCTGTCGGGAGTGATGGAAGGGGATATCTAGGCAAAAGCCATCGAAACAATTTAGGTTGTATGACCAACCCAAAAAAGTGGCGGCATCACGGCTCTGAATACCAGGAGGGCAGAAGATGGAGAAACCCGGCACGCTCTTTCTCTTCCAGATCGACCATCTCTCCGGCGAGGAGGTGGGGTACCTGCTGGAGCAGCTCTACATGTGGGGCGCCAAGAACGTGAACGTCATCTCGACCCTGACAAAGAAGAATCGGCCGGGTCACCTGGTTCTGGTGGACCCGGGCCGTATGGACACAGAGGGCTTGCCCGAGAAGATGGGAAGAATGTTCGGAACCTGTGGATGTCATCGATTCGAAACGAGTCATCTGTGTCTTGGCACGGACTGCCAACAGGTCTCCCTCACCGTACGGTGCGGGGAGCGGGTCCTCGATGAGCGGTTGGCGGTCAAGGTGATTGGGGAACGCGACAGCCCCGTGTCGAGGAGACCGGAATACGATGACCTCGTGAACCTGTGCCGGCGCCTCGAGCAGGCCCTGGGGTTTCCGATCTCATTGCCCCGGCTCAGGCGTTCGGTGGTAACAGGGCTCGAGCATGGAGATCCACTCGAGATCCGTTTGGACCCGGAAGAAGGGAGTGACCGCTCATGAACGGAGACAAGTTGGTCGAGACCATCCTGGCGGACGTAAGCCTCCTGACCTGCGATCGCATCAACGCCTTGCCCGGGGGACACGGAAGCCTGACCCTCGCATACCTCAGCGTGGCGAACCTGATCGTGGAGAAGATCTTGGAGGGTGTCTGAGAAAAAGGAGTCCAATCGCGATGAAACACCTCATGAAGATGATCCAAATAGTTCGGGAGGGCCGCAGGCCCTCCATGGGAGACATTCCGGAGCCCCTGCTCGATGCCGTCGCATCCTTCTCCAGCCTGAGGGGCCGATGGACCGAGTTGAGTTCCATCGAGCGGGTCCTCGCGTGCACGCGCCACAAAGAGCCGGACCGGGTGCCGGTCACGCCGATCCTGTGCGCCGGCGCCAGGCAGATCAAGGGGATCTCCTTTCCGGAGTTCGCAACGAATGCAGAGAAGGCCGCGGATGTCTATTCTTCCGGGTACGAATTCGTTGGTGGGGACATGGTCGTGCTGCTCTGGGACCTGTCGGTCGAGGCCGCAGATTTCGGCCAGAAGGTGATCTATCCGGAGGACTCGACACCGCGGCCCGACTACGACAACCCCGCGATCAGGCAGGTCGATGACTACGACAAAATCAAGCCCATCGACTTCGCGAATGCGCAGCGCATGCAGGAGTTCGTCAAGCTGTGCCGGATCATGGTGCGCCGGGTGGGCCTCCGGACCGTGGTGAGCGGCTTCCTGTTCGGTCCCCTCGGCGTCCTGGGCATGATGCGGGGAGCCGAGCGGCTGCTCAAGGATTGTGTGCTCTACCCGAAGAAGGTGATCCGGGCCTGTGAGGCCATCACCCCGACCCTGCTCGAGTTTGCCCAGGCCCAGTGTGAGACGGGATTGTCTTCGGTGGCGATCGACACCCTCTATGCCTCGCGAGACGGCCTGGCCAAGGAAGTCTGGGAGGAGATCGAAGGGCCCTTTGCCCGGGAGATCACCCGGACGGTCAAGAAGAACGGCCTCTCCGTGGCCGTGCACAACTGCGGCCACGACCTGTACTTCGATGCCCAGATCCGGTCCATGGAGCCGGATTCGATCAGCTTCGCCCACCTGCCGGATGACTGCAAGACGCCCAAGGATCTGAAAGAGCGATACGGCGACCAGGTCACTCTGGTGGGATACATCCCGACTCCCCTGTTGGTGGAGGGCACCCCTCAGCAGGTCTTTGACGCCTGCCGCGAGCAGATCGACGTGCTTGCCAAGGACGGCGGTTTCATTCTGGCGCCGGGATGCGAGTACCCGCCGAACATCCCCTTGACGAACGCATTTTCCATCACCAAGGCGGCCGAGATGTACGGCTGATCCGGAGGGAGAGAGTGTGGCAAAGCCAAAGGCCTTGAAAGAAATCGAAGAGGTTATCCTGTCTCGAGATCCTGCTCGGGTGGAGAAGGTCTTTTCGACAATCCGCCCGGGTTCGGTCTCCCCGGAGGAGATCCTGGAGGCCATGACGGCCGGCATGGAGAAGGCCAGGAGAGATTTCAAAGAAGCGAGGGCTTCTATCCCCGAATTCCTGCTCTCTATCGACTCCTTCCGAAAAGGGGCGGACCTCTTGAAGGGCATCAAGGTGGCAACACCCCGAAAGGCAGACACCGTGGTGATCGGGGTGGTGGAGGGCGACGTGCACGACATGGGAAAGAACATTGTGGCCGGTGTCCTCGAGGCCTCGGGTTATCGCGTCATCGATCTGGGCAAGGATGTGCCGCGGGACAGGTTCCTGGAATCTCTTGAGGAGACGAAGGCGTCGATGTTGGCCCTCTCCACGATGATGTCCACACCCCTTGAGAACATGCGAGACGTGATCGTGTGGGTGCGCAGGCTTCTCCCGGAGGTCAAGATCCTCGTGGGGGGGGCCACCCTGGACGACATGCTTGCCCAGGCGATTGGCGCGGATGGCTACGCAGAGGGGGCTGCCGATGTGCCCGGTGAGGCAGAGAGGGTGCTGGCCTCGAGGGCGCGCCCCATGGAGATTCCGGCAGAATAGAAGGTGTCGAACCGCAATTGAACATGTGCAACAGGAGAAACCATGGATACTTCAAGAATAGTCGAGGCGATTCTTTCCGATGTTTCCTTGATGACGAGCGATCGCATAGACGCCCTGAAAGGCGGCCACGGCGGTGCGCTCTTTGCTGGTTTGAACGCGGCCAACCGCCTGGCAGAGGCTGTTCTGGCCGGGGGCAGTCCGGAATTGCAGAATCTCAACAATCCCACAACGCCACTGGACGATCTCATTCAGAAGTCCGTTGCCGCCGCCGGAGAGGCGGGGGCGACGCCCTCCAACGCTGCACTGATCACGGCGGCGCTCCTGTATTTTGTCGGCACGCATTCGCGGTCGGGAATTCCGGCAGCAAATCGCAAGCTGGGAGCGTTGTGTCGAATTCATGCCGGGGCCGAGCGCGGCGGCGTCTGCCAGATGCCCACTCCCAAAATGGGCAACAAGATTTCCGGCTTTCCGGCAGTCCAGGCTTTGTATGACGCCATTCGAGATAAGAAAGTAACGCGAATCAGCGGTCATTATCTGCCCTTCGCGGCTCACTGGGGTACGGCCTGGGGACACAATGCCCTGGGCGAGGACACAATCATGCCGGAAGTCGCCATGAACGGAGCACGGATCGCCACAAGGGCCATGGTCGAAGCTTATGAAGGCGTCGGTACGGCAGCCAGCCCCCTGTTTGCAGCCATTTTCGGCGTTGCGGCTGTTGCAGAAATCCTGCACGGCGATGCGGCGGCACCGGAGGCGTATGGCCCGTACGACAAGAAGGCCCAGGTCGATGCGATCTATCTGGCAGGACTGGCGGCCGTGAGAGAAGTAGGATTGGCACCCGAACTCCATGTTCTCGGGGCCGAGAGGTCTTTCAAGACAGAACGCTTCGTGGCGGACATGGGACTCATCCTCAAGGACATCGGAGCACCGACAGTGGTCGGAATGATCTGGCTGAGCGATCTCTTCTCCTGCTTTGAGGAGTCTATCTATTCTTCGACGACGGCCATCGGCCCGATCAATCCGCCCTTGGGACACACGCCAACGCAATTTCTTCCGATGATTCTTCACCTGCTTCTTGATGAGAAGCTGGACATTTCCGTTGCAGCCGAGCGACTCAAGGAAATGCGCGCATCCTATTCACTTGATGGCGAAATGTCGCTCGTCAGCCTCTATATCGTCGCCCGGAAATCTACAGAAGTAGGAAACGGTCCAGTCAGCGAGGTCTGTCTGGAGGCCTCGAGTGAAGCAGCCCTGTCTTCGGTCAGGGATCGCGCCGAGGAGGCCGTGTGCAGTCTGGAGGCCGGGAAATCTCTGGAAGAAACGGTACGCCTCTTTGAAAGACGTCGGCAGGAAACCGTCGAGCGAAATACCGGGGCCACGCTCAGCGAAATGCAGGGCCGCAAGATATCCGTGCGTCTTCTGAAAATCGAGCCGCAGTCCCGTCGATCCGATCCAGTGACGAAAAGATACCTGGCCTTCGACGCACGTATCGACGTGGAGGTCACCATTGACGGTAAGACCAAGCGTATTCAACATCTGTTGGATCAGGCCGTTCCCCGTGCCGTCAAGCCCGGGCCGCGTATGATGATGAAGAAGATCATGGCCGGGATGGGCCAGATGATGGCCAGATACGGAAGAATCCCGAATCTGGTCCCTGGGCAGGCATGGATGATCCCCCATTCCCTGGACCCTGAAATCACTGCCGGGGTCATGGCAACCCTGGAGCTGACATACGCGGGTTGTGTTATCTTAAATATCTCCGTGCCGGCAGCTGTCGCCACGGCACTGGGAAGGCATTCGCCCGAGGAGGCGGCCCGGCTCGCCGAGAAAGCGGGGTACATATCATCGGCGATTCCCGGAGCCTGTGAAAGGGCGCTGGAAGTCTGTCAGCAGCTGGTGGGGTCGAAATCCTGAGGCATGGCCTACCCGAGCAGCTTCCTCTTCACATACGCAAACGCCACCTCGCGAATGACTTTGTTCTGATGTTTGGGAAGGCTTTTTGGAATCTTTTCTATTTCTTCTCTGAGCACCATCCGGACGGCACCTGCGGGGCACGCGGTCACACAGAGTCCACAGCCGATGCATCGGTCTGTGTCCACGACCGCTTCCCCGTCGACAACAGCCCATGCGCCGACGGGACATCGTGAAACGCAAGCCTCACAGCCGCTGCACTTCTCTTGAGAGAAGTCGACTACATAGCGCGAAGGGGCGCCCGCGTTGGTCTCCCCCCGCATCACACTCCGCATGACCACGCAGCAGCATGGACAGCAGTTGCACAGGCTTCGAATCTGCCCCCCACAGTTGTCCACATTGTGCACGAGCCCGAGGGCTTCGCAATTCTTCAGAATCTCCACGGTCTCGCCGAAGTCGATCTTGCGTGCGAATCCGTTCTCGATCAGGGTTTGTGCCGCCTCATTGAAAACAAAACAGCGCTCCAGGGGATGCGTACAGCCCTTGCCAACGATCCTTCTTGCCTTTCTGCAGAAGCACTCCCCCACTCCGATGAGCGAGCCGTCTTTCCTGACCATCTCCGTGATGATATCGATCGGCAGGGTTCCGGAAGGATCCTGCACTTCCACATCCATCTGGATCGTCCCAAGGCTGGAAGATGCTTTGATCGCAGGTTCTGCCGGCAGTACACGATAGGCAGGCGTCTTGGTGGACAGAGCATCTGCCAGATCGCCTTCGATCAGGGCGTCGAAGAAGCGGGCGAAGGTGGTCCGCTGCGGACTTTCCTCCTCCTTCCTGACCTGCTGTTCGGTCATGAATATGAAATGCCCACGCTCATACGCGTACTCTCCCTTGCTTTCGTAAGCCAGGATGAACCCTTCGGCGGAAAGCCATTTCAACTTCTCACGGAGGGCATCCGGAGGCATCTTCGACTTCTTCTCGAGTTTGGAGAAAGAGATGTTCCCGGCTGCGGGCAGCAGGAAGAACACATCGAGATCCTCGGAGGAAACGGTTTGTTGCAGCGCCTCTTTGAATGCGTCACGGTCCCTGATCGTGCCGAGCAACTCATAGAAGCTGCAAAGACGTTCGTAGTTGTCATTCCTGCTCATGGAGTCTCCTGCATCATTTCTCGGTCCAACCCCGGGGGTTGCGGTAGAACTCCCTGCTCCACGCGTCGAGCGTTGCTCCCATCTCTTTGGCCTTCTCCGGATATTTCTTCACCACGTCGTAGGACTCGCCGCGGTCGCGGCGCACGTGGAACAGCCTTGGCCATGTGCCGAGTGTCGGTATGGAGATGTCGGTGCCCGGCGGGGTGTAGTCACGGGCACCCGCAATGCGGCCGGCGAAGTTGTCGCGCTTGTCCAGGGGCAGCGGCCATGTCCAGTGGCTCACCTCCCGGAAGTACTTCCAATCGCCCGCGCGCATCCCCTCTATGTCGAATTCGTGAAAGAAGTACAAGGGGCGTTCGGAGAGATGTTCCGCATCCCCTGCCAGGAGTGGCCAGATGTTGGCACCGTCGATCACCCGGTCAGACGGCAGGCCGACGCCGGCCAGCCGGAGGAGGGTTGGAAAGAGATCGATGCCCATGGCGGGAGCCCGGGCCACGGTGCCTGCCGGGATCCTGCCCGGCCACCGGGCAATCAAGGGCACGCGGAATCCCCCTTCAAAGCTCTGCCCCTTGCGTCCTCGCAAATCGCCCGCACTGCCTTCAAACCAGGGCCCGTTGTCGCTCGTGACGATCACGAGCGTCTGGTCCGTAATGCCCACCCGTTCCAGGGCGGCCACGACCTCACCCGTGCTCCAGTCGAATTCCTCGACCGCGTCTCCGTAAGGGCCGCCGTCGGACCGCCCGCCGAAGGGCTCCGAGGGGAAGAAGGGCAGGTGGGGGTCTTTATGGGCCAGGTAGACGAAGAACGGCCCGTCTCGTGCAGCCTCGATGAACCGGACCGCCTCCTCGGTGAACAAGCGGGTGTAATGGGACTGTTCCGCGCCGATATCTTCGACGACTTCTTCGCCGCCACGCCAGAAGGCGACCGGGAAGTCATCGTTCGACATGTTGAAGCCAACGAAATGGTCGAAGCCGTGTTCGAAGGGATGATATTGAGGCAGCTCGGTGAAGTCCCCGAGGTGCCATTTGCCAAAGGCGGCGGTCCGGTATCCGGCCAGCTTCAATGCTTCGGGAAGGGTGATCTCGCCCTGCGGCAACCCCTGCACCAGGTTTCGGCCTCCCACCATGTCGACCAGCCCGAGTTGAGCCATGATGGTGGCCGCCCGGTGGGTAAGCTTTCGTGCGAAGGTATCCCCCACAGCCTGCAGCGGAGTGCTGATGCCGCTTCGCGCAGGGTAGCGGCCCGTGAGCAGGCCGGCGCGGGAGGGCGAACAGGTGGATGCGGCCGCGTAGAAATCGGTCAGCCGCACGCCTTGCGCTGCGATCCGATCGATATGGGGCGTGTCGATGGCGCGGCTGCCCTGCACACCCAGGTCGCCGTAGCCCAGGTCGTCGGCAAGGATGAGGACCACGTTCGGGCGGGCTGCCGCATCGTCGAAAACTTCGACGAATCGGCTTGCGGGGGCATTGTCCTTGTTCGGGTCCTCAAAGGCCGAGGGATCCAGGCCCTTCGTGTCCGGCTTCAGCCCGAGATACAGCCACGCCGCGAGCAAGCCGATGATGACGAGCAGGGAAAGTAAGAGGAGGCCGGCCTGGCGGAGGATGCCCCTCATGATTCGAGCCTCGGCTCAGGGTAGGTTGAGAATGTCTACGGCCACGAGGACGGAGGTGAGCTCCAGGGAGGGCCCCGCTGTCTTTGTCAGAAAGAAGGCCAGAATCTCGCCCACATCTCTTGCCCAGATGAGATACTGCTGCTCGACAAGGGTGTCGCTCACGAAGATCTCCAACAGGAGCACCGCGCAGTCATCGAACGTGCCGGCCGCGGTCTGGCACGAAGCCCCTGTGGCCAGGAGGCTCAGCTCGTACCGCTCCTGGTGGTCCAGGACCCCGTCCTTTATGATCCAGGCCTCATCCACAACCGGCACACCGACTTCCATCAACCCGCCTATGGGCCCGACGGGCGGATAGTGGATCTCTATCTCGCCCGTGTCGACCTTGACATTGCCCGCGAAGTAGTGCCCGTCGGCCTCTTCCTGCCAAAGCGCCAGGTCCTCCAGATCCCAAGAGGTTGAGTGGTAATCCAGTACGCCGGTCAGGCCACTTGCCAGGGGAGTAACAACCTGAACGACCGTGTCGTCCGGGACGAGACTCACTCCGTCGTACTCGAGGTTCAGGTAGAGGATCTGCCTCCCTTCAACGAGGTTGTAGTACGGGCCCAGGTCTACGGGCTGGGCGTGAGCGCTCCAGGCAAACAAGAGTGCAGCAAGGGCCAGGATGCTGATTCTGCTGAGGTGCTTCATGGCGTTCTCCAGGCAAGAGCATTCGACGTTGCAGGATATGCGGCAGAAGAATAGGAACAATATAATTCACGGAATACGCAGGCAAGTCAACCAGGCTAGGTGGAACCCATGTCGGCACGGCGCTTGTCTCTGGCGATGATGGCGGCGCCCAGAGCTCCGACGATCTGCGGGTTCTCGGGGACGAGAACTTCCTTGCCGATTCTATCCTGCAAGGCCTTCTTCATGCCCACGTTCTTGGCAACTCCGCCGGTGAAGACCACCCGGTCGCGAAATCCGATGGAATTCCCCATGATGACCACTCGATGTGCCATGGCCGAGTGGATACCGGCGAGAATGTCTTCTCTGCTCTTCCCGTCCGCCCGCAAGGCGACCATTTCCGATTCCGCAAAGACGGTGCACGTATTGCTGATCTGACACGGGTTCGTGCCGTCCAGAGAAAGAAGGCCGATGTCCTCGATGCGCGTGTTCAACACCTTCGCCATCACCTCGAGAAACCTGCCGGTTCCCGCTGCACATTTGTCGTTCATCGTGAAGTTGGCGATGTTCCCTTTTTCATCGATCTCGATCACCTTGCTGTCCTGTCCGCCGATGTCGACGACGGTTCTTGCGTCGGGCACCAGCAGGTTGACCCCTTTTGCATGACAGGAAATCTCGGTGATCGCTTCATCCGCAAAGGTGACGGCCTTCCTGCCGTACCCGGTTGCGATCACGTAGTCAAGCTTCTGCCTCTCGAGGCTGATCGCATCGAGGGTTTCTCGCATGACCGATTCCGCAGCCCCGGTTACGCTGTCTCCCGTCGGCAGGACGCGTGAGGAGAGGATCTTGTCGGCATTCAGGACGACGGCCTTTGCCGTTGCCGCGCCCACATCGATTCCGGCTACGAGCATGGTGTCGGATGTCATGGTGCCTTCTTTCCCTTTTATGCCGCAGCCTTTCTCGCCTTCAACATCTCGGCAAACGCCTCGAGACGCGTTCGCAATGCCGCCGCGGAGTAGTTTCGATCATCATAGAAATCCATGTCCAGCAGGAGCGTGGGCAGGCCTCTTTCCTTTTCGATGTGCAGCTTCAAGAGCTTGCTGTTGCATGCCAGTGGGCGGCAGCTGAACTGATAGTTGTAGATCATGCCGTCTACCTCGGCGAACTTCAGGCTTTCCTCCATCCGTTTTATGAAGCCGTAAGAGCTGTGGTAGGCACCGCCGAACATCGCCTTTTCCGCCCTCTTTTCCCCCAGGCTAAGGGTCTCGTAGGTAACCGAGGCGGGAGCCGGCGGCGGAGGCAGCAGGACCGCGACTACCGACACTGCAAGGCCGACCTCCCCGATCATGTTGTTGAAGACGGGATCGATCAGGCTCTGAAAGGCGATCGCCACCCGTGGAGAGCCCTTGGGAACCACGCCGATTCCCTTTTCAACCCGTTCTCCCACTTCCCGTGCGAGTATCTCCACCGCTTCGGCGCCTTCTTCCATCGCAATCCCGGTACAGCCCATCGGAAAGTTTATGATGAGCTCTGAATCCGCCACCCCGAGCGGTACCGGATCGGCGATCAGATACTCGTTCAATTGATTGGTGGCCAGATAGAGCCTTCCCGCCAGGAACCTCGCATTGTTCCAGACCTCCTCGTTGATTTCGAGATCAAAGCGCTCTTTCAGGGATTTGAACAGCCCGTCGACCTGTCCTCCCAGATAGTGCACCTTCTCCGGATCGTACTCCGGCCACTCCCCCCAGGGCGAATCCAGACAGCTGTCGATGTACTCGACCGGATACCCGTATTTGTGCTGCATGAGTTCATCCGCCTCGGGGCCCATGTCGCAAAAATAGCTCGTTGCGATCGACATGTCGGGAATTGGAAGGAAGCCTTTCTCGAGGCCGCCGTTCTTGACCTGCAGCAGGGAGCACATGGCATGTCCGGGCGCCAGCCCCTTGGCTTCGCCCTCCTCGAGAACCGGGTTGAGCTTGTTGAAGATCTGCCCCAACGTCTGACACAGGACAACTTCCGGGCACCCGATATAGAAATCACCTTTCGATGCGGTTGCGGCCTTGATGACCAGGCCAATGTACTGAAAGGGAGGGTATCCGAAATAGATGAGCTTCCTGCCCTCTTCCCTGGCAAGGACGATGTCGAACAGTTCCTTCAGCCATACCCCCAGCGCCTTTCGTACGCCCAGCAGTTCGATGTCGAAGCATTTCTCGACCCGGGAGACAGCCCTTTCCATGTCGGCCGGACCGAGATCCAACTTGGTGAAGGTGGATTCAATGCGAGGCCTCTGGTCTTCGATCTCCTCCGGATCGAACGCACAGAGTGTCAGCAACTCATCGTAATAGGCCGTCATTTCTTCCTCCCTATGCTTTCCATGTAGGTTTCGATGCGCGTGCTCATCTGTGCAGTCTCGGCCGGGTCATAGTCGGATTCCAGGGTGAGCATGGTGAGGCCGGTCTCTTTCTTCAGGATCTCCGGAAAGTAATAGGACTGCATCTTGTAGGATTCCCGATACAGCAGCTGGTACCAGATGACCCCGTCAACGGAATAGTCTTTGGCCAGCTCGACGAGATGCGAGAGCCTTTCGCTGCCGGGGCGGAACCAGGCCGGCACGACGCGGTCCATGAAATAGGCTTTTGCCAGTGCCTGCATGAGATCGCCGTTTGACTGCACCTCTTGCCAATAGGGCTTGATCCCCTCGGCAAATTCCTCGATCACTACGGCGCCTCCCGCGTCTTCGACCAATTCGAGGATCTTGTGGTCGCCCATGGCCAGGGTCGAGCCCGTCAGCAGGAGCCTGGGGCCCTTCCCGTTCGCGGAATCCGAAGCTTTCAACTCTTCGACGAGCGCCTCCAGGTTTTGTATCAAGCCCTCCTTGTCGGCAATCATGGAAGCGTGATTGATCATCACGAATTCCTTGGCACGTATCGGAATGGTATCTGATTTCCTGAGCAGGCTGATCTCCCGCAACAGCTCTCGTTCCCGATTGCATCGGTCGATGGCTTCGTTCAACCGTTGTTCGGTGATCTCGACACCCGTGATCTGTTCCAGTTTTTCCTTGACCCGGTTCAGGCCGTGGAGATAGTAGCGGCAAGTCGCCTCACTCTTCGTGTGGGGAATACCGAAGGGAAAGATGTCGAGGGTCGTGTGGTAATCGAGGACATCGGAAAGTGCCCGGTTGTTGCTGTCCGTTATCGGAACAAAGAGGGCGTCGAGAATATTGTAGTAGGGGTCCTCGCCCGAAACACCGTAACCGATCTGGGCGCGGTAGAAGGTATCCAGCCAGCGATCCACGAAGGCGATAGAGGCTTCCACCGCTGCGTGCTCTCCGCCACGAATCATGCACAGCGGGATGGCGCCGGCGGCCAGAACAAGCTCTTCCGGGAAATACCCGCCGGGCAGATATCCGACAATCTTTTTCCCCTTCTTCTTTTCCTGGTGTAACAGAGCGAGCCGGCTCGCCAGATCCGATTTGATATGGTTCATTGCCTTCATATACGAACCTCCTTTCAAGACGTACGCGTTTTCTCCTGGGACAAGCATAGTCAAATCTGGGGCCTGGTCAAGGGGAAGAAGCTTCTTGTGACATATGTCACCATTCATACTAAATTATATTGGGGGAGAAAAGGGTTTATTGATGAATCGTGAAAGGCGAAGGGAAGTGGGGGGTCAGGGAACAGGGGGCAGGGATCAGGCCTCACCACCCAGCCTCCCTGTGCCGGGCAAACGCGGCAGGCAGTCGTCCGGCATCGGAGCCGTCGGGGTTGGGCAGGCGGGGCCTGATCCCTGACCCCCGACCCCTAATCCCTAAGAATGCTCTTCTATGTTTCGATCCCTGCTCTCGCTTGCACGCCCCGGTGGTAGTAGTGCTTGATCTCTTTCATCTCGGTGACCAGGTCTGCCAGCGCGATGACCTTCGGGTCGGCGTTCCGCCCTGTGATGATGAGTTCCACGGACTCGGGCTTGGATCGGACGAGCTCGACCAACTCGTCCGGAGAGAACAGTTTGTACCAGGTGGCGATGTTCGCCTCGTCCAGGATGACCATCTGGTAGTCCCCTGAAGCAAGGACGCCTTTCACCTCCTCCAGGCCCTGTCGGGCCGCCTGAATGTCTTCTTGCTCGGGCTCCTTCTCGATGAAGCAGTCCCTTCCGTACTGCTTGAGCGTGATGAGGTCGGCGTAACGATCGAGTGAATCGAGCTCGCTGTAGTGCATCCCCTTGACGAACTGGGCGATGTAGACACGCATCCCCGCGCCGGCCGCGCGGATGGCGAGCCCGATCGCGGCAGTGGTCTTTCCCTTGCCGTCACCCGTATAGACGTGAACGTAGCCTTTCATGTTTCCGGTTCCTTTGTTCGGTTACGGAGCGTCCTGCGACCCGGACTGTCTCGCCAGGTCGGAGAAGGTCCACATGGCGAGGATCCGCTCCGTACCGTCCTTGATCTGTTTCCAGACCGGATGGACGGGGCAATAGCTGTCACGCTTGCACGCGCCCGGCCCGATCAGGCACTCGTTGAAATTCAGAGGCCCTTGCAGGGTCTCGATTACCTCCAGCAGGGAGATCGTGTCCGGGGGCCTCCCGAGCCGGAACCCGCCTCCCACCCCCCGCACGGCGGAAAGGATCCCTCGCTTGACGAGTGGGCGCGTGATCTTGGACAGGAAGGAGGGCGCTATCTCCTGGGTCCGGCAGATTTCCTCGCCGGGCACCCATCGGTCGTTTCCGGTGAGCGTGAGGTACAAGACGGTGCGGATTCCCCCTTCGGTCTGGGAAAGGATCTGCATGCTGCGCTTGTCGGGCCTGCGCGGTCTCTTTTTCTCGACGGGCTCAGCCGGAACCACCCTTGGGCCCCCATCTCTTCTTTTCTGCTTCGATAACGTCGATGATGCGAAGAACGATGTCCGGGCACTTCTCCTGCACCCGTTCCCAGGAGGGGGTCTCCCCGTGCACGGAAGGCAGCTTGCGAATCCGCTCGGCAACCTCCAGGATCGTCTGGTGGAGGCCTTGTTCGTTGTACCGCTTGAATTCCGGGTTGGACGAGGTGAAACGCAGGAACTTGTCCGCCATGTTGCGAGGCTCGAGGAAGTATTCCGCGGAATTTACGATGCCCTCCTTGAGCGGGCCCGTGACCATTGCCTCTTCTGCATCTCGATCGTAGGGAATGTTGTTGAACCGTGCCGTGTCCGAGTACTTCTTGATCAGATCCTTTGCGATACTCTCGTAGGTGATGGCCAGATCCCGGAAGAAGTGTTCCGATACGGCAAGGCCTTCTTCGATGATCAGGGCGTTCAGCAGGGTGTAGATGATATCCATCGACATCTTCTGCAGGCCGCCTGTCGACTTTCCGGAGACCTTCTGATGCTTGTGCTCGAAGGCGTGGTGGCTGAAGTCGACCTGGGCCACCTGGTTCTGGTTCGCCTTCCGGTAGACCTCGATGAGTGTGAAGATTTCGATCCCCCAGTTCAGGGCAACCCGCATTCGCTGCATCAGCTCTTGGCTGATGACGATTTCCCCGGAAAGCTGGTAGTTGAAGAGCGACAGGAAGTCAATCAGCCGGAGCATTTTCTCTTCGTTCGAATCGGTGAATCGCCGCTTCAGGGCGAGCAGCAGGGGGTCCACGAGCAGCCGTTTGACACGGCCGTACATGCCCACCGAGGTCCAGCGGGCGTAGAAGGCCTTGGAGAACTGGTAGTTGAGAACCTGCACCGGAAAGAAGATCCGGTCGAGTTGGCCCCTGTGAAAGTTGCGGATATCCGCATCCAGGAGCCCCACGGCCGTGGCCTCCAGGGCGAGGGCCACGCCGAAGCTCATGAACACGTTTCGGCCTTTGCCCCGGGTGCTCAGGTCGAAGCCGTTCTGCTGGAGCAGTTCGTAGAGGCCTCCGAAGCCGGGCCCGTCATTCCACTGGAGGAAGTAATTCGTCACCCCGTTCTCGAGCAGGATCTCCCTGGCAAGGGCCACGTCGTCCTCGGTGGCCTGATCCAGCCCGATGATGATCCTTTGGAGATAGGATGCCCCCCTCAACTCTCGTACGATGTTCTCGAAGATGGGGCGCGTCTCGGGAAGGTTGTATTCCGTGGCCAGGGAAGGAATGACGAGCATCGGTTTCTTCCATCGGGAAGAGCGAACCAATACGTCCAGCAGCTCCGACTGGTCGGTCAGCAGCGGCAGGGTGGTGATCTTCGGGTGTTTCTGCGAGTAGTCGGGCATTCGGTCCCTCCGGACTCGGTTATCCCTCTATTATGGTATGGTCCGTGCGTCCGAGTCAACGAAGTCAGGGGCCGTCCGGATTGACATCGCGGCCGGTAGCCTTCTATACTTCCTTGTTTCCCACGTGTACAGTCTACACGATTTCTCGGTTCATCCCGGTAGGGAAGGATTTGCGTTGATCATAACCATGACCCAATGGATGCTCCGGCATCCGAAGAAGATCATCCTTGCCTTCTGTCTCGTCACGGCCTTCTTCGCCTTCGAGATGAAGAACCTGGCCGTTGATCCCTCCGTGGATATCTTCGTGCCCGACGATCACCCGGAGGTCGTCTACTTCAATGAGATGCGGGATGTCTTCGGCCTGTTCAATTACTTCATCGTGGGCGTTGTGGACGAGCGAGAAAAGGGGGTTTATCGGCCCGACACCCTGCAGCTCGTTAAGGATCTCAGCCTGGCCTTCGCGGAAATCCCAGGCGTAACGGATGTCTTGAGCCTCTTCGAGTTTCCGTACATCGAAGGCGATGAGGAGGGGATGACGGTCAGGCCTCTGTATACGGAGGTCTCCAGCGATCCGGCCTGGTTGAGCGGCCTGGAGGGAAAGGTCCGGCAATGGCCCATGCTCCTGGGCAATCTGGTCTCCAGGGACGGCAAGGCCACGGCACTGCTGGTGCGATACACGAGAGACAGTACGCCGGAGCTGCGCAGGGGTGTCTACCACCAGGCCATGGACACGATCCGGGCCGCCCGGACGCCCCATCAAGAGGTGTTCGTGGCCGGGATGTCGGCCATCGAGACCTGCATCTCCGACTCGATCATTCGAGACCTGCAGCGGTTGCTTCCGGGGGTCTACGCCGTTGTGATCCTGTGCCTCTGGCTCTCTTTCCGGAGACGCCTGGGCGTGGTGCTGCCCTTGCTGACGGTGATCATCTCCACCCTGTGGACCATGGGCCTCATGGCCCTTCTCAGGGTTCCGCTGAACACCCTTACAAGCAGCCTTCCCATCCTTCTGACGGCAGTGGGCACCGCGTATACGATCCATATACTCTTCTATTTCCTCCACAGGGTTGCCCAGACGGCGGATCGAGAAGCGGCCCTTGTTCAGGCCGTCTCCCAGGTGGGCTCTGCGGTCGCCATGGCGGGATTGACCACGGTGGGCGGGTTTGCCGCGCTGGTTGTTTCCGATGTCGTCCCCATCCGGCACCTGGGGCTCTTCGCCGCTTTTGGGACGTGGGTGGCCCTGATTACGAGCGTCACCCTGATCCCGGCCATCCTGAAGCTTTCCATGAGCTGGATCCGCCTTCCGGAGGCCCCTTCGGATGAACCCGGCGGCGGGAGGCGGCTCGACAGGTTTCTTCGCTGGTATGTTCGGAGTATGATCCGATACCGGCACTTCGCCTATGCGGTCTGCCTGTTGCTGACGATCGGTTTCCTTGCGGGTGGGCTTCTCATCTACCCGGAAAGCGACTACATCACCCAGTTCAAGAAGTCATCGTACATCTACAAATCCGATCAGATGATCAATCAGTATTTCAACGGGTCTTCCGTCCTGGACATCATCGTGGATGTGGGCGACCCGGACGGGTTGAAAGACCCGGATGTCCTGAAAAGGATGGAATCGCTGCAGCATTACGCCGAGAGCCTGCCCCACGTCGGTGGGTCGATCAGCATTGCGGACTACATCAAGCGGATGAACCAGGCCCTGAACGCCGACCAGCCGGAGTCCTTTCGGATACCGGACACGAGAGAGATGATTGCCCAGTGTCTTCTCCTCTACTCCATGTCCGGGGACGAGTCTGACCTGGAAGAGGCGATCAACGACGACTACAGCATGGCCTGTATCTCCGTCTCCCTCCGTTCAGGAAGCACGCGATATGCGGGGCGGATGATTCAAAAGATCGAGGAATACAACGAAGAGCACACGCAACTCCCGATCGGCATGACGGCCGCCATGGTCATCGGCAAGGTAACGGACGACCTTACGATCAAAGGCCAGATCGAGAGTATCATCGCGTCCACGATCGTCGTGTTCAGCCTGGTGGCACTGATCCTCCGCTCCTTCGTGGGCGGGATCTTCGCGATCCTGCCTCTTCTTCTCTGCATCATCATCAACTTCGGGATCCTCGGGTGGGGTGGAATCCCCCTGCAGACAGGGACCGCGATCGTCGCAAGCATCGCGCTCGGGATCGGCATCGACTACGCGATCCATTTCCTGAACATGTCCAGGATCCAGGCCCGTGAGGAGGAGGGGATCGAGAAGGCCCAGGAAGCGACGGGCGCAACGGCGGGAAGGGCTATCATCTACAATGCTGCAGCCGTTGGGCTGGGTTTCCTCGTGATGGCCTTTTCCTCCTTTATCGGGGTGATCCAGTTCGGCATGTTCATTACCCTGACCATGCTCACCGCCTCTACGGCGACCCTCACCCTGCTGCCCTGCCTCATCTATACCTTCCGACCGAAGTTCGTGCTGGACAGCAAGAGGGATCAGGGATCAGGGGTCAGGGGTCAGGCCTCCTCCCCCCAACGCTAAGCGGGAAAAGCCTCGGAGCCGGGAGAGCTTGGTCTGGGTGGTTTGACACATCTACCTGTAGATCCCTATATATATACCTCGGAGCCTATCCCTGTGTACGGCCTGTGGGGCTGCCCGGTTGATTAACCTCGAGCAGGACTCGAGCGTATGGAAGCCGTGACCCGATGGATGCTTCGGCATCCGAAGAAGATCATCCTTGCCTTCCTCCTCGTCACAACGTTTTTCGCCCTGGAGATCCGGAACCTCCGGATCGATCCATCCTTGGAGATCTTTATCCCGGCAGACCATCCGGAAGTCGTCTTCTATCGTGAGACACGCGACATCTTCGGCCTGTTCAACTTCATGATGGTCGGTGTTGTGGACGAGCGGGAAAGGGGGATCTTTCAGGCCGAGACCCTCCAGTTTGTGAAGGACTTGAGCCTCGCCTTCGAGGAGATCCCCGGCGTAATCGATGTCTTCAGCCTCTACGAGTTCCCCTACATCGAGGGCGACGAAGAGGGGATGACGGTCAAGCCTCTGTATACGGAGGTGTCGAGCGATCCGGCGTGGCTCAGCAGCCTGGCGGATAAGATCCGGCAATGGCCGCTGCTCGTGGGCGGTCTGGTTTCGAGAAGTGAAAAGGCCACGGCCATTCTGGTTCGGTACAAGAGAGACAGCTCCGAGGAAGTCCGGGCGAACATCTACCATGGTTTGATGGAAGCGATTCAGGCCACCCCCACGTCTGACCAGGAGGTGTTCGTGGCAGGGATGGCCGCCATCGAGGTTTGTGTCGCCGACGCGATCGTCAAGGATCTCGAGCGGTTGATTCCGGTGGTATACGTCGTTGTGATCTTGTGCCTGTGGCTTTCCTTTCGAAGGCTTCTGGGCGTTCTGCTGCCCCTGCTGACGGTTGTCGTATCCACCCTGTGGACCATGGGCTTCATGGCTCTCGTGGATACCCCCCTGAACAGCCTGACCGGAAACCTGCCCGTGCTTCTGACCGCGGTCGGTACGGCCTACACGATCCACATTCTGTTCCATTTTTTGCACAATGCACATCGATCACCCAACCGTCACGAAGCCCTCGTCCGGGCCGTGTCCCAGGTCGGCTACGCCGTGGTCATGGCGGGACTTACCACGGTGGGCGGGTTTGCCTCGTTGGGTGTCTCCGCGGTCGTGCCGATCCGGCAGTACGCCCTCTTCGCCTCCTTTGGCACGGCGGTGGCCTTGCTCTGCAGCGTGACCTTCATCCCCGCGATTCTGGCCGTGTCGACGGACAGGATCCGGCTCGGCATGGTGCCGGAAGACCGATCGCAGGGGACCGGTCTCGGATGGTTCCTCACAGGGTACGTCCGGTTTGTGATACGCCACCGGCGCGCCGTCTACGGCTTGAGCTTTCTGTTCGGGATCCTGTGCCTCGTGGGAACCATGCGAATCTACGCGGAGAGCGATTACATCACCCAGTTCAAGAAGACCTCTCACATCTACAAGTCGGACCAGATGATCAACCGCTACTTCAACGGGTCTTCGGTTCTGAACATCATCGTGGACGGGGGCGATCCGGACGCGATGAAAGACCCGGATCTTCTGAACAGGATCGAATCGTTACAGCGTTACGTCGAGAGCCAGCCCTACGTGGGTGGGACGACGAGCCTTACGGACTACCTGAAAAGGATGAACCAGGCCCTTCACGCAGACGACCCGGGGTTCTACCGGATACCGGACTCGCGGGAATTGATTGCCCAGTGCCTTCTCCTGTACTCCATGTCCGGGGACGAGTCGGATCTGGAGGACGCGATCAACGACGACTACAGCCAGGGTTGCGTCTCCGTGTTCCTCCGGTCCGGGAGCACTCGGTATGCGCGGACCCTGATCGACAAGATCGATGCGTACAACGAAGGAAACACCCGGCTTTCCATTCACATGACCGCGTCCATGGTCATCGGGAAGATCATCGATGACCTGACGATTCGCGGGCAAATCGAGAGCATCATCGCTTCCTCGATCGTCGTCTTCTGTCTGGTGGCCCTGATCCTCCGTTCGTTCATCGGAGGGGTGTTCGGGATCCTGCCTCTCATGCTTTGTCTGTTCATCAACTTCGGGATCCTCGGTTGGGGGGGGATCGCGCTGCAGACCGGCACGGCACTCATCGGCAGCGTGGCACTGGGGATCGGCATCGACTATGCGATCCATTTTCTGAACATGTCGAGGGTCAAGGGAAAAGAAGAAGATGGGGTGCGGCAGGCCCTCGAAGCCACGGCAGCGACGGCCGGCAGGGCCATCGTCTACAACGCAGCCGCAGTGGGCCTGGGATTCCTGGTGCTGGCCTTTTCCTCATTCATCCCGGAGGTCTACTTCGGTTCCTTCATCACGCTGACCATGATTACTGCGTCTTTCGTAACCCTTACCCTCCTGCCCTGCCTGATCTATTCCTTCCGTCCCCGCTTTCTGGAGAAAGAAGCCAGGGGTGGGCAATCGGCTTAGGCGCTGGCTTCAAGGGTAGCTGTGGGTTTCGGGCACGGGCACGCACACGGGCACGGACGACACCGGCCCTCGTCACAGCCGCTGAACCGGTGTGTCAATCGAATGGGCCGACAGGGAAGTGATACCGGAAACCGATGTGAAGGCTCAGGGCGCTTCCGTTGTAATCATCTGACGCCACCGTTTCTCCGGTCGAGATGAAGTCAATATCAGCCTTGTTGTACTTCCACGCCACCTCGAAGTTGATGGCCGCATTCTCGAAGAGCACGAACAGGTCCACCCCGAAGCCCGCCTTGAGTGAGAAGGTATTGTCGATGTCGACACGACAATCCGCTCCGCATTCGGACAGATAGGCATCCTCTTCATCGAAGGAGTTTATGTTGTATCCCCCGGCAAACAAGACATACGGAGAGATCGGGCGGGTCCTTTCCAGGTGGCCTTCGAAACGGAAGAACAGAGAAAGGGCAGAGGCGTCGCCCAGGGTGAGGGCGGCCTGGTCGATTTTGTGCTGCTCCCACTCCACGTCGAACCCGAGAGAAACGTATTTGTGCAGGTCGTAGACAATCACGCCGCTGAAGATCGGCCCGATCTGCCCCTCGATATTCGCGTTGCCGACGGCATCTTGCGTAAGAAACGAAGGCCCCCCTCGAAGGCCTACGCTCCATACGTGGTACCCTTCCTCGGCATCTGCCAGAGTCACCCCGCCGAAGAGCATCCAGAGGCCGAGCAGGCCCAGGCAGTATGATAATCCCTTGAATTTCATCGATAACTCCTTCTTTGCCGTTCTCCCTTGCACACATACTTTATCGGTAAAGGGACCCAAATCGTTTAACAGCCCCCCCCCAAAAATACACGCCTTGAAACTCCGTGTCGGTTCAAGCATCCTTTAGGAAAGAAGCCATTCCCTAACAGCCTGCTGAACAAGTGGTGGAGGCTGTTCAAAAAGTTCCAGATGCAAGGCAGGCGAAATCCCGAGGAATGAGGCGTACTTACTGTACGTTGAATGACGAGGGATGAAGCCGAACGCCGCAGATGGGACTTTTGGGGCAGCCTCCTAAGGGAGCTTGCCTCGTGTACCTGGCCAGACAAATCAAGGACGGGAAGGCCCTCTATTTCATCCGGCAGTCCTATCTGGACGGAACTCGCTGGAAGAGCAGGGATCTCGCGGCCCTTGGCGAGGACCCGGGGGCCTGGATCCACGCCCCGACCCGGACCGCTTACTACATCGACGAGGCGATCGAGGACGCGCTTCGCGACAAGGGGGTAGAGGCCGGCCAGGAAGAGTTGGAGGAGGTCTTCTGGCCCTTCCTCGACCCGGCGGTCCGAAGGATCATCCGAAAGCACTCGACCCGGCGGTCCGGAAGGGAAGGAAGCAGGGTGCCCCGGAGCGAGTTGGCCGAAAGCCAGAAGGGTCTCCACATTTTCGATAAACACCGGCTCTACTTCCTGCGCTACGGGGAGACAGACCGGAGGAAGATGTACTCCCGTCCCATGCGAGCCTACGACCGGCTCCTCCGGAAGTCGCGAGACGAGATCGAGCAGATGATCGAAGGGATGGAAGCCTCGTTACGAGCGCATGAACGCCGGATGTATGTCTATTCCGCTTTCGACCTGCAACGCTTGTTCTTGAGCCCTCTGGCGGACAGATATCCGGAGGCGATGGACCCGGACGCGATGGACGATGGCTTCCTGGAAGAGGTTTGCCGCCTCCAGGCCGACCCCTTGCTCTTCCTGGACGAGGAAGGCGGCAACGGGCTGGACCCGGTCCTCGTCCGGTACGTGATCATGTACTTTGACAATGAGTTCCGGGCGATTCACCCCGAATGGGACTATATCCAGGACTTCATGCACCGCCACCGGCGCCACCGGAAGGCGACGGGCCGTCAACCCCACCTGCCCGTCGAAGAGGCCTGCAAGTCTCTCGATATCAGCCAGGAAACCTTCGGGCAGCTCAGCTTGAAGCAGCTTGCCCAGCACTACAGAAAGAAGGCCCTCGAGCACCACCCCGATCGCGGCGGCACCCACGAACAGTTCATCCATCTGACAAAAGCCTACAAAGACCTCCTCGCCAGGAAGCTTCAGGGCTAAGAGGCGAAGAGGGGCACGGCGAGCGTGTCGCCGGACGCGAGTTCGCCCGTGATCTTGCATCGCTGGACCAGGCATCCGGGGAAGAACTCGCGCGACTCGACGTCGTAGTGCAGGCCCTTTATCTTCTGGCTGAAGAGCCGCACCATCTCGAGGATCGCGTCCAGGCCAGGGCCTCGCCAGTGACGTTTATCCAATACTCGACGTCCGGAGCATACGCCTGCTCCACCCCATCGATTTCCGCACGCTCGATCGCGGCAAAGAAGCGGTTGGCCAGCGCATCCAGGCTCTGGCGCTCCGTTTCGGTGGGGTCCGTCATATGAATCTATAGGTGGGGGGAAACAAGGGGTCAAGTCTTTGATTTTCTAATCTTTTTGGCCCCTTTTGGCTCAACTAATGTGCCTAATCTTGCCGATATGACAATACAGGCCCTTATCAGGTTCGATGAGAGGAAGAATTCGGGGTCGTTCGCGTCGATGAAGTTACTGGAGGCCTCCACCGAGATGAGAAAAGACAGTCCCGACCCGGGGAAAACACCCAAGCAACGAGGGTTTTCAGCCTGGGAAAAGATAAGAGCCGTCTTCTACACGGTAACGATGGCCGTCCTGGTGCTATATGTAGGCGAAACCTTGCAGATGGAAAGAGAAGAACTACTTGTTGGTCAAACACAAGAGCAACTGGAAGTTCTTGCGGAGTCCATTGCGGCGGGCATTCAAGCTTTTCTTACAGATATTTCGCAGGATCTGGGTGTTCTGGCAAGGCGTCCAATCGTCCTGGACGGGACCGGCAGGCCCCTGCTCGCAGGCGAGCCGTCTATAGACGGTTCTCTGTGTGAAAGCTTCTACGAGGCGCATGAACGAAACATCGATGCTCTCTATATTCTGGACACACAAGGCTTTGTGGTACAGGCAGTTCCCCATGATCCGGACGAAATCGGCAGAGATTTGAGAAACAGCCCGGATGTTGCCCATGTTTTAAAGGAAAACAGAACACACATCAGCGAGGCCTTCTATACCGATTCGGGTAACCTTGCCGTCTCCATTCTGTACCCACTGTCCTCCCACGGAGAGTTTGCCGGAGCCGTTCGATGCGTAACGCATATGGAAACAATCTGTAGCCGCTTCATTCGTTCGGTCAAGGCCGGCAAGAGAGGCTATGCGTGGCTCCTGGATGACAGGGGAACGATACTGGAACACCCCAGGTCAGAGTATGTGGGCCAACGCATCATGACCCTGAACCATGACGTCTCTCCTGGACATGAAAGAGCTGAATTCGAAAGCATCGTAGCAAACATGACCCAGGGCAAGGCCGGTGCGGGCGTCTATCAATTCGCCTTGCCGTCGGAAGAGTACCCTGGGAGCAAGAAGGAACTCGTCGCCTATGCTCCCGTTCGTGTCGATAACAGCCTGTGGTCGATTGCTGTTTCCATGAGTTATGCCGACACCATAAGCCATTTCAGCAAACAAGCGAAGAAAGACACTTTCTTTGGATTGTTTATCGTATTCTTCTTCGCAGTGGTTGTGTTCCTCTTCATGAGGACGGACCGAAAAAGGGTCGAGTCTTCAGCGGAAGCAAAGTATTTGAAGCAAATTGCTGAATCAGCAGAGGCTGTGCGTGAAAGAGAGGAGCTCTTCAGAACGGTCCTCGAATCAACCGGAGACGGCATTTCCGTGACGGATGAAAGCGGAGGGACGATTCACGTAAACAGCCAATTTGTCACGATGTGGAACATGCCGCAGGAGGCCATCCACTCTGGCGACAACATGAAAATGATGTTGTGCGCAATGGGCGAAGTTGCAGACCCGGAAGCATTCGTTTGTAGGATGCAGGAGCTCTACTACACTTCCGATGAGGCCCTGGACACGCTGAACCTGAGAGACGGTCGCATTTTTGAACGGTTTTCAAGCCCCTTGCTCCGGGACGGCAGCGTTGCTGCCCGGGTTTGGTCTTTCAGGGATGTTACCGACCGCAAGCGAGCAGAGGAGGAGTTGAGAAAGTACCAGGAACACCTCGAGGAACTCGTGGAGATCCGAAGCACCAAACTCAAGACGGAAGTCACCGAGCGCAAACGCGCTGAAACCAGAATCAGAAAGCTGAATCAAGATCTTGAGCAAAGGGTGAAGGAGAGGACCGCGGACCTGGAAAAGGCCCTCGAGGAGCTCAAGAAGCTGGACGAGATGAAGGACTCCTTCTTGTCATCCGTGTCCCATGAGTTGCGGACGCCGCTTACATCGATTCGATCCTTCTCGGAGATCCTTCTCCAATACGAGCATGAGGACCCTGAGACGCAAAAGGAATTCCTGGAAATCATCAATTCCGAAAGCGAACGGCTCACTCGGCTTATCAACGATTTGCTGGACCTTGCCCGTATCGAGGCAAGGGAAATGGTCTGGCAGGACACCCTCTTGTCCGTACAAGAGATTGTCGAGGATGTAGCAAAGGTTCAACATCGGCTGGTGGAGGAAAGATCTCTCCGCTTGCGTTTGGATCTCTCGCCGGAGCTCCCATTCATTCTTGCCGATCGGGACAGGATCCAGCAAGTGGTCACAAACTTGCTCGGAAATGCGGTGAAGTTCTCATTGGAGGAGGGGGAAATCCGCATTGTTGCGGAAGCCGTGGAGGAAGAGGGATCGGGCCGGGTCTCGGAGTGGATCAAGGTATGTGTTGCCGACCAAGGGCTTGGGATCGCAAGAGAGGACTATGAAATCATCTTCGACAGGTTCCGTCAGGTATCTAAAGACTCTTCGAAGGACAAACCCAAAGGTACGGGGTTGGGGTTACCCATCTGCAAGGAAATCATTGTCCACTACGGTGGTCGAATCTGGGTAGAGAGCGAGAAGGGGAAAGGGAGCACCTTCTTCTTCATGCTGCCTGCGGCCACTGCCTCTGACAAGCCAGCCGAGTACGTCCCGCCACTGGACAAGCCAATATCAGGTTGAGTAGCAAAGACGGGGTCAAACCTACAGGGGCTGTCCCCGAACGCAGAAGCACATTTTCGACGAGATCCCTTTTGGGCAACAGCCCCCTGTAGGTTTGACCCCTTTTCCCTTAGGAGCTAAGTTGCCATGCATGACAAATAGGATCGAGATTGGTATAGGATAGGGCGGGAGAAGGAGAAACGATGGGAAAAGGAAAGAAGAAGAAAGGGTCGAAAGCGGCTGATCCGACACTGCCAAAATGCGCTTTGTGTGGGAGACGGATCACGGTCCGGAAGATAGAGGATCGACTCTATCACTGCTCCCACTGCCAAAAGATGTTTCAAGTCTAAGGACGACTACACTCTTGGCCCGCCGCAGGTGGGACACGTCTGCACGATTTTGCGCGGAAGCTTGAACTTCTTCTGCACGTAGTCCAACTGCTCCTTGGGCAGAAAGTGCTTTCCGCAGCTCAGGCACGGGAGGAGCTCGAACTCCTTGAAGACGTTCTCTCGGTTCTGCTTGTACAGGACCCGCTTGTTGCCCTCGTCCACGAGGTGGAGGCACTGGGTGGGGCAGGCGTAGACACAGGACCCGCAGCCGATGCAGGTGGGTGACGGATCGAGGAAGGGGGAGACCATCTTTCGCGCCGGCCCGCGGCTGGAGAAGCCGAGCGCCGAAACACCCACCACTTGATCGCAGACCCTCACGCACAGACCGCAAAGGATACAGTCGTCTCCCGGGTCACCTTTGTAGCTCGGTTCGGTGATGCCGTAACGGGCGGCAAGCTCTTGCACGGGCTTTGCATTCGGGTGGGCGGAAAGGATCAGGTCCAGGACCGTGCGCCGTGCCTCGAGGACGTGCTCGGATTGCGTGTCCACGTGCAGGCCGTCCCAGACTTCATAGTTGCAGGAGGTCACGACCTTCGACCATCCCTTGCCGTCCGATGCCACGACGATACATACGCGGCACGCGGCGTAGGGCTCGACCGCGTCGTTGTGGCACAGGGTCGGGATCACGATGCCCAAGTCGTGGGCTGCACGAAGAATCGTTGTCCCTTCTTCAACCCTGGTGGTTCTCCCATCGATCGTCACAGTGATTGACATGTCCGAATCCTTTTCGATCCTATCCGGCGCCCCTGGATTCCCGCCTGCGCGGGAATGACACGCAGCGCTCTGATTCGCTCTGGGTGGGTGGCAGGGCCTGACCCCTGTCTACTTTCTCTTCACCGCATCGAACCTGCACACGTCGAAGCAGGAGCCGCAGTGGATGCAAAGGGCCTGATCGATTTCGTGAACCTTCTTCTTCTTGCCGGAAATGCAATTGGCCGGGCAGACGCGGACACATGCCTGGCAGCCCGTGCACTTCTTCGCCAGGATCGAGTAGTGGACGAGCTGGCGGCATACGAAGGCCGGGCATTTCTTTTTTCGGATGTGGGTTTCGTACTCGTCCCGGAAATACTGAATCGTGGTCAGCACCGGGTTGGCAGCCGTACGGCCGAGCTCGCAGAGACTGGCCGCCTTCATGGCCACGCTCAGTCGCTCGAGCTGTTCGATGGAGTCTTCTGTTCCGCGGCCTTCGCACACATCCGTGAGGATGTCCTTCATTCGGCGAAGCTGTTTTAAAATGGAACGAGGATCCTCTTCATCGAACCACGTCACAAAGTCGACAAATTCGAGCGCCGCGACCATTTGAAGGCGGTATTCTAGG
>Ga0180434_10001931_pt1 | contig 28629 bp, 27 predicted proteins | sample SS_ome_7_FD_132453 | JGI IMG/M metagenome (GOLD analysis project Ga0180434, IMG submission 132453) | Hypersaline lake sediment archaeal communities from the Salton Sea, California, USA - SS_1_D_2 metaG | ecosystem: Environmental > Aquatic > Non-marine Saline and Alkaline > Hypersaline >... | reverse complement strand
CGATCCGGAACGGCGGATCCGGGAACTGTCGGATCAAAACAACATCGTATACGCCGAGTACATCAACCCCAATCCCCGGACGATCCAACCGGGGGACATGCAGATGCAGGGACAGATGAACATCCCCCCCTGCGAAGGGGTGGACCTGATTGTGTATTCGGTGGAGATCAACCGCAACGACCGGGGCCAGATATTCCTGCGGGCCCGGATCAAGAACCTCTGCGCCGATACCTGCAACGGTCCCCTGGAACTGGTCATCGATGAGTCCGCCACCGGAGGGGTGGGGATCAGCACTTCCCTGGGTTCCGCCATCAGCGGAGAGACCCTGGCACCCTGGAGCGGATGGCTGGGGGTGCATTACCGGGACAGCGGCGACAACACCTACACCGTTTCCATCCGGGTGGGCCCTCCCTGCGTGGACCGGAATCCCGGAAACAACGACCTCCCCGTCACTTTGCGGGCCGGGGAAGACCGTAAAACCGTGAATTACGGAGATTGAGGAAGAACCGGATCGGCGGCGGATCATCATGGCCGCCTGCCGTCATTGCCTCGCCTTGCTCCGTTATTTTAATACCGTGGCATAATAATACTTCAGGGCGGAGGTCTTTTGGACCGCTCCGCCCCAATTCACCCATTCATGGAGGAATCATGAAAAAATACCCCCTTATCGCCATTGTGATCCTGTTCAGCTTCTTGGGCCTCGGAGAAGTGGAAAAGATCGACCCGCCCCTTCTCCAGGAGCTGCACCAGTCCCTGCAACAGGATGTCCATTTTCAGTTTGCCCGCACTGTGGCGGCCAATGCCGAACTCTCAAATCTGGTGGTAGACCCGGACCGGATCCACCGGATGGACTCCCATTTTTCCCACCGGATTCCCGGTCAGAAGATCACCGACCAGAAATCCACGGGACGCTGCTGGATGTACGCCGGTCTGAATATCCTGCGGGCCCGGGCAGCCAAGAACCTCAATGCCGAAGACATCGAGTTTTCTGAAAATCACCTGTTTTTCTTCGACAAGTTGGAAAAGGCCAACCTCTTTTTACAGGCCATGGAAAAATACCGGGACCGGGACCTGGATGACCGTTACGTCACCTTTCTGCTGGGCAGTCCCGTGCCCGACGGCGGACAATGGGTGGGGATGGTGGAGCTGATCAAAAAGTACGGGGTGGTGCCCCTGAAGGTAATGCCCCAGACCTACCATTCCGACCATTCGAGGACCACCAACCGCATCCTGGCCCGGATCCTGCGGAAAGCCGGACTGGGGATACGGGAGGAACCCGATCTCCAAAAGCGAAAAGAGCTTCGTCTCGATACCCTGAAAAAGGTGTACAAGGTGCTGGCGGTCAACCTGGGGATCCCGCCCCAATCCTTTACCTACCGGTACCTGGACCGGGACGGAAAAATCGTGCAGACCCGGGAATATACTCCCCAGTCCTTCTTTACGGAGGTGGTGGATGTCGACCTGGATGATTTTTACGCCCTCTATTCCATTCCCACCCGGCCCTATGAACGGCTTTACCAGATCGACCTGGATCAGGCGGTCTACGAGAGACCCAGCATGCGCTTTGTCAACCTGGCCATCGGGGAACTCAAGAAGATGGCCCGGGCCAGCGTACTGGCCGACCAGCCGGTGTGGTTCGGCTGCGACGTGGGGGAGGATTCCTTCAAGGACCGGGGGGTGATGGTCCCGGACCTGTACAATTACGCAGCGGTTTATGATTTGGACCTGTCCATGACCCGCAAAGAGAGCTTCCAGGCCCGCACCAACAACCCCACCCATGCCATGGTCTTTACCGGGATCGATATCCAGGACGACCGGGTTCGAAAATGGCTGGTGGAGAATTCCTGGGGCAAGAAATTCGGCAACGAAGGCTACTACCACATGGCCGACGGATGGTTTGACCGGTTCGTCCAGGTAGTAGTGATCCACCGGGATTTCATCTCCCCCCGGATCCTGAAAATATTTGAAGGCAGGGCCCAATTGCTGCCCCCCTGGGATCCCATGTACCGGGTGGTCAAGATGGTGCGGTAATTCCGGAAATCCCGGACCGGTGCGTTGAAACGTCGCACGATGATATCGGATCGGAGCGGGATTTCACCCTTCGCGGGTCGATATGTTTTTCTTGACAAGCGGAGCACAGACTGGCATATTGTCAAGGAGAGGGTCCCCGGGCCTGGAAGAAAAAAGGGCCCGGTCGAATATGAATCCACCGGGAGGTATTTTCTCATGAAAAAATTCTCTTTTCTTTGCATGGTATTTTTGCTCCTGTCCCTGATGATCTTCTCTAAGGTCCGGGATTCGGCAGGTCAGGTCCCGGTGATTCCCCCGGATATTCTGCCGGTGGTTTTTTTGCAGGGCAGCGATCATGAGATGGGTCTTCAATACGGCAAACAGGCGGGGGAGTATATCCTGAAGGTCGTGGAAAGTTACTGGGCGGAGGCCCTCGAACGGTTCAGCCGGAAAGAAGTGATGAAGGCCCTCAAGGCCAACCAGTATTACATCCGAAAATATGCCCCGGAATGCATCACCATCATGCGGGGGATCGCACAGGGAATGAACGAGGATGGACATCCGGTCCAATACGCGGATATCCTACTGATCAACGGCACCCTGCCCCCACCGGAGTCCTCCCATTACCCCAGCGAAGCGGCGGCTGAGACCCTCTTTTCCAAAAAATGCTCGGTTTGCTCGGCTTGGGGCCCGGCCACCCGGGAGGGCAAACTGATCGGGCTGGACACCCTGGACAGCGGAGAAGCCCATTACGGCGTACTGATCGTCGCCTTCCCCCGGGAGGGCCACGCCTACATGACCGGGGCCCAGGCGGGCGCCATCGGATCTCATTTCCTGATGAACCACCGGGGGTTGTTTATCGGCAACAGCGGGGGAGGGGGATCGGTGCGGGAGCGGGATCAGGATTACGGGATTTCCTGGTTCTGCGGGTTGCCCCATATGATCCGGTTCTGCAGCAATGCCCGGGAGGCCAGAAAGATGATCACGGACTGGCAGATCGATATTCCCGAGAATTTTCATCTGGCGGATACCCGGGGAAACGCCTGGGTGGTGGAAAAGACCGCCGCGTTGCAGGCGGTCCGAAAATCCGGGGATTTCGGCGAAAGAGACTTTCTGTTCTCCACCAACAATTACCTCTGCGGGAAAATGAAGGTGACCAAGAAGGGCGGATTTATCGGGGAACACGGCGGATACGGCGCCTATTCCGCTCCCCGCAATCACCTTTTCTGGGATATGCTGCACAACTACCACGGGAACATTGATGAAGATTTCATGAAAATGATTCTACGCTTCCCCGGGAATCCTCCTCCGGTTCCCCCTTCGGGGGGCTGGTCCGCCAAGATCTGCCGGCCCTCCAATTCCTGGGTGGCCGTGGCGGTGCCCGATGACGGTGACCGGGGATACGCCTGGCTCTGTACCGGCCCGGCGGGAAGGGTGATCCATTCATCCATGGCCTTTGACGGGACCACCATGCGGACCAATTATCTCTACCCCGGGGGCACCCACACCTTTTACCAGATGCACCTGGCCAAAAATCCGGATTCTTCCACCCGCCTGGCAAAAGGATCGGCGGCCGATGCCATCGCCACCGCCTACGAAAAACTCATGGACCTCAAATACACCGATCCCGGGTATGCAGCACTTGAAAGGATCCATGACCGGGCGGTCTCGGAGTATTTCCAGGGCAACGCCTGGTACCACCGGTGGGCTTCACGCCCGGGGAACCGGCCGCTCCAGTGGCTGTCCAAAGCCGCCACCTTGTATACCCGGGCCCAGGCCCATGCCCGGCAGGTTTTTGAAGCCCTGGTTTCGCCGCCCACCGCTCCTTCCGACCTGGGATTGAAACCCTTTGGCGGCGACTGGGCGGAATGGGAAACCCAGACCGGGAAAAAGGAATAGAGTCGCTGGTAGTTACCGACTTCTACCCTTCAGGTGGATGCAAAAAGCAGTGGGAGTAAGTTTTTGAAAAGTGATTTCCTATGGGGATATTCGGCTCTTCCCCCGGGACTTGACAAGGGATGAAAATTATGTCATAATACTCCCATAGTAGATGGGAAGAATTCAATAAGTCAAAGTATACTAAACTATCCTTCGATTGATCGATTCCTTCGTTTCTTACTATTAATCCAAATAAGGAGGCAATTGATCATGAATCAAGGAACCGTAAAATGGTTTGATGCCCAGAAGGGATATGGCTTCATCTCAAGAGAAGATGGCGACGACCTTTTTGTCCATCATTCCGAAATCCAGACCGATGGTTACGCGAGCCTTAACGATGGCGATCAGGTTGAATTTGAGATCAAGACCGGTCCCAAGGGCGAACAGGCCAGCAAAGTGGTAAAGAAATAAACATTTCCTAACCATAATAAAAGCCGTCATTTCCTGATTCAGGGGAATGGCGGTTTTTTTTATTAAAAAAAATCCGGCCGGCTGTAAGTAAAATCAGGAGTGGGAAATTTGTAATAAAAAGGCAATTGTGCTACTCTTGATTTGCATTTCCTGCATAAATAACGGTATCTCAGGCGGGAAATAAAAAACCTGCTGACTTTTGCATTCCTTCACATCACCGGCCTTTGCTTAAGAAACAGGGAGCCTGAATGAAAAAATTGAAAATTGCCTTTATCGGTAATTACGTGCCCAGGCATTGCGGGATCGCCACCTTTACCCGGGATGTGGTAGAGTCCATCCTGAACAACGAACAGATCACCAGGGTGGAAACAGAAGGCTTTGTGGTGGCCATGAACGACAACGATATTTCCTATGATTATCCGGAGATTGTCAAGCATGAGATCCGGCAGGATCACCAGGCCGATTACCTGCGGGCAGTCAAATTCATCAATTACAGCGATGCGGATCTCTGTATACTGCAGCATGAATACGGTATTTTCGGCGGGAATAACGGCCACTATATCCTCTCCCTGGTCCGGCGGCTGTCAAAACCCCTGATCACCATCCTGCACACCGTGCTGGAGACCCCATCCTACAACCAGAAAACCATTATCCAGGAAATTGCCAGGATATCCGAAAAGGTGGTGGTGATGAGCCACAAGGCCATCGAATTTTTAACCGACCGGAACGGTGTCCCCCGGGAGAAAATAGCGGTCATTGAACACGGCGTGCCGGATTTTGACTACATGCAGAAAAGCGACTTTAAGAACAAACTGAACCTGGGAAAGAGAAAAACCCTCTTTACCTTTGGTCTCCTCAGCCGGGATAAAGGGATTGAAACGGTGATCAGGGCTTTAAGAAAAATTGTCCCCCGCTGCCCGGATACCCTCTACATCGTCCTGGGAAAAACCCACCCGGCGGTGGTTCGCGATTCCAAGGAAGAGTACCGCAACTCCCTGAAATTACTGGCCCGCAAGTACGGACTGACGGAAAATGTCTACTTCGACAACCGCTATATTTCCAACGAGGAATTATTCCGCTACCTGGTGGCCACGGATATCTATATCACGCCCTACCTGAAAAAGGCCCAGATCACCAGCGGAACCCTGTCCTATGCCGTGGGTGCCGGATGCATGATCATCTCCACTCCCTACTGGCATGCCGAGGAATTGCTGGCCGGGGGAAGGGGGAAACTCTTTGATTTTCATGATTCCGAGGCCCTGGCGGATATCGTGATCGACCTGTTCAATCATCCGTCCAAAATGCGCAGCATCCGGAAAAAAGCCTACGATTTCGGTCAAAAGACCCTCTGGCCGCAGACCGGGTTGCGTTACCTTGACCTGATCATTACCGCCCTGAAATCAAGGGAAAAGCCCTCCCCCCAACTCCCCGGGGAAACGGTCATTGATCCGCTGGTCCTGCCCGATTTTAATTTGAAGCATGTGGAAAAACTGACCGACGAGACCGGGATCATACAGCATGCCCACCGGACGGTTCCCAACCGGAAAGACGGATATTGTACGGATGACAATGCCCGGGCCCTGTTGATGTCCGTGATGGCCTACCGGCAGATCAAGTTGCCCCGGGCCCTTAAATTGATACCGGTTTACCTGAGTTTTATCCATTACATGCAGAACGGTGACGGGACCTTCCGGAATTTTCTCAGTTACGACCGGAAATACCTGGATGAAAGGGGCTCGGAGGATTGTTTCGGCAGGACCATCTGGGCGCTGGGATATCTGATCCGATTTTCCTTCGATGATGCCTACCTCCAACTGGCAAAGGCCATGTTTCTGCAATCCGCCGGTCATTTTAAAGAGCTATCATCCCTGCGGGGGATGGCCTTTACCCTGATCGGTATCGCCCATTACCTGCATTATGCGCCGGATGACCAGGGAATGACCAGTGATTTGCGTGAGCTGACCGCCCGGATAGTGGGACGGTACCAGGAGTCAAAGAGCAAGGACTGGGACTGGTTTGAGTCCCGGCTGACCTATGCCAATGGAATCCTGCCGTTGGCCCTGCTTCATTCCCAGGAAATCATCCATAATCCCGAGACTCTCTCCACCGCCCTGCACACCATGGAGTTTCTGGAAAAAGCCACTTTTTCCCGGGGCTATCTGTCACTGGTGGGCAGCGACCACTGGCAGGAGCGGGGGGGCGGGGCTTCGCGGTATGCCCAGCAGCCCCTGGATGCCATGGCCATGGTGTTGATGGCCTATCAGGCCTATACGGTACTTAAAGACCCGGTATACATCAACCGGTTATCCGCCTATTTCATGTGGTTTTTAGGGGAGAATGACCTGGGCATGCCGGTGTATGACTTTGAATCCTTCGGTTGTTGCGACGGCCTGGAGGAACACGGCGTAAACGCCAATCAGGGAGCCGAGAGTACCCTTTCCTACCTGATCGCCCACTTAACCGCCCTGCTGGCCCATGAATAAATCCAGGAGAATAACGGAGGAATCCCATGACCCTTATTAAACGGTACCCGGGCAACCCGATTTTGACTCCGAAGGATATTCCCTATCCGGTGGCCACGGTGCATAACGCCGGGGTGACCCGGCACCGGGACCGGTATGTGATGATTTTCCGTTCTCACCTGCACAACGGACGATCGATCCTGGGACTGGCCGAAAGCGGTGACGGATTTCATTTCGTCCCCCGTAAAAAACCCTTCATGGTGCCGGCCGGGGAGGGGATTTTCAAAGAGTATGAAGAATACGGGGTAGAGGATCCCCGGATCAGCCGGATAGAGGGGGAATACCTGATCACCTACAGCGCCTATTCCCGCCATGGCGTGCGGATCGGCCTGGCCAGAACCATCGATTTTAAAGAAATCGAGCGGGTCTCCCTGATCACCGAGGCGGATTTTCGAAACGCGGTGATCTTTCCGGAGAAATTCAAGGGATTGTACGCCCGGCTGGACCGGCCCCATTCCCAGATCAATCCCTGGTCCATCTGGATATCCTATTCGCCTGATCTGATTTACTGGGGAGAGTCCCGGGTGGTCCAGAAACCGGTAACCTACCACTGGGACCAGATGAAGATCGGACCGGGCGCACCTCCTTTCCGCACTCAGGCCGGGTGGCTGAGTATTTACCACGGGGTTTTTGCCACCATGGACGGCTGCATCTACCGACTGGGGGCGGCCCTTCATGATACGGCGGATCCGGCCAAAATCATCGGGGTAGGGGACAGCTGGATCCTGCAGCCGGAAGCGGAATACGAGGTGACCGGTTATGTACACAACGTGGTGTTTTCATGCGGAGCGGTTCCCGAGCCGGATGGCACTGTTAAAATATACTGGGGCGGGGCAGACCAGGTAATGTGCGCGGGAACCGCACGGATCGAGGACCTGGTGAATCTGTGCCTGCATGACAGCCGTCCGGCCCTCTGATATGAAGGTTGCCCTGCTGTCCCCCATCTGCTGGAGAACCCCGCCGCGGCATTACGGCGCCTGGGAGCAGGTGACCTCCAATATCGCCGAAGGCCTGGCGGCCCGGGGAATCGACGTGACCCTATTTGCCACCGGCGATTCTTACACCGCCGGGAAACTGGAATATGTATGCGAACGTCCCTATGAGGAAGACCGCACTTTGAACCCCAAGGTCTGGGAATGTCTGCATATCGGAAATATGATGGAGCAGGCCCATCGGTTTGATGTCATCCACAACCATTATGATTTTCTGCCCCTGACCTATTCCGGGTTGATTGAACCCCCCATGGTCACCACCATTCACGGATTCTCCTCCCCCCGGATCCTGCCGGTCTATCAAAAATACAACCGGATCGGGCATTACGTTTCCATCAGCGATGCCGACCGTTCACCAAAACTCGATTACATTGCCACCGTATACAACGGGATCGATCCGGAGGGATTTACCTTTCAGGAAAAATCGGGAAAGTACCTGCTTTTTTTCGGCCGGATTCATCCGGACAAGGGAACCGGCGAGGCCATCCGGATTGCCCGAAAGGCGGGCATGAAAATCATCATTTCCGGGATTATCCAGGATCAGCGGTATTTTGACCGGCAGGTGAAGCCCCGGCTGAACGACCGGAACGTGGTCTTTGTCGGAGCATCCGGTCCGTCGCAGAGGGACCGGCTGATGGGAGGGGCGTACGCCCTGCTTCATCCCATCGGTTTTGAGGAACCCTTTGGCCTGAGCGTGGCGGAATCGATGTTCTGCGGTACCCCGGTTATCGCCTATAACCGGGGATCCATGCCCGAATTGATTGTCGAGGGCCGCACCGGGTTTCTGGTTGGCGGGGTTGATGAAGCGGTGGCGGTGCTGCCGAAAATCAAGAACATCGACCGGAAATACTGCCGGGACTGGGCGACGCAAAATTTCAGTCAGGGCCGGATGGTGGAAAATTACCTGCGGGTATATGAAAAGGTGTTGGGAGCCGGGTAACCGGCCGCTTATCCGCCGGAACTTACCAGGGCGTCCAGCAGTTCGTCCAGGGGCACCGTCGCATAGGTGGAAGCGGTGTCCGAGATGCCGTAGGGGATTACCACCTCACCCTGGTGCAGGAGGGAGCCGCAGGAATATACCACGTTGGGAACGTAGCCTTCCCGTTCATTTTCATTGGGCACCAGCAGCGGTTCTTTCAGCCGGCCGATAATTTTTTCCGGATGTTCCAGTTCAAGCAGCATGGCGCCGATGCAGTATTTGCGCATCGGTCCTACCCCGTGGGTGAGCACCAGCCATCCCCGGGGGGTTTCCAGGGGGGAACCGGAATTGCCCACCTTGATGTATTCCCAGGGGGCCCGGGGGTAATCAATCTTTTGCGCGTTTTTCCAGAGGTTGACGGTGTCCGAATACATGAGATAATGATTGGTCCCGTCGTGTCGGGAAAGCATGACGTATTTTCCGTTTATTTTTCGGGGGAACAGTGCCATTCCCTTGTTCCGCGCGTATTGCCCGTTGAGGGGAAGGATTTTGAAATGGTAAAAATCATCGGTTTCCAGTAACTTGGGCAGAATGGTGCCGGCGCTGTAGGCGGTGTAAGTGGCAAAGTACCGGACGCTGCCGTCATCATCCACAAACCGGACGAACCGGGCATCCTCGATCCCGTTGACCTCGGTGTAAGAGGTCGGGAATATGATCCGCTCGGACAGCGCGGTATCCAGGGAAAATTCGGTCTCGTAATGGGAATCCGCCAGCCAGTTGATGGATTCGATTACCCGCCGCTCATTGAAGGAAAGATCGGGTTTTTCCAACGCCTGCAGGACGCTGGCCCTCAGCTCTCCGTAGAGGAATTTTTCACCCAGCCGGTCCATCACCCTGCTTTTGGCCTCCCGGATCACCTTATCTATGGCCACCCGGTCCTTTCCCCGGGCGTTTTTATAGAGATCCATTTCCTCTATCTTTTTCAGGAATCCCTTCTTGTTATAGACATGCCGCTTTACCTTCTGGGGTACATCCACCAGTTTTCCCTTGGGTTTGATGGTGATATTGTTCTTTTTATCGATGATACCGCTTAAAAAGACGATGGAGGAGATATGCCCCTCGCCGGTGGCGCGGAAGCTGATAATTACCCTCTTCTGCTTCTCCTGATATAAATTCCCCTGGTCCGGATCTTCGACGATGGAGGGGTTGAAGAAGGCGGTGGATTCAATGGAATACTCCATGGTGAAGTACGAACCGATCAGCAACCGGGTCTTGACCGACCCGTCTTTACCGGATTTGGCCAGTTTCTGCAGTTCCTTCTGAGTGTTCTTCAACCTGGCGGCGATGTTCGGCGGCAGCTCGCCGTTTACGCGGTTGAGGTGGTCTTTTATCCGGGTGAAATTCTGTTGGAATATTCTGGAGATATTACGGTGGCGCCGGGCAAAATTGCGCAACACCTGGTTGAGTACCAGACATATTTCCTGGTGGGACAGATTCAACACCTTCTCGATGATATCCAGGATCATCGGGGGTTCGCCGGGGATGAAAAAACGGGTGATGATCCGCGTGGGATCGGGATCACAACGGACTTTTTTCCGATTGACGGGGACGGGCATGTCAGGTACCTCTCATGTTGAGATGAAAGATCATGTTCTCCCCTTATTCTATCATCATTCTGCGCCCACACCTAATGAATTCGCAAAACCCGCTTCGATCACAGTCCCGGAATGTAAATGAATTGGGCAGGGAACCTGCGATCATAGGTGCATCGGATCCCTCCGACCTGGGATTGAAACCCTTTGGCGGCGACTGGGCGGAATGGGAAACCCAGACCGGGACGTCAAAATAAGCCGGAAAACCTATCCCCCGGGTGGATCGGCCGGTCCCGTAGGGAACGGAGCCTACTTGTAATCCATCCCGGATCGGTGGTACATTGATATCATGGTTGTGTTTTAAAATTCTCGTTATCTAAAGGAGGAACCGATGATGAAAAAAATTCCGGTGATGATCCTGCTGCTGTCCCTGGTTTTCTGTGGACCGCCGGTGCGCATCAAGCGTTACCCGGTATCCGCCAGCTTTGCCCCCACCGCCGCCGAATCGGTCACCATCCTGAGGCACCAGCCCCGCCGGCCCCATATACAGCTGGGGGAGGTGATCGTGGATCCCTCACCCTCTACCCCCCGGGAGGAGGTACAATGGATTCTCAGGCGGGAAGCCGCCCGCCTGGGGGCCCACGCCGTGGTTGTGGTGGTGGACAACGTCTACCGTCGGCAGGTGGTGGGACGGCGCTGGTGGCGCCGCGTCCGGGTGGTCCGGGACCGGGTGATCGTGGGCATCGCCATCCGATACCGGTAATTCTTAAAAGCCCCTGCTGCGACCGCGACGTTTCTTGGCGGCCGGAGGGAAACGGGGTAGAATGGACCGTATCCGCAAGGGAGGACGACATGACGAAGAAACGGGAAACCAGCAAAAACGCCTGGAACATGACCGGCAAAACCGTGGTGGTCACCGGCGCCAACCGGGGACTGGGACGGGAGATCACCAAAAACCTGGTTCGTGCCGGGGCCCGGGTGGTGATGGCCTGCCGCAGCGTGGACCACGCCCGCCGAGTCCGGGAGGAAATCTTCTCCAGGGAGGAACCGGGCGAAGCGGAGGTGTGGGAGCTGGACCTGTCCCGCCCCGAATCCATCCGGGAGTTCGCCGAGTCACTGAAAAAGGACCATCCCCGCATCGATGTACTGATCCACAACGCCGGAGTTTCCCTCCATCAGCTTCAACGAACCCGCTCCGGGCTAGAATTGACCTTTGCCACCAACGTGCTGGGTCCCCAGCTGCTGAACGGGCTGATGGTGAATTCCCTGAAGAGAGCGGCGCCTTCCCGGGTAATATTCGTGGCCTCGGATTTTGCCGGGAACCTGGACCGGCGGGACCTGCAGTTCGAGCAACGGCGTTTCAGCGGAACGAAGGCCTACCGTCAGTCCAAGCAGGCCAACCGGATGCTGACCCGGGAATGGGCCCGCCGGCTGGAAAAAGGGCGGATCGGAGTGAATTCCATGACCCCGGGACTGATGGCGGACACCGACCTCTTTCGTGATTCTCCTCCCGGTGAAAAACGCTTCATGCGCCTGCTGGGGAAACTGATCGGGGTAACCATTGCCCAGGGAGCCGACACCGTCCTCTGGCTGGCCTGCGATCCGAAACTTGAAGGAGAAACCGGGGGGTTTTACCGACGCCGAAAAAAAATTCGGTGCAAGTTTGCAGACCCGGAAGCGGAAAAAAAGCTCTGGCAAGGATGCGAAGAATTACTCCAACACCCGGAATGGCAAAAACCGCAATGCAATCATTCGCCGGATAGGGATATCATCGAATCAAAGAAGAAAGCGCCATGACCGGGAACGATCCTTCCAGCGGGGAATATCCGACTGGACGGTATCTCTTTGTTTTGCTGGGTGGTTTTGCCCTGGCCTACAACATCGCCATCGCCTGCCATGAACTGGGACACGGGCTGGCTTACTTACTGGCCGGGGAGCGGATGACCGATTTTGTTCTCAATCCATTTTCCTGGAGCTGGTCCACCGGGGAACGGTTCAACCTATTCGTTTTGTGGGGCGAGGTGACTTTCGGACAACTTTTTGCGCTGCTGCCGCTGCTTCTCAGTCTCAAAATACGAAACCCCCTGGTGGCGTATCTGGGTAAACTTTTGGCGGCCTGCGCCTTTTTAATCAACGGAATCTATCTCTCCATGGGGACAGTCTTCGGTTTCGGCGACGGGGGGAGCCTGACCTCCCTGGGGGTGAACCGGATCTTCGTGCTGGTGCCGGGGGGATTGTATATCCTGGTTTCCTTTTTTTTCTGGTCTTCCCTGCAGAAACATCTGGGGCTGGGAAGGCAGACCGGTTTTTTCCAGAGGATCCGGTTGATATGCGGGGGTATTTGGCCCTACATGATCCTGATCTTCCTGTATAACCGGATCCATAATCCCGGTCAAATGGCGATGTGGGGCGGGCTGGCCGCCGCCGGCATGATCGCCGCGGTACTGATCGCCCTGGCCGGTCATCTCCAAAGCCGGCCGGGCTGGAAGGCATCTTTCCCTGATCCGCTTCCGCCTGGCCATGCAACCGGATTGGTCATCGCGGCACTGCTGATGATCCTGGGAGAGTTTTTTGTCTTTGGTACCCCGGCCAATCCATTCTGAAGTAGCCAAGGAAACAGGTTACAGAAGACAGGGAGGGGGGCTGTGATCCGCTCGAAGCCCAACGTCCAATACTCCCTTATTCCCCGGACAGCTGTCTCCCTTCACTGACATTGCCCGCTTTCTGACCTGGTTTGTTGCTGAGGTCTTTTATATGCAGTTCCCAGATTTCTTCCTCCATATTCTCGATCAACTCGTAACTTTTAGAATTGTGGTTCCCGGAGGCTCCGATTAACCGCACCTTATCCTCCTTCGGTTCGGGAAATTTTTCGATTTTTTTTTGGATGAAATTTCCCTTCAGGTCCAGGTGAACCAGGATGTTTTGGTGGGGATCGAATTCCAGTACATAGATACCCAGGATAATGCGATCATCCTTTATCCGGAAATATTGAAATCCGGGTAAATAGGCGGAGAAAACATTTGTGGTCTTTATTTGCTCATTTTCGGTGGGTATAAACCTTTCTACGTATTGCTTCTGGAACTTTTTGGTGATCTTAACCTTTTCATATTTGGCGTTGAAATGGTACAGTTTGTTTCCTTTCGGATCAAAGACTTCAAAATGAATCCCATTTCTGGGATCGCCAATGAATATTTTGTCCCGATACACAACGGCCATGACCGGTGAAATGGGATGTTTCCAGATGACGGATCGGTTTGTAAGATCGAATTTCATGCTTTCGTCCACATATTCCAGCAGGATTTTTCTGGATTCAAAATTCCTGGAGTATATGCAGAACGAAATTTGTCTTCTGGCGGTGTCTCGATCAAAGTAGGAAGATCGGCATAAATAGCCTGCGGGAAGCAGATCCAGGAGTATTGCCTCCATCGGTTTTTTCAATTCCCCAAGAAATTTTCCTTCAAGGTCAAAGATCATCAGTTATCGAAGGTCTTTCATGATGATTTTTCCGCCTTTTACCAGGATTGAGGGAAAAAGGTGGAATTCCCCCGGGCCTTCGCCTTTTTTCCCAAATGATCGCAGGAATTGAAAATCCTTCAGGTCATAAATCAACACATTTTCCTTCTGGGTGATGTACAGGTAGTTCTTCGAGAATTGAATGGAGCCGTTGGGCCGGGTTACCTCCGGCAAGGGAATCACTCTATCGGTTCCCTGAGATAATCCGGAAATAAGTATGAATGGTAAAAAGAAACCAAATGGTTTCATCTTCTTCTCCTGCTGGTGTTGATTGTAACGAAATACGAATCTTTCTTCAACTACACGCAAGAATGCCATACACCCGCAGTTTGGTTACCGGTAATTCCAATATTTTTATCGGAACCGGTATGGGGCAGGCAGGTGTGGAAGGGGAAATCGGAGGAGTAATGTACTAACGTACAGCACCGTCCCCGGTTGACTTGGGCGGACAGAGGGGGGCGAGGCATTCTCCGATCAGGTCGATCCTGTCATCCCTGATCTTGAACAGGGCGGCCACTTCATCGCCTATCTTCTGAATGTTGACCGTCCCCTCTGCCCCGGTGTTAAAATAGGGGCCCAGGCTGGTAAAGAACATCACCCCGACATCCGAGTACTCTCCCTTCTTGAATTTCGGTTCCCCGGTGCGGACGGTGACGCGGAGGATGAAATCCGCATCTCCCTGAATATCGATCATGTCATTTTCGCAATTCAGTCCTTCCATGCTGGACATGGTCAGGGTGAGCACCTTGCCTTTTATCCCGGCAACCGCGCTCTGGATGCGGGCATTTTTCCCCTCCCGGAAATCGGCCAGCTCCGGGTTGGTGGCCTGAAATTCAATCCTCACTTCATTCTGGATTTCGATGGGTTCGGTACAGTGCCACCCTGCCAGGGATAAAAACAGGACCAGCACAACCGGCCACAGTTTTTTCATGGTTCACCTCCTTCCAGGATTATAATACCAGGGGGAAAAAAAGGGAAATCACCATCCGGGGAATCCTTCCACCGGGAGAAGATGGTAAAAACGACCGGGACATAGTATGATATATGGAAAGGAACGGGTTTGGGACCATGAAAAAACAGCTGGCCGGACTCTGGCGCGGGATCGGGGTGAAAATTCCCCCCCGATATGCCCGGTCCTTCCTGGAGGGCATTGCCGGAGAGGACTTCCGGCGGGTGATTATCGGCGGCGCGGTGGTGGCGGCCATTGAAATCGGGGTTTTTTTCAGCCGCGGCCATTCTTCTCTCACCCAGATCTTCCCCGTCGCCCTGGTGCTCTTCAACCTGCTGACCATTCCGCTTTTTATTCTGTTACTGAAACAGGATGCCGTCCCCCGCCGACGCCTGCGGTACCTGGTGTACCTGGTGGTGGGATTCTACCTGGTATGGGCCTGTTTTTACAGCTGGTCGGCGCGGTTTGTCATGCCCCTTTCGGAGGTGATGATCTCCCTTTACATCCTGATGGTGTTCGGCGCCGCCGTTTTCATATACATGGAGCCCCTCTGGAGCGCCTGCCTGTTCACCGCCAGCCTGGGGTTGTTTATCATCCTGCTCTACCAGGGGGACTACAGCCAGGTGCAGGTGATGGGCCATATCTGGAACGCCACGGGGCTCAACCTGATTGCCTGGGTGACCTCCCGTCTCCTCTTCGGATTTCGGATGAAGACCTTCGTTGCCCGTCAAGAACTGGAAAAGGCCCGTGCCCAGTCCGATGCCCTGCTGCTCAACGTCCTGCCTGCCAAGATCGTCGAAGATCTTAAACAAACCGGCACCGCCGTTCCCCAGCGCTTCGATGAAGTGACGGTTCTTTTCTCCGATCTGGTAAATTTTACCGAAACCGCCCGGAGCCTGTCTCCCGAAGTGATCGTCGGCGAGCTCAATGATCTGTTCGGGGCCTTTGACCAGATCGTGAAGGAGCTTGAATGCGAGCGGATCAAGACCATTGGCGACGGGTACCTCTGTGTCTGCGGAATGCCCCGGCCTCACCCCCGCCATGCGGAAAATATTCTGAGGGCCGCCCGAAAAATGCTGGATTTCCTGGATCGGCGCAACCGGGCCGATTCCCGTTTCTGGCAGGTTCGAATCGGCGTGCATACCGGCAGCGTGGTGGCCGGGATCGTCGGAACCCAGAAGTACATCTACGATGTCTTCGGCGACACCATCAATATCGCCTATCGACTGCAGCAGCACGCGCCGCCCATGCAGGTCAACGTCTCCCGGGCCACCTATGAGCGGACCCGGGAAGCCTTCTTGTTCACCCCCCGGAAATTGATCGAGGTCAAGGGGGTGGGGAAGATGGAGATGTATTTTATGAGCGGAGATCAATAAGGTCATCGCCCGGCTTTTGAAATATTCCCGGGGGTCTGTTATGATGGAACTTTCCAGGAGGAAATCATGAAAGTGAAAAGATACGTTTGCGGCCTGATCTGCATCTTTTTCTGGAGCGGTCTTTGGGCAGAAGCCGGAAAGGTCCTGCAACCGGAAGATCACCTCAAGCAGGTGCGGGTGGGGGACGCCCGGGTATCGCCGGATGGCAGATATATGGTCTATTCCCGGTCCCGGTACTGCCCCGATCGGGAGAAACGGGTCAGCGATCTTTACCTGGCCGGGGTTCGGGAAGGGGAACCGAGGCAGCTGACCGCCACCCCCGGGGGAGAGGGCGGGTATTCCTGGAGTCCCGATTCGAAAAGGATCGCCTTTTCCGCCCGCCGGGAGGGGGACGAAAAGGAACAGGTCTACGTGATATCCATCGGGGGAGGGGAAGCCCGGCGTCTGACTGCTATTGAATCCGGGGCTTCGGATCCGCTCTGGTCGCCGGACGGACGCTGGATCGCCTTTTATTCTTCCGTCGGGGAACTGTACACCGAAGAAGAAAAGGAGATACTGGGGGACGTGCGGGTCTACTCCCGGCTGCGTTATTACCACCTGGGCCGGGGCTGGGATGACGGCAGGAGGAGGCGGATTTTTGTCATCCCCGCCGGAGGGGGAGAGGCAAAACAGCTGACCGACGGGGAGTGCGCCGACGAGGGGGATCACAGCATGGCCTGGCATCCCGATTCGAGGACCATCGCCTTTGTCTCCAATCGTTCCGGGGAGTGGTGGAATACCATCGACACCGATATTTACACCGTGGATGTTTCAACCGGGGAGATCAGGAGACTGACCGGCAATCCCGGTCCCGATCACAGTCCCGCCTTCAGTCCCGACGGCCGCTACCTGGCGTACCGGGCAAGCTACGAATACAACTACGAGAGTGAGAATTACAGGATTCACCTGATGCCGGCAAAGGGCGGCAAAGACACCGCCCTGACGCGCAGCCTGGACCGCAGCGTCCGGGCCATCGCCTGGGGGCCTGATTCCCGCCGGATTTATTTCACCGCGTCGGATTCCGGCTATCGAAATCTTCAGATGGTTTCCATCTTTGCCCCGGATGACTTCATCTCCGTCACCGCAGGCGACCACATCGTTTACAGCTTTGCCGTCATTGACCACCACACCTTTGTTTTCAACAAAACCACCGATACCCTGCCCACCGAGATCTATACCATGATCCGCGGCCGGCTGACCCGCCGCACCCATGCTGCGGGAAAATCCCTGGAAGATTACCCGATCCTTCCCTCCGAGGAGATCCGCCTGAAGGCGGAGGACGGTTCTTCTCTGCAGGGCTGGCTGATCAAACCCCGGGATTACCGCCCGGGCCAGAAGGCGCCCCTGCTGGTGAACATCCATGGAGGGCCCCACGGGATGTATTCCCCCTCATTTGGGTTCGAGTACCAGCTCTATGCCCATCACGGCATTGCCGTGCTGTACACCAATCCCCGGGGGTCGGACGGATACGGGCAGGCCTTTGCCGACGTGATCCATGAGAACTGGGGAGACAAGCCCATGGCCGACGTCATGCGGTTCGTGGATTACGCGGTCAGGGAGGGAATCGCCGATCCGGATAAGATGGCGGTGAAGGGCGGATCCTACGGCGGGTACCTGACCAACTGGATGATCACCCATACCGATCGTTTTGCCGCCGCGGTCAGTGTCGCCGGCCTGTTCAACATGGCCTCCTTTTACGGGACCACCGACGAGCAGTTTTTCCCGGAGAAGGAAATGGCCGGGGTGCCCTGGGAGAAAAAAGAAACCTACCTGAAAAACAGTCCCCTGTGGTATGCCCGCAACCTGCAGACCCCCACCCTGGTGATCCACGGTCACGAGGACTGGCGGGTCCGGGTGGAACAGGGAGAGCAGCTCTTTACCGCCCTGCAGAAGATGGGGATCCCCAGCGTCTATGCCAACTTTCCCGGAGAACAGCACGGGGTGCGGGGTGACACGCACCGGACGGTCTATTACACCCTCATCCTCGACTGGCTGAAACACTGGCTGAAAGGGGAAGAGATCTCCCTGGCCCGGTACCGAACTCCCCGGGCTTTTGTCTATCCCCCCCGGTCTGCTGAAAAATAACGAACCGGCGGAAATCTCTGTTGCCGGGGATGTGACACTTTTGGTATCGAACCATTCCGCCAGGGATTCCGATGGGCCGGCATCCCGCAGGATCCGCATCCCCGAAACCGGATGAAGGCTGCAGGGCCGGGGATTTATCGGCGGGACCGGACGACCCGGGCGATGCTCCGTATAGCCGACGGACCCAGGCGGCAGCAGCCCCCGATGATGTCCGCTCCCAAATCCAGCCATTCTCCGACCATCTTTTCCAGGAAGACCCGGTCGGAGGAATCCGACCAGGTCCGGGTTCCGGCATGGTAAATCTCCCCGGAGTTGGGATAGATCACGATCCGCTTCTGCGGATTCTGACCGCGGATGCGGCGGATTAATTCAGATATGTAACGGGGGGCGGTGCAGTTGACGCCCAGGGCGAAGACCCGGGGGTGACCGGAGAGTAATCGGACACATTCTTCGATGGGGGTACCATCGTGCAGGTGCCGGCCGTCCCGGCAGGAGAAGGACATCCAGGCGGATTTTTGGGTTTTTTGAAGCAGGCGGGCCAGTGCCCGGGTTTCCGGAAAACAAGGGATGGTTTCGACGGCGAAAAAGTCAGCGTCGGAGGCATCCAGCAACTCCAGCCGGGGGCGGTGGAAATCTTCCAGGGCCTGATCCGTGATTCCGTAATTACCGGTGTACTCGGAGCCGTCGGCCAGGAAGGCCCCGTAGGGTCCGATGCTGGCGGCCACAAGGGGGGCTTTGTCGACTGCTCCCCTGGAACAGAATTCCGCAACCGCCTGCCGGGCCAGGTCCACCGTACTCAGGAGCAGTTTTTCGGCCTTGTCCGGATCGTATCCCCGGGAAAGGAAACCCTGGACCGTGGCCTGGTAACTGGCGGTGATCAGGCAGCGGGCGCCGGCATCCAGGTAGGCCCGGTGGGCCTTTTGGATGGCCCCGGGTTGGTCCGCCAGCAGCCGGGCGGTCCAGAGGGGATCGTCGAGGGTATGGCCCTGGCTTTCCAGCTGGTTGGACAGTCCCCCGTCGATCACCAGGGGATATCGGACCGGAAGTGTCATCCTCCTTCCCCCGATCAGCCTCGACCGTTACCCGGCACGTACAACCCATCCCGCATCACTCATCACTTATTCAATGCGATACGTATGGATCTCCCATTCCTCGTCCTCCAGGTTTTCATGGAGATAATAGACGGTGTCGTTGACGATCTGGTAGAGCCGGGTCTTTTTGCCCATCAGCCGGGCCAGGAAGGAGGATTTGGGAGTTTTCATGATAAAGGTCTTTTTGAGGACCTGGCCTTTGAGGTCCATGACAATGCACTTTTCCCGGTCCCCGTCGGTTTGGTAGGTGGTGACGTAGACCTTTCCATCGGAAACATTCATCTCCCGCAGGGGAGGAAAGATCCTGGGGTATCGCATGGTGATCAGCTTGCGAAAATTGTCCCAGCCGCCGGCCCCCTTGGTCTGGGCCGTCACCAGGGGATCGTTTTTGAAATCTTCCAGAATCCGTTCTTTATCAGCGGCGGTCACCGGCAGGGGGGGCGAATCCTTTGTAATCTCGTACAGTTTTTGACCCTTGGTATCAAAGACACTGATGACAAATCCCCGGTGACTCTCTTCCACGAACAGCCGGTCGCTCTCAACGTCGTAAAAGATGGAATCCGGTACCATGGAAACCTCCGGCGGCTGTCCCTGCTGGCCAAAGGCCGTCCGGGTCAGGACCTTATTGAAATTCAGCTCACCGTCATATATGCATAGCTCCATCATCACCTTCCCTTCATCTCCTTCAGCCGGGGGCGCCACCCGCAGGACCACGAAGTTTTCCCCCAGGGGCAGGGTCTGGATCAGGTTGCCCTGCTTCCTAATCTCACGGACCAGGTTTCCCCCCGGATCGAAGAAAATTAGCTTTTGTATTCCCTCGGCGAAGTAACCACCGGGGATGATGGTGATGGGATTGGGGATAAACCCGGCGTCCACCAGTTCACCGGGGCCCGAGCCCTTCTTGCCGAACTTGCGGATAAAGGAGAGATCCCGGGTGGAAAAGACGTAAAAAACCGAGCCTTCGCTGACCACGATTTTTTCGCGGTCGAGGTCGATATAACCGGGCCTGAGCACCTCGGTAAGAGTGCCCAGTTTTTCAGCGGTGAGCCCAAGGGGCAGAAACAGCAGTAAGGCAATGATTGGCAATTTTTTCATGGGGTTCTCCTTTGGGTGTTATTCATAACACATCCGGGCGCCGGGAATGGTGGCCTGCAGGATCGTAAGAACCGCCTCACGGGCGGAGGAAGTGAAGTATGGTTCCGGGCAGATTACCTCGCCGTCCCGTTCCAGGCTGAAATCCACGTGGGCCCCGCCCCGGAAGTACAGCAGGTTGCCGATGGTCTCGCCAGCCTGAACCTCATCGCCTTTTGCGATCCGGATATTGTCCAGCTGCCGGTTGCCGTCAGCTTCGGCAGAGGAAAAGGGCTCGAATCCATACCGCACCCGGAAATTTTTATTGTATTTGATCTCGATGTTTACCTGCCAGTACCCGTTCCCGTCGTTGAATTTCTTCTCCACCTGCATAACCAGCCCGTCACAGACCGCCTGGAAAGGAACCCCGTCCGTGGAGATCATGAAATCGATCCCCCGATGTTCAAATCCCCAGGGGCAGTTGGAATGGGCGCTGTAGGCTTCGTTAATGGAGGTGATGTCGGAGGAATTGACGAAAGGGGCGAGCATGACGATCTCGCCCTCCGGCCAGTCGTACAGGATACAGGCAGGAAGGCTCATGAGCATTGCCGCCATTACCAGCAGGAGGGGGATTTTTCTCATGTTTTTTCTCCTCAATTATTTTACTCCTCCCGGCCGGTAAATAGCAACCCGATAGGGGAGGTAAAAACACTGTAAGACTTCGAGGAGAACTTTCAGTAGTGCGGTTACGTTTCCCAGATGTTACAGAAATATATAAACGGCGATTTTTAATCAGCCGGAATCCGGAGGTACCATGAAGAAAAATGCAATATTATTGGTGTTTTTACTTACGCTGGCCGGGGGGCTGGCCGCCGAGAGGGTGGCGGTACTGGGGGGGGTGTTCAAACCGTCCATGATCGATATCGCCGGGGATCGGCTTTTCGTGATGGACGTGGACAAAGTCCGGGTCTATTCCCTGAAGGATTATCGCCACATCATCTCATTTGGCCGCAAGGGCTCGGGGCCCGGGGAGTACAACGTCACCCGGGTGATGCCACTGCGGATCCTGGCCCACCGGGACTACCTGATGGTGGAGGCCATTAATAAGCTGCTCTTTTTTACCCACGACGGAGAATATCAGCGGGAGATCAAGAAATTTCCCATGCTTAATATCGTACAGCCGGCGGGAAACGGATTTGTCGGCCGGCGGATCATCCAGCCGGATGATGCCTCCCTGTCCACCTCTTCGGTGTGGCTGTATGACAGCCAGATGCAGGAGATCAAAAAGATCTTTCAGCAGGATTTCATTCAGCAGGGGGGATTTCCCAACCTGACCTTCAAGATGGGAAGGGATTTTCTGCTCTTCAAGGTAGCCGACGATAAAATCTTCGTTGATGAAAGCGCCCGGGGCCCCCATATCGGGGTCTACGATTTAAAGGGAAACCGGCTCTATGAAATCACTGTGCCCTACCAGGAGATTCCGATAACCGCCGTGGACCGTAAGGATATCGTGGAGGAAATCAGCCGGGATCCCCATATCCAGTGGCAGTTGAGTCAGTTCAATATAAGCTGGGAGGGTTTCAGCGAATTTTTTAAATACGACTGGCCCAAATACTACCCCGCCATCCAGACCATGGAGGTCAATAACGGGAAGCTGTATATCAATACCTTCCGGGTCAAAGAGGGCCGGAATGAGTACATTATCATGGACTTTACGGGCAACGTGCTCAAGACTCTTTTCATCGAACCTACGGTGGAACGGTGGGTAATGTCCACCATGATGGGGGTCAAGCTGGAAACCATCCATGACGATAAGATATATTTTATTGCCGAAAACGATGATGAAGAGTGGGAGCTGGGGGTGGTAAAAGTGGGGGATTAGTGATGAGTTTTGAGTGAAGGGGGATGAGTGAAGAACTGAAGAAAGTAGAAACCAGACGGGAGAGAATAGAGAGGAGAAGATAGACAGGAGGTCGACAGAGAGCCGCTGCTTCGGAAGCCGGAAGGGTACCCGGTGAATTATTTTACCGTGAACTCCACCGAGACCCGGTTGTTTGCCCGCAGGGGAGCCGGTTCCTGTTGACGACGATCCGGATCGAGGGTGATGGCCAGCTGATAGGTGCCCGCTTTCAGCCCCATGGGCCGGGTCGGGGCCTCAAAGACCAGAAGATAGGGGATATCCGGCCGGACAAAATCAATGGTCTGCGGGGCAAAGGCGTATTCCACCAGGCGATCCCCGGCGAGGATATCGCAACCCACCACTACATCGCCCAGGATCTCCCGCCCCCTCTGAAAGACGGTAAGCGTCACGGTCATGATCGTGCCGGTCTTCAGCAGGTTGGTCACCTCTACCGCCTCGTTGATGCTCCAGGTGATACCGCCGGTGAAGATATCCCCGGCCACTTCCCACCATTTGCGGGGACGGCGCTGTGGCAGACGGTAGGTAATCGAGGGACTGCTGCAGATCAGGTCCACTCCGGGCTTCAGGATCGCGAAGGGATCGGAACGGGCCTCGATATCTACGTCCCGCAGGGGCCGGAGCAGGATCCGAAGGTCATGGCCGAAAAAAATTCGGGGATAGGGGACCGGATACATGTATTCCCCGGTATTCTTGACCTTGCCGATGATCATGTTACCCCGGGTGCTGATCCGGTGCAGCACGATGATGATTTCGTCTTCCCGGGTCAGGCCGGTGCTTTTCCACCGGATGGGGATTTCTTCGAATAGATCCCACTGCTCCCGGTATCGGGGGGAAGTCACCTGCAGGGACACCGGTTCGTCCGGAGCCGCGTCTTTGAGGGTCAGGGTGCGGCGGACCGGTGTGTACTGCTGCAGAGTTGCTGCAGAGTAAGGTTCGGTGATGGAAAATTTTTCACTGGTGCGGGACTGGCGGTCGGCCAGGGTGGTAAGCCGCACCTGGTAGCCGGTGCCGGGAACGATCTCCCTGCCGGACAGTTTCCACCGGTAAGATCCTGCAGATACGGGAATGGTGCGGGAGATTACCCGGATGCGGTCCCGGTCTTTGAAGAGCTCCAGGGCCAGCCGGCCCCCGATGCCCCTGCTGTTCCAGTATACCACCGCCTCACCGCCCTTTTCCCAGCTGGTTTTCGGCCCGGGAGCCACGATCTCAAAAAACGGGGAGGAGGCGGGTTGTTGCAGCCGGGTCCGTTGTGATTTCTGCGGTGTGTGCCGTCCGGGGGTTTTTTCGGAACCCTCCGGTTCCATCGTGGCGGATACCGACAGCACCTGCAACTGGCCCCGCTCCCCGGTGAACCGCACGGACAGTTCCGCAAGCGGATTCTGCCGATTGACAAAGGTAACCGACTGGTTCAGACCCCGGGGAAGGGATTCGGAAGAGATCACTTTTCCATCCGCCAGCCACTCAATTCCCAGCCGGGAGATCGCCATGTGATAGTCGATGGTCACCGATTGAATTCCCCGGTCTTTCTGCGCAGGGAGTTTCAGCACCCGGTTGATGTGCAGCACCGACCCGGCCCGGTAAAAGGATTGATGGGCAACGGTGATGGTATCGCTGGCGGTTATTCCCGGGACCGGTAACAAAAACAGCAGGCATACTGCGGCCAGAGCACAGGAAAAGATGGTTGATCTCCCCATAATCGCCTCCTAATCTGTCACTATTCTACCAGATCAGAAAAAAAAACCAGAGAAAGAAAAAACTCAGAGGGGAAAAAAAATAAGAATTGCGGACCGGGTCAGCTGAGGGCCACGATGAGGCTGGCGATCAGTTGCAGAACGGTGACCGGAACCCAGATGGACCGTTCGATTTTGCTGGGGGTGATGGAGTTTAATATGACCGAAACCAGGGAGAAGGCCACTGCCACCCAGATGGCGATGGCGGAGGCCGGCTGGAAGCGCGGCAGCAACAGGCCGGCCCGGACCAGGACGGTCAGTGCCAGCAGGATCAGAAAAGGGATGAAAGCCAGGGCCGCCATCCGCATTCTGGGCGGGTATTGGCCGGGGTATTTTCCCCCCATGGAGGCGGCGCCCCAGGGCAGACCGAGTGCCAGGCCCAGCTGAAAAAGGGCGACGCAACCCATCAGAATCGCGTACCCCACCGCGGACAAATTGACTGGCATCATTTCCTCCACCCCATTATTCGATTATACCTGTTTTCCTGGTAGAATAAAAGCCAATAATTCCTCCTGGAAAAACAAAACCGGTTAATAGTCAACAACAGGAGGGAAACATGAGAGATTTGCGATTCGGGCGGCACCTCCGGTACCGGGACTTTTGGAAGCCTATTACCAGCCGGGAGAAAATTTCCACCCGAATCCATCTCAGGGGACCTGACACTGCGGCCTGAAATTGAACGATGACTGCGGTGGGCATTCATCGACAGACTGGGTTATGAACTTCGGTGTTAGAAGCCGGATCACCTGAACATGCTGGCCGTCGGGTGGCGGGCTGCCGGCAATCGGTCCGGGTTTCTCCGTCCCGGAGAGAAATCGATCCAGCAGAGCCTTTTTTTCTTTGTTTCTCCAGCGGGCCTGGTGGGGGTAGCGGACGTAACAGATCAAAAGGTCCGCCCGGTGGGCATACTTCACCCGGTAAAGTCTGATGCGGGCCTGGTGGGGGTAGCGGGTCTCAAACCACCGTCCCCGGTTCCCGTCGGCCTGGTGGGGGTATCGGCAACGGATCACCAGCAGGTCCGCCCGGTGGGGATAGGTCACCACGTAAACTTTGAGATCCGCCTGGTGGGCGTACCGGGTAAAGTATACGGTCTGCGCCCCGAGTTCGGCGCCTGCACCGGTCAGGAGGATCAGCAACAGCAGGGTTCTGGGCATCATCGGTCCTCTGCCATCATACCATGATGCCGGAAAAGGGAAAAGGCCCAAAATCAAAAAGGATTTTGGCCCCTTGGGGAGAAAGACGGGATTTGCCAGGGGATGCGGTCAGGCGGGTGGACGGGCGCTCCCTGATAGGGTACAATGGCCGATGAGAAAAAAAATCATCTGGTTTCTGTCCGGCGTTTTGGGGCTGGTGGCGATGATCCTGTTCATCCTCACGGCCGTCAGGCTGGATCTGCTGGTGGCAGCCGCCTCGGTGGATCCCCCGGCTCTCACCCGGCAGGAGATGCTCGAGGATTTCGGGTATTTTTACCGGCTGGTCCGGGATTACTACCCCTTCGTGGAGGCCATTGAAAAGGAAAAGAGCCTGGATGACTTTTACGATCTGGAGGATCACTACCGGGGTCGAATCGAAAACTGCCGTACCAATCGGGAATTCATCGGGGTGATCGGCGAAATGGTGCAGCGGCTTGAACAGGGAACCGCCCACTGTGACGTACTGCCTCCGGGAAGAGAAATGCGGGGCCTTTCTTTATGGAGTGAATCCGTGGTGTACAACGTGGGCAAGAAGGGATTTTTTCTGCGGGGATACTGGTGGGACCTGCTGGACCTGAAAGGAAGACGGACCCATGCCCGGTTGGAGACCGTCTACCGGGGCGGCAAGTACGTGGTCATCTCCCCCATGAAAACTCCCGACGGGACCATTGCCGCCGGCAGTGCCATCGAGGGGATCGACAGAATTCCGGTGGATGCCCATGTCCAAACCCTGCAGGACCGGATCTGGCTGCGCTTTGATGTTACGCTGGGCAAGGTATACTGTCACCACAGTCCCTTTCTGGCCGACTCGAGTCCCAACCGGCGGGTATGGGAAGCGGAACTGACCGATCCGCAGGGGAAAGCATCGACGGTGACACTGCAAAAGCGGGCCGGATACCAGCCTCCTCCCGGGGTGGAATACCCGGAAGAAAACGTGACCTGTGTGGAACTGGACGACCGGACCGGATACATCCGGATCAATGCCTTTACCATGAGGAAAGAACGACCACCGGATGAAAAGAAAATCGAACAGTTCTTCAACCGGTCCGGGGGACGCTACCGACGGTTGATTATCGATATCCGGGGCAACCTTGGGGGAGCTCCACGGTACTGGCAGGAAATTTTTATGGAACGGCTCCTGACCGAGCCCCGCAGCCATGCGCAATACTCGATGGTGAAAAAAAAGGCCTACGATCAACTGGGCTTCTACAACCGGCTGCTGGCCCTCAAATACCGGCATGCCATTCGCTATGGCCGGCAGGAAACCGTTACCCGGTCCGAGTGGCCCCATCCCTTTCCTTCCTACCTGGATCCAAAGGATTACCGGCTGCTGAAAAACACCCGGATCTATCGCCCGAGAAAGCCCTTTCCCTTCGAGGGAGAAATTTTCCTGCTGGTGGACCATGATACCTTTTCCGCCGCCGAAGATTTTGCCAAAACGGCCAGGGAAATGGATTTTGCCACCCTGGTGGGCGCCTCTACCATCGGCGGTGCCGCGGTCTCCTTTGCCCCCTGGGTGTTCGAACTGCCCCGCAGCCACATCCTGCTCGGAATCGAAATCGAAATGGCCTTCAACGAGGATGGCAGTATCAACGAGGTCTACGGCACCACCCCGGATTACCGGATGCAGCCTTCCGCCTATCCCACCGAGATGCCCCGGGCCCATGACCGGGAGGCCCTTCTGAAGGATGCCTGGATCGGGTTTATACTGGATGAATTTCCCGTCAAATCCGGGCAATGGAAAGAACCGGAGGGAAACTGATCACCGGCTTTCGGCAAAGTGCTTTCGGGCCATTTCGTACCCCCGGTCCAGTCCCTCCATGGTGATCTTGACGCTCTTGGCCCGGGTGAAAGGATCGGAGATGAGGCCTTTCTGGTGAAGTCGTTTGAGGGCCTCCAGGTTGAGGGACTTCCAGGCCCGGGTGGCGCCGTAATCGTCAAAGACGTTCAGGTATAAAAGGCCCAGCACCACCTCCTCGATGATCTTGGGGTTGTACCGGCTCATGACCCGTCCCCCCGGCTTCCCGGCAGGGCAGCGGTCCGCAGCTCCCCGGGAATGGCCCGGGTGCTCCGGTCTTCTTCTTTTCGCTGGTTTGACATAACGGTACTCCTTTCAGGTCAATGTCGGGTGTCACCCCGCGGTTTCCATTACACAACAGCCGGATTTTTTTTGCCAGTCCTACGGAAATCCATCCGTGATTGTGGGCCGCAGCCTGTTAGATTCGGTGAAACACATTCACCCGGCAGATGGAGCGGTAGCGGAAGTCCGCCGGGTCCACCCCGGCCTTTTGACTGAGTTTTCGGGTGATCCGGCGTGCCTGGCGGGTCAACCGGTCCCGCAGAGAGGCATCGGCAATGAAGATCTCGTTAAGCGTTGTAAAATCCTCTGTCGATCGTTCAAAGTACGCCCGGTATTCCTGTTCCCGCTGAAGGCCGAGGTTTTCGGCTTTCTGCAGGGCCTGGAAAGCGGCGGCCTGGATGTTCCGTTCGTCCTCCACCAGCCGGATCAGCTCGAAGTAGGATCCCGGCTCTCCCACCGGTTCCAGGAAGACCAGGCTGCCACCGGGACGAAGGACGCGGTGCCCCTCCTTCAGGGCCCGGGTCATCCGTTCCGGGGGTACGTGGTGAAAACTGGCAAAATAGGTGATCAGGTCCGCCGTCTGGTCGGAGAAGGGAAGGGGATCGGCCGCCCCGGACTGATAGGTTTCGGCGCCCGCCCGGGGATATTCCCGCGCTTTGGCAATCATATCCGGTGAATCGATCCCCGTCACCTCCGCGCCGTGGCGGGCCAGGTCCCGCACCAGTTCCCCGGTGCCGCATCCCACATCGATGACGGTTTTCCCTTTCAGGGGAACGAATTGCGAGAGGATCTCGAGGTTTTCGGTGATTTTTTTCATCGACAGGCCTCTGCGAGAGTTACCTCACCAGGCAGTCTTTACTGGACATACCAGTCCTTAGGGTTGTTTTAGGGGGGTGATATGCAGCTGCCAGATCTCATCGTCCGGGTTTTCCAGCAGCTGGTACACCCGGCGGTTGGCCACCCGGATGACGGGGTTGACTTCCGCCAGGGGAATATCCGGAACGGGTAAAAAACCCTTTTTGAAGTATGGTATAATACTCCATCTACTTGACAGGAGCAAAACATGAGAAAAACCAGGATCGCCGGTCTGATTTTAGGGTTGGGTCTGCTGTTGCCGGCTTTTGCGCTGGATGAATCAAAACCCGGGGATCCCGATACCCGGGTTCGTGTGGGGGAGGCGGTCCCCCCTTTCTCCCT
>Ga0180434_10001928_pt1 | contig 28658 bp, 23 predicted proteins | sample SS_ome_7_FD_132453 | JGI IMG/M metagenome (GOLD analysis project Ga0180434, IMG submission 132453) | Hypersaline lake sediment archaeal communities from the Salton Sea, California, USA - SS_1_D_2 metaG | ecosystem: Environmental > Aquatic > Non-marine Saline and Alkaline > Hypersaline >... | reverse complement strand
GACGGTATCGAAGACTTCCATCGCCAATACCGGTGAGTTCGGGATGGTGCCCTCGAAAAAATGGAACGGCATGCCGTTTTGCCCGCCGAGCGTGATCTTTTGGCCACGTGTGCCCCCTTCCTCTTTTGTGGCTCCGACGGTCACAACGTCGATACTTTCGATCGGACGTTCGGTCGGAAGTTGGAAGGTTGTGACCTCGGCGAGTTTTTCGGCTGCGTAGTGGATCGGCCTGGTTGGCGATGGTGCTGCTGCCGTCGGTGCGTTTGGCGTTACGCGCTCGGCCACAAGCGGTGTACGGCCATCCAGGAACTTGTCCTGCAATGTGCCGATGATTTCGTTGACCACATCGCGCATGAGCTCCTGCTTGAGCTCGGCTTTGAGTTCGGCCAGTAAGGCGGCCTTGTCGATCGGGGATGCCGTCGCGGTCGTTGACTTTGGTTCGGCTGGTGTTGGCGATTCGACCTTAGCGGCTTCCGCTGGGTCATCAGGTGGGTTCGATGTCGATTCGTTGTTGTCGGAACTGGCAGCTTGATCGTCCTCCGTCCACAGTGAGCCCATCTCCGGCAAGTTGAGTGCGGGATGACCCACTTTCTCCATGTACTCCCGGATGGCATGCGGATCGGTCGCGATGGTTTCATCCGCCATTTTGTCGATCAGGTCGGGGCAATCTATTTCCTTGGCCCGCTTGGCGAGATCCTCGGCCAGTGTCTTCTTGAGCTCGCTCGGCATCCAGACGAGGCGCGGCAAACCGCCGTCGGCAGCAAGGAACTTACGGCTGGCAAGAAAAGCCTTGCCGATCCCCATGAAGCCAGGTGTCTGTAAGCCCCCGCCCACCGAGCCGGCAAGTGTGCTGAACGGCATGCCAATAGGCGTGTCGCCTAGGAATTCGCGATTGACCATCATGACGCCGTTGCATTCGGGCACGTAAGCGATAATGGCTTCGAAGCAACCGCATGAGGTCATGGGCTGGTCCATCACGCTGTACATGGTGATTTCGGTGACGGCACCGTGGGAGTTTTTAATCACGTATTCGTTGACACCCTCAAAAATCCCACGTTTGGCGTCGAGACAGTGGCCCTTGGCAATCGGCTGATTGGGGCCGGTCTCATCGATTTCGTACGCGGCTTTGCCGTCGAGCCAGTTGTACGCACCGCATAGGCCGAGCCGTTCGGGCGTGATCACGCAAACGTGGTTGGGGGCAAAGGACTGACACAGCAGACAGCCATAGAACGTATCCACCGATTCGTCCGTCATGCTCTCCAGACGCCGGTTGCGATCGACGTAGACCTTCCTCGCCATCGCAACACGCTTTTCGACTTCATCGGGATCGGTGACGAGCGTCACCTTGACCTTGTCCACGATGGCGGGATAGTCGTCCAAAAGTCGAGCATGTAGGATCTCGCCATAGTGCTTGAGGCGCAGACCTCGATCGAACGCCTTGTTACTAATGCGCGTCCAGACGATGTCGCGCTGGCCCATGTGCCAGATGCCTTCCGCTCCGTTGAGGAGGTGGTGAATCTGGCGTTCGAGAATAGGCTCGAAATCGGATTGCATCTTCCGGCCAGCGGCTTCTACCCAGATCGCCAAAGGGAGCGCTGTACCCGGCTCGACGGCGTCCACATCCGTTCCGATGACTTCGATCTGGCCATCCTCGATCTCGTCCATCTCCCGCATGGTGACGAACTCAAACGCGGTGGTTCGGTTGCCGCCAAACTCGATGCGCATCTCATTCTTGCGGATCCGCTCGCCTTCAAATGCGGCACCATAAGACACCGGGATAGGAATTTTGGTGATTTTGATCTTGCAGCCGCGAACTTCCAACGCGCGATCGACAATAGCGTCATGAGGCACGTCACCGACAACGTGCTCGTAGGTGCATACGCCGGTGGGCAGAATCTCCGGTATGTCCGTGTCGGCGATGGTGGGGAAGCCGTAGTTGATCGCGCCGGCGGCAGCCGCGCACTTCTCTTGGTCCACCTCGCCGAGTGCGAGGACAAACGCGAAAATGCGGTTCTTGTTGTATCGAAGGTTGCGTACGAAATCACCGGGCTTGACACCCCCGAACGACAGGGCGGCCCGGTTGGCAAAACCTAACGCATAGATGGCCGCGGAGACGTCCTTGCCGAACGGCACGAGCCGGGTCTCCCAGCCAAGCTGAACCCCTTCGGCATGAAGCTGTTCGGCGAAAGTGGTTCCGTTGACGCTGCCGGCCATGAAGACGTAAAGATTCTTCTCCTGCAACTGCCGGGCGATTTTGACGGCCGTCGCGGAATCGGGGGCCACCCCCACAATGGCGGCAAAACCCGGTGCGGTGCCGTCCACAAACTCCACGCCGCGTTCGCGCATGATGACATCGTTGGCGGCGCCGAGCCAGATGCCGTTCGCCGGGCTGGGGCCGATCACCGTTTTACACGCTTCGATCGTCTCGAACGCGAACAGCGTAGCCATACCGGCGTCAAGCGCGTTGCCCCAATAAGGTAGCCATACCTTGTCCGCCGGTGGCTCGGGTAGAAGTTCATCGCATCGTTGCATGACAGCTTCGAGGTCGCGTAGCTGTTGGACTTTCTCGCCTGTTATGGCATAGATCACGGGTAAGTAGTAAGCGGTATCCGGGAAGCCGACGGGATGGTCGGCACCGTGCATCTGGATCGCCTTCGCCAGGGCGGCTTTGGCTTGAGCAACGGCTTGCTTGGCCCCCAGGATCGCGTTTTTACAAATAGCTCTAGACATCCAGTGCTCTCCGATCCTTCATGTCGTAGAGTTTGCGTTCGGTCTTCTTGTTGATCCCCAGTGCATCGCGTTTTCGCTCGATGTGTGCAGTAATCGACTCGATCGCTTCGTTCACGTCGGCGATATAGTGGAACTTGGCACCTACGACATCATCCAAGTCTTTGCACAAATAGTTCGTGACGGCCTCCGTGCCGGTGGTATGGAAGCTTCGCCCCAACACGACGTCGATCCCTGATGCAACGAAGTAGTGGGCAATCGCCACCGCTTTTTCACTTATCCATTCGGGGGCCACGCCGATCACAGGTAATTGCGAAAGGTCATTCCCTAAGCCGCCTTCTTGTACGAGGTAGGTAGCCGCCATCAGAATGCGCGAGTTATCCACGCACGATCCCATGTGAAGAACGGGTGGAATACCGACCACTTCACACACTTCACGTAAACTCGGCCCTGCCAACTGCAACGCGGCTTCCGGCGTTAACAACCCCTGCTTGACGCACGCGACGGCGGAACAACCGGTTTGTAGCACGAGAATGTTGCGCTTAATCAGCTCGCGTGTGAGCGTGACGATGTATTCGTCCGTCCGGTCGTGGGCGTTCGTACACCCGACGACGCCGGCCACGCCGCGAATCCGCCCCGTGATGATCGCATCGTTCAATGGGCGGAAGCTTTGACGGAACGAACCGCCAAGCATGTAGAAAATCGCTTCATTACTGAAACCCGCGACGAGCGGATGCTTCGCGTCGGGAATGGCGACTTTCTTGGGGTCACGATGGGCGAAGTTAGCAATGGCTTTACGCAAGATTTCCTTGGTGTAACCCAGTGCGTTCTCTTTATTAAAGGTAACCGCTTCCGCTTCGGCATTCTTGACGATCGGATTGGTGGTCAGCACCTTGGTGTGGTAACAACGGGTCACGGACAGCAACGAAGCCATGCAGCACTGGACGTCGGTAATCATCAGCTCGACGGCCCCGGTAACGATCGCCAATTCCTGCTGGAGGAAATGACCCGCGACCGGCACGCCATGACGCATGAGAATCTCGTTGGCGGTACAACAAATCCCCGCCAGATTGACACGCTCCGCGCCGGCGGCTTTGGCTTCGGCGATAATTGCCGGATCGTGCGAGGCCGCGACGAGCATTTCGGTCAGGGCGGGTTCGTGGCCGTGAACCAACACATTCACACACTTTTCTTCGAGAACGCCAAGGTTGGCAGCCGCTCGTATCGGTTCCGGCGTCCCAAACAGGATGTCGCTCACCGTTGTGGCGATCATCGAGCCGCCCCAGCCGTCGGCGAGGGACGCTTTCAAGGCGCCGTTGAGAAGATTACGATAATCGTGATCGACGCCTATGTGCGTTCGATGTAGGGCTTCGACAATCGACGAATCAATACCGCGCGGCGCGATGTCGAGCCGATCCCAAACCGCTTGGCGAGGCGCCGGCGCCAGGGACAAGGTGCGAAGTTTCCCCTCCTGCAACGCAAATTCGCTCAGAAAGAGCTCTGCCAACTTTTGGGCGATTTCAAGTGTGCTGAGTCCCTCGCACACCACGCCCCAGTCGCGTGCGGCCGATCGCAATCGCCTCTCATCTTTGATGCGATAATCGCCGCCGTTGCCCTCCGCGACTGCCTTGAGAAGAAGCACAAGGCTTCGTCCGTGGTCGGAGTGAGCGGCAGCACCACCCGCTACCTCACGAAATAGATTACGGGCGGCAATGGTATCCGCATTGGCGCCACATACGCCTAACGGCGATTGGGCCGTGAGCCGACAAGGACCGAGGTGACAAATTCGGCAACAAACACCGTCCACGCCAAATGTGCACCCTTTATCCTGTGCGTCTGCTCGGCGAAAAGCATCGGGCGTACCCTCTGCTGCTGCCTTCTGCGGCATCGCGAGGCTCGCCTCATCGATGGCTTTTTCCTGGGGTTGTCTTTCTTTGGCCATCACGTCCTCTCTTGTTGCTCGCGCTACGCACTGTCGGCGGTCGTTTGGCGATCTTCACTCGCCACCCAACCGCGCTCCGGCTAACGGGATCGGCTTTCGTTCAGTTTTCTCATCGCTGCAAAAAGATCGCTTGCTGCTCGAAATACCGCGTTCTCGGTGGGGAGCCCCTGAATCGACTCACCCTTTCTATCCCGAGCACCCAATACCTCGTCCTCGGGCAACGCCCCTATCACGGCCACAGGGGTATCGGCAAATAACGCCCGCGCACGGTCGAGGCAACTGTCGTCTCGGGCGCGGTTGACGACAACCCCCACCGAATCGACCTTGATGGCCATCTCTAAAGCGAGATTGTACAACCGGCGAGCGGTCATCAAGCCCCGGGCGGATGGGTCGGTCACGAAGAGCAACTGGTCCACGTGGTGAACGATCCGGCGGCTCAGGTTCTCCAACCCCGCTTCATTATCGATGACGATCGAGGGATAGTTGTCGACCAATCGGCGTAGAACCGCGCCGAGCACATTGTTGGCATAACAATAACATCCGGGGCCTTCGGGACGCCCCATGGCAATCAAATCGAAATCGTCGTGTTCAACGAGACTCTGTTGGATCTTCATCTCAAGCAGTTGCTGCTTACCCATGCCGCCTGTCGAGGTCGCTTGATCTTGGATAATCTGCTTGGCCTCCTCACGAATCACCCCGACGGCGGAGGCGGCTTGCACGCCAAGCAGGGCATCCAGGCAGGTATTCGGGTCGGCATCGACGGCGAGCACCGGCCCAAGCGCATTTTCACTCAGCCAGCGCACTGCCAGGGCTGCCAGGGTGGTCTTGCCCACGCCGCCCTTACCGGTAATGGCTAATGTCCAACTCATAACCGAACAAACGCAATCGATACCATGGCGACCCTCGCCTTGTACCGATTACGTTACAGCACGTCTGTGCCGCCTCCGTCAAAAACCATACTTGTCCTTTAACGCCTGGCTCGTCTCTTTGAGCAGCTTGAATACGCGATCAGCATCCGCAACGTCCATCGTCCCCGTTCCGCATGACGGCGTAATGAAGGCCTGCGCAACGATGGTCTGCTTGTCGATACGGGCCGCCCTTGAAAGGTTGTCGGCCAATTTTTCAAAATGCTCGACCAGGCTTTCGACCGTCTGTTCGCGGATCGCTTTACTGGTGGGGACAATACCCCAGGCTAAGGCGTTGTGGCGATCGACGAGATGCGTTTTCATAGGGTCGGGATAAATCGCGATCGTCTCGCCGAACTCGAACGCATCGAAGTTGACGATATTCACTCCGGCATCAATCGGAATGGTCCATTCCGTGTTGCCGCAACAGTGAATGCCAGCAATCGCGCCTTCATGATGGATCGCGTCAACCACCTCACTGAGCTTTGCGACGACATCGTCACGCTGCACGGAGACATAGGTGGAACTGCCAAACGCTGACAGGATCGGCTCATCGATGAAGCAAATCACGTTTTCCGCGTAAGGTTTGAGCTTCTGGATCTGCCATCGGCACTTCATGGCCAAACCCTTGACCACGGCATCGACGAACTCGCCGTTGTAGTAGATGGCACGCTTGTTTTTATCGACGATGGTCAGCGCGAAGGAGACAGGGCCCACTGTTTGGCATTTCACGAGGGGGACTTGAGTACCAAGCGACGCCAATTTCGCTTCCATCGCGGGAAAGCCAGCCGAGAATTGTGGACTGATGGCTAACGGCGAACAATCCCCCGTCTCCTCAGCAGCGAGGTAAGCCTCATAAAATGTCGCCAGATCTTCGGAATAGTCACCCGACGTATCGATGAACATCCGCCCCTTATCTTCTTCGATGACGACGCGGGGCAAGCCTTCTGAGTATTGGATCTCCATCTGCTCGTAAAGTCCACGTTTCGGCAATTGCGGCCAGATGGGGGCATCGGGGATCGCGTCGAAAATCACCTCCACTGCCGTGGCGGGGTCCGTATGCGGCGTGGAACCGATCGCCGTCGCCATGCACTTGGGCTGAACGTCTATCGTGAGTCTCCTTAATCGTTAGTCAGACAACACAAGCCTGTCCGAATGACGCGAGGGTATGGGATCCTGCGTCTCGCCCTTGCCTTATGTCTCTCATCATCCTCCGCCGGCGATCCTGAAGCACTTATGTTTTGGATGATCTATTCGCCGATCGGGCTTTGACCTTGTCCCAGAGTTCGCGAAACCGCTTTGTCAGTTCCTCGTCGGCAATGTCCACCAACGGTAAGCCCTCGCGGTCGGCCCGGCGGAGGGTCTCACTAAAGGGCACGTCGCCGAGGTAATCCTCTGCCGCCAAATTCTCCTGCAAGAAAGCGTGATCTTTGTCGTTGGTTAGCTTATTACCAATCACAGCATAGCGTCGAATCCCGATTTCGCCGGCCATACGGCGTATGGAGCCCGCTGTTTCAACCGCTCTTTGGCCGGGTTCCACCACAACGAGCATCAAGTCAACGCCTTGAGCGGTCGCACGCCCAAGATGCTCAAGCCCGGCCTCCATGTCAAGAATGACACAATCGTCCTTATAAAGAACCACATCCATCAACAAAGCTCGAAGCAACACGCTTTCAGGGCAAGCACATCCCGAAGCGCCCGCTTCGATCGCCCCCAGCACCAACAGATGAATGTCTCTAAACCTGGCCGACTCCTTCTCCGCAATGTCCGACACGTCCGGGTTGAGCTTGAACACCTGACCGTATTGCTTCACCTTGGCGCCGGTTCGCTGCTCGATGAGAAGACGTTGCTCTGCAAGCGGGACAATCTTTCGGCGATCCTCCCAAGGCATACCCAGCGAGGCAGCCAGATTGGCATCCGGGTCCGCATCGATGGCGAGCACGCGCTGGTTTTCTGCCGCGGCAAGATGCGCGAACATCGCCGCGAGGGTCGACTTGCCGACGCCTCCTTTGCCACTCACGGCAAGTTTCAATCCCATTGTTCATCGCCTCGTCTCTGCCCCGCAGTAACGAACACGACAGGCCTTGGCCCATTACCATAAAAACTCAAAGGCAAGACACATGCCGGTAGGTGCGGAATGCCGAACAGTGGTGGAGGTTGTATAGTATCCTTCTTTTGCAACAGGAGATCAAGAATCTGCTCCACCAGCCTTATAAAGCAGGTAGAGTTTCTTCAATTCGATCTCGTGATCCGTTCTCGATCCGTGACAAGCATGACGCTTTTGCTGGGCAGATTATCTTCGAAAGCGGCACGATTGCCGCAAGATTTAAGACGGCGTCACTTCACGGACTTGCAAACGGCTTCGATGAAAGCCGGGCTGGTGCCGCAACAACCGCCGACGAAGTTCGCGCCGGCGGCGACGAGCTCCTTGACCCTTTCGCCAAACTCATCTGGCTGCATTTTGTATACCGCCTTGCCGTCGATGACTTCGGGCATCCCGGCATTGGCTTTGACCCAAATAGGGACATCTGTAACGGCACGGAGCTTGGCCGCTACTTTGATGTAATTATCGATTCCAATACCGCAGTTACAGCCGACGATATCGGCGCCGGCCTCGGTCAATCCTTTGGCTGCCTGTTCCGGCGTCACGCCCATCATGGTATTCGTTTTGTCGGCGCCGGAGTCATAGGTCATGGCCGCAACCACGAGCAGACCGGTCGTCTTGGCGGCCCGGACGGCGGCGCACGCTTCCACCAAGTCGGTCATCGTTTCCACGACAATCCCATCAACCCCGCCCTGGGCTAACGCTTCTGCCTGCGCTTTGAATCCGTCAAAAAGTTCTTCTTCAGTAACCTCGCCCATCATGATCATTTTGCCGCTGGGTCCAATCGACCCAAACACTTTCGCTTGAGTGCCGGCCGCCCGTTTACTAATTTGTGCACCGGCCCTGCTATATTCAGCCACCTTGTCTTCGCATCCATGACCAGCCAGAACGAACTTGTTGCCGCCAAAAGTGTTCGTCAAAATAACTTTGGACCCGGCAGCCACATAGGAAGCGGCCACTTTCTCCACCAACTCCGGCTTGGTCACGTTCCATTCCTCTCGGCAAAAACCAGGGGGACAGCCGAGCTTGTCCAATTCCGTACCCCAGGCGCCATCGACCACCGTCACCTTACCAGCATAATCTTCTACCTTTGTGGCCATTAGTTGTACCTCACATTATGGGGGAAGATGCGACCCGCAAAAATCCTCAACGCGCAAAGATCAATACCTCGACAAGGACTGACTATCACTTCATGTTACTACTGTTTATGGCGTCACCCTTCAGCAACCCAACCCAGCATAATTGCTGTTAGCGTACACGATCACATGGAGAATCGAAACCCTTGAACAGCGTTTGTTGGCTGTTTTTTTGCGCATCGAGTAAACTCAATCTTCTAATGAAACCGGATGGCATCACGTGCAAACTAACCTTCTAACGAAACCGGATAAATGCCCCATGCAAACACGAAACATCATAACCGCCGTTATTGGTCTTGCTTTGGGATCTTTACCATGCATCGCCAATACAACAGCTTCGGTCACAGCAAGTCAACCTTCAGCCACGCAGCCGAGCAACAACGGCGATAAGGTTGAAGGTAAGCCGAAGGCCACATCGGAAGAACCTTCGGTCACCAAACATGAAATCACGATTCAAGGCAGCATCCTCAAATATCGAGCCACGGCTGGTACGATGCCGATGGAAGACGAGCAGGGCAAACTCAAAGCCAAGGTGTTCTTTGTCGCGTATGAGAAGGAAACGGACCAAGCCATCGACGTCGGGCCCTCCAAGGTTGACGATGCCACGTTCGGGACCACAACGAGCCCTGTTGCCGATCCGGCCAAGCGTCCTCTGACCTTCGTCTTCAATGGCGGCCCCGGGGCTGCAGCAGTCTGGTTGCACTTAGGTACCGCTGGGCCACGTCGTATTTCTCTCGAACCGGATGGTCAGGTCCCCGCACCACCCTACCGCCTCACTGAAAACGGTTACACCTGGCTCGATACGACCGACCTGGTGTTTATTGATCCGGTCGGTACGGGTTTTAGCCGACCTGCCAAAGACGAGAAGCGGGAACAGTTCTACGGGACCAAAGCAGACATCAACTGGGTAGCGGACTTCATTCGGCTCTATGTCACCAAGTACGAGCGATGGCTCTCGCCACAGTTCTTGGCGGGGGAAAGTTACGGCACCACCCGAGCCGCAGGGCTCTCGGAATATCTCCTCGACCGCTACGGCATTGCCTTAAATGGCATCATCCTTATTTCCTCCGTGCTCGATTTCCAGACCATCCTCCTCGCCCAAAACAGCAACGACTTGCCTTATATCCTGTATTTGCCCACGTATGCTGCCTCTGCGTGGTATCACAAAAAGCTGTCCGACGACCTGCAGGCCGATCTACGCACAACTCTACAAGAGGTCGAACGATGGGCGATCGGGCCGTATGTGATCGCGCTGGCCCAAGACGGCTCGATGGATGATGTCCAACGCGAAAAGGTTGCGCAGCGGCTGGCGCGCTACACCGGGCTACCCGTAGATTTCGTACGCAAAAGCAACCTTCGTGTCGATCCGCACGCCTTTCAGAAACTCTTGTTGGCTAATCAGGGCAAACTGACGGGCCGATTCGATGCGCGTATTACCGGTTTCGATTCGGAGCCAACGTGGAATTACCCACCGTATGACCCGAGCCTATCGCAATACTTCGCGATCTACAGTACGACGTTCAACGACTACGTGCGGCGGACGCTTGAGTACAAAAGCGTGCTTCCCTACGAGGTGCTCTCGGAAAAAGTCCGCCCCTGGAAATTCGAGGAGCAAGGCGGCAAGGGCTATCTTTCCGTCGCGGACAATCTGCGGTCAGCCATGGTCAAGAACCCTCACCTCAAGATCATGTTTGCCAGCGGCTACTTCGACCTGGCTACGCCTTACTTTGCCACGTGTTACACGGTTAACCACCTGAATCTGCATCCTGAACTACGTGGCAACATCACTAAGAAGTTCTACATGGGGGGGCACATGATGTACCACAACCGAGCCTCACTCCAGCGGCTCAAGGCCGACGTGGCCGCTTTCATTCGCTCCGCCCTACATTGATGCTCACCCGGCCGTTTCACCTCTTTGGGTTCGCCCTTTAGATCGGGCACGACGACGGTGTCGATCGGGTCGGGCAAGGTTTTTTGGGAGTGCTATTTCGATGGCTTTCTCTTGGGTTGCGACGTTCAAGCGTTTTTGTTGGAGGAGTCGATTTGAGCAGAACGTTACTCGGGCGAGAATGGGGGTGGAGTTCCTGATGACACTCACATCTGTTTTTGAAGCCGATCGGCAAGCGTTCGGATGGATTGCTGAAGGTCCCCAACGGTCAGGTCGGCGCCGGGCCTGGGGACGACAACCCAATCTGATCCAGGCGGTAGCTCATGACGGAGCTTACGAAAGGCCTCTCGGACGAGCCGCTTGATCCGGTTACGTGCGACGGCATTGCCCAATCGTCGGCCAGCAGCGATTCCGAGGCGGACAAGCGAGGTGTTGTTGCGATCGGTATAGAGCGTGATGAGCCGATCGGAGGCACGGAGTCGCTGTTGGAAGATCCGGTCAAACTCCTTCCGCGAACGAACGCGCGCTGATCGAGGTAACGTTTCTCGCCCATGCTGTGGGGTCATGGCCGGTTATTATAAGCGTTATCGCGTCCTTCGTCGTACTCAGTTATCGATTGCCGAGGGGGGAGTATGCGGATATGGTGGCGCATCGACGGTGATTGTCAGGTGCGGAGCGGGGTTTTGAAGGTGAGGGTTTGAGTCGATGGAGGTAAGCGACTTCCAGAATCTGATCGAGGAGATGTACTCGCATAAGGACCGTGCGCGGGGATCGGCGGGTACGTTTCTGTGGCTGATGGAAGAAGTCGGCGAATTGGCGCAAGCCATTGCCGAGGGACAGGATAAGGAAAAAAAAGCGGCGGAATTCGCGGATGTGATGGCTTGGTTAGTGACGTTGGCCAACGTGGAGGGCGTTGATCTGGAGAAAGCGTTGCACGCCAAGTACGGTGACGGTTGCCCGGGTTGCGGGAAGATGGTCTGCGTGTGCAATGAGAAGCCGTGAGAACAACGCCCAGAGGTTGGACGACTTTCTGACATCACGCGTAGCAGGGTCGCAAATCTAGTACGGAGGCAAGCTGGGCTCGCCTTACTCAAACCCGTATTCTTTGAGGTTGTAAAAATGCGAAAGCGATTATACCGATGGTCGATTGGCCTTGTTCTGGCGGCGGCAAGTGGCTGGGTTTTTCAGACGGGATGTATTCGCACGCTTCAGCGAGAGATCGAGATTCTCGTTCGCCCCGAGGCCAGCCTCGGTCTCATCTATGACAGCAAATTGGTGGACTTGTTCGGGCCAGGGATTCTGAACTTCTGGTGATATTGTGGTTGTCGATCGCTTCACTTTCATTGATCGCAAGGAGTGACCATGAAGATCGGTTTGAACTTGTTACTGTATACCAGCCGTTTCACGAAAAAGCATATCAAGTTGATCGATAAGGCGAGCAAGATGGGGTTCGATGGTGTCGAGGTTCCCATCTACGATCCGAAAGTGGTTGACGTTGCTGTCATCCGTCGCGCACTCGCTGACACGGGGATGTCGTGTACCGTTTGTACGGGTCTCATGAAGGGGTCATTCGTCAGTGCGGCCGCACGTGAACGCCAGGCAGCGCTGGATTTCATGCGTCAGGTATTGGAAGCCTGCAAGGGGATTGGCGCGGAGTGCTTGGGGGGGCCGATCTATTCGCCCATCGGTCATCTCGTGGGGCGCGGTCGCAATGCGGCTGAATGGAAGCGCGCTGTCGTGTGTCTTCGGAAAGTGGCGGACATGGCGGAAGAGCTGGACGTCAAGGTCGCGATTGAGCCGATCAATCGCTTTGAAACGTATTTCTGCAATATTTGCGCGGACGCCGTCAAGCTTTGTCGCGAGGTCAACAGCAAGAAGATCGGCGTTCTCTATGATACTTTTCACGCCAATATTGAAGAAAAAGACCCTGCGGCGGCACTTCGCAAGATTGGCAAGGGCCGGCTTTTCCATATCCACGCTTGCGAAAACGACCGTGGCATTCCGGGCAGTGGACATGTGCCTTGGAACGCCATTATGAGCACGCTCAAGGACATGAAGTACGACGGCTGGCTTACGATCGAGAGCTTCGTGCCAGCCATCAAGGAGATTGCAGCCGCGGCAGCCATTTGGCGGTCCTTAGCCAAGGATAGTGACGACCTGGCAAAGAAGGGTCTCAAGTTCCTCCGGCAGTACGCGTAGTCGCTCGTTTGCCTGTTTGTTCGAAGAGGAACACACCTTTCTTGTTCGAGGTGAGGATGTCGATATCGCCGTCGTTGTCGATGTCAGCCGATGAGACGACGTAGCCGACCCCGGAATCGTCATCGATATCGTGGCGGATGAATGTGGCTTGTTGGCCGTCGCGTTTCAGTTCATACCAGACGAGCATCGCGGGTTCGTCCGTGCCCGGATCTCTGCCATTGTGGGCTTTGTAGCGTTTTCCGGTGATAAGGTCCATGTCGCCATCGCCGTCGAGATCGTTTGCAATAAGGCCATGTAGTTGAGAGATCGAGTTGTCAATGGTGTGGCGTTGCCATTTGATTTCGGCCTTGTTGGCAAACTGCTGCCACCAATAGAGCCCATAGTCATGCGGCGAGGCTGCAGCAATATCTTGATCACCATCGCCATCGAAATCGTAGACGATAGGGTTGTGCGTTTGGCCTCGATCCATCGGGTTGAACGTCCAGTCCGTGGACGTTGGGTCGCGTGGTGCAGCATACCAGCCGATTTGCGTGAGGATGTCGACCCGGCCATCACGGTTGATGTCGCCAGCTCCAATCCCATGATCGCGACCGCCTTGTGGGCCGATGTCGATACGTTTCCAAGTCAGGTTGTCCTTAGGGGGTGCAAGCCAGGCGGCAACGGCTTGGCCCTCTTTGCCAAATGGGCCAAGGATGTCGTTTCGGTTATCGGCGTTGATGTCGGCAAAGACAACGGCTTCCGTCAACGGGGAGTGACCAATCTTGTGTCGAGGCCAGGCTGCATCGCTACGGCCAGGGTTTTCGAGCCACTCCAAGAGCGAGCCGCGATGCACGGTTACGATGTCGGCCCGGCCATCGTGGTTGACGTCCAAGGCACCATCGCAACGTACATCCGCGTAGCCCCCCTGGATTGCGACGGTGCGGAACTTGTGGGGTGTCCATGCCGGCGCTTCGTACCAATTTTCGCCCGCGACAATATCCAGTTGGCCATCACCGTTTATGTCAGCGGCAATGCACGCTTCAGCTCGAAACGTTTTGTCAATGACGTGCTTCTGCCATTCGACGTCGGCCTGGATCGGCACAGTCGTCATCAAGGGTGCGAGTAGGAGCAAGCAAGATTTCTTCATCGCAGTCTCCGAACAACTTAGTTGTCTCAACTTACAGAATGTGGAGATGTAAAACGCGGCGAACGAAGTGTAGGACGAATCGCGACCTCGTACGTTATTGGATAATCTTCAGGATGTCCTCGAAGTTCTGACAGTAATGGCAACACAACCGTTGGGTTCCGCTTTCGGTGATATTGCCCCCGGCAAATCCTATGGTAGGGAATCCTGCGAGGCGGATCGAGCAGACACCCGCGCCGCTGTCCTCGATGCCGACGACGGCATGGCGGTCCGCGAAGTCGATACCCAGGCCGACACGACACGTTTCAGCGTAAAGCCAAGGGTGCGGTTTGGGCGAGAGCTCCCCCAGTGTGCCGACTTCGCCCTTGCGAATTGCAAAACCAGCCGTAACGATCGCATCGTAGAAGTCCCTGGGGTTACCCAAGTGCAGCGTCCGAAATGCCGCCAGGATTTCCGGCCAGGCCTTCTCATAAAGCCCTGACGTCACCAGCCCGATCTTGATGTTCATGGCTTTGAGTTCAAGCAGAAATTCCTTGAGGCCAGGCGAGGGGACGAAAGCGTTGTCCCTTCCATGGCCCTCCATGATGGCCTTCATCTCACGGCGGGTATGTTCGAAGTAATAGTGGCGTGCTTCTTCGACGGTCTTATCCGGGCAATATTTTTGCACGCAATGTTGCAGGTGTTCTGACACGCTGTGGCCGGACACGTAAGGCAAGTCTTCCTCGGCAAGCTCGAACTTCGGGTTGCCGAGCAGACTGGCGGTGGACATCTGAATGATCCAGATCCAGAACTCCTCGCTACGGACACTTGTGCCGTCGAGATCCATCAGCACCGCTTTGATCGGCTTTCTCATTTGAACGGGGTGGACGGGATAGTAGGCGGGGTAGCCCATGGCGGACTTGACATAAGCCAGCGTGTGATCTTTGAACGCGATGAACTCGACTTTCCGGTCACCGGTGGCGGTGATCGAGACCACACCGTCTTTGCCCACGTGATGCACGCCGTCGCTACAGACGGTCATCGGGATGAATCCCGACTCCACTGAGATCGAGCCGATGGCTGGAATATCTACAAGCGTACTCATACCTTTCCCTTGATAAAACTGCTTGACGCTCTGAATGGTAACGGAAGTTGCGGCGCTCGGCGAGTCGAAGGGCGACGGTGGTGGGCCTAGCTATATTGCCAGTTTTGGCTGGGTTTCAGGATCTTGACCTCAATGTCGGTGGGTTTGAATGCCGACGTGTTTGGTGCCAACAGGTCCCAGGTGGCATAGTGCATCGGGATGGCCACCTTGGGGTTAATCATTTCAGCCGCCCGCGTTGCCATTTCAGCATCCATGGTGAAGCGGTCGCCGATCGGGATGCATGCGATGTCGGGTCGATAGATTTCGCCGATGAGCTTCATGTCGCTGAACAATCCGGTGTCGCCGCAATGGTAGATCGTGGTCCCGCCCATGTGGACGACCAGCCCGCAAGGCATGCCCATGTATCGGCCGTTGCAGGATGACGAATGGAATGCGGCGGTCAGGGCGACCCAGCCGAAGTCGGTTTTGATTTTGCCGCCGATGTTGGAGGGTTCCACTTGGGTGATGCCTTGTTCGCCGACAAACTGGGTAATCTCGAACGTCGCGATGACAGTGGCGTTATTCGTTTTCGCGATCGCTACCGTGTCGCCGAGATGGTCCGGATGGCCGTGGGTGATGGCAATGTACTGGCAATGAATGTCGGCAGGTTCATGTTTCGCGACGGGGTTGCCCGTAAGAAACGGGTCAATGGCGATGGCGTGTGTGCCGTCATCAAATACGAACCCCGCATGTCCCAAAAAGGTGATCGAAACGGCCATGCGATTGCTCCCTCTCTTTGAAACGGGATACGACGTTGGCGTAAAAAACCTGTGGGGGGGGGCATGCTGTCACCCCATCCCATCCGTTTCGGTCCCGTATTCTCGCGACGAATGGCGTTAGCGTTTACTTCGCGCGTTCGAGGTATTGCCCCGTCCGGGTATCGACGCGGACGACTTCGCCGTTGGCGATGAACGGCGGGACTTTGATCTTGGCGCCGGTTTCGAGGATGGCATCTTTGCTTTGGTTGGTGGCGGTGGCCCCCTTGATCGAAGGCGGCGTATCTGTGATGGCCAACTCCACCGTGTTGGGCAGTGCAATCGTGACGATCTGGCCGTCGATGATATCGCAAGTGATGCGCATGTTTTCCTTGAGGAACTGGAGCGCGTCGCCAATCAGCTCACCCGAAACGGGAATCTGATCGTAGGTGTCCACGTCAGCCATGACGTAATCGGTACCATCGTAGTAAAGATACTCGTATTCTTTGCTCTGAACGAATGGCGTCTCAAAACCGTCATCCACGCGAGCACGTTGATCGATGATCTGACCCGTTTTGAAGTTTTTGAGTTTGAGCTGGATGTAGCTTCGCTTGTTGCCCTTGGCGACGTGGACAGCTTCCTTGACGGTGTACAACGTGTTCTCATACGTGACGACCTTGCCTGGTCGCAGATCGGTTGCCTTGATCATGACGCAGTTTCTCCCTGACCGCGGTAAGGCGGACGCTCAAACCAGCTCGCCCCTATTTTCAGCTAGAAGAAGGAAACTGCGAGCGTGAACGCGCCGACTTGGTTATCCGAAACAGAGCCTTAGTGTTGCAGAATCGGGGTTCGGCGTCAACTTTTCCATTATGGTGTTTTGGGATGCAACCGCAGCATGTCGAGGCCACAATAAGGATGCCCCGGGAGAGCCGATGGTGTTCCCCGTGGGAACGGTTACCGGACGCTTGCTTGTCCATGTGTTTGCTTGTTGTGGATTCAGACAGCGGGTAACCTTCGGGTCTTGTTGCCGGGCTTGCGGCCCTTTATACCGCGGGCTGATGATCGCTTTTACCATGAAACCGGGTATTGGGGCCGTTTCGTTGTCTCTTTAATTGCTCGAAAAATACGTCTGAACTGAAGCGCGCCGAGGGTAAGGCTGTGTCAGGAAACGGAGAACAGGTTACGTCGTCGTCGGCGATCGAGCACCTAAGGTGGGCGTTGACGCCGGAGGTGGGGCCGGTTTTGTTTGGCCGGCTCATTGAGCGGTTCGGGTCGGCTCAGCATGCTTTAGGTGCCAGCGTCGCGCAACTGCAGGAAGTCGAGGGTATCGGTCCGTCGATTGCTGAACAAATCGCTCGGGGCCGCGATGCGGTGGATGTGCAACAAGAGGTGGCGTTGGCAGCCAAGCATAACGTACGCATTCTTTGCCGGGATGATGAGGAATATCCCGCTGGGCTTCGGCACATTCCTGATGCTCCGATTTGCCTTTATGTCCGGGGGCGATTGGAGGCGGAGGATGCGATTGCGGTTGCGATCGTCGGAGCAAGGCGATGCACCCTTTATGGCCGGGAACAGGCGGAACGGTTTGGTTATGTGTTGGCGTCGCGTGGTTTGGTGATCGTGTCAGGTTTGGCGCGCGGCATCGATGGTGAATCACATAAAGGGGCGATCAAAGCGGGTGGGCGAACGATTGCCGTTTTAGGCAACGGTTTGTCGCGGATCTACCCGCCGGAACATCGCGAGCTTGCCGACCGCATGGCTGAGTGCGGGGCGGTCATCAGTGAGTTGCCGATGACGACAGCGCCCGATGCGTCGAATTTCCTTCCACGCAATCGTCTCATTGCCGGTTTGTCATTGGGGGTTTTGGTGATTGAAGCCGCCCGGCGCAGTGGAGCGTTAGCGACAGCCCGATTGGCGACGGAATACAATCGGGAGGTTTTCGCCCTCCCGGGCCGAGTCGATTCGGACTATTCGGTCGGGACCAATCAACTCATTCGGGATCAGCATGCGAAACTGGTAACCTGTGCCGATGACCTGATCGACGAGCTTGGCGGGGTGGGTGAAGCATTGAGCTGCGCGGAGGATTTGGCTTCGCGGCAAGGGGAAACGGACGGTACGGCATCGCCTACAATCGCTTCCACGTTGCTGTCGACGTTGACCGATGACGAACGCTGTGTGGCGGCGGTTTTGGATCGCCAGGAGCAGTCGATCGAGGTGATTGCCGCGGCCACCGGCCAGTCCGCGGCACAGGTGGCGACCACGCTGATTACGCTGCAGCTCAAGGGAATCGCGCGCCAGTTGCCGGGTAATCTGTTTGTTCGATCGAGGAACAAGTGAGTACTTCAAGCCGCTCGCGGGAAGGTCGTTCGGCACCAAGCATGGTGTTTGCGATAAAACTGTTTTCATACGGTAGTCAAGAGGGGTGCTATCCATGATACGCTCGTTGGCCATAGGCATCTTTTCGCTAACCGGTGTGGGGCTGGTCTGGGCGAATGATCGGCCCAACATCATTTTGATTTCCGCTGATGACTTGATGGCGTACACCACCGGTTTTGAGGGTCACCCGGTGGTCCGGACGCCGAATTTGGATCGTTTGGCGGCTGAGGGGGCACGCTTTACGCGCAGCTATGTGCCAACGCCACAAGGTGCGCCGGTGCAAGCGTGCATTCTGACCGGTCAGTATCCGCATACGCACGGCGTGACGACGGATGGCATGGAGTTGCCCTTCACGAGTGACACGTTCACGGCTCGCTTAAAGGACGGCGGTTATACCTGTGGCATCGTGGGTAAGTGGGAGTTGCCTTGGGCTCGGGCGCCGAAGCCCGGTTTCGGTCTTGTTGATTTTGTCCGAACGGACGACGAGACTCTCGAGTGGACCAAGGCCGAGGTGTGGGTTGATGGCAAGAAGCAGATTGCCGACAAGTATCTTACTGATTGGCATGCCGATCAGGCGATTGAGTTCCTTGACACGTTTCACGAACGAACCTTCTTTTTGTGGCTTTCCTTCCGTGCGCCACACAAGCCGCTTTACTATCCACCTGGCCAGGAGAATCTCTATCCGCCTAAATCAGTCGATCGGCCAGTGAAGCGCGAAGCGAGCGTTTCGAACTGGCCGAACCACTTGAGACGCCTCCCGGCGGCCGAGGATTACAAAAGGTGCAAGCGAACCCTCCAGACGGATCGGTCGCAGTATTATGCGATGATTACAAAGTTGGACGAAAACATCGGGCGGGTGTTGCAGCATCTCGATGAACGGGGGTTGCGCGATCGAACGGTTGTCGTTTTCACGTCTGACGGTGGGCAAGCGATCGGCGAGCATCGGCTTTGCGGGACCGGGCCAATTTTTTTTGAAGAAGTGATTCGCGTGCCCTTGTTGATCCGGTATGACGGTCTTGCCAAGCCCGGGATGGTGACCGATCGGGTGGTAAGTCTGGTGGATCTTGCGCCCACGTTTTGTGAGTTGGCGGGACTCGATGGGCCGATACGAACACAAGGTAAATCGTTGGTGCCGTTGCTGGCTGATCCTGAAGCCGACCCGCGTGCCGACGAGTGTTTCCTCGAGTACGCTGAGTACAACAAGACGAAAATAGCAGTGCGCGGTATTGTCACCCAACGATACAAACTGATAAATTACCTCAGAGACAAGACGTTGTTTTACGATCTTGCGTACGATTCGAATGAGATGGAGAACCTGGCGTTCATTCCGCAATACAAGGGGGTCATCATGGCGTTGAGTAACCGGCTCGATTATTGGCGCAAGCAAACAAGAGATCCGGAACCCGATTGATGTGTGTGTTGCCTGCTTGATTGCGCCGTTGGCTATCTTCTCGTCGAAAAGCGTTTCGAGTGAGTACCATGTTTCAGGAATTTGAATGAGTACGCGAACCGGTAAGACCCTACAGGAATTGTACGACGCTATGTTTGCTGCGTACGGCCCCCAGCATTGGTGGCCCGCTGAAACACGTGACGAAGTGATCGTTGGCGCCATCCTGACGCAGAATACAGCCTGGCGCAATGTAGAGCGGGCGATTGCTAATTTGAAACAAGCGGACGCGATGGATTGGGCACGGCTCCGCGACCTGCCGGCTGAGGAGTTAGCGGAGTTGATTCGTCCGGCCGGTACTTTCAAGGTCAAAACCCGTCGACTCAAAGCATTCGTCGCGTGGTTTTGGGATCGATATGATGGCGACCTCGATCGTGTGTTTGCCTCGTCGATCTTTACCCTGCGTGAGGAATTATTGACCGTATCAGGGATCGGTCCGGAGACCGCCGACGCCATCATTCTCTATGCGGGCCATTTGCCGACATTCGTCGTGGATGCTTACACCGCCCGTATCCTGTACCGTCATCATCTCATCGACGATTCCGCAGGTTACGACGAAATCAAAGATCTATTCGAGTCCAATTTGCCAACTGACGTGCATTATTTCAATGAGTATCACGCCTTACTCGTGCAAGTTGGGAAGTTGCATTGCAAACCCAACGCCCGCTGTCAGGGCTGTCCTCTCGAGCCGTTCGATCACGACGTTGATACCGGTGATGATTGAGTGGGCAAGGGGTAACCAGACTCGTCAACAGGGTTCGGTTGCCGTTTACATTGAATTTGAGGTGTGCCTCAAACGGACGGATTCTCGCGTCGCGGGTTAATCCTGGCGGACCGATGGTTGGCTCTGGGTTGTTGTGTCGACGATGCCGTTGCGCATGAGGAATTCGCTGATCGCTGTCCAGTAAGCGGTTTCGTTTCGATCGCCGGGAAAATCGATGTGGCCGCAATCGTATTCGATGTAGGTCGCTTCGGGGACAAGCTTGTGCAATCGCCGGCTGTGATTGATCGGAATAATGGAATCTTGCGTTCCGTGAAAGATGAGCAACGGAATGTTGAGTTCAGCGATGACGCGATCCGTGCGGAAGGGGTGCTTGGCAAGGAACATGGGGGCAGCATAGTTGTGCGCCATCTCAGCGGCACTATGGAAGGTGGAGGTGACAATCATAGATGCGGGTTGACGTTGGGTAGCCACCTGTGCTGCAACCCCGCCGCCGAGTGATCGTCCGTGAAATACGATACGCGACTTATCGACGTCGGTCCGTTGAATGAGCCGGTCATAGAATCGAACGCAGTCTGCTACGATCGCTTCTTGTGAGGGCGATCCGCCCGCACGGCCATAGCCGCGATATTCCGGCAACAGGATGGAGCAGCCGAGTGCTTTGTAGCCGCTGGCGATGTAGTCTTGCTGGTCGATGATTTCCGCGTTGCCATGGAAGTAGATGACGACAGGTGCGGGGTGTTGGCTGCTGGCGGAGGATGCGGGGATGAACCACGCTTCTGTGGTGCTGTTGGCTCCGATATCGAGCTTGATGACCTGTGTATCCGGATCAAACGGGTGCGCAGCGGGTGGTGGGGCTATATAGGCAGGAAACACCAGAGTGTCCTGGCGAAGGTAGAGCAGGGTGCACCACGCAGCATAGAGCAAGGCAACGGATGTCATCGGACGCAGCCATCGGCGTAGCTTGGACGCAGGTTGGGGTTCTGTGGGATTGCGGCCAGCCGGTGGGCGATCTAAATCATCGTGTGTCAAGCCAGTTCTGATCTTGGTCAAAAGGGCACCTCATTTTTCGAGATTGTAACCGAATGGAGTAGCCGCACACACTCTCGTTGGTGGTTGCTGCAGTGGTCGCATGCCGTGTGCTTTCAGATTATTCAATGGGCGACTAACCTATCGGTACGATGATTTTTCGTAACAACGCCAACTTAGCAGGTGCAGACGTCGTTCAAGCCGACTCGGATGTTGGGGGCTGGTGGCGATCGCCAACGGTCCTACTCGCCGTAGCGGTCCTGTTGGTGGGAGGGGCTATCGCCGTTGAATCCGTGGTGGCCTTGGCGATTGTCCTGTTGGAAGGGACCGTCGCGTTGGCGGTTCTGGCTGGCGCCGCTTTGGCAGGCGGCTGGATCGTGCGGTTGTTCGGGCTGAAGGATGAGCCCTGGTCGCTTCGGTTGGTGATCGGGTCGGCCCTGGGGATCGGTTTCTTGTCGCTGATGGTTTTGGGGCTCGGGTCGATGGGGATGTTGACTCGACCGATTGCCGGCTTGCTCGTGGTCGTGATAGGGGTTGCCGGTCTGGTTCGGTTTGCATTGGATTATGATGCTTTTCGTCGTGGATATGGTTGTGTCACGTCAACGGCTCGGGTACGAACGACTCCGTTTCGTTCGAACGGAACCATCGAAAAGTTTCACTGGGCGTGGCTACTGATCGGTCCGTTCGTCCTGATGGTTTTACTGGCGGCCTGTTTGCCACCGGGCATCCTATGGAGCGAAGAGGCTTTTGGTTACGACGTCCTTGAATATCATCTTGCTGTTCCCAAGACGTACTTTGAAACGGGCCGGATCGACTTCTTGCCTTACAACGTCTATAGCAATTTCCCGTTGAACAGTGAGATGTTGTCGCTGTTGATGATGACGCTTCGGGGCGATGCGATCGAAGCTTCGTTCATGGCTGTTTTTGTGAATGTTGGGTTGGCGGGTTTGTTTGTGGGGGCCGCTTGGTTGGCGGGGCGTATGATCTCGTCATCGCCCGCGTCGGGTGTGTTGGCGGGTGTGTTGGCAGGGGTCACACCTTGGATGACCTACTTGGCGGGGATCGCTTACGTGGAAGTGGGCATGTTGGCGATGGGGATGGGTTCGCTGGTTGCCATCTTACGTGCCAGGCAGCGTGAGCAACAAATAGCATGGTTGTGGATCGCCGGCTTGTTGGCGGGCTTTTCTGCCGGCTACAAGTATACCGCTCTTCCTTTAATCGCCCTTCCGATCGTCCTGTTGCCGTTGTTTTTGTGTGCCACGTGGCAAGTTCGGCTCAAGGGTGTGTTCATCGTGGGTATGGGTGTTGTGATAACCCTGTCGCCGTGGTGGGTGCGAAACATCATCCAAACGGGTAATCCGGTTTTCCCGTTGGCCTATTCTGTTTTCGGTGCCAAGCAAGGCACGTGGGATGACGAGTTGAATGAGCGTTGGGAATATGCCCACAGCACGTCGGCAGCCCACGCGGAGGATCGACCGATTGTTGTTCAGGCCTTGCAGCGGACGATGGGCGATTTTCGTTTGGGACTGGTAGGGGTCGTGTTGGCCGCTGCCGGCGCGGTGCGGCGTCGAGATCGGTGGACGGCAGCGCTGGTGACGATGCTGTTACTACAAAGCTTTATTTGGTTTCAAGCGACCCACCTTTTTGCGCGGTTTGCCGTTGTGTTGCTGTTGCCGATGATTGTGTTGGCGTCGCGTGTTCTCGAGAACCTACGCTCAGTCAAGGCTCGTCGGCTCGTGTGGATCGTGTTGGTTACGGGTACAGGCTGGAATCTTTACCCGCTTGCGAGGCTCTATTATCATCACACACGCATCGCGGGCGTATTGCCTTATGGCCGCACGAATTGGTTTGCCGACGGCGTCATCGTACCGCATCTCGCAGCGATCAACGTTTTGGGGGACGATGCGAACGTGATGCTGGTGGGTGATGCACGAAGCTTCTACGTTCGGCCACGGTGCGACTATGCGGTTGTGTTCAGTTCCCACCCGTTGGCGGAAGCGGCTCGGCAAGTGCAAGGCGATGCGCGGCGCGTGCTGCAGTGGCTTCAGCAGCGGGGCACGACGCACGTGTTTGTCCATTGGGGAGAAATCGAACGCTTGCGTAACAGTTACGGATTCTATCCGGAGATCAACGCTGACTTGTTCGTGGACCTAAAGCGCGAAGGACTTCAGGAAATCGATTCGTTCTCATTGGGAGAAGGTGTGCCACCTTACGGCACGCTGTACGAGGTACGACGCTATGAGTGATATTGTCAATATCGGGATTTGCACCGTGGACGCGATTGGCCAGACGATCGATGACTATCCGCCGCCGGGCGGTTTACGGTTATTCGATCAGTTGACGTTGACCACGGGGGGGAACGCGATGAACTGCTCGGTCGCGCTTGGCAAGATGGGGGTGGCCTGCGACGTTATCGTCAAAGTGGGGAATGATGCCCTTGGCGAGTTCGTGGTCAGTGAAGCGAAACGCTACCACGTGGGTACCGCCGGCGTGATCCGTGCTGATGGTGTGCACACACCTTACACGTTCGTCTGCGTTTTGAGTGGCGGCCAGCGGAGTTTCTTCCATACGATGGGGACCAACGGAACGCTTTGTTACGATGATATCGACCTGGGTATTGTCAAGAAGGCCAAGTTCTGTTTCGTGACAGGTACGATGGTGATGAAGACGTTTGATGGTTTGCAGACGGCTCAGTTGTTGGCGGATGCGCAAGCCGCCGGTGCCAAGACCTTGTTGGACACCGTTTATCTCGATTCAGCCCCACAGCAAACGTGGGAAGCGAACATTTACCCGGCCTTGCCGGTTCTGGATTACTTCATCCCATCGCAGCCGGAAGCCAAAGCCATTACCGGCTTGAATGAACCGGCGGAAATGGCACGTGCATTGCAAGATCGCGGTTGCCGGAATGTCGTAATCAAGATGGATGAAGCCGGGGCGTTTTGCCGGGATGCCGATGGAATCGAGACCTTCGCCCCCGCGTACAAGGTGGACAATGTCGTGGATACCACCGGGGCGGGAGATAGCTGGTGTGCCGGTTTCGTGGCCGGTTTGCATGAGGGCATGACGATGCCTGAAGCCGCCCTGCTGGGAAATGCGACCGCGGCTCATTGCATCCAGGCACCCGGTGCCTCTACCGGGATTCGTCCGCTGGAAGAGATCGAGGCTTTTCAGAAGAAGACGCCTTTCCGCACGTAGCCGTTTTCGGGGTCGTGTGTAGAGGGTATGCGATGTCCAGCGGATCGCGAATGTGCCGCGAAAACGCCGGCGTGGAAAATCGACCTTCGTTTCATAGATCCGGTTGGATATAATCAACCGAGATGTCGCTGATACCACCAGTCTTGTCGAATGTCTTCCCCAATGACAGGAGAAATCCAATGTCCAGGCAAAGACGACGCGCGCGCATGCTCGGCGTTTTGATGGCTAGCACGATCCTTGTCGGAGTGTCGGGGGCTTCCTGCCTTGATTTTCTCGGTTTTTCCGGCTTGGATTTGGGATTCAGCACGGTGGACATTGAGCTGGTCAATATGACGGATTATCCCGTCGATCCCGGGCTCTACGTCGATCCGGACGAGTTATTCTTTGCGACAAGCGTGTTTACTGAAGAGAACTACGTTCCGGTCGAACCCCCCTTGGCTTCCGGCGAGATCGTGACGCTGACGTTCGATTGTGACGACATCGGCACCGCGGGCACGGACTATGCGTGGCTGTTGGTCTCTTCGCTCGAGTCCGTCGAGAGCGACAACGCGCCGACCGTGCGGGAAGAAGATGACTTCGAATGCGGCGACGTGATCAGCTTCATCTTCATCGATGAGGTCGGGGGCGACTTCTTCACGCGCGTCGAGGTCAATGGCCGGTTTGTTGAGGATTGAGGACGCCGAACATCCGGGCCCCCTTAGATTGCTTGGGTGAACCACTCAGCTTTCGTTCAGATCAAGTTGAAAGCCTGCCAATCTCGCGGTACAACCCTTTCTTGTTAGTTTCCAGTCGTACAAGCCTGGCCGTGTCCTGTATGGCAAGGTGCGCTAGCGTTCTTAGCGGTTTTTATGTCGCTCGCGTTGAGCGCCCTTGCTATGGCTCAGCAGCATGACGGCCAGACCCGCAAAACAAGGAGGAGCGTGTGTTTTACGATAATCGTTTTCGCTTGATGTGGACGCCTTTCCTGAAGAAGCGCAAGAACCGGATGTATCAGGCGGTGGGTGTCGTTTGTCCGCCCATACTTGGGTCGGGTGGCGAACTGAAGCTTGTCGTTGGGCAGCAAACATATACCGCTACCATGGTCGATTTGATTCATTATCCTACCGGTCGAGATGAGCAGACTGACTCGGCGGTATATCTTTGGTTGGTACCTCGACCGGCTAAGCCGGTGTCGTGTCGGATCACCTGGAAGACGCCGAGCGGCCAAAGCTACCGCGACTCACTCAAGTTGCAGCCGGCAGAACCGACAACGGTTCACACGATTTTCAAGACCCATCTGGACCTCGGCTATACGAGACGGATGGACGATGTGGTCCGCGATTTCCAGACCGGCATGATGGAAAAGCTGCTCGATCTTCTCGACAAGACCGCTCATCGCAAGCCCGGCAAGCGTTTCGTGTGGCTGATGTCGACATGGCTGGTCGAGCAGTGCTTGGACCCCAAGCGTGTCACCAAGGAGCATCGCCAGCGGTTCGAGCATTACCTGCGAAATGGCCAAGTCGTGTGGGGCCTGATGCCGTTTACCCCACATAGCGAGTTCCTGGGTTTCGAGGAGATGTGTCGAAGTCTCTACACGGCTCGCCGATTGGCGGAACGTTTGGGTTGCCCGGTTCCCACTGCCGCCAAAATGACTGACGTCCCCGCCCATACCGCATCGATCGCGATGGCGTTGGCGGCAGCGGGGGGAACGTTTTTGCAGATCGGAACGAATCCGCATTGTCTGCCGCCCAAGGTGCCGCCCTTGTTCTGGTGGCGGTTGCCGGATGGGAAAAAGCTGCTTTGTCATTATCAGGGCACCTATGGGACCGATTTGCTGCCGCCGCCCTGTTGGCCTTGGCGTCATTGGCTTTCGTTGCAAGTGACAAGTGACAACGTCGGGCCACACGGTCTTGATGCCATTCATCAAATGGATTGGATCGAGCAGCATTTTGATTATCCGGTTTGTCGGACCGGTCGGCTTGAGGATTTTGCCGGTGCCGTTATTCGCCAACATGGCAACGCGCTACCAGAGATCGAGAAGGAGTTGGTGGACGGATGGATTCATGGCATTGCTAGTCAAGCCGGTCCCACCGCCATCGCCCGGCGCGCGAAGGATCGTCTGCCGTCGGTAGAGATTGCCCAAACCTTGGCCGCTTGGTCGTCCGGCAAAACGGTGTCGCAGGAGGATCGTGACGAGGTCCGTCGGGCATACGAGCAACTCGCACTCTATAGCGAGCACACCTGGGGTGACCATGCCCGCGACGGACGAGAGGCTCTGCCCAAAGGCAACTTGTATACAAGTAACCTGTTTGGCAACAGTGCGCCGGTTGCTCCCGTCAACCGATGGGTGGCGTCGTGGGCGGACAAGGCCCAATTTGCGATCAACGCACAAGAATCGGTGAAGCGGGCCGAGTCGAAGGCGCTATCGAACTGGGCAGGCAGGATCGCCAAGGGCAAAGGCGACGTGGGGATCGCCCTGTTCAACCCGCTGGCATGGTCACGCGGAGGGCTGGTTCGGATCGAACACAAGCAGCTTCCCGCCGGCGAGTTTGAGCTGATCGACCCGACTACCGGTGGGGCCGTCTTGTACGAACGCCGAGGGGAGCAAATCGAGTTTATCGCACCGCCCGTACCAGCTTGCGGTTACCTTGTGCTCGACGTCAAACCGGTGTCATGCCGTCGGCAACCGGGGTTCGAAGCTGCATGGGATCGCAAGATGAAGACCCTGCACGTGGAACACCACAGTATGGTCTTTCACAAGCTGGGCGGTATCGCCCGTTGGCACGATCGGGCTCGATCCTGCCAATGGTGCTCCGACAAAGCGGAGTTTCCCATGGGCTCTTATCTCTACGAGATGCCCAGCGGTGAGCAGCTCAAAGCTTTTGCTCGGGCAGTGCACAGCAATTACGCCCCAGAGATTGAGTCGATTTTTCATCGGGCGGACTATGACCAGATGAGCCGTTTGGGACCGGTGGCGGGGGGACCAGCCAAAATCACGCCCGAGATCACGTCCCTGTATGCCCGCGTGACGATCGAAGGCGATTGTCCGGTACGTAAACCGGCGAACCGAAAGTCTGGGGATGTTCGGCGTTATCGAACCACATGGACGAAGTATCGCGGCAACGAGGATTTTTATGTGACCCTTCAGCTGATAGGCAAGCGGCCCACGTACGCGGCTGAAGCGGGTTATGCTTTATTCTCGTTTGCCGGCGAAGAACCCTTTGTGTTTGTCGACCGGATCGCGCATATCGCCAACGCAGCCGAGGACTTCGCCGACCGGGTCAATGCCGCCCACATGGCGGTTCACCATGGCGTCCGGATCGAGGGAGCGCACGCGGGGATGAACTTCTATCCGCTTGATACGCCGTTGGTCGGGTTCGGGGCACCGGGCGCCTACCGTTTCAATAGCGACGGCGAGTACAAGACCGGTTTGCTGTACGCGACGCTGTTCAATAATTGCTGGGGCACCAATTTTGCCCAATGGCAATCCGGCGATTTTTCGTTTGATTTCGTGTTGCGGCCAACCGGTAACGACGCATGGGATGGCGGGTTGGCGCAAGGCGGCGCGGAGCTCTTCCGGCCCTTGCTGGCGACCGTCGTGGCAGGACGCCAGGGCGATGCCAGCGCATCGTTGCTCCGTGTCGAACCGACCGACGTGCAGGTCATCGCGATCAAGCCGGCCGACTTCGGGTCGGGCATCGTAATAAGGCTATGGAACGCCGATGTGGACCCGGCAAAAGGGCGCATCACGTTCGCCAAGATGCGCCGGGGTGATGTGATACGTTGTTGCGACCTGCTTGAGCGACCAACCGGACGTTTGATCGCAGTGAACGCCAAGGGCGAAGCTGTGGTACCATTCCAGCCCAACGAAATGGTCACCCTGTGGCTCGGGCCGGGACGTGCGAAATAGGCACCCCCTTGGCACTAGGCGGAACTGGGTCAATAGTGTGTAGGTGTATTTTGGTTAAATTAGCTTTTTGTCCCGGGCGGCCAGAAATCGATAAGTCTTGGGTGTGACGATTGGCTTGACTTTCTGGGTCATAAAGTCGATAATGTTTTTATATTATTT
>Ga0180434_10001927_pt1 | contig 28661 bp, 16 predicted proteins | sample SS_ome_7_FD_132453 | JGI IMG/M metagenome (GOLD analysis project Ga0180434, IMG submission 132453) | Hypersaline lake sediment archaeal communities from the Salton Sea, California, USA - SS_1_D_2 metaG | ecosystem: Environmental > Aquatic > Non-marine Saline and Alkaline > Hypersaline >... | reverse complement strand
TATCTGTCGTGTTCAGCCACTCGAAGCTCCGCTCAAATAGAGGAACCCTACCCTCGTATCCCTATAGGGCGGCTACCGCCGCCGCCCCGAAGCCCAGATTCCACGTCGATGTACCGGAACTCGTCCCGAGGAACTCTTCGGGGCTTTGACCGATCCCGACGAGGAACTGGTGGATGACGAGGACCCCGACCGAGAAGGCGACGCTGCCGCCTTCGTGGCCGCTGTCTGCGCTGCTCGGACAGACCTCCTACACCCGCACATGACCTCACAGACTCCTCTTGCCTGCCCAACGCCAGGTATAGGGGGGCTATTGGCGAGGGGGGTTCAGGACAGCGTCGTCGGGGTAGGATGAGGCCAGCCAGGAGGAGCCCATGGCCAGGAACGCGAGCAAGAGAGTCTGTCTCGTCGAGGACTGGGACTACGAGGAACTCACGACCTAGGCCGTCAAGCTCTTCGAGATGGCCCCCTACCTCAATGTCCACATGATCGGGTCGTTGATCGTCTTCGCGTCCGCCCTCGAAGTCTGCAACGAGGACACCGTCCCGAAGGGCATCTACCCGATCTCCGGAGCCATCCTCATCGACCTGATGGAGGAACACGACATCCCCCAGTGGAAGCTGGCCCTCGCCCTGGGTGTCGATCGGAACGTCATCTACAGACGGGTCAAGGCCGAACGGGAGACTCGAGGCGTTCGCTGACAGAGCTAACACCTCTGTCGAAGCAGCCTCAGGACTCTTTGGGGATCTTCGCAGTAGGGCTCGCCAGATCCTCTACGTGCATGGCCGTGTTCTCGAGGAACCGAAGCGTGCGTTCGCCCACCCCGTGGGTGTCGATCTCGTCGATCAACTCCCTGACAAACGCCTCGGGGTCGAGATTCTTGATCCGACCCACGAGAAGGGCCGTCCGGGCATCGTTGGAGAGGAAGGGTCTCGTCAGATTGAGGAAGTCGTCATCCGTCACAGAGTCCTCCTGCCGAGGACTCTACCGACCAAACTAGAAGGTCAAGCGCCAGGTTACCGTAAGGATCGCCGTGCTGGGCTTCGAGATGACCGGGAAGGTCAGGTAGTTGACGATCACGTCGTACAAGGAGACGTCGACGGTCGTGTCGTAGGTGGGAAAGGCGTTGGGGTTCGGGTTCGTCACCAGCGGGTTCGAAGAAATCGTCGACATCAGGGACATCTCATTCAGCGGCCCGACCGCCTCGGCCTCCGAGAAGGTCGTGGTGAAGTCGACGATCTTCGTCGGGATGGCGACGGCGTTCCCAGAGGCGTCCCTGAACGTGGTCGAGGCGAACGCCTTGCGGGCGATCTCCGCGTTGAGCTTCCGCTGCCGGGGGTCCGGTGCGTCCGGGGAGAGGATCGCCCCCGTAGCGCCCGTACCGACGGCCAGCATGTTGAGGCTGTTCGCGGGTTCGTCCTTGTCCTTGAAGTACCGTGCGGCTTGGATCGACGCATCGTAGACGATCAGGTTCCGGCGCTCCCACTCGTAGAGGAGCTTCCCGCTCGAGGCATCGTGCATCTTGATGGACACGTCCCCTCGGACCTTGTGGGTCGGGTAATCGTCCCCGAACAGGATGCCGCAGGCGATCTTGAAGGCGTCGCGTGCCCTCGACATACGTTCCTTGAGTACTCTCATCGATCCTCCAAGTGGCACCTTACCCCTCGGCTCGGATAGGACGGCTACCGCATCCCATGGCTAGTTCGCCGCCTCGATCTGGAAGTCCGTTGTCGTCGGCCCCGGCACCACCGCGCCACCGTTCCAGGTGAACTCGTCACCCGTCAACGGAGCCCCACCGCCCCACAGCGACTGCTGGAGGGAGTCGAGACCACCCCAGGGACCCCAACGATCCGCCGCCGCCGGACCCGCGTAGTCCACGAGCCGAGCAGCACAAGCCCCGTGGTTCTGAAGGCCCGGTGTCCCATCGGGATTCGGGTCCGTCGTGGGGTCGGGCGACGACGGGGGCACGTTGTCGTCCCAGACGCTCGGAACATCCCAGACGTCCTCGTAGGGGGTCGCCACGACCAGGGCGAACAAGACCTCCTGGTTGAGGCCCATCCCCTGCTGTGCCGCCGGGCTGTCGTAGTTCCCCTGCTGACCCTCACCGGGATAGTTCGGATACCAGACCGAGGTTCCGGGCCCCCACGTCCCGTCCGTGTTCAGGTTGCCCCCGCTCCAGTGCATGATGCCGGGGTTCAACTGATCGAACTGTGCCTGCGTGCCTCCGATGACCGGCGACCCGTTGCCCCACGGTCCTGCGGGCCCTCCCGGAACCGAGAAGACATCCCAGTAGGCTCCCATCGTCCCATCGAGTTCGAGCCCGATGAGGCCGTTCTCCGGAGCCGGGCCGTCGCAGGCGATGGAGAGCATCCCCCGCTCGCCGCCGTTGTCCACCTCGCAGAACTTGAGGCAGTCGTACTCGGCCCCCTCGGGGTCGGACCACTCGACCGTCCTGTACGGGTCGTTGAGGATGAAGTCCGGGTCCCCGAGCACATCCGAGGGGTCGTTGAGCTTCGAGCCGAACACGACCTGACTCGTCGCCGTGGCCGTCTGGCTCATCGGGTACGGGGGCGTGTCCTCGTTGAGCTTGGTGACGGACGCCTCGAACGGCTGACTGCAGACGTAGGTCTCGGTGACCGGCTTGGCCGGAGCGAACGTGACGGTGACCGGGTACTGCTCCGACGGGAGCGCACTCGAGAACGTGATGATCTGCGTGTCCTCGTCGAAGGTCCACGTCGTCGAGGGGACGACGGAGCCGTCGACGACCACGTTGAAGATCCGGTCCGCGTTCATGTGGGCCGACCGGATGGACACCGTCGTCGAGGTCAGGGAGGTGACCGTGACCACCTCGGGGGTGATGTCGACGTTGAACTCGCCCGAGTGGATGACGTTGTAGCGGTTGAGGACCATCCCCTGAGGCTGGATGTAGTCCTCGGTCGGCGTGTTGTAGAGCCGGTACCGAACCTGCTTCCACCGCTGCTGCGTGATCGAACGCGAGTCGAGGGACCCGAACATCACCGAGGACTTCATGTCCTGGGCCAGAGGAATCCTCGGGTACTCGACGTTGATCCATGCCGCCGTCGGATCCGTGATCTGGGTGGCGAAGTCCCCCGTGAACCACGGCGGAGGCGGAAGGTCCGGACGGTAGATCGAGACACCCCACGTCTGGTCGAGGTGGACCCTGACCCGGAGAAGACTCGTCCAGTCCCACTCCTCGATGACCGCCGACACCGTGCTGTTCGGCTCGTCCGTGCCATCCGTCCTCGGCAGCTTGTACGAGTTGATGTCGTCGACACCCGTGCCCGGAAGGCCCGTGTAGACACCCAGCGTCCGCTTGACCGACGAGACCGGCAACGTCGTGACGTTGAAGGAGTCCCAGACGGACACCGAGGCCCCGTCAGTCTCCATCACCCCCATCCTGACGAAGCGATCGTTGAGCGAGGAAGCGAACGCCGTCAGGAGCACCGACCCCTGGACCACATCATCCACGACCAGGACTGCCGTCCCCACCGTGGGATCTGCGAGCACTCGGTAGGTGTGGAACTCCCCGTCCGTCCAATCGAAGGCGAAGGAGCCGTGCTCGGTCCCCGTCCCGTCCGTCAGGACCACCCTAGCCGGGCCGTCCTTCAACGTCGCCCGTAGATGGTAGGTCAGGGCCCCAGAGCCGACGTTCGCGCCCCACATGGGGCCAACCTCGCCCCCAGCACCCGCCGTGTAGGAGGTGACCGCAAGACGAGCTTCGAAGATCCGGCCCCCGGAGTCATCGTCCCCGAGGGTCAGGGCCGATCTCCACCAGCCCTCTTCCCCGTTGGCCTTGGTGATGGTGACCCACTGGTTCTGAGCCGAAGCCGTGGGCATCCCAGACGAGGTGGAGGCCACCCATCCCTGTTCGGCTGGGGTCATGAGACCCGAGAGGGAGATCGATGCCATGGACGCCAGACGTCGGTAGTCCCCGGTGACGAATCCTTCCCTGTAGAGGATGTTGGTCAGTCGGACTTCACGGAGGTCGTCCGCGACTCGGACGGTGGCATCCCCGGCTCCGAGGATGCCGCTGTCGATCTGGAACTCGGCGTCGCAGTCGCAGAAGACCCGGCGGTTGAAGACCGGCTCGAAGCGCCCGTACCCGTAGGTGAGATCGATGTTGCTGGAACCCGAGGTGCTCTTGAGCAGGAGCGTGTCGCCCGACGAGTCGATCAGCGAATAGCCGAAGCCGCCCCACTTCCACCACTCGTGGTTTGAGTCCTCCTCCGGCGGGTCCGACATCTCTGCTGCGACCACCAGACCTCGGAGGGACTCGATGACGGCGTCGGGGGTGCTCGAGTACCTGTCGAAGGACCAGATGGTCGAGTTCGTGGCGATGCGGCTGACGGAACCCCACAGGAACCGACTCTCCTCACCCTCCTGGATGAAGAGCGACGTGCCCGCCGGGATGGACGCGAGTTCCGTCCCCTCGAGGACCACCGCCTCGCCGGACAGGGAGCCCCCAATGTAGACCGTGGCGCTCCTGTCCGCGTCGTCCTCTGCGACGCGGGCCTCCACCCGGAACGTGGTGAGTTCCTCGTCCCATGGGGTCTCGAAGTAGACGATCGCGGTGTCGTTGCCGTACAGGTCGGGGTCAGCCGGGAACTCCTCCTCGATCGTGACGGTGACGGTGCCCTGGTAGATGTCGATGCCACAGGTGGCGATCGTGTAGACGCCCGTCTGGGACCCATCGAGGATCTGGAACTGCGAACCCGTGTCGATGTTCTGAGGGAAGTCATCGACGTCGAACGTGATGGTGTTCTCGTCGACGATCGTGCCCGTGGCGGAGGGTCCGATCCTCCAGGAGTCCTGAAGGTGCGGGGTCTCCTCGTTGAGGAGCATGCCGATGTGTCGGAGCCCGTTGACCTCGAGGAGGCCGACCAAGTAGAGCCGGTAGTTGTCGTGGAAACCGAACCCGACGCCCGTGAAGACGCCGTCTGCCACCCATTCCTCTACCTGAAGGCGAGCCCCAAGTCGGATGGTGCTGTCACAGTCGAGACTCTCCACCCTGTAGTAGAGAGCCGCCTCACCCGTCGCGTAGCTCCCCGCCGACGCATCGATGACCCGATACGTCCCATCCCCAACAACTCCGCCGGAATCAGTTCCGTTCAGGGACCATGGATCTTCCGCCAACTGGGGTGTCGTAGTCCCGTCAAAGGTCGTTGCGAACTCCACACAGTCAGTCTCGAGGTACGGACGCGAAACTCTGTGGGGGTCCATGTTGAGGAGAAGCGTCGTGGGCGAGTTCAACAGGGCGGAGTAGTCGCGCTCGAACCCGATGTACCGATGGCCGATCTCGATGGGCTGTGGTCTCGTGGGGGGCATGAGGCCCACAGCCATCGGGAAGCGGGATGGGTCGACGACCCCTTCGTGTCCCGGAGGGGAAGGGGACACCGCCCCTGCGGTGTGTCCTCGCGGCTGGTCCCACTTGTTCAGGACGAGTCCCGGTGTGTTGAGTGCCACCAGGGGCATCACCGGGGCCGGGAACCACTTGTAGTCGACCTCGACTGACACCGTCCCTGGCGTCGTCAGCGGGATGGGGACCTCGGGGAAGATGGTCCCCGTGTAGGGGTTGACCCCCTTGACCGCGACGGGGGTCCCGTTGATGCGGACCTCGACGTCCTGCTTGGTCGCCGGGGTGGCGTCTCCCCACCCCTTCGTCAGCGGGCCTCGCTTCGTGAGGATGCGGTCGTTCGCACCTGCCGGGGAGCCCGTGAACGGTGCCGAGATCTGGTGGAGGAAGTTCCAGGCCGTCGTGAAGATCGTCTGGCTCGAGGTGATCTTCACCTCGGTGATCTTGAACTGCGTGACCGTGTACGTCGCCGCCAGGAGGAAGGACGCTCCTGGAGAGATGGTGATGGGACCCCCGAATGTCGCAGTCAGAGCCGAGACGAGGGGGGTGCCATTCACGAGGACCGCGTAGGAGTCCGCCTTCTGGTTGCGGAGGACGCTGATCGTCATCGGGGCCGATGACCAAGCAGCAGGCACCTGAGCCGAGAAGGCCCCCGAGGTCACATCCAGGACGTCCGTCCCGCCAACACGGTTGAGCGTGACGTTGATCTGGACCGCCCCATCCGAGAAGGAGAGGGTTCCCAGAGCCGTGTTGTACAGGGGTGGGGAGTAGATCGCCGCCGAGGCATCGAAGGTGAAGTCGACCCGGTGGGAACTCGCCGGAAGAACCCTGCCGGACGTGTCCTCGAAGAACCACCCGTAGATGTTGGGGTTCGACTTCGTCAGCAGGAGTCCCGTACCTGCAGAGGCCGTCGAGGACCCTGTACCGAACTCCACGCCGTTGAAGTTCGGGTCCGCCGACGGGAGGACATCCCCCACGTAGTCGAACGCCAGGGAGGGCCCCACGACAGCGTCGTAGGAGGCCGAGGTCATGTTCTCGACGTCGGCCTGCACCTTGGAGGCGTCACCCCCGAAGGGATGCTGGTAGTTCGAGACGACGATCGGGATCGGGTACGTCGTCGTGTACGAGTAGTTGGAGGCGTCGGTGATACCCGGCGAGAACTCCGCCTCCGTCAGCATGTCCTGGGTAGCACCCGCCGAGGTCTTGTACTGGAACTCGATGGTGTCAGCGGAGGTCGGGGTGATCTCCACCTGTGCGGTGTCCCCGAGGGCCAGGAACTGTGCGGAACTGGCTGGAGCCGGGAGGATCGGGTTCCCTGCCAGGTCTTCGATGCCACTCGCCGTGACGATGTAGTCCCCACCGAGGGTTGACCCCGTGTGGGTGATGATGACCGAGGTGTAGCCGCCGAAGGTGCCCGGAGTGCCCGGAGTCACACTCACCGTTGTGAGGGGGGCTCCGATCGTCGTGGCAAAGGTGTAGTTGGCCGGGTCCGTGAAGGCGGCGTTGTTCCGCATCTCCTCCGAGAAGAAGAGTTCAACTCGGAAACCGTCGAGGCTCAGAGCCGAGGAAACCCGAGGAGGAGTGGTGTCGATGGACCCGTAGGGGTTGTAGCCGTACTGCTGACCACCGTAACCACCGGTTACGGGGTAGGGCTCCCGAGGCGCAGAGCCGCTTCCGTAGCGACCATGGCCGTAGCCCAGTCCGCCGTACCCGATGGTGGGTGGCGTTGTGGGCGGGAACACGCCGTAGGGCGGTGAGGGCATCAGGTTCTCCTACAGGTGCGGGCCGATAAAACCACTACCCATCTAGTCTCCGACCTCACTGGTCATGATGCGGGCGTGCCAGACGATGGTCTCTCCCGCGAGGCCCGTCACCGAGATCGTGAGGGAGCCGTTCCCGACGTTCGCCGTGATGCTGATCCCACCCCATGCCGCTGCACCCGCGTCAGCATCAATGGGGGTCTGGTACGCTCCCGCTCCCGCCCCCGCGAAGTTGAGCACACCCGCTGGACCGAAGGTCACGGAGGCGACACCGACGCCACGTTTGATGAAGCCTTCGGCGTACCAGTAGGCCGTGTCTCCGGGCCCGGCCCCCGCCCGACTCCTCCCGGTGAGCATGATGCGGAAGGCGTAGGCGTGGTTGTCCCGCAGGACGAGGAACGGGAGCATGTTCGTGGGGAAATTGTTCGATGTCTCCGCCCGACAGGAGAAGTTGCTCCACTGGCTCGTGCCACGAGGGGAAGCCCCCGTCGAAGCGGAATCGACGGCACGGACGAACTGACCCTCGATGTCCGCCAGCGAAGAGTTTCCACCAGCGTGAGCGTTGAGTGCGTTCGCGTAGGCGTTGTAGCCCTCGGCGTGAGAGTTCTCCCCTGCGGCGATGGTGTTCCTGTTCTGAGCGTGCGAACGAAGCCCCGTGGCCTGCGTGAGTAGCCCCTCAGAGTGTGCCTGATAGGCAGAGGCTGTCGTGTTGGCCCCCTCCGCGTGGGCGTTGAGGGAAATCGCCTGACAACCTGCACCCTCGGCATGAGCCGCCCCGCCATTCGCGTAGGAGCTACCCTCGGCGTGGTCTGCCGTTCCAGAGGCTGTGGAAAACGAACCCTCTGCGTGGGAAAGGTCCCCCACCGCAAAGGTGTTCTCACCCTCGGCGTGAGAGGCGTCCCCGTAGGCGAACGTGCCGTAGGAGCTGGTGCCCCCCTCGGTGTGCGCCGCTTCTCCATGTGCTTGTGTCTGTCTCCCCTCCGCATGGGAGTACGCTCCGATGGCCTGTGTCTGTCGTCCCTCCGAGTGCTGCCCGTAGTCGTTGACCCCGTAAACACCGGCGGAGGTGAAGTAGCCCTCGGCGTGCGACGCCTTGCTGTTGGCGTAGCAACTCTGACCCTCGACATGGGAGTAGTAGCCGTAGGCGGTGGAGTTGAGACCCTCCGCATGGGAGGCGAACCCCTGGGCGGTCGTGCCGAAGCACTCTGCGTGCGAATGCGGACCACTCGCCGTCGTGTTGCGACCCTCGGCGTGGGCGTTGATCTGACTTGCAGTGCATCCCTCACCACAGGCCGAGGACCTCAGACCACTCGCGGTGTTGTTGATGCCTCGGACCATCGAGTTGTTGCCCGAGGCCACCTGGGTCGCCACGGTGCGAGACTGCTGGAGGTCGAGGGCGTCCGTTCCGCGTGCGTTGCCCGCACCGTCGGACTGGATGGCGATGCCCGTCGTCTGATTGCCGACCCCAAGCGTGGCTGCGAGGCTCGCAGCACCGCCGCCACCGGGGATGCTGACGTTGACCGTGCCCGGAGCCCCCGCCGAGGCCGTGACCCCCGCACCCGTGAAGTTCAGGGTGGTCGTGTTGGCGTCAACCAGGATGCCCTCATCGTTGACGGTGATCGAGCCGGGGCCACCGGCAACCTCATCAATCGCGTCCTGGACGTTGGTGGCAACAAGGCCCGAGACGGCGTTGCTGTAGTCCACCCTCGCGGCGGTGTCGTAGTAGAGGATGATCGGAGGGAATGCCCCCGCCCAAAGCGGCTGTGTGAGGTTGAGCACTGACGAGGCGTTGGACCATGCCAGGTCAAAGGTCGAGAGCGCGTCACTCTGGAGCGTGTCAGCCGCGAGCTGGCTGTTGCCCTGGAAGGTGATCCGGAACCGCGTGTTGTTCACGACATTGATACCGGGGACACCGGGTCCTTGACCCGTCAGCAACGAGTCCCGGCACCTCAGGTACACGGTTTGGAGGGTGCGGTCGACCCTCATGACAGGAGGCCCGGCTGGTTTGCCAGGGCTGAGAGCCGTATTGAGCAGGATCATCGGACTGAAGTCCACCAGGACCGCCTCAGTGACCCCCGTTGCGGGGCCATTGATGTCGAGATTGGCGATCATGTGGCAGTTCGTGATCTGGGCCCCATCCACGAAGAACAGGGGCGTCCGCGTCTGAGTCCCTACCCCTTCCGTCGGGGGTGCGTCGAGGCGACCATCCGTGAGGACGGTGTCCGTCAAGTCCCACACCCCCACAGGAACCGTCGGGGGTCCCAAGGACGGGTCGATGACGATCTCCTTGCGCCCCGCTGCCGCCCCCACCGCAGCCATCATCGTGGCCCAGTTGGTGTAGACGTTGTCGGTCGCCACCCCGCCAGGACGGAACACGAACTTCTCAGGGGCCGGGTTCACGAACCCACCACCACCTCCCACCTGGAGGTCGTGAACCACTCCGACGTCATCCTTGTAGCCCGCGTGTCCCGCCGGGATGCTCGCACCGTCGCTGACAAACAACGTCTGGTTCGGCAGAGCCGCGTCGGGGGTCTGCACCATGTTGAGGCCGGTCGGATCGATCAGACCCGGCACGGTGAGTTTCCCTGTCACCGCGTTGTAGACGAGCGGTGCGGGACCCCCAAGACCGATGGTCAGTTCGAAGCCTCCCGTGGCCGTCAGAGGAACGACGTTGGAAACACCTCCCTGTACCATGGGCTGGCCATCGAACTGCCCCAGAGCCGTGTCCAGGGCTCCGCCCTGGTCATCGTTGAGGAAGTAGATCTCCGCTCCAGGACCCAGGCTGTTCGTGGTCAGGGTGATGGGGTCCCCCGCTGCCGTCACGACCCCCGTGGAGTTGAACTTCCCCTGAACCGCCGCGAGGTTGTCCGCCGCTGCGATGGACACCTCAATGGCACCCGTGTCCGTTCCGAACCGGATGATGCCCGTGACCCCACCGACGAACACCCCCGCTGCCGTCACAGAAGCCCCGGTCGCCCCGGCGAGCGAAGCGACGAAAACGGAGCCCTCGGTGCCTGGTACCGTTCCCGGAAGGAGCACCACATCTCCGGGAGTCACCCCCGCGTCGGTAGAGGAGCCCCCCTGGAGGACTACGGGAGCGGCATTTGGCGTGGTTCCGCTCTGGATGCCATCGCCACCTCGAACGATGACACGACCCACATCTCCGCCACCGTCCGTCGATTGCGTACCAATCCGGAGGTTGTAGTTCCTGAAGAGGGGGGTCCCTGTTGAGCGGGCCAGCACGAAAGAGGTGCCCCCGAAGGGGGCGTTCCCCGGCCAGACCGCCTGACCCATCTCGATGAAGGGTCCGTTGCCGTAGGGGTTGGGGTCCAGGAGGATCTCGGACTTGTCGATGGAGCCGACCTCGACTCCGCCGACCACCTGGATGCGCCCGTTGGGGTTGTCGACGTCGGGAGGGTCGGAGGGGACAGCTCCATCCACTACCTGTACAGCACCGGCGTCCGCGATGATGGTGCGTCCGACGCCCCCTCCGACCCCGCCGTCGTAGGCGTCGTCCAGCGTCTGGACGGCGACTGCAAGTGCGTGGACCTCATCGATGGCGTCCTGGACGTTCTCGGCAGAGATGCCCGTGCTCGTGTTGTCGTAGAAGAGGCTCGTGGACTTGGTCGTCGCCTCGTTCGTCGCGGGCGTTCCCGTCGGGAAGTTGAAGTCCGTGTACTCGCAGGACCCGACGTAGAGGTTCGTCGTTCCTACGATGCCGTTCGTGTCGAAGTAGATCTCCCCACCGATGTACGTCCATCGGAGAGTCGCGGACACGTTGCCCGCGTATCCCGTCCCCGCCGGGTTGACCAAGAAGGCATCCCCGCTGGCGACCGCCGAGACCCGGCAGTACTCGAGCGTGAGACCTGAGGACAGCGACGAGATGCCATAGGCTCCTGCCGCCCCAACCGCCGTCACCTGACAGTCGGTGAGTGTCGCCCGAGATCCCCCCGCGAAGTCACAACCGGAGGGTCCGAAAAATTGGGTCCGGTAGAAGTTGGTGATCCCCGCCGACTGAGTGAAAGCGTAACGATCCGTCAGACCCCCACCGATCGCTCCCTGGAGATAGGAGTCGTAAACCTGAGCCGTGCCTGCCTGCATGGCGAGCGCCGGTCCCTCGGTCCCCACTGCTGACAAATGATGGAGGAAGCACTTGTCGATCCAGATCTCACCAGAACCGGACTTGGTGAGTACCGTGCTGGTCGGGTCGGAAGACGTCAAGGAAAGGCCCCGGAGGATGACCGTCTCACCCCCGGCGGCGAGCAACGTTGTGTGTCCCGTCGTTCCCGAGATGCGGACCACGTTCTGGTCGGGGACAGATCCAGGCCACGCGATCACGTGAGCGAAGGGCTTGAAAACGACGTCTTCGACGTACTCGCCGGGCCGGACAGCGACGACCCACGGCGTACTGAACGAGGCACCCTGAGCCACGGCGTAGTCGATGCCTGCCTGGATGGTGTCGAATTCCCCATAGGCCGGGTCCGAGTCGACGTAGGTGATGCGTCCGGACGCGAGCGCCCCCTTGGTGAGACCGAGCAGCGTCAGGAGGTTGAAGTTCTGGGCGTCGGCCCATCCGTCGGGGGTGTTGTCCACCGGGATCGGCCAGGGAGTCGAACCGTCGTTGTTCTCACCCGCCGCGACGAGCTTGAGGGAGCCTAGTTCGGTCAGGTAGCGGAGACGGACGTACTGGGTGCTCTCCGTGGCGAGGCCGTAGTCCACCGTCAGACGGACGAGGTACGGGCCCTCCTTGTCGACCGTGAAGGTGCCAGGGGACTTGGCGACAGTACTCCCGGAGAAGGTCGCGGTGGACCCCTCCGGCTGGTAGGCCATCGTCCACCCGTAGGTCGTAGCCACGTCTACCGAGTCGAGGGTGATGATGTCCCCGACCTGCAGATCATCCCGGCTTGCTCCGACAACTGAGGAGCCTCCATTGCGAAGGCTCTCGATGATCGCACTCATCCGCACCTCCAGAGGTGTCTATCCTCCTGGGGCTATAGGACGAGCAACGCCGATCAGATGCCGTTCGTCCCCGAGGCCATGACGGTGATGGGAGAAACCTCCGCCACCCCAGCGTTCGGAACGGGACTGGGCTCATTGGCGATGGAGTTGAGGTCCGCGTACTCGTTGGAGAGCCACTCGAGAACCCGTGGTGGGATGACCCCCTCCCACGGTGGAGGCCCGGACGGTGGAGAGACTCTTCCCGTCCGGATCGTGTGGAGGTCCCACATGCCGTGGACAGTGTCGTCTTCCTTGGTCAACTGCTCGACGTTCTCGAAGTCGTAGTCGAACGTCGGCAGGTCGAGAGCCTCGTGAACCGCCTGAAGAGTCTCGTGGGGTCGACTCACGAGCCGGTTGTACCGGACGAAGAGGAGGCGGTCCCCCATCCCACGTTCCAGGGCGTCCCGGACCCGATTGGCCGCGATGCCCACCACAGCACCGGGGGACAGCAACTGACGTGCCCTCCCGTCGATGCTCTGCATGTCGAAGAACGCGGGGCCCCTCGGGACGTGGGAGGTCATCGTGCTCTGCCGGTGGATACGCTCAAAGGAGGCGATGATCGCCCGGATGTCCCGGATGGTGACGAGGACCTTCACGGGACGCTGGAGGATCTCCTCGAGCGTCTCGATGTAGGCGATCCATCCCCGCGACTTGTCGAAGACCGTCTTCCCGGCCTCGAACTCCTCCTCGTAGAATCCGTAGATCTGGCCGCACATCGACCTCAGGACACGAGGCTTGACCTCTCGGAGTCCTTGCGACCGGAAGCCTACCGTGTGCATCCAGTTGTTCCGCACGGACGCCACCATGTCGATGAGGTCGTTCGTTGGCGTCACGTGGTGCCTCGGGTTCTGCCCGAGGATGTTCATGAGCAAAGTGCTCCCCGAACGGGGAAGCCCCGTCACGAACTGAATCGACGGGTCGAGCACGTCGACCTCCTACAGGTCCTGGACGTTCGCGTCCTCGTCCTGGGTGAGCAGGAACGTCTTGAACGCCCCGTAGGTGTCCTCGAAGTCCGCCCCGTCGTCGCCCAAGGCGGCGATGAGTTCGTCCTTGCCGACCGTGTCCGACAGACGCTTGATCTGGTTGAGCGCCTGCTGGACACCAGCCGCCGCCTGTCCGAACTGCCGCCGGACTCGAGTTGCCGCCACTTCTGCCGTCATTGCCGGGGGCGAACCCGGACCCTTCTGGATGAGACCCATATCTAGACTCCTCCTACCTCGGATAGCATCACCCGAGCGTGCCAGTGAATGAAATCTCCGGGGTTCTGCTGCCCCGTCACGTTGATGTTGAGCTGGTTCCCGTTGTTGTTCGTCGTCGCGGCGACATTCACACCGAGAGCAACAAAGAAACCATCGTAGATGGGGGTGATGACCGTCCCCAGCGGGGCACCAACGACACCGCCGACATCCTGAATCACTCCATCGATGATCAAGTACGCCGAAATGCCCGCCACGGGGGTACCATTCCGACCTCGGGCCACGATCATGACGCGATAGGCGTAGGTGGTGTCGGGCCTCAAGGGGATGCCAGGGTTCATGTCCACCGACACGTTACCGTCCGTGAACACCACCTGAGAGACGTTGGTCCACTGAGCGTCCCCCTGACGTACTCCAGGCCAGCTACCTGGATGACCACGAGACAACGCAGTGGAGAGATCCGCCACGGCGTACTGACCGCCCACGCTGGCGTAGCTCGCGGAAGCCAGGGTGTTCTCGTTCTCCGCATGGGCTACAGCCCCAGAGGCGATGGTGTTCCGACCTTCAGCATGGGTGGCGATGTTCGTCGCCTGTGTCTGCCGACCCTCGGCGTGGGCGTAGTTCGCCGTGGCGTAGCAGTAGCTGCCCTCCGCATGGGCTTGGGAATACGTGGCGTCGGATCCTTGACCTTCCGCGTGTGCGGCGGTGCCACTGGCGATGGTGTTCCAACCCTCGGAGTGAGCCCGGTATCCGCTCGCTACCGTGTTCTGGCCTTCGGCATGGGCGTAGTTCCCCTGTGCCTGCGATTGGAATCCCTCGGCGTGGGCGGCGATTCCCGAGGCAGAGGTGGACTGCCCCTCGGAATGGGCGTTGAGGGCTGCTGCAACGGTGTTATAGCCCTCGGCGTGGGATCTCAGGCCGGTAGCATAGGTGCCTGCACCCTCAGAATGGGAGTCCGCACCATAGGCTTTTGAGTTTCCCTCGGCGTGGGAGTGATCCCCGTATGCCCCGGAAGTCCACCCCTCGGCGTGCGAGGCGAACGCCTTGGCGTAGGTGTCCCACCCCTCAGCGTGGTTCTGGTTCCCCCGATAGTCCCCCACCGCGTACTGATAGCCCGCCTGGGTGTTCCCGCCTTCGGCGTGCGAACCCACCCCGTAGGCGACGGTGGTGTTCCCCTCGGCGTGGCTCTGGTTACCGATGGCCCTGCATCCACCCCCTTCTGCGTGGGCGTGAATGCCGAACCCAGTCGCCACCCCCGTCTCAGTCGAGTCCCCTTCGGCATGACTCGAGGCCGCGTAGGGGTGGGTGGTGGTAAGACGACCCTCGGCATGGCTGTTGTTGCCATACGCCTTGGTGCTGAACCCCTCCGCATGAGCCCTGTCGGCAGAGGCCGTGGTGCCGCGTCCCTCGGCGTGAGCGTAGGTGGCCGAAGCGACGGTGTCGCGTCCTTCGGCGTGGGCACCGATCTGGGTGGCCTGCGTGCTCAGACCTTCGGCGTGTGCCGCAAGTTGGCCCGCGATAGTGCTCTGGCCTTCAGCGTGGGAGGCGTCGTGGGTCGCCTGGGTCAGGAACCCCTCGGCGTGTGCCTTCCCACCGGAAGCTGTCGTCCGTTCTCCTTCCGCGTGAGAGGCCCATCCGCTCGCCGTCGTCGCGCCCCCCTCGGCATGGGACGCATCACCGGATGCTGTGACCCTCAGATAGAGGGCGTAGTTTCCCTCCCCCTCCGCGTGGGCGTAGTCGCCGGAGGCCGTGGTGTAGTAGCCCTCGACGTGGGAGCCGATGCCGGAGGCCAGATTGCGGTTGGCGTTGGCCTGCCCGTGACCTTCCGCGTGGGAGTAGGCTCCCTGAGCCGTGGTCCAGTGACCCTCGGAGTGGGCCGCATAGCCGGTGGCATCGGTGAACGCGCCCTCGGAGTGTGCCGCCTGTGCATAGACCTCCGTGGAACGACCCTCTGAATGGCCCCACTCAGCACCGTACAAGACCCGGCTGTAGCCCTCCGCGTGGCTGTTGTCAGCCCAGGACCGTGACCCACCCCCCTCGACGTGGGCGTGAGCCCCGTAGACGCGACACCCGGAACCCTCGGCGTGCCCCGCAACGGCAGTCGCGGACGTGTGGGTGTTGACTCCCTCCGCGTGGGAGTAGTCCCCCTGGGCCTGCGTTCCTGACCCCTCGGCGTGTGCAGCGTCTCCGTAGGGGGCATACGCACTTCCTGCGGAACATGACCGACCTTCCGCGTGCGCTCCGGGTTGCCAAGCCGACGAGTAGTACCCCTCGGCGTGTGCCGCCTTGGCAAACGCCCTTGTGATGTAGCCCTCGGCGTGGGAAGCATCCGCCTGCACAGGCGGGCTGTACATGCCCCCGAGGTACCCCGCAGAGGTGGCGAACCCCTCCGCGTGCGCCCCATCTCCGTAGGCCACACTGCTCCGGAAGGATGGGGGACGACCGAAGAAACCCTTGCCGGAGCCTTCAGCGTGCGCCCCCTTGCCACGAGCCAACGTCCCGTAGCCCTCTGCGTGGGTGCCAAGAGCGGCGGGAGCGCCGAAGTTGACCCGACTGCCCGCACCCTCCGCATGCGTCCCATCTCCGTTGGCATAGGTGTTGATGTTCCCCTGGTACTGGAGGTAGGTCCGAACGCCCTCGGTATGGGCACCCTCGCCGGTGGCGTAGCTGTACTGCCCCTCTGCGTGAGAAAAATCCCCCGCCGCCTGAGTGAACCAGCCCTCTGCGTGTGCGCCTTGTCCACTCGCCTGACAGTAGTTGCCTTCGGCGTGTGAGTAGGGTCCCGAAGCTGTGTTGTTGTAGCCGCCCGCAACGTGCGAGAAGTGGCTCGAGGCTGTGTTGAGGCCACCCCCCGCGATAGAGGACATCTGACCCGAGGCCACCGTTGCCCCTGGAGCGTAAGGCCCCTTGTGGATCTGAAGGTCAACCGCCGCCTCCCCACGGGGGTTGCCGATCTCACTGAACTGAACAGGACCCCGACCGTATCCCGGCGGCACCGGGCCGGGGAAGTAGGGGTCACCACCTCGGATGATGACAGGCGAACCGGGGCCGATGCCGGGGCCCGGATTCGCATCCCCGACGATGGGATAGCCACCCGTCTCGTTCCCGAGCGCCAGCGTCGCCGCCAGAGTCCCGGCCCCCACAGGAGTGGTCGCCCCAGCAGCATCCTTGAAGTAGAGCTTGCCCTGTTCAGCAGGTGCCCCGGAGCCGTCATGGACGAAGATCGCTCCCTTGTTCGCCCCCGTCGGAACGTTCGCCGGATCTTCCTCATCGAACACCAACCCCGTGGGATCGATCAGGCCCGTGACTCTCAGCTTGCCATTGACGATGACCTCTCCGGCGGCATCCGGATACAGGTCGATGTTGGTGCCCGCCCCCGTGGACCGGATGACGACGTCGGTCTGACCGACGATCTCATCCCCCGTGGTCATCACGATGTCGGTGCCGCCCGTGACGTTTCCGACCGCCAGGACCGCAGCCAGGGTGTTGGCCGAAGCCGCCGCCTCAAGTGCCAAGAGGTTGGCGTTCTGTTCGTTCGCCCACCCCTCGGCATCCACGTCCACCGGGATGATGCCGGTGCCGTCCCGACGCTCCCCCGCCGCCACAAGGTGAAGACCGAGAGTCGTCGTCAAGGCACGGAGACGGACGTACTGCGTGTCCTCACTCGCAAGCCCCACGTCTACGGTGAGCTTGATGAGGTACGGTCCCACAAGGTCGACCGTGAAGGTCCCAGGGCTGACCGCTGTGGCGCTCCCAGAGAAGGTCGCCGCCGAACCCTCCGGTGCGAACGCGATGGCCCAGTTGTACGTGGTGGCCGCATCGAGGGACGTGACGGTGACGATGTCCCCAGCCACGAGGTCGTCACGGCTCAGTTCATTGATAGGAGTGATGCCGTTTCGCAGGCTCTGGATTCTCGCAGCCATCCCGACTCCTCGGAGAAGGTCCCTACCGTCCTGCAGCTATAGGGACACTACCAGGGGGCACACTTTCACGACATCGGCGTAGAGAGGGATATGCCGGACTCCGGAAGCCACCTCGAATACCTGCGAGCATCTCGAGCGGAGACCTGTCGTCGCTGTGCCCTCCACCGGAACCGGAACAAGGTTGTCTTCGGAGACGGAAACCCCGATGCCGACATCGTCCTGGTCGGTGAAGCCCCCGGTCGAGAAGAGAACACCGAGGGCATCCCGTTCATCGGCAAAGCAGGGAAGGTCCTCGACGGGCTTCTCCGCCGGGTGGGCCTCATCAGAGCACTGGATGGACCCATCTACATCTGCAACACCGTCAAGTGCTGGCCCGGTCATGGGAATCCGGACCCTCTCCGAGAGCAGATCGTCGCCTGCTCCCCCTTCCTCCGCATGCAACTCAGGATCGTGAGGCCCAAGGTCATCGTCACCCTGGGGCGTGTGGCCGGAGCGTCCCTGACAGGGCACGCGTTGGACGAGTCCGTCGGATACCTGCGGAACCATGACTGGATGTTCGAAGACCCCGTGTCGGGCCTCTCCGTGCCTCTGGTGGCGACGTACCACCCCTCCTACATCCTGCGGAACCTCACCGACGACCCCAAGACCGCCAAGGAAGCGGCGTTGAAGGTCCAGGCAGACCTCGAGAGGGCCTCTCGCATCGCTTTCCCCTGAAAAAGAGTCGACGAATCGGTGTCGGTAGGGTTTCAATACCCGCCTCTTGGCGTCATAGAGGTGCGGGGAGGAACCCTGCACCGGAGGCACTATGCAGGCAGCACTGGCGAAGGATCGCAAGGACCTGGACGGCGAGTTCCACCGTGGCAAGCACGGTCGACGGGCTCGCAAGGCTCGCGCTCATAAGCGGGCCATCGAGCGTCAGGTTCGGCGTGACGGCAAGCGTCAGTGCCAGGATTGGTAACGATGGAAGTTTTCAGTCACCTGGGGACCATGGAGTTCCCCACGCAGCGGGAAGCCGCTGCCTTCTTCTGGACCCTGGCCGATGAGATCGGGGACGACGGATGGGCTCAGTGGGGTGAGATGTTCGTCGACAACGTCGGCTTCGTGAACCTCGGCAAGCACAAGCCCATCGCCTGGGTCTGTGCCGCCTAGATCCAGAACTGCTCCGACACATCCTCACCTGTCACCGTCCGGGGAGTCCGGAACCCGAGCCGATCTGCATCCACGATGTAGGACTGCCCCGTCTGGGCCTGCGTCATCTTGCGAGACACCCTCAGGAGGCACGGAGCGGGCCGCACGCCGGTCGCAGGACCCGTTGCCACCCCTACGGGCCCCCCGTCGTTCCCGAGTAGCGTCAGGAGCCTGTACGTGCCCGCATTGGGGCCTTCCGTGAACGTCAGCGTCTCCCCCTCCTCCACAACGCCGAAGTCCTGGAGAGGATCGATGATGTCCCCATCCACCACGGTGGCGGTCCCGCTGAGTCCCGTGGGAGAGGTCGTGTAGGCCCGAGCCGTTGCGTCGTCTCCGAAGATGAAGGTCCTAACGTCCGTCACCTCGTGGGTTCCAGCGTTCGGGCCCGTGTCGATCCTCAGGATCGCCCCGATGTGAACGGCGTCGAACTCCCGCGTCACGTCGGAGAAGAGAGTCAGGTCCGAGAGCGTCTCGCCAGCGTCTCCCGTGACGCGCTCCGCGCCGTAGCAGTTCTTGCGGAGGTCATCGTAGTAGTAGGACCAGAGATCCCACGACATCTCGTCCTCGAACAGCGTGCCGAACACGTCGAGGAACAGATGCCTGTACTGGATGAGGCTGTGGGCAGGCTTGAGTGCCTCCTCGATGAGGACGATGTTCTCCTGGAGCGTGAAGGGATCCTCGGGGAACTCGGTACCGGGAGGGTCACCCGCCAGCATGTTGAGTTCCATCTCGAACTGGTTGTCGATCGTCCAGTAGCCGTTCGGGTCCCTATCCGCCGCCGCGAGGAACTTCTCGATCAACTGCGCCTGGGCATCCGTGAGAAGCTCCGCCCCCTCCTCGACCACCGCAGGGGTCGCTCCTCGCAGGAGAAGCAACGCCATCTGCTTGAGGAACGTCCGGTAGTCGATGTCCCCGTCCACCGTCGGGATGCCCGTTCGGGCGTCGGCGTCGGGGAAGATCAGGGTGCCGAGGACTTCCCACAGGTACTCGGGTCGGGTGAAGTCCCAGTCGCTGTCCTTGTAGATCTCCTGAGCCGTGATCTGGAACGCCGCCAACTGCTCTGCGATGGCCTGGAACTGCAAGGAGTACCAGGGACCGTTGACCTGGGCGACGTAGTTGGACGGGAGGAGGCCCCGGAACGTCGCCATGATGGCGTTGACGAGGTTCTGGCGGTCGGTCTGGTACTCCTGCCCGGACTCCGGCACCGGAGACGGATTCTGCGCGATGCTGTCAGGGAGCAGGGTTCCCTTGGTCTCTTCGTCGCCGTTGCTCACGCGCTGTCCTCGTCATAGGTGAAGAGCCAGTCGTTGATGTTCGTCGGGGTCGTGATGTACTCCGCCGCACCGGGGTCGATGTTCTTCGCTCCGCTGTCCTCTCCCACGATGTACGTCACCGCGTACTCGTGCTCGACCGGAGAGTCGCTGGGGATCAGCGACACCAGGACGTGGTTCGCCGTCAGACGTTCCCTCTCAGCCTGGCGATCTGCGTCGGTCGTGAACCCCTCGGCAATGAGCGTCGCGTCATCCGAGTAGCCGTTGATGACCGCCCCATCGTCCCCGATGATGTACGCCTGGTTGTCCGCCAGCCCCAGGGCCGACAACTGCGTCGAAGCATCCAGGAGCGTCATCTCGATGTCATCCTCGAAGACCCCCCGGTAGGAGGTGTCCGGACCGCCTCCATCTGTCGTGGCCGCTGAGAGGGAGTCCTTGATGATCCAGACGAGGTAGGACCCCGTGGACAACGAGGGCAACTGCACCACCTCGGACGCCAGATCCGACACGAGGGTCTCGCGGACCACCTGGGACCCCTCGCCGCGAACCATCTTGGTGAGGGGGACCGTGACGTAGGAGACATCCGTGGTCTTCTCGATGACGTCGATCACGTCCGACTGCCGGATGGGGTCCCCCAGCCGTAGGTTCGTGATGTAATTGGTGAGGTTCGTCCGCAGATTCGGGTCCACCTCCTCCTGCTTCGCCCCCTTCTTGAGGACCACCGTCGCCTGGAGATCGAGAGGAACCGGCACAGCGTCCTTCACGATGACATCCGCCGTTGCGTGCCTCTGGGTGTTCACAGCGTCCTGAGTGACGCTCACCACGAGGTTCGTGGTGTAGGTGACGGAGAAGTTCTCATCGTGGGAGTAGCTCACCAGGACGGTCTCGCCACTGGAGATGGCACTCCCTGTCGTTCGCTGGATGGCGAGGGGCGTCGTCTGGTCCCCCAGGATGATGGTGTAGTCCGAGATCCCGCTGGGGTCGTCGGGCCCTCGGTACTGCGTGGTCTTGGTCTCGTCCCAGACCTCCACGGTGAGGAACACCGCCCCCAAGTTGTCGACGTACTCGGGGTACTCCCCGAGCAGGACGTGGGGTTCGTCCGTGACCGTGATGAGGTCTCCGGAGGGGATGGTGTTCCCGTCATCGTCCGTGTAGGACGAGATCTGCAGGTAGTCCTCGGCCAGGTCCGACCGACCCTTCTCGAGCGGCGGGTCCGGATGTACCAGATCGAAGGCCGTTGAAGGCAACTGCCCTGACACCGCCCCCGTCACCCCCGTGATCTCCGTCACGGGCTGACGCGGCAGGATGAAGATGTTGCCCACCCGACGGCGGTAGGAGCCCAGGACGACGTCCGTCAAGTCCACCGCTGGCTGCGGGATGCTGGTGTCGAGCTGGATGGTGTTGTAGCCCGTGATGGTGACGCCCGTGAGGTCGAACACCTCGCCTGTGGAAGCGTTGCGGAACTCGTAGCCCGCATCCGGGTAGTCCAACATCTCGACGATGGGGTTCGCCTCGGACAACTCGGTGTCCACCGCGACGAAGTTGAGGCCCGTCACCGAACCGATGATCTCGAACTGGATGTCCTGGCCGATCTCGAAGGAGAAGGCGAAGACATCCGTGACCGTGGCGAGGTTCGTCCCCTGGATCCAGATGTCGACCTTGCCACCCCGGTGAACCCCACTGGAGTCGAGGTCCCGCTGCATGAGGGGGTCACCCGCTCCGACCACGTTGGCCTTGATGACACCCGGAACGTCCGCCGCCGTCTGCAGGTAGCCCTGCTTCGTCCCCGAGTCCACAGAGGCAAGGCGACGCCGAGCCCGTTCGATCAACTGCTGGTTGGTCTCACGGTCCTCGCCACCGAACATCGCCGCCGAGTTGATGACCGAGATCCCCGCGACAGCAGAGACCACCTGGCGAACCTGACCGGCTCCGACGTTCCCCGCCGACCCCGTCGCCGTGGCCCGGACCGGGACTGTCACCTGATAGCGCCCCGTCACCGGGTTGAAGTAGGAGGCGATCTGGTTGAGGGGCAGCGAAGCCGCCCGACTCGTCCTGAACTGCCGGGAGCCCCCGGACACGATGGTGCCGAGAGGCAACTGGATGGTCCGAGTGGGCCTCTGCGTCGTGTAGAAGGTCACCTCACCCTGAGAAGCACGACCCGTCCGACGGAACACCCCGTAGTTCGAGGCGTAGGCTTCGAACGCAGAGTCGATCAACGCCTGGGTCTCTTCGTCACTCTGAAGCCGGAACGCCTGCTTCAGCGCCTGCTTGTACGAGGACGTCGCCACAGGAGCCGACTGCCCGGTGCCCTGAGGGTCATCGATGATGATGAGCAGGGACGGCGAACGGGCCCTGTGCAGGAAGTCCACGATGAACCGGACCCGCTCCGCCTCGGACGAGAAGGGGTCGATCGTCACGTCCCGGAGGGTGGAACCCTCCTCCACCCGCACTTGTGGATTCGAGCGGAACACGGAGGTCGCGTAGTCCCGGACGATCTGCTGACGGCTCACGACCGGGAAGTTCCCGATGGATGTCGTGATGCGGAGAGGATGGCCCACCACCTCCTGGGAGAAGGAGGACTCGAGTTCCAGGTTGTTCGTCTCGTCGTAGAAGACCGACGTGATGACGTAGTAGAGCGGCTCCTCTTGTGGAGTCGCCGCGAACTCCCCGATGGCGATCGTGGGGGGGTCACTCGTGGGTCCCGCCAACCGATCGTGATCGAAGCTGTAGACCTGGATGGTCCGAACGGCCTCGAGGGTCATCGTGGTCCGGAGTTCGCGGGCCGTCTCGGGGACCTCGTACCGTTCGTCGATGTCTGTCTGGAGGACGACGTCATCCTCGTCCTCTTGTGTCCCGACCACGTGGAAGTACAAGGGGTCCGCCAGGGGATCTCCGTTGCCGTCCACCGGAACATCCGACTCCACCTCCAGGGTTGCGATCTCCTCGAACTCCTCGGTCGTGGTGCTGTCCGCGACGGTTTCGAGGTTGATCTGCTGGTAGCCGGAGTCCCCACCTCCCTCGTACTTGCTCGCGTAGAAGTTGAACCCCTGGAATCCCGTGGAATCCTCGAGACCCTCGACGCTGAGTTCAACCGAGCCGTCCTTCTGCGTGACGCTGATGTTGGTCGGGGGATCCGCGACGACCCCGAGATCGGACTCCTGGACCAGGGTGACTTCCGCCATGGCAGGAGCCGAGGTGGAACCCGTCAGGGCGATAGCTCTGACCTGGATGGTGTTGGGTCCCGCGAGAAGCTCGAGCCCGGCAGGGTACGCCGCCGGGTTGGGCACCATCCACTCGGTGCCCTCGAAGACGAAGAGGTCGGCGTCGTTCGTCCACCCGGCACCGTTGATGGACACCTCGAGGTCCACGGTGGTCTCGTCGATCGTGCCGGTGAAGAATCGCGTCCCACGGGTCGTGCTGAAGGCGAGGTCCTCTCGGAGGACGCCGTCGGGACCCAGGATCTTCGGTGTCAGGATGGCCATGCGCTCACCTGTTGAATACCTCTCTCGACTCCTCAACCGTCAGACCCGTGGACTCGAGTCCCAGCGTCAGATTGTTCGTGCCAGCCAGGGCGACGGCTCCCGGTACGGAGAACACGATGGAGAGCCGCACAGGCTCGTTGGTCCCGTTGGACACCACAACGTCCACGAGGAACGCCGTCGGGTCTGTGTCGTGTGGGAACACCTCGGCAGACAGAATCGAGTAGAGGCGCTCCTTGAGGGACACCTTCTGGTACTGAGCCTGCTGCTTCTGGAGGGACTGCATCCGGGACAGGGCCGTCCGAACGTCATCCTGGATCTGTGTCGCCACCGCCCCCACCGCCTTGGCCCCGATGCGGTTGATGATCCCCGAACCGTAGGCCGTGTGGTACGGGTTCGACCCGATCCTCGTCAGAAGGATCTTGAGTGCCGCCTGGTAGAGGAGATCCTCATTCTCGACCGTGATGAGTTCACCCTCGATGTCGAAGCGCCAGTCGTTCTCGACGAACGTCGCCCGACAACGAGGACACCTCTCCGGAGGAGCCGCGTAGGTCACCTTGAACGTCGGGTTGAGCTTCACCGGACGTGCGAACTGCACGTAGCGAGAGTGGTCGAAGACGTAAGGTCCCCTGTTGACGACGGGCAGGATGTCCGCACGGGAGTTGAGTCTCCACGCCGGGTAGACCTCCTGCCCCTTCGCACGCCACTGGTTGCCGAACCCGATGGCATCCCGACCCCGACCCGAGATCGAGATCCTGGATTCCGGGCCGATCTTGGCGACATCCATGAACACGAGGTGTCCGTCCTCGTTGAGAACGATGATGTCGGTGAACTTGGCCCGGAACACCCTCACAAGGGCATCCGTGGTTACGCGGTTACCGATGGGGAGGGCGAAGGTCTTGGACTCCGTGCTGCTCGTCACCGTCACCACGTTGGAGTCCACCGAGAGGCCGTTCTCCGAGATACACCCCTCGATCTGGAAGGGCCCCGACCCCGCCCCGTAGAGGATGGCCTGCGAGTACAGGCCATTCGACGGGATGTAGTAGGCGTTGTTGGCCAGCACACGGAGCAACGTGGTGGAGGCGATGGGAGCCTTCGTGATGAGGGAGACGCGGTCGTCCCCGATGCTCACGGGCTCTTCAACGACCAAGTGAGGGCATCTGTGGCCGAGTTGGAAGTCGATACTCATCCTGCCCTCCCGTCCCTATAGGGTCAGCACCGTCACAGAGCCGTGTTGTCCTCGTCCGGCGTGATGTCACTCAGCAAGTAGGGGTGCTTGCCGAGCGCCTCGGTGTTCTCGGTGTCGAAGTCCGCCCGTCCATCCTCGTCCGTCTCGTAGAAGAGGGCGTCGATGGTCGCCACGATGTTCGCCACCGTGAGGTCGGGGTCGAAGAGATCCTCGTTGAGGTACGGGTCCGACGAGGAAATCCCCGCCGCCATCCACGCGATCTCCTGAAGTTCTTGCTGCAACTGCTCCCGAAGGTCGCAGAGCTTGATGATCCTCGCCTCGAGGTCGTTCCGCTTGAACCGGATCTCCTGCCGGGTCCACTTCCTCGCCTTCTTGACGAGGTTGGCGACCGAGTAGTCCTCCAGCCGTCGGTAGCCGCCGACACGAGCCGGGATGAACTTCTTGACCGTCATGTAGCCCCCCTCGTACAGGACCCCCGTCGAGTACGAGGCGCTCTTCGGATGCACGACCCCGCTGTAGGGCTGCGTCGGGACAGCAGGCTGATCTTCCGAGTCCTGGTCCAGGACCACGACGGAATCCGGCGTCAGGAACAAGCTGATGTCGAAGGGGTTGCCGCCGAGGGCGATGTACGCCTGAACCAGCTTCCCCAGAGAAGAGTCCTCCGTGATCGAGAACCCCAGACGCTCCTCCGTGACCTCCGTGTTGCCCTCGTCATCTGTCGTCGAGGCGTAGAGGATCGTGACCTCACCAATCCGGATGAGTTCCGACTCGATGACGTTGATGCGCTCCGCGATGTCCCGACGCTCTTCGAGGACGAAACGTCGGAACGCCTGCCAGGAGCCTTGTCTGAACGTGCCAAGCCACCCGAATGACATCTACTCCGAACCTCCCCCGAAGAAAGCCCGCAACAACTCCACGAGGATGGTGGGCAGACCCCCTGCGAAGAACACGAGGCCCCCGCCGTAGGACAACACCGAGTCCTGAGGCTTGTCCCCGGCCCCCACGAACTCCTGAAGGATGCCGTCGGTCCCAGAACCCGCCACAACGAGCGCGGACACCGGGGGTAGGTTGAACCCTTGCAGGAACTCGAGAAGCCCGTTGAGGCGGACGACGAGGGCCTGCAACTCGAGGATCCGACCCTCGAGGAACTCGATGTAGGCGAGGATGACGTCCGTCACCGCCGAGAGTCCTTCGCTGATGGAGTTCACGAAGGCGAGGATCTGCTGAAGGATCGCCTCCAGAGGCCACAACCCCTGCGGGAACAGTCGGATAGCAATCCAGCCACCCTCGCCCGGCTTCCTCGGAAGCGTCGCCGGAGCCGCCGCGACGTTGAGGACAGACGCGGCGGCGCTGTACACGTCGTCGGTGTAGAGGGCGTTGCGACAGAAGGCGATGGTCTCCCAGCCCTCCCCGTAGATGACAGGGGAGAGATCCGCCGACCCTTCTCCCTTGAAGAAGAAGGAAGCCGCGTTGGGTTTCTGCAGGTAGCCCGGTTCCCGAGGGATGGATGTGGACTCAAGGGTTTCCCGTGTGTTGACCGCCCCGGCCACCCCGATGCTGAGCGGGTTGAGGCCGAGGCCCTGAGTCTTGTCGTCACTCTCGAGAGTCTCGAGGATGGTCATCTCCGGGAGACCACCATCCGCGTCGCTCCACTTGAAGGAGGTCATGGGCTCTGCGAGGGACACCACCGCAGCCTCGAGATCCCCCAGAGGCCCCGATTTCGCGTAGAGGGCGTTGGCCAACCCCCGGCACTTGAGGAGCAGCTTCTTACGGAAGGTCTCCGGCGGGTAGTAGGCTTTCCGGTAGTAGTCCCGGACGTAGTTCCCGAGCAGTTGGGGGATGAGGAAGCTCGCCAGGTTCTCGAGTCCCGTCGGCGTGTAGGCCACCCCCGCGTAGAGGGTGCTGTTGTCCTCGATGGCCTGAAGGTCCGACCGCGAGATCGCCATCACCGCGAGAGCCACCGTCACCGCTTCGATGTAGGCAGTCGTCTGTGCCCCAGGGAAGGTCACCGTCAGAGGGAAGCTGGCCTCGGTCTTGTCCCCCGTGGAGAAGGTCCCCGTCTCGAACGTTGCGTAGCCCTTCTCCTGAACCTGACCCTGCAACTTCGTGGAATTGGTCGACCAGAAGTTGAGCCGATCCGTGAGCGGCCCCTGGGGCTCACTCTGTGCCTGTCCCTCATAGGCCACGACGTCCAGGATCTCCTCGGTGACCGCCGAGACCCGAACGTAGACCGTGTCCGCCAGCTTGATGGACTCCTCGATGGGGACCACCTTACCGTTCCCATCGATCTCGAAGTCCGCCGTGTAGGGCATGTCGTTCGCACTGAGCGTCGCTGCGAAGCCTTGCCCCGGTCCCACGAGGTTGAGGGACCCGTCCCTCGGGTTCACGAAGAAGGTCCTCTGCAGCAGGAACTTCGGGGGGTCGTCATCCGTCACGAGCGCATCGATGGGGATGGGGACATCGTCGGCAGCGCTCTTGTAGGCGTAGAGGCGCTTGTCCGCCGAGGTGCCCTCCTCGAACGTGGGGTCCGCGAGGTCCCCCACATCCACCATGTAGGCCCCGCCGTATAGCTTGAAGGGGAGCCCCGACTTGGGGTCTCGCATGAGGCCGTAGGAGCGCTGAAGGTCTGCCCCAAGCTGCATGTTCTGAGCAGGGACATCGTAGGCCACGATGAGGCCGTCCGGCACCGTGGACACCTCAAGCAGGAAACCCTTGGGGGCCATGCTGGGGAATCGCACCTGGGTGCCACTCGGAGGGGGTGACATCTGCCAGCGGAGATTGGCGAGGTCCGGGGTGCCTTCCTTGAGGGCCTTCGTGAGGGGTCCGAACGTGTAGAGGGACGCCCCGTCGAGGCCGTAGGACACCCGGAGGGCCGTGGGAGTCGTGTAGGCCCGGACAGGGACCGTCTGGCCGAGGAACCCGAGCAGCTTCTGGATCGTGGAGATCAACTGCTGGACGCTCGAGACGTCCACCGAGGTGTAGGTGAAGATGGCGATGCAGGAGGATGCACTCGTGAAGTCAGGCCGCGTCGGGTCCGAGCGGTCCGTCAGGCGACCGATCATGCGTCGCTCGTAGGCCGTGAATCCGCCGAGGAGGTCTTCGAAGTCGGGGACGGGTCTGGTGTCCCCCGAGATGTAGAGGCCCAACTGGCGAAGGTCCCGTAGGAAGCCTTCGATCTCCCCGATGATGGCGTCGATGATGGCGACGATGGGGTCGAGGAATCCGACGAGGAACGCCTTCACCACCTGGAGGATGGCGAGGGCGATGTTCATGACGATCAGGAGGGCGTCCAGAAGAGCCTGGATGACCTCGATCGGGGCCAAGAACTCCTCGGGGATGCCCGGCTGGATGGTGACCCAGTTGCCACCACCTCCCGCATCGCCTGTTCCGGTTTCAGGAGCACCCACTCAGATGCCTCCTCCGTGCTTGAGTCGCTGTACGGTGGCGTGAAGCTCCGACACCTTCTCCTTGTCCATCTCGATCTGCTGCTCAAGGAGATCCCGAACCTGTCCGAGCATCTCCTTCTGGCGCTCCACCATCGGAGACTTGATGTTCTCCCCGCCAGGGGCGTCTGCCCACTGGTTGACCGGGATACCCATCTTCCGCAAGGACTCGATCATCTCCTCCACGGTCATGGGTTCCACCCGATCCTCTACAGGGGGTCGCCCATAGGACGAATCACTCATCCAGTCCCTCCTTGAGTCGGAGCAAGTCCTCCTGCTCCTGCTCACGACGTGGGAGTTCCTCGTCGAACCTCACCACCGCCGGAAGTGTGCCGTTGACCTTGTCCGTCCGATACCGAATCCAAGCGAACCGGAGGGACCGCAGCCGGTCGTCGCGGTCCAGGACATCATCGACCCGGTCAGGCTCCACGGGACGACCGGAACCGGCCACCATGGGCGGGATTCCCGGTGCATCCACCGTGAAGGACGCGTAGTAGTCCGCCGTTCCGATGGGCCCCTCGTCATCGAGGTTGAAGTCGAGGACCCAGTAGCGACGGTCCAGGACCGAGAGGCAGTCCGACGTGTTGGCGAAGGGGGCGAACGACGTCTTGCCCTGGAGGTTGTCGATGTACGCGTTGGACATCACTCCGAGGCCGTCGTCCGGGTTCGTCGGAGACCCGATGTCCGTGATGTGCTCGTCCCTCTGGAACACGTAGTAGTCGCCGGACTTCGTGCCCTCCACCACCAGCGAGATCTTCTCGATCCACGAGAGCATCCGTTCCCGGACGAAGAAGATCAGCTCGTTCGTCTCCTGCGTGAACAGGGACGAGAGGCGGACGATCC
>Ga0180434_10001923_pt1 | contig 28749 bp, 25 predicted proteins | sample SS_ome_7_FD_132453 | JGI IMG/M metagenome (GOLD analysis project Ga0180434, IMG submission 132453) | Hypersaline lake sediment archaeal communities from the Salton Sea, California, USA - SS_1_D_2 metaG | ecosystem: Environmental > Aquatic > Non-marine Saline and Alkaline > Hypersaline >... | reverse complement strand
GATCGCCACACCCGAGCACCATATCTACGTCGCCGAATCGCTCGCAGATGCAAGAGCTGTAAATGCTGTCAACTACCCGGTCACTGACAGCGAGGATTTTCATCCCTACTCCTTCGACCACTCCCGATTGTAGTTGATCGTCAATTTGTCGAGAATTGCCTGTTCCAGGTCTATGCCGGTCAGATCGCCGGTCAGATCGGCCAGTTGCAGCAGGTAAAGCGCTACGTCGGCCAACTCCTCCGCCAGCGCATCACGATCAGATCGCTCGCTCCACTGGAAATGCTCCAACACTTCGGCTGCTTCTAGCGACAGCGATATGGCGATGTTGCGAGGCGTCTGCTCCCAGGGAGAATCCTTTCTGTACCAGCCCATCGCTTCCACAAAGCGGTTCATCTCGGCTGTGAGTTCTTGGATCGTCATCGACATCTTTGCACAGATTCACACAAAAGCCAGCCCCCGTCTGGTCTGGAGGGCTGGCCTGCTGACGTTTCGGGTATGTGTGCCCAACACGCCTATCCAGACCGGAGGTCTGGCTGCGTAGGGGCAGGAAGGCTGGGAAAACACATGGCATACATGACACACATCCTGGGGCCTTGTCCCTGAACTGGAACCAGTATACAATGAAAAGGCGGATATGTCAAAGATCAGAGCGGCTCAATCCCAACCTGGCGTGATCCACCTGCCAAAGCACAGCGGACTGACTATTAGAGCCAGCCCGCCGTCACCACGTCGCCGCCACTACTCTGGAAATGCCTCGTTTGTAGTACCGACCTGAGTCGCTTGTGGTCCTGGGCGCCTGAAGTCGTCACTACGAACGATTTCGTTCCTGGGACTGGCTAAGGATCGGTGGCGACACTACGCCGTAGGTTGTGGAACTAGAACAGCGTCAATTCTCGGTTGACAATGCAATTGCGGAGAGAACTGATTTCTGCCAGATGTTCGTCGAGCACATCCTGCACATCGGCCTGAGTGCCGGGGGTCAATGTCCCGTTGGTCATGTGCACCAGTGCGGTGGCAACCAACGGCTGGTCCAATGGCGCGCCGATCTGAGAAAGCACGTAGACGGTGGCTGCTCGTATCGTTGGTGCGTGCTCGACAATGTCCTGGGCCGCTTGCAGTGCTAACACGTTGTACACCTTCCCCACGTGCGAAATTGGATTCTTGCCGCACGCCGCCTCCAGGCTAGTCGAGCGGAAGGGCGCGATGACGCCGTTGACCCGGTTGCCCCGGCCGACCGCTCCATCGTCGCCCATCTCTGCCGAGGTGCCGGTCAGTGTGAGATACACGGCATCGTTTTCGACGTCGTCAGCCGTGTTGACCACTACCGTCACCTTGCGGTGATCTAGCTGGGAACTGTATTCTCGGATGGCTGCCTCGGCTGCTCTCTTGACCTCTTGATACTCCGTCGCATCCCCGATTTCCATGGCGATAAAGGGCAGGGCGATCGTCAACGTCAGTTCCCCATTGCGCCGCATACCCATCACCTTGACATCCTCACCCACCGGGAAATCGTCGATCAACTTGTGGTTGATGTACTCGGCGGTCTCGTAGACGGTATACTCCAGCCCGGAACGGGGCCAGTGGCTGACGCCGAAACTTGTGTCGTTAGCTGTGATGTGGTCGACGACGTACTGCAACTCTTCAGCGCCCCGACCCGCGTAACTGTCAATGACCATATGCCTGTCGGGATTCAGATAGCGCATAGTTTCGCGCACGTGTTCCTTGGCTGCTTCGATGGCGATATCGTCCATTGGCACCTTTCGACCCTGGAAAGCAGGGGTGCCACGTCCAGCAATCTGAATACGAATGGGTTTGAGCATACATCCGCCACCGTAGCCAACTTCGACCTCGCCGGCTACCAACTGTACCTTGTCAAAGTTGTGGTGCAGGAGAACCCCCAGATTTTCCTGACACCAGCGGGTGTACTCAACTGAGATACGCTCGGCGATGCCGTCGCACAAGCTGTCGGGATGACCGATTCCCTTGCGCTCCACGATTTCAACCGGAATGTCCTCGATGAACTGGCCGGTTGCTTCAGCTACTACGATATTGCGCTCAGTCATTTATGCCTCCTTATACTTCATCCCGGTCGAGGCCGGCAATGCAAATGAAAAGAAAACCCCTTCTGGAAGACCGAAGGGGCACAACTGACGTAACCACCTCTCATCTTCCAGAAACACCATTCTGCCGGAATTGGCACCTGGCTAGTTCGTAGGGAGCTAGACGGTTGCCGAGGCTTCATAGGGCCGGTCCCTCCACCTCTCTGGATAAGAGTATCGCCGGGATATTCGATTCTGACATTATGATACCACGACGGATGATACCTGTCAAGACTTGCGGTCTGCAGTGTTCGTGCTATAATGAAAATGTGTTGGGCGCGTAGCTCAGTTGGTCAGAGCGCTACACTCACATTGTAGAGGTCAGGGGTTCGAGTCCCTTCGCGCCCACTGTAGTCATCTCAGGCCGCGGCCGTGGGCCTGCCCACTTGTGTCCGCGGCCTGTCTAGTTTTGTGAAGAGCCATGTCTATATCGGAGAGCGCCAAGGATCATTTTCACCTAGACTGGCTGATTAGTAACCTGCGTTGGTTGCTCCTGGTAAGTGTGGCCCTCGTCACCTTCCTGGGTTCTTTTACCAACTCCGGTGGGTTTAACGCTGCCTCTGTCCTGCCCCAGATTGTCCTCCTGACGGTTGCGGCTCTTTATAATCTCTTTGTCATGTTGCTTCTGCTCTGTGGCTTCCTGCCGCGCGCCATACCTCTTATGACGCTGCTGTTTGACACTCTTCTGACCATGGGCTTTGTTATTGTGTCGGGCGGTCTGACGAGCTCATTGCTATTCTTTGCCCTGTTTCCTATCCTCACGGCTGCATTGCGTTTCCCGTGGGTCGTTAGCTTGGTGGTTGCTCTGTTCATTGTGGCTGGTTGTGGATTTGCCGGCTACGTGATCGCGCCACCAGGGCTCTTGTGGACGGAACTGGCCCCGTTTGCGGCTAGTTCTATCGTTCTCCTGTTGGCTGCCCTGATCAGTGGGCTCGTAGCTGCTCAGATGAAGCGAATCATCGCACGCAAACGCCGACTTGAGGAAGAGTCCCAGCTTCGAAAGCTGCATGCCGCACAGGAACATTCACGGGTGATTTTTGAGTTGGCGAGTATGCTGAGCGCGACGCTGAACTATAGCAAGGTGTTAGAAGCAGTGCTCGAGGTAGGCGAAGCCGGGATGCGCGAGTTGGGCCAGCCCAACTCGGCCCACGTTAGCATGGTGATGCTCTTTGGCCACAATGACCTGCGCATCGTGGCCTCGCGGCACCTACCACCGCGCGATCAGAACACTGTGTTCCAGGGCAACAGTGGTGTCTTGGCTCAGGCGCTGGCGAAGGCGGAGGCCGTGATCGCTGATGATCCTGCAACGGACCCCGAGTTGAGCCAACTCATTATGATGCACAGTTGCCACCAGGCGATCATCGTGCCGCTGCGCGCCGGGTTCGAGAACTTTGGTGCGGTCGTTTTCGGCAGCCCGCAACCCAACACGTACACGGAGGATCACCAGAAGCTGCTTATCGCTATCTGCAACCAGGCGATCGTCGCGCTTCAGAACGCTCAGCTTTATCAGAGCCTCATAGAGGAGAAAGAGCGCATCGTCGATGTGGAGGAGGATGCCCGCAAGAAATTAGCCCGTGACTTGCACGATGGCCCCACGCAAAGCATCGCCGCTATCGCGATGCGGCTAAACTACTTGCGCATGTTGCTGGAGAGGGAACGGGACATACAACAGACATCTGAGGAGCTGAAGCGCATCGAGGAGTTGGCGCGCCGTACAACGAAGGATATCCGCCATATGCTCTTTACCCTTCGCCCACTCATTCTTGAGACGCAGGGGTTGCGGGCGGCTTTGGAGCAGTACATCAGTAAGTTGGCAGAGACGGATGATACAGTGATTCACCTCGATGCCGCGCCAGATGCAGATCGTGTTTTGGACCAGAATGCCCAGGGAGTGATCTTTTACATCGTCGAGGAAGCGATCAGCAACGCCCGCAAACATGCCAAGGCTGACAATATGTGGGTGCGGCTGGGCGCCGACGACAGCCAATTCATCGTTGAGATAGAAGACGACGGTTGCGGATTTGATGTGGATGCAGTGCAGGTGCGCTATGACGAGCGTGGAAGCCTGGGCATGATCAATATGCACGAGCGAGCGGAGTTGATCAGTGGCGAATTGACAATTGCTTCGGCTGTGGGCGAGGGAACGTGCATCCGGCTGGTTGTGCCGCTGCAACAGAGGTAGTTGTGTGCCTGAACTGACTTCGGCGTGGAGCGAAGGCTGGCTTTGGCTGGGTGGCTCTTTGCTCTTGGCCGTCCTCTGGACGAACCTGGCCTGGCTCTTCCGTCGGCCTCGCTCAGGCCCAGTTGGCGAGTTCGTCACTCGCCTGGTTGCCTGGCGATTTTCTCCTTCATTGCTTCAGTCTTTCCGCCTGTTGTACTACCTCGGTCTGCCCTTCGCTGCGCTCACGTGGGGCCGTGACGCGGTCGTCAGTCGGCTATTGGGTTTGCAGGTGATCAGACTACCTGTTTCGGCTGCGAAGGCGTCCGGTGCGTACGTCGCTGCCAACTGGCTCGATTGGGCAACCGATGGGGGGTGGGCCGCGGCGGTCGGTATTGGCACGTGGGGACTCCTGGTGCTCGGTTGGTGGTTCTACCGTCGGGCTGTGGTTGCCACTGATGACCGAGATGCGACGTCAGGGGCCGGCACCGGTTGGGTGTTTCTGCGTGAGTCGGCATACCACGAGATCCACTGGGCCTTCTATCGAAATGCGCCTATCCTGACAGTGGGCGCGTATTGGGGCATCTGGATCGGCTTGGGTCTGGTAGCTGTGGAGGCAGCGCTCAATCCAGCCTGGCGCAGGGACCTGGCCCATCCTCAGCGAACTCCGGGCCTGTTGGTTCGCGCAGCGCTAGCTGTGGTCAGCGGTGTGCTGTTTTGGTTGACTCAGAACCTGTGGCTGGCGCTAGCCCTTCATTGGGGAGTCTTATGGGGGCTGGTCGTGTTGGCACGGACACTCCCACTAGTGCCTGATCGTACGCCCGATCAAGCCAGTGTTTAGCAGAGCCTCAACAGACTGCCTTACCTCCAGCAGCGAGAGTAGTTCACCTGAAGTCAGGTCAGCAGAAACGCCAGAGCAATCAAGACGGCTAACATCCCCACGGCGATAATGCCGATGCGTTTGAGGTCTGCGATGACATAGCGGTATTCTTCCCGCAAGTCGGATGCCTGCGGTGCAGGCTGCGCCAGGGCAGCCTCAAGAGGAGCGTCGGCTATCTTGTCCAACCCTGGCTGTACCATTTGGGCTGGCGAAAGATGTATCCGTCGCCCCTTTTTATTTGCGTGGCGCGATTTTTTTGCCATATTTCCTTCCTTCCTGTTTACGGCTGCAACTCGCCGATCACGACGATGCGATGTGTGTCGATTCCATATGGGTAGCAAGAGATGAGTGTGAGCACGGGACTGGAGGTAGGATACATCACGCTCACGTCTGTTGGCTGGATGATGCGCTTCTGGGTGACTACGTAGCGGTATACTTGGCTTGCGGTGTAGACAAGTATCTCCTTTCCCAGATCCAAGTCCGGCAGGTCACGAAAGATCTTACCGAAGATATCGTTGTGGGCAGACACAACACAGTTGCCGCTTTCTCCCGGATTCGCACTGCCCACATGGTGTCCAACTCCTTGCTTGAGTGCCTCCCAGTCGTCCCCTTCCGCGATTGGGGCATCTACCCCAATGGCAGGTATCTGGATGCGGATGCCTTGTTCTGGCCCCGGCGTGGGCATCGGCAGCGGTGTGACCGCGTTCACCAGGTCCCGCAAGTGAGCTGGGATCTCCTGTGGCGCAGGGCCGCCGGGCGAATCGGGGGGGGTATGTCCTCCTGGCAATACGACCACCGGGATAAGAGGAGTAGGCGTGAGCGTGGGTAACTGGGCCTGCTGGGCCTGGCTCGATTTCTCGTTGATCTCGCGCAGCGTTGCCAGCGAACCCAGCAACACGAGAACCAGGCCTGCTAGCACGGCCAACTCGACCACCAACAGGCTCTTGTCACGGAGCCAGTCCCAGCGAATCTGTCGTGATTGCCGTTTAGGCTTCTCATCCGTCTCTGGGATTAATTCGTCCACCGCGTGAGCCCGGTACTGGGCCGTGGCACCCGTGTTCTGGAAGCGCCGGTGGTCCGTTGGCAAGGGGAGCGGCTGTGGTGCAATCGGCTCTGGTGCCAGCGGATCCAATGTGTTCGCCTTGGCCTCCCTGCCTAACTGGCGCAGGCGTTCCAGCCGCGCTTGACGCTTGCGTACGCGCAAGATCTCTTCCAGTTCTTCTATCGAGAGTTCGTCAACTGTACGACGGTCTTTCATCTAGTCGAAACCATCCACGCTCGCTACGGCAAAAACCTCCCGTTCGAAGAACCACCGAAAAGGAGAAACGTTGAACAGGACGTAGCGGGCGCTACAGAGCACCCACCCCTCCTGGCGGTTCTGCGGGGGCGTGTCCAACCACACCCGAGCGCGGAAGCCGGATCGCTTGAGCACCCACCACAAGCTCAATGCACTCTGTTCGTTGACGTGCACGTCGAGGTTGGCTGGGATGATGGCCCGAGGATCCTTTGGATAGGTCGCTCCCTGGCCCATCAAGGTGCGCACGAACCGCACCACGGGATATGCATACCGGTCGTACCAGGCATTGGGAGCGGTGTGGATGATTAGCCGCCCGTCGGGCCGCAGCACGCGTCGTGCCTCTGTCAGCGCCTGATTCAACTCCCAAGGATGAAGGTGCTCGACGAGATCAAACATCAATACGCGGTCAAAAGATGTGCTGGCAAAGGGCAAGCACTTGGCGTCGGCCAGGTAGACCCTGACCGGCTCACGGTGTTTCTTATCGGGCGTCCCAGATTCCTGCGCCATCCGCGCTGCTACCGGTGCGTAGTCCACGCCATGAGCCTGCGCTCCTAGTCTGGCGCATTGTCGCAGTATCTCGCCTCTCCCACAACCGATGTCGAGCACGCGCATTCCTGGCTGGACATCGGCCCCTTCAAAGGCCTGGCTTAGCCGACGCGAGAGATGTGCTCCTTCACTGGTGACGAACTCCGCGTATCCTTCGCAAGAACCCAGGAAGTACGCTTCGTCATATAATTCAGGGCGAACCGATTGATGCCTTTCGCTCCTCACCTTTTCCTCTCTCATGGGGCTTATGGCATTATAATCTACCGCTTTCCCATCGTCAAGCGGTTGAGGCTGTCGCTGAAGACAGTGCGGATCAAGTGAATATCCTCGAGTCTCAATATCAGGGCCATGAGTCCGTAGACTGCTACCCCGACACCCCCAGCGCTGCATACGACCAGCAGTTCACCCAGCTTGCCTGGCGGTGTTCCTGTTCTCAAGACACGCATTATGCCGCAGGTCACCCCTGCCATCACCAGTGATGCCAGAGTGGCTTTCAGCGTGAGGGACCACAGGCGATGGTCGCCCAACCCGCCGAGCCGGTGGCGGGTCAGCAGCAACATGGTTATCGCGTGCACGGTCAATTTGAGGGAATTAATCAGGACCAGAATCGGCAGTGTCAATACCCCTAACCACCAGGGGATGAGAGCCGCCATAACGTAGAAAATCGTTGCCCCCACACCTACCAGCGCGGGGGTCAGTGTATCCTTGTGGGCGTAGAAAGCGAAAATGAGTGGCTGATCTACGGCTGTGAATAGGAGTCCCAAGAGGGCGTACCTCAGTGCCTCGGCCGTTGCCAATGTGTCCATTGGTGTGAAGTCGCCGTGCTCGAAGATGATGGAGATGATGGGGTTTGCGAGCACGTACAGGCCGACGGTGGCTGGGATGATCAGGGTCAGAACAAGTCGCAAGGCCTGAGCCAGGGTGGCTCGGAAAGGGCCGAGTTCCTCGGCGCTTGCCTGTCGTGAAAGTGTGGGTAGAATGGCGATGGAAACAGCCGTGACGATCAGACCGAGAGGAAACTGGATGATTGTGGCCGCGTATTCCATCCAAGATATCGACCCTTCGCCGGTGCGGGAGGCCAGGTTATAGCTTAGGAACACCGCCAGTGAGTCCACCACCAGGCCGATGAGGATAGGAAGGTATAGACAGGCGATGCGGCGCAGAGCAGGGTGGTGTAGATCGAGAGCGAAGTGCAACCGAGCGTCGCGCAGCCCAGGAAGTTGGAGCGCGATTTGGAGGACGGCACCCACCAGCAGTCCGGCTGCCATACTATGGACCCCCCAGCGGCGGCCTAGCGCCAGCGCTACGACGACCATGCCGGCGTTGAAGATGGCGGCGGTGAAGGCAGGGAGGGTGAACTGCTTGAGGGCGTAGAGGCTGCCAGACAGAATACTAGCTAAACTGAGAAAGATCACCGCTGGGAGTACCAAGCGCAGTAAGTCGGTCGTCAGGGCCTGGTAGCGAGGCGAGAGACCCTCAACCAACAATCTGGTCACCTGGGGGGCCAGAAGTTCTCCCAGCACGACAAACCCACATAGGGTCAACAGGGAGATGCTGATAAGAATGCTGAGCAGATGCCACAACTCCGTACGTCCCTCAGAAGTGGCGTAATCGGACAGGACGGGGATGAGAACCGAACTGGTCATTCCGCCTACCAGTAGATCGTATAGCGTGGTGGGGACTCGGAGAGCTGCGTTCAGCGCATCCACGTGGGGGCCAGCACCGAAGAGGCCGGATTTGACCATCTCTCGCAACAACCCCATCAGGCGGCTGGCGATGTTGCCCAGGGCGATAATGCCGGCTGCTTGCGCGACCTCCACGTCTCGCTGTAACGAAGTCCCATGCGGTTCGTCCAATCTGTTCCTCCGATTCTATGGATTGCCTATCCTTCCAGCACAGCGCCTTCGTGAACTGGTGTTCAAGAATCCGCGCCATTCTACCCCAGTTTCGAAAGGATCACAAACTCACTGGTATCTAGCCTGAACCTGAAAGCGTCCCTCACTGATTCGATGTTTGCGCCGGGGGCTGAATTGTGGTAGAATATCTTTGCCAGAACGGGTGGAGTATGTACGAGAAGCCCCGCCCACATGTAGAAGCTAAGGAGGAAGTGGTGTCATTAAGTAAGAGCGAGAAAGAAGCGATCGTTCAGGATTATGGACGAGGGCCTGATGATACTGGGTCGCCGGAAGTACAGATTGCTTTGTTGACCACCCGCATCAATCAGCTGACGGAACATCTGAAATCACATAGGCACGACAACCACTCCCGGCGAGGCTTAATCAAGATGGTCGGCCAACGTCGACGTCATCTGACCTATCTCAGTCGCAAGGCCCCTGAACGTTATCAGGAGATTATCGAGCGGCTTGGGTTGCGCAGGTAGCGCAACGCAGGGAGATCAATCGAACGAGTAGGTGTGGGGAAGGGCATACCCGTCTACTCGTTTGGTATGTCTATCCGAGAGTATAGAAGAGTTTGAACAATATCTGAGAGGTTAGGCGCGGGTCCAGGAATTGGGGAGTGTAGCGTAGTACAAAGGCAAGTAATCTGCTACGAAATACTGCCCAGTCCCTGACCTTCGCGCCTGGCCTCCGACCTGGAGGTTAAAAGTGAATAGTCATAAATTTGCTGCCACGTTGGGGGGCGAAGCCGTCACGATCGAGACTGGCAAGCTGGCCCAGCAGGCAGATGGTGCAGTAACAGTTCGTTGTGGCGATACAGTATTGCTTGTCACAGCGACGATGTCACGCGATGCCCGCGAGGGGATTAGTTTCTTTCCCCTCAGGGTAGATTTCGAGGAGCGGCTTTACGCGGCCGGCCGTATACCGGGCTCGTTCTTCCGCCGCGAGGGGAGGCCAACCGAGTCGGCCACGCTCACGATGCGCTTGACCGATCGGCCGCTCCGCCCCCTTTTCCCCAAAGACCTGCGCAATGATGTGCAGGTCATCATCACTCCCCTATCACACGACGAGGAGCATCAGGCCGATATCCTATCCATTATTGGTGCTTCGGCGGCACTCACCATCTCCGGCATCCCATTTGATGGACCGATAGGGGCTGTCCGCGTGGGGCTCATAGATGGGGAACTGATGATCAACCCGACCGTCTCGCAGATGGAAGACAGCACGCTTGATTTGCGGCTGGCCGGTAGCGCCGATGCTGTGCTGATGGTTGAGGCTGGCGCAGACGAGGTCAGTGAAGATGTCATCCTTGAAGCGCTCCGCCGTGGGCATGAGTCGATACAGGACTTGGTTCGTGTCCAGAACGAGATGCGGGAGGCAGTCGGGAAGCCTAAGCGGTCCTATGTTCCTTACATCGTGCCTGATGAGTTGTCTGAAATTATCCGGCAGCATGTGGGTGACCGATTGCCCGAAGCCATCTATGGCGCTACGAACAAGCACGATTTCAATGAGCGATTGAGGCTCATAAAGGAAGAACTGGTCGAGGAACTGGGCGAGGAATGGGACGTGGGGGCAGTCAAGGATGCCTTCGAGGAGGTTCAGCGCGAGATCATCCGCAGGCGCACCATTGAGGAGGGCATTCGCCCCGATAGGCGAGACACTCAGACGATCCGTCCTCTATCGGCCGAGGTGGGCCTGTTGCCACGGACGCATGGTTCCGGCCTTTTCACACGTGGTGAAACTCAGGTGCTTTCCATCGCTACCCTGGGCACACCCCGCGAGGAGCAGATGCTGGATGACCTTTCGCCCGAGGAAACCAAGCGCTACATCCACCATTACAATTTCCCCCCTTACTCTACCGGTGAGACGCGTCCACTGCGCGGCCCCGGTCGGCGTGAGATCGGACATGGATCATTGGCCGAGCGGGCGCTGCTGCCGGTGATACCCGATGATGGAGAGTTCCCCTATACCATTCGTGTCGTGAGCGAAGCCGTCAGTTCCAACGGGTCAACCTCAATGGCGAGCGTGTGTGGAAGCACGCTGGCACTCATGGACGCTGGTGTGCCTGTCAAGAGCTCTGTGGCTGGCATCGCGATGGGGCTTATGATGGAGGGTGGGCGTTATCGCATCTTGACGGATATTCAAGGGTTGGAGGATCACATTGGGGATATGGACTTCAAAGTCGCTGGCACGCGTGAGGGAGTCAATGCTTTGCAGATGGACATCAAGGTCGCCGGGCTCTCCGATGAGATCCTGGCAGAAGCGTTGGAGCAAGCCCGTCAGGCACGTATGCAGATTCTAGACGTGATGGAAGCGACCATTCCCGCGCCGCGTGCCAAGCTTTCGCCCTATGCCCCGCGGATGCACATTATGCAGGTAGATCCCGACAAGCTGGGAGCCGTCATCGGGTCAGGCGGCAAGACTGTGCGTTCTATTCAGGAGGAATGCGACGTGCGCATCGATATTGAGGACGATGGCACGATCTACATCGCCTCGACCAGTGGCCCGGCCGCGGAGAAAGCACAGCGGATGATTGAGGCGTTGACCGAGGATCCCGAAGAAGGCAACATCTACACCGGACGCGTGGTACGTGTCACCGACTTCGGTGCGTTCGTTGAGATCCTACCGGGCACTGATGGATTGGTGCATATCTCGCAGCTGGCTGACTACCATGTCAACCAGGTCAGGGATGTGGCAGACGTTGGCGACGAGATTATGGTGATGGTGACCAACATCGATGCCGAAGGGAAGATCCGCCTCTCGCGCCAAGCGGTGCTGGAGGGATGGACTCTGGAGCAAGCCCGGGCAGCTGATAGGCCGGGCGGAAACCGAGGTGGTCGGGGGAGCAGCGGAGGGCGTCGCTCATCGCGCCGCCGCTAACCTGAGATAAGAGCTGTCTATGGAAGAGATCAGCAAAGAACCTGACATCGTCGAAGTTGGACCTGAGCCCCGGGGTTCTGGGGCTCAGGTGTTTCGGTGGTTGTTGCGCGCACTGCGTGAGGTGGCTGAAACCGTCATCCCCGCGGTCGTCATCGCCCTGATCATCAATCTCTTCCTGGCTCAGGCCACCCAAGTGCTGGGGCAGAGTATGGAGCCGAACTTGCACAGTACGCAGCGGGTGGTGGTCGAGAAGGTGACGTACCGGTTTCTTCACGGCCCGCGGCGTGGCGACATCGTCGTGATTGACCTGCCCGAACAGAGAGAGATGTTGATCAAACGTGTCGTCGGGTTGCCAGGCGAGACCATCGAAGTGCGGAATGGGCAGGTGTTCATTGAGGGCGAACTGCTCGACGAATTCTGGACTGTTAGGCCGGGAGGGGGGAGTTGCGGCCCACAGGCGATCCCCCCGCTTCACGTTTTCGTGATGGGCGACAATCGAGGTGCTTCCAACGACTCTCGCAATTTTGGACCCGTGCCGATCGAGCACATTGTGGGGCACGCCTGGTTTTCGTACTGGCCTCTGGAATATATGGGCTTCGTTGAGTAAGACATTGCGTAAAGCAGCAGGCCGGGTATCTCGCCCGGCCTGTTTTGTGTCCGCTGTGGTTGACGACTCCAGAACTTGATCCCATTACTTCGAAGTCTTCGAAATCTTGCTTTCACTTGACCTTGGCAGTCTCCCCCTTTTGTCTATAATACCGAGCGGAATGCAAGCTGTGACAAGAAAGCCGGTCAGTAACCCAGGAGGCGAAGGGACTATGGACTCGCGTAGATTGTGGTTCGCGATAGTGACTTGGGTGGTGATTTTGGTCCTCGTGACATCTTGTGCGCAACCAACTTCGGAGTCGCCTGAGGCGACGATGGCTGTACCCCAGGAGGAGCCGACGAAGGATCTCGTGTCTACCGCTATGCCGCTGGAGTACGACGTGGAAGTCTACGGCGACCTTGGGAATATGGATCCCAGCGGGCAGATGGTTGTCTACTGGTACCAGCACACCGGTTCCCGCGAGGAGCTTCTGTTGAGCTTGGTAGACGAATTCAACCGCGCCAACGAGTGGGGTATCGTAGTTCAGGGGGAGTATCAGGGCGACTATGACGAACTGTACGAGAGGATCATCGCCGGCATCCCGGACAACCGTCTTCCCAGCGTAGCGGTGGCTGTCCCGGATCAGGTGGCTGCCTACGCGGCAAAGGGTGCATCGATCCCGCTAGATCCATACATCGCGAGCGAGAGATGGGGATATACAAAGGAAGAATTGAGGGATTTCTTCCCTGTCGCACGGGATACTGATTATCTACCGCAGTTTGAGGCTCACTACGGCTTCCCTGCATACAAGTCTGTGGACGTGATGTACTACAATGAGGATTGGTTGGCTGAGTTGGGCTACGATGGCCCACCTGAGACTTGGGAAGAGTTTGGCGAAATGGCATGTGCTGCTGCCGAACAGCCGTTCTCCGGCGCCACGGGTGAGGAGATCAGCTTCGGATATGCGTTTTCCGTCAACGCTTCCAGGTTCGCTACTTTTGTGTTCAGCAGGGGGGGTAACACTATCAACGGAGAGGGTACCGGCTACGTGTTCAACGGGCCGGAGGGTTTGGACTCGGTGATCTTTTTGAAGGACCTGGTCGATCGGGGTTGTGCTGTAGAGCAGACAGAGCGCTATGGCGACCAAAACGAATTCGGATCAGGCCGATCGCTATTCGCCATCAGTTCCAGCTTCCGTCTGCCCTTCTACGTGGAGGCGATCAGTGAAGGGGCGGGCTTCAGCTGGAGTGTCAATCCGCCGCCACACACCATCGGAGTTCCCAGGATAAACGCCTCCGGCGCCAGCCAGTCGATCTTCGTGACCAGCCCCGCAGAACAGTTGGCCGCTTGGTTGTTCATCAAGTGGATGAGCGAGCCAGAGCAGCAGGCAGAATGGGCCAGCGGTACTGGCTACTTCGCTATCCGCCAGTCAGCGACCGATATGCTGGCTGACTACCTTGCTGAGAACCCCGTGTACGAGAAAGCCTTTGGCTTTATGGCGCTGGATTATGGTACTGAATCTACAGTGGTTGGCTACGACAGGTGCCGCAGCACCATCGCAGAGATGCTCACTGCCATCCTGCGTGGTGAAGGGGCTCAAGCACAGCTCGACACTGCTGTCGACCAATGTGACAGGTACTTGACAGAGGCTGCGCCATAGGGTGTATGAATTGCTATCCTGGCAACGTGTCAAAGAAACTCCTTCAGGTTATGTTCCACGGCGTAGGCAGCGGCCTCCGCACGGTTGGTCAGGTTCAGTTTCTTCAGGATGCTGCTGACGTAGTTGCGCACCGTACCCTCGCCCAGGAACAAAGCCTGAGCGATCTCTCGATTCGTCTTCCCCTCCGCGACCCGGGCCAAGACGCGCATCTCCTGGTCAGTCAGGCTGGCGAAGGATTCCTCGTGCTCCTTGCGAGCTGCTTCGCGCACCCGCGCGAAAACGCGTTGGGTGAGCGCTGGGTCCAGCAGTGCTTCCCCTCTACCTACGGCCTCCACTGCCCGGATTAGCTCGTCGCTGCCAATCTGCTTGAGTACGTAGCCACACGCGCCGGCAGCGATGGCGTCGAACAGCATCTCGTCCTCAGCGTATGATGTGAGCATAATGACTTTGACGTCGGGGGCCTGCTCGACGATCTTGCGGCATGCATCAATTCCGCTTCCTCCCAACAGCCGGATGTCCATCACCACGACGTCAGGTCGAAGAAGCAGCGCCTTCTGAATGGCTTCTTTGGACGTGGCAGCCTCAGCGATAACCGTGAGGTCGGGATGGCGATCAAGGAGGGTTCGCAGACCTAGCCGCACCACCTCGTGATCGTCCACTATGATGATCTTAAGTGTCATTCTACCTCTTGTCGTTGTCCATAATGCGTGTGCATAGTTCGCACTGTGTCATTGTGTAACACAGTCACTTGTCAAGCTCTACACTGTATGCCTAGTAGGGCACGGTGAGGATTAGGGTCATGCCCTTGTTGGGTGCAGTGTCGATATCCAGCATGCCATCAAGCAAACGCGCGCGCTCTCGGATGTTTCGCAGTCCCTGCCCTTTGTTGATCGGCACTGCTGGGAGCCCAATACCATCGTCGGAGATGCGGAGTTGTAGCGCGTTGACGCCGTATCGTAGATGGACCTCGACACGCCGAGCCTGTGCATGTCGGGCGGCGTTGGTCAGCGTTTCGCGTGCGATCTGAAAAATATGTTGTCGACGCTCAGCTCTCAGTGGTTGGGTATCCTCACCCTCCACGATGAATTCCGTCTCCAGCAACGTGTTGACGCGGAAGTCTTTGATCATCTTGCTCAGACCTGCCTCAAGATCATCGTGTGGCATCTCGCCACGTAAGTCGAAGATATAACGCCGAATGTCTTGGATGGTCTGATTCAGGCTGCCGATCGCGCGTGTCAGTTGCGTATGCGCTGCCTCTGGATCATTGGAAATACTGTGCTGGACTCCCTCTAACATAAGCCCGGCGGCATAAATGGACTGGATAATGCCATCGTGTAGCTCTCGACCAATACGCTCCCTCTCTCGGGACAGTGCCTGCATTCGCTCCACGCTCTCCAGCCAGAGTTCCATTTCGTTGAAGACGACATCCAGTGCTCGCACGACTCCGTAAGTGATGCCGATTCCACAGAGGCCCCGCAGGAGCGGAACTGGAATGCCTAGCAACTGTAGGAATGCTTCCTCGTTTAGCCAACTCGCCGGGAAGATGGACGCCGCTGGACCAATCAGCCCTCCAAACAGCGCGAAGAACCCGAGAGCAAACCCTGTGATGCGCAGATGGGGTCTGACCAGTGGCATGCGTTCCAACTCAAGGGTCCGGTTCGTCTGGCGGTGTAGCCCCCACGCCCCGATCATACCACCAGGCAGAGCCAGCCCGTAGCGTGCAGCGAGCTCGGTGGCGATCCAAAGCTGCTCTGACGGCACATTGGACAATCGAGCGATGGCTAAACCGATCAGCCATATCATCAACAGACTGCCAGCTAGTGCCCAACGCTTCCATTCCTGCCCGTCAAGACTTACGTAGCTCTGGAGAGCAAAAGCCAGCAAGAACGCATAACCGATGCCCATCAGGATTAGACGCGACCACATAAGCCATGGGGAAGGGACTCCTGAAGACATCAACCAGGCAGTACTCCAGGCTATTAGGGCCTCACAAAATCCAAAGACCGCCAGCAGCGTGAGACCACGGGCAATCTCCAGGCGGGCACCTTGGCGGGCCAGAAATACGATTGAGAGACCCAGCACGAAGAAGGCCTGTCCCTGTAAAAGTTCCAACATCAACTGATGAGCAGCGAGAGCTTCTCGCAGCCAAAGCATCCGATAGTCCAACCTTTCCTATTATAGTCTTCTATTTAATTATACCAGCGATGTCTTTTCGCGGCAAGACGTGAACGGGGGGTGTTTATTTCGATTCCCGTCCGGCACGTTGTGAGCAGCGTCTGCTCCAAGCAGCAAGACGGCGGGCATCCGAATCTTACAGGATGACCGCCGATACACCTCCGATATCGCTGCCTGCAACAAGTTGGACACTCGATTCGTGCAATTACAGCGTCCGCTCATAGAGGCGGTGCTTCTTGTAGAAGTCGACTCCTAGCGCTTCCATTTCTTGTATCATTTTCGTGTTGCGTTCATTGACCTGCACGATGTCGGCGTGCAGGAATGCCCGTTTCTTGAAGGTCCTATATAGCTCGGCGTACAGGATAGCGTTAACTCCAAGCCCCTGATACTTGGGGAGGACACCGCCTCCGTTGAAGTTGACCCACCTGGTGCGTCTGGATTCTCGCAGAAGCATTGCCCAGCCAAATGGCCAAAGCTGGCCCCTACAGCGCTGTAGCGCTGCTGAGACATCCGGGAAGCCCAGCGCGAAGCCGACGATTTCTTCTCCCTGCGCCACAACCTTGACCAAGTCCGGCTGGGTCAGATCAATCAGCCGTTGAGCAACCTTCTTTGCGTCACCGCCGACAATTGGAATGAACTCTCGATTCTCTGCAAACGCGGCGTTGTAGGCCTTGATTACTTGGGGAGCAATACTCCGCAAATCATCCTTGCTTTGAAAATGGAGTACTCGGAATCCTCTTCGCTCTTTGACCTTATCTGCGATGCGGCAGATTCGTTCCGGTATCTTGAAATCTCCGGACACATAGCAGGAATGGTAGTCGGTCTGCTTGTGGAAACCGGAGTCCTGGATGAAGGCATCGTAGTAGGGGTAGTTGTAGGTGATGCCCATCGCTGGTTGGTGTTGAAAGCCTTTGATCAGGATACCCAGACCGTCGCCGGGAAGGAGCCCGTCGGGGCCACTGATCTCCTTTAGATCCCGGCTCCTTGCCCAGTCGAAGGCAGCAGCAAATAGAGCGCGGGCCACCTCAATGTCTTCTACTGTCTCAAAAAGGTAGAAGAAAGCTCCTTGCCGCCCCCGGTAGTTGTTGCGTTTGCGTGGCTCCAGCACGGCAATGCGCCCCACTACCTCGCCGCGCCGGAGCGCCAGGAAGAAGTCGGCATCAGAGTGCTGATAAAAGGGGTGATGCTCCCGGTTCAACTGCCCACGGGCGCTGGATACCAGCGGAGGCACCCACTGGGGGCAGTCGCGATAGAGGCAGAATGGGAACTGGACGAACCGGTCTACTTTCTGTGGATCAGTGGTGTCTACCTTGTGGATCGCTACCATCTGCAGTTTTTCCCCCTATCACGCCCCGGCGGCGAAAAAACCGGCCGCCAGCACTCCTGGTCCAGCGTGGACAACGATAGCAGGAGGCATTTCGTAGACAGGCACCTGTGTTACTCCTATGGCGGCGGCCAAGTCGGCTGCCAGGGATTGCGCTTCCTCCTCGGCATCGGCGTGCATCACGCATAGGTGGGCGTCTGTGCTGCGAGGGCACTCCTCCGACACGAGTTCCCGCAGCCGAGCAAGTGCGCGTCGTGCCGTCCGCTGCTGCTCCATTGGTTCCACCCGTCCATCTTGCAGGGTAAGAATAGGCTTGACTTGCAGTACTCCGCCCAGGAGCGCTTTAGCTCCGCCGATGCGCCCACCTCTGTGCAGGTACTCGAGTGTATCCACCACGAAGTAGATCCGCTGACGGGCCATCAGGTCATGAACGCGGGCCAGAATGGTGTCGGCGTCGACGCCCTCTCGCGCCCACCGCGCAGCAAGAAGGACCATCTCTCCCAACGGACCACCGATGGAGCGGGTATCCACCACCCGAATATCGACATCGGGAAAGTCCTTCGCTGCCACGTTGGCTGAGCGTACGGTGCCACTCAGCTCAGTGGAAGGGTGCAGGCATATGACCGTATGGCCCTCTGTCACGAGCTGCTCGAAGATCGGGATATATAGGGCCGGAGGCGGTGCAGCGGTCTTGGGCAGGACGGGAGAAGCGCGCAGTTTCTTCAAGAAGGTTGGGGTGTCGATTTCGGTGTCATCTCGATAGGATTCTTCGCCGAAGATGATGATCTGTGGCAGAATTGGGATGTCGTGTTGCTTAGCTACGTGGATAGGAAGGCTGGAGAGGGTGTCAGTCACGATCTTAACCATTGGGGCTCTCCTCCTGAGGGTAAAGATAAAGATTTCCAATTGACGAATTTGCTACGCATGATACAACCCCGAGCTCATAAAAAAGATGCGCCCGGACATAGGGCCGGGCGCTTGTGCTGCGTCCTTCTCTCTATCGCTCTAGCAGGATGGTAACCGGGCCGTCGTTGTGAATCTCGACCAACATACTTGCGCCGAAGACACCGGTGTCGACGGGCACACTGTAGCCGCGCAGCGCTTGGACGAAGTGCTCCACCAGCGGTTCGGCCACCTCCGGCGGAGCAGCGTCCGTGAAGCTCGGGCGGCGGCCCTTGCGAACATCGGCGTAGAGCGTGAACTGGGAAATAACCAATGCTGCGCCGCCTACGTCGAGCAGTCCTGCGTTCATTTTGCCCTCATCGTCCTCAAAAATGCGCAACCCGGCGATTTTTCGTGCCAGCCACTCGGCTTGTTCCTCTGTGTCGCCATGGGTGACGCCTACCAGCACGACCACGCCCTGCCCAATCGCACCAACGACGCAACCCTCAACGTTCACTGCTCCCTTGGTTACTCGTTGTACGACTGCGCGCATCTATGGCTCCATTTCCGTCATCTGCTCAATCGAGCAGGCGCTTCTCGCACACTCCAGTGACTAGGGCAGCCCAATTGCCGTTTTGACCTCGGCCATAGTTTCAGTGGCGATAGCGGATGCCCGGCCGGCTCCGTCGGCCAATATGTCCCACACGTGGTCAGGGTCTGCGGCCAGCGCGGCCCGTCGCTCGCGGAAGGGGGCGAAGTAATCGGCCAGGTTATTGGCAAACAGCCGCTTGCACTCCACGCAGCCGATCTTTGCCGCCCGGCAGTCCTCTTCGATCTGTGCTGCCCTGTCGGTGGAGAAGAACCCGTGCAATGTGAAGACGTTGCACACCTCTGGATGGCCAGGGTCCGTGCGGTAACGGCGGGCTGGATCGGTGACCATCTGCATCACCTTCTGCTCTATCTCCTCCGGCGAGGCAGCAATCTCGATGTGGTTGTTCAGCGACTTGCTCATCTTCTGCTGGCCGTCAAGCCCCAGCACCTTGGGAAAGTCGGTAAACTTGCCCTGCGGCTCGATCAGCAAATCGCCGAAGTGGTAATTGAATCGGCGCACGATCTCACGCGTAAATTCCAGGTGGGGGGCTTGATCCACTCCGACCGGGACCGTGTCAGCCTTGTAGAGCGTGATGTCGGAAGCCATCAACACTGGGTAACCCACCAGCCCATAGTTTACGTTGTCTGGGTGTTGGCGCACTTTCTCCTTGAACGTGGGTAGCCGGGTCAACCAGCCCAGTGGAGTCGCCATCGAAAGCAATAGATGCAACTCGGTCACTTGTGGCACGTGGGATTGGACGAAGATAATCGTGCCACGTTCGGGATCCATTCCCGCGGCCAGCCAGTCCAACGTCATCTCATAGGTCCAGTTGCGTAGTTTGTCGGTGTCTTCGAGCGTTGTGAGCGCGTGCAGATCCACCACGCAGTAGACGCAATCGTAGTCGTCCTGAAGAGCGACGTAGTTGCGGATGGCACCCAAATAGTTGCCCAAGTGCTGGCGACCTGTAGGCCGAGCGCCGGAGAAGACACGCCCTTTTTTCTTGCTCATAGGATAGAATACTCCTTCATCGGTGTATGGCTGGCATAGAGTGTACCACATGAGCGGCAGGGGAGCAAGGCGCTCACTGTGCCACCACGAAGGCGATGGCGTGTTCGCGGGTGTGGGAAAGGCTGATAGCCCATTCGGTCAGGCCGAGTTCACCAGAGCGCTCAGCAGCGCGGCCGCTCAGGCGTACGAGTGGCTTGCCGCGTAGGTCACCGATGACCTCCACGTCCCGCCAGTCGATGCCATCGCGGGCGATCATACGCATGCCAACGCCCAGTGCTTTGGAGACGGCTTCCTTGGCAGCAAGACGGGCCGCAAGTTCCCCAGCACGCCCCCGGCAGTACATAATCTCGGCCGGGGTAAAGACGCGCTGCAGGAAACGATCTCCATAGCGCCTCAGTGCCCGCTCAATGCGTGCAATATTGACTAGATCGACGCCGGTGGTGAGCATAGAGTTTCGATGCGTGAGATGTGGCGCACGGTGCGCAATGTGTGAGACAGCGGCTTGTTCCTAATCTTAGGTGATCGCGCCTGATTGGCGTGAGAGTGTCCTGCAGAGCTGGTCCCATCACGAGGCAGGTGGTCCGGCGATGCCCAGAGCATACGCGTCAGGATCGAGCCAGCGGTTGGCGACAGTTCGAACCTGCTCGGCGGTGATTTTCTTGATCAATTCCGCGTACCGCTGCAGATAGTCCAGCCCGAGATTGTAGCGCTCTATGTTAAGGATGGACCGCGCCACCCCTTCGTTGGTCTCCAGGCGCAAGGGCAGGCTGCCCGTGATGAATGCCTTATTGTCGTTCAACTCGTTCTCGCTCACGATTTCCTCTTGGATGCGGCGGATCTCGTCGCGGATGCTGACGATGGCTGGCTCGACGTTGGTCGGGTTGACGCCAGCCACAACCCGCCAGGGGCTCGGGCCAGGACCGCCATCCAGGCGACTATACGAGTAGTAAGCCAGCCCTTGACTGTCGCGCACGTTGTCTCCTAAGCGACCCATCAATCCGAAGACACCCAAGATGCTGTTGCATACAAGCGCGTCCAGGAAGTCCGGCGCGGTGCGCGGCGGGCCAGGGTAGCCCAGGACGATGTCCGATTGCGTCTTGCCGGGGATGACAACGATCCGTTCCCGTACCTCGGTGATGCGAGGAGCCTCGGGGAGCGGGGGTCTTTCGTAGATGTGGCCCGCCCAGTCGCCGAAGGCAGCCGCGATCTGCGCCAGCGCAGCGGCGGTCTCCACTGCGCCCACCACGACGATGACCATCTCCTGCGCGCCGTAGCCGCGGCTGTAGAAGTCGACCAGATCTTCGCGGCTGAGCCCGCCGATTGTCTCGGTGTAGCCTGTGAGACTTCGGGAATAGGGATGTTCCTGCGGGTAGGCAAGCTCGTAGAACGCAAGGTTGGCCATACGCCGGGTGTCGTGAGCGCGTTCCTCCAGGTCGGTGAGTATCTGGCCACGCAGTTTCTCGACGCCATCGTTGGGGAAGACGGGGTGACGCAGCACGTCAGCGAGGATATCGAGCACCAGCGGCAGGTCTTCAACCAGGCTCTTGGCGCCAAAGCCGGTGAAATGAGTGCCTCCACTGGCACCCACGCTGGCGCCGACCGATTCCAATTCCTCGTAGATCTGCTCGAAAGCGCGGTTTGCAGTGCCGCGCATCAGGGCGCTTGCCGTAAGGGCAGCCAGCCCGGCTTGCTCCGGCTGTTCGTCGTACGCTCCTACGGGAAGGTACCCTCTGATGACGACCGAGGGGCTGTTGTGGTTCTCGCGCACCAGCACGACCAGGCCGTTGGCTAGTTCGTGGCGTGTGATGTCCTCGGGTCCAGGGATAGACATAGGTCTCCTCTCAAGTCTCAGGTCTCAGGTTTCGCGTCTCAGGTTCACGCGACCTGAAACCTGAGACTCTGCAACGCGAAACTAGGTTGCTTGCGGTACATACCATCCAACGGTGCGATTCGATCGTCGGAGGTACTTCTGTGCCACGCGCTGCACGTCCTCAACAGTGACGGCGCTGAGGTTCGCGATGTAGTTCTCGGACCAGGTGTAATCGGCGAAGATCTCGCTGAAGCCAATCCACAGTGCTTGACCAGTAACGGATTCGCTGGAATAGGCAAACTGCGCCTTGGCCTGCTTGATCGCCTTGAACAGCTCCTCTTCCGTGACGGGTTCCTCCACCACGCGTGTCAGCTCGGCCTCCAGAGCCTCCTCCACCTCGGCTGGGGTGTGATCACCGCGGACAGTGGCCGAGAGGCTGTAGACAAAGGGGTCCACGGTTGGGATCAACGTGCCCGATATGGAAGTCGCCAGTTCCGTCTCCACCAGTGCTTTGTAGAGGCGGCTGCTCTTGTTCGTCAGTCCGCCGCCGAAGAATGTCATGCCACTGGCCCCAGTCAGTGCGGCATCAAGCGCAGTCACCGCGAAGAAATCGAGCTCGTGGACGGTAGGGGCGTGGAACACTACCTTCAGGTAGGCGACGTTGCCTTGCTCCTCAACGATTACCCGCCGCTCGCCTTTCTGCTGTGGCTCGCAGGCGCTTACCGGAGGCGCGTCCGGTTTGCCTGCAATTGCCCCGAAGTGTCGCTCGATCATCTGCAGCATCTCATCGGTTTTGAAGTCGCCAACCGCAACTGTCAGTGCGTTATTGGGTGCGTAATAGGTGTCATAGTGTGCGTATAGCTGATCGCGGGTCATGGTCTCCAGGTCACACATGTGGCCGATGGTGTCAATGCCGTAGGTATGCACGCGGAAGGCGCCGGCCATCACCTCTTCGCTGAGCAGAAACTCCGGATCGTTTTCCGCCCCCTGCCGTTCACTGATGATGACGTTGCGCTCGGCGGCGACCTCGTCGGGGTCGAAGAGTGCGTTGACCATGCGATCGGATTCGATGTGCAGGGCCAGCTCAATCCGAGCGGCAGGCAGCGTGGCGAAGTAGGTAGTGAAGTCATACCATGTCATACCGTTGAACACGCCTCCCTCGCGGGCGATGGCTTTTTCCGCCGTGCCTTTCGGGAACGTATTCGTGCCCTTGAAGAGCATATGTTCGACCCAGTGGGAGATCCCTGTGATGCCTGTATGTTCATTGCGACTTCCCACTCGGTACCAGACCCAGAAACTGGCCACGGGAGCGGTGTGCACCTCTTTGATCAGCACGTTCATTCCGTTGGATAGTCGCGTCTTGATGAAGCCATTGGTTCTGTTCATTGCGTCTCCTAATCTTGGTGGCCCCGATTGTGCCCTGGCAACTCAGGCGTAGCTCTTACGCTTTGCGCTTTGCCCCTCGACGTTCGCGCCGCCGGAAGATCAACCGCAGCGGGGTGCCGGGGAAATCGTAGGCCTCACGCAACCGGTTTTCCAGGTAACGCTCGTAGCTGAAGTGCACCAAGTTGGGGTCGTTGACATGGCAAACGATGGTTGGTGGATCCACACCTGGCTGGCTGGCATAATAGATCTTCAGCCGTTTGCCTCGTTTGCTCGGCGGCGCGTGGCGGGCAAGTGCGTCCTGGATCAGACGGTTGAGATCACCGGTGGGGATGCGTCGGAAACGGGACTCGTGCACAGCCAGCGCAGTTGGCACAATCTTGTGCACCCTCTGCCCCGTGAGTGCAGATACGAAGAGGACGGGGACATAATCCAAGAAGCGCAGAACTTCACGCACCCACCCGGTGTACTCGGCCATAGTGTGCGCATCCTTCTCGACCAGGTCCCACTTATTGACCAGCACGATCACGCTGGCCCACTCGTCGAGGATGAAGCTAGCCACGTGTGCGTCCTGTGCGGTAACACCCTGGAAGCCGTCGATCACCAGGAAGGCGACATCGGCTCGCTGAATGGCCCGGATTGCTCGCAGCACACTGTAGTGCTCCACGCCAGGCCCAATCTTACCTCGTCGACGGATGCCGGCTGTGTCGATCAGTGTAATGGGAGTACCCTCCCACTCCAGATAGGTGTCAATCGCGTCGCGGGTGGTGCCTGGGATCGGACTGACGATGGCTCGCTGCTCGCCAAGCAGCCTGTTCAGCAGGGATGACTTTCCTACGTTGGGTCGGCCGACGATGGCGAGCTTGATCCTCTCGTCCTCGTCCTCTGGTTCGGTGGATGGCAATGTGTCAACCACGTCGTCCAGCAGGTCGGCCACGCCTGTGCTGTGCAGGGCAGAGATAGGATACACCTCGCCCAGCCCCAGGGCGTAGAACTCCACTGTACTCTGGCGCAGGCGGGTGTTGTCTGCTTTGTTGGCTGCTACAAAGACGGGGCAGCGGGCACGGCGCAGGATGTTGGCCACCTCACTATCACCGGGCGTCAGGCCGTTGGCGGCGTCGGTAATGAAGATGACTGCGTCGGCTGCCTGGATCGCCTGTTCAGCCTGGGCACGCATCAGGGGGATGTAGGGCGCGGAGTCCTGGGCCAGTACCCGTTCAGGGCCGGGCCGCCTTCCAGCGATGACGGTCTCAGGCAGTATCTCGATGCCACCGGTGTCCACCACGGTGAAAGGAATGCCGTTCCACTCGGCGCGGGCGTGCAGACGATCGCGAGTTGTGCCGGGCTGACCATGCACCACGGCCAGCCGCTGTCCAACGATGCGGTTGAACAGCGTGGACTTTCCGACGTTAGGTTGGCCCACAAGGGCCACAATTGGCATGCTCATCCCTCAATCACCTGCTTCTCTAGCCTTCGATGGCTGGTCTCGGTCGGTGTGGGGCGCGGCGCGATAAAGATCTCCACCTGCACGGTGGCTGGCAGGATGCTCTTGGCAGTCATCCCCTCCGGTACCACAACCTGAGGCTCGAGCTGGTGTGTCCCAAGGGGCAGTTCAAACAGGTCCAAGACAATGCGTACATCTTTGGCTTCCAGTGTCTCTAGCAGAGGCAGCGGGCCGCTTAGGATGACCTCGACTGTCTCCGGCGAGACGGTCGTTGTGAGATTCGGGCCCAGGCCCTGAAGCTCTGGCGTGATCTCCACCGTCAGACTGCTCTCGATGGCCTCAACCGAGACCAGCACCTCCACTGGCTGCTGGCCTGGCACCACTGCGACATTTGATGTTCCGTTCAGTGCCGGCCGTTCGATGACGTCAGCCTGGGCTCCCTCCACGTTGATCGGCTCCGTTTCGATGAAGCCTGGCAGTGCGGCGACGACATCGGGAGTGCCGAAGACGGTTACAGTTGGCGGCTCTACTGAGATATCGGTGATACGATAGCCGGGGGCGATTTGTCCCTCGAACACCACCTTGACCGCTAAGGCGCGATAGTAGCCTGATGGTTCAATGGGAATGCGTACGTTGGTCACTTTAGGCATCCATGTGATGTAGGGGACAGGCTGACCTTCGCTGTCTTGGATCTGCAGCTCAAATTCCCCCTCAATGGATGTCTCGGTGTCTTGCACTGAGATTTCCGTGACCGCCTCGACGACCTGGGTAACGTAGGTGCTGGGTCCGGTCACCGTTACCTGGCGAGAGGTTACGATCGGTGCTCGCATTAGGTAGCCCAGTGCTGGCTCGCCCACGATCTGCATACGTACAGGCACGGTTTTGGTCACTTCTGGTTCTATTTCCAGGGTGACATACTCGGGTTCGACTTGTATCACCCGTGAGGGATTTTTGTTCAGCGTCACTTGGACGGGTACCTGATGGATTCCCTGGTCTAGGTTCGTCAGATCAACACCAACGGTGAAATCATCAGGTTTGAGGGAGTTCAGGATTGACTCAGGGGCACGCACAGTGATGTGTGCGCGCTCGTCAAAATCTCCTACGATGACCGTACCCTGTGGTGGTTCAGATCGGGTGATTGGGATGGCTTGAGGGTAACGTACCTCAAGGGTAGGATCTCCTTCCTCAACAGCAACCACCCAGGCCAGCAGTGCGAGAACGATCGCCAGTGCCATCAGGAGCAAATTGCTTGCTATCCAGCGCACGGTCGCTCTCACTGCGCACTCCTTCCCATGATCCGCCGAAACCAGGCGCTCCAACGCGGCCATGCCCGTTCCAATACGGGTTGGAAGAACGCCCTCAACACCGCCTCCAGCCGTTTGGCGTCGAGGTTGCGGATGATGCGGCCGTTATGTGCTATGGAGATAGAGCCACGCTCTTCCGAGACGACGACGGCGATGGCATCGCTCTCCTCAGTCACACCGATGGCAGCGCGGTGGCGCAGCCCCAATTGCCGATCCGCGAGGAAAGCGGTCGAAAGGGGGAGCACGCAAGCAGCGGCCACGACCCGTCCACGCCGTACGATGACGGCCCCGTCGTGGAGCATTGTGTGAGGATCGAATATAGTCAACAATAAGTCAGAAGTGATGACAGCTTCTAGCGGGACACCGCTGTCTACGAATTCTTGCAAGCCAGTCTCGCGCTCAATGACGATGAGCGCACCGTGTCGTTTCTCAGAGAGGGCATGGCAGGCCTGGGCGATTGCGGCAAGAGCCTCTTCCAAGATGGCTTGGTTGCCTGTTGGCCGGCCCAGTAGTGTCCCGGCTCGACCCACCCGCTCCAGTGCACGGCGCAGTTCCTGTTGAAATATGACGGGGATAGCCACGAGCAGTGCCGGGAGCGTCTTTTGTGTCAGCCAAGCGAAGGCGCGCAAGCGTACCAGGCCGCTCAGCAAAGTGACGATGATAATGAGAAGAATCACGCCTCGCAGTAGGGATACAGCTCGGGTGCCACGTACCAGATACAGAACCCAGAAGAAGATAAAGGCTACGAGTAAGATGTCGAGGACGTCTATCCGATCGAGCCGTTGCAAGTACCACAGAGGATCCGCCACTAGTCAAATTCCTGGTCCAGTTGTCAATTGGAGCCACGCTCGCCAATTTGATCCAGCAGCTGTTGGTAGGCCGCGACATTCGGCGGCTGTAGCGCGATAATGGCTCGGATGGTTGCCTTTGCATCCTCAAACCGCCCAGCTTCCAGCTGCAAGTCCCCCAATTTGTCCAGGTGCTCCAGGGCCTGCTCGGCGTTGCCGGCGTCAAGGTGCACCTGTGCCAGGCGGGTACGTAGCGGAATCTCGTTGGGCTTTTCGCGCACCGCGTCTTCTAGGATGTCAAACACGTGTTGGGTCTTGCCATTCTCAAGGTAAATCTCCAGAAGGCCGTCAAGCTCAGCCGTTGCCTGTTCAGGTCGATTGAAACGGTAGTATAAGTCCATCAGCGTCAGTCGCGCGCGCTCATCATTGGGGGCTGCTTTGCGAATCTGCTCGTAGATTCCAATGGCGCGTTTCCAATCTACGCGCTGCATATAGATGTCGCCGATTTTGTGGAGGATGCGGACCGCCCATTTGCGTTCAGGAGAACCTCGGCGTGCCAGCTCTAGCGCTTCTTGGTACGTTTCCTGTGCCTGATCCATCTGTGCCATGTGGTAATAGGAATCAGCCATGTCCAGGTAATGTTCCAGTGCCTTGTCGACTTTCCCTTGGCTGATGAGTAGATCGATCAACTTGGCCCGCACTCTGGTAGCCATGGGTGCCAGCTTGAGGGCGTATTGGTACATTGTTATAGCCGAGCGGGTATTGTCGCGCATCCAGTACGTGTCAGCGATGACAACAGACTTGTTTACCGCTTCATTTACCTTGTCCAATGCTACGAGCACGTGGGCTAGCTGCTGGTGGATCGGTAAATACGTGGGTGCCAGCGCTAGGGCGTAGTAGCATTCCTCCAGCGCAGCGTAGGGCATATCGCGATTGGCATATTCCTGAGCCAGCGATATGGACTCTAGGACCTGTTCTGATTTTGGGATGGCCAACATCTCGGCTAAGCTCAAGACAGGCCCTTCCTGGGCCAGTGCATCAAGCCTCCGGCGTGCTTCGACGACCTTTTGCTCCCAATCTTTCTGGCTGAGAAAGTCGACCAATGAGTTGGTGAACTGCAATGCTTGCTCATCATCGCCTTGGCCAGTGTAGCTGCCGACCAGGTTCTTGTATAGCTGGACTAAGTCGTCCGCCTGCTCGCGCTGAACGGCGGCTAGATCAACAGTTTTGAGCACCTTTATGAATTGTTCCAGTGCCTTCTCGATGCGTCCTTGGGCACGATAGCATTCGCCAAGCGCAAAGTGACTACCGAGCGCGTATTCGGCCTCAGATGCTGCATGTTCGAACTGCGAGATAGCAGCGTCGAAACGCATTTCCTCCTGATATAGCAGGCCTAGGTTAAAGTGCAAAGCGGATTTGTGCTCGTGTACCTCCGCTTGGATGATCCGTTTGTAAGTGGCAATTGCCTCCTTAGTCTTTCCCCTGGTTTGGAAGTCGATCGCTCGGCTAATCAGGGCGTCAAGTTCCGCCTTGCTGAGTCGAGAGGTAGCACTTCCTGCCGCTACCTCTTCCTCCTCGAAGAAGCTTTCGGCGAGATCTGCGAGGGCTTTCTGGCGGGTGATCTCAACGGGACTGCCACGCTTCTTGGCGACCTCAGCCGTTGGAATGACCGGAAAGTCCAGCATGTCGGGGCTATCCGACCTTGCTGCGACAGCGAGCGATTCGGTTCTCTCTTGGGGAATCCCGTCCGGTGTGGCGGCTACCTGCGCGCCAGACCGTAGATCTTCGAGAGCTGCCAGTACGTCAGGATCGTGGGGAGCCAGTTTGAGGGCGTATTGACAGATCTGTACGGCGTGCCCTTTCTGTCCCTGTGCTTGATAAATGCGGGCCAAGGCCAGGCACTCGTTCACTGTTTCTCGCGTATGACCGTGGCGATGGTGATACTGGAGCAATTGAGCATGCGCCTTGAGGCAGTTAGGATATGCTTGTATGGCGTCTTGCCATCGTTGCAATGCTAATTGTGGCGCTTGCTGTT
>Ga0180434_10001921_pt1 | contig 28754 bp, 28 predicted proteins | sample SS_ome_7_FD_132453 | JGI IMG/M metagenome (GOLD analysis project Ga0180434, IMG submission 132453) | Hypersaline lake sediment archaeal communities from the Salton Sea, California, USA - SS_1_D_2 metaG | ecosystem: Environmental > Aquatic > Non-marine Saline and Alkaline > Hypersaline >... | reverse complement strand
CTAGCCCGTTTCCATCGACGTACATTTTGTTACTCAAAAGCATTGCATATGGTCTATGCTACTTTAACCGTTTTTTTCACTGCTAATTGGGAAGAATATCTTTAGTTAGCAACGCCAAAAAAACGATTTATGAAAGCCTCTCTCTTTTCAAAATCAAAGGTTAAGAGAGTCGAAATGAATTGTTGTAAAAAATGTCATGGAAAAGAGTTAGTTAGAAATGGTCATATCAGAGACCAACAAGCCATATCAGAGGCCAACAACGCTATAAATGTAAGAATTGTGAGTGTAGTTTCATTCTAAGCGATAAGCATGTAAAGCCAGAAGCAGCAGCTAAAAGAGCATTAGCCGTTATACTGTACTCACTAGGAAAAGCATCATATGGTTTTATAGCTAAACTGTTTGGAGTTACAAGAGCTGCTGTATTGAAATGGATAAGAAAATAGGGAGCACTTATAGACAAGCCTCAGGTTCTTTCCAATATTAAGGAAATGGAATTTGACGAGATGTGGCATTTCGTTGGTTCAAAAAAAACAAATTGTGGATCATCAAAGCCTTGAATCATGCTTCAAAAAAAACTGTCGCATGGTTACTCGGTCATCGTAGCACTGCAACGTTCCGAAAGCTCTATAGAAAGGTCAGTCATTTAACGGAATGTATATTTTTCACAGATGACTGGCCCGCTTTTGCAAAAGTCCTTCCAAAAGATCAATATGTAATAGGAAAGCGTGGAACGATTGCTATCGAACAAGATAATAGTAATACTCGCCATCATCTTAGGAGAATGACAAGAAGGACAAAGTTTCTAAAGCAATAGAAATGGTCGATAAGACTATCAAATTATGGTGTGCTCTTTCAGATCCTGAAGTATTCAATTCGTTTCAAAAGGTAGGATTATCAATCTTTATGTAAACACTCTTATATTTTTTACCACTCGTGATCCCAGCTATCTGCATCAAGTTCGGGTTCATAGGAATACGATCTTTCTGGTTCGTTGCTTGTAGTTTGAGGTTCTTGCAAAAAATCATAAGCTCTTTTGACTGAATCAGCAATTATTGCTGTACCAAGTGGCACTCCTCCTGGGATAATGCAGAGTAGGGCTCCCCCTAAGGCTTCGCAATATGCGAGAGCAATTTCATCTGGCATCTCCAAGTTTGGATCTAAGGATCCCCTATAATTTAAAGAATTAGCAGAAACATGCATTCCCTTTTTCTCGGCTTTTTCAAATTGTTTTGTGATTTCTTTAAGGACTTCCAAAAATTCTTTCCGATAGGCTTGTGGAAAATTCGTTTCTTCTAAGTGGGCTTTGCAAAAGTCATAAGCTTCTCTCCAAGAAGGCTTATAACCATACGTTTCTTCGAGTTTATTGCGTAAAGCTTCTCCAAACTCCACTAGGTGCTTAACTTTACTAGCATATCTAGGGTCTGAGAAAAATAGGTGAATACCTTCATCATCAGCGTTTTGGATAAGCTCTATAAGATAACCTATATTGTATTGTCTTGACTCTGCATAATGAGTAGTGCAAAACATGAGAAGCGAGGCAATAATTAAAAAAACGTTCTTCTTCATCGGGTGCCGATAAAAAACATATAAAGCAAAAAAGCTCCTCCAGATAAGTATAGCCACATCTTTATCTTTTGGTTGTGTTTCCAGGCTTTTTGAAATCCAACTATTAGTTTTAACAACCCAAAGCCTACAATGAAACTGATAACCAAGATGACTAAAATTTCTAATCCAAGAGAGCTAAGCTTGGGCAGAAATGTAGGAGAAAGTTTCATAATCCCTCTTAAGTAAACTGAGAGAAATTTAAGAAATAACTTTAATTTTTGTCAAAAAAAGCCTGATTGTTTTTGAGGAAAGCATCTTTCCAGTAGTAGTGGTCTAGAAGTCCTTGGGGATCACGCTTCATAAGATGATAAGCAGCGTAGAGAGCTTCAACGGAAGCCAGGCCTTGCTCTGGATGACTACATCCAGTTTGTTTGCGTGGATAGCTCGTGCGGAGACCTGGAGGCAGACTACGGCGTAGGGTGGGGGGAGCTTGCCTTTGCATCAGCTCGGCATACTTCCAAGTTCCATCAATCAAAAAGAGGCCCAAGTTGTGGTCTTTTTCTGATAGGATAGGGGCGTCTAGAGTTAGTAGGGCGTACCCTTCTAATGAGGGAAGAGTATCGGTTGGGTAAGTGAAAAACTGCATGTCAGGGCGCGTTTCGAGGCCACGTAAACTACATTTTTTCAAATTTTCTTTGCGATGACGCAAGATTATAGTGGGAAGAAAACGATTCATATCCTATACACAATTGGAAAACGAAAATGATAGACATGTAACTGATTAACCTCAAGGGGAGGAAAAGCATGCTAAAATGGATCTGTCTCTTTATTTTGAACTTGACGCTGCTCTATGGGCAAGAATCTTCACTTTTCGTCACTGAAGACTACCAAAAAGCTCAAAGGGCTGCACATGAATATGAGCTACCCATGGCCCTTGTATTTACAGGTTCTGATTGGTCGACAGAGAGTGAAGCTTTTTTAAGTGAGTGGCTTTTTCACTCAGAACGTCCAAAAGAGCTTCGTCATGATCTAGTATTTGCATGGCTTGATTTTCCAGAGTTGAACACAAAGCCGATCAACTTAGTCGAGCAGGATTACAATTTAAAAAAACATTTTCAAGTGACCAACTTCCCAATGATTATTCTTCTTGATGCAAAAGGTCAGGAGGTCACACGTTTAGGCTATCCTTTTCAGGAAGACTTTGTATCTTTAATTAAAGAAAGGCTTTTCATTTATGAGCACTTTGAGGACAAGTGGACCAAAGCAAAAGAAGCAAACGATGAAAAACTCATTCTCGCTTGTTTTGAAGATGCACAGCTACTTGGGAATGAGCGTTTCTTAAATGAAATCATGGCGTTTGCGACACAAAATCAAATTTGTCCACCCTTGTTATTTGAGCATTATGTCAATTTGGTGAATGAGGGTAAGAAAAACCAGGCTGAAACGCGTGCTCTGAGGCAGTACCTTCTTAAATCAGATCCAAAGAATGAAAAGGGAATCCGAGAGGGGATTGCTTTAATTGATTTTCAAGAGCAAAATAACGCCTTTCCTTTAGAGACAATTCTAAAGCAATTTGGTTCACACGAATCTGAAAATTTTTGGAGAATTCACCTGGTCTTATCTGAGCATTTTTTAGATAAGGGAAAGTCTGAAGAAGCTTTAGAACACGCTCAAGCGTCTTATAGATATGCGCCTTCTCAGAAGAAAGAAGGAGTATCTGATCTTATTGAACAAATTTCCATGACGACACACGTAGAATGTCCTTAGGGATCTCAAATAGAAAACGAGAAGGGTTGGTTGTTTCCAGTTTTCCATGACGGAGGCGTTTGCGAGCCATGCTTAAACTGAGGTACTGCATCGCCCTTGTAAGAGCAACATAGAGAAGACGCCTTTCTTCTTCAATTCCTTGCTCAGTTTGGCTTTTAACATGCGGAATGAGGTTATCTTCGATTCCAACGAGAAAAACTGCAGGAAATTCGAGTCCTTTTGCGCTATGAAATGTCATGAGATTAAGCTTATCAGCAGCAAGCTCGTTTTTTCTTTTATCTTTTCGATTATCAAGCAAGGCTCCTGAGACAAAATCCTCTAAAGAGGGTGTCTCTTCTTGATTCTGATAGTGATTAAGAGCGCGTATACATTCTTGAACGTTTTCCCACTTAAACTCGCGGGCTTTTTCGCTTTTCACTTCATCGAAAATTGCTTTTTTATAATCGATGGTTTCGACAAGCCAGCTTAAAGCTTCACTTAATGAGGAAGTGGCAAAACGCTCTTGAGCATTTTGATATAAAGCGATAAAACTGTTAATACCTTTAATTCCATGGACTGTGAGCTCTTCCATTAAGTTTAAGTAGGAATGTTCTCGATTGGCTATTCCTTTCATGACTTGGAGAAGAGAAACTTGATTTTGCCGATTGAACATTGTGAGTTTATCGAGTGTTTGACTGGATATGCCACGTCTTGGGTAATTGATAATGCGGAGGAGGGCCTCTTGATCGCGATCATTGGTAAGAATGCGCATGTAGCTCATGAGATCTTTCACTTCACTCCGTTGGAAGAAGTCCATTCCTCCAAACACTTGGTAAGGGATACCACGTACAAAGTTTCCGTCCTTTTTCCAGGGAGTATTCATCAGCTTCAATTCAAAAGCGCGAGATAACTGATTGGATCGATACAGAATGGCCATATCTTTCCAACGAAGTTTTTTTTCTTCTCTAAGGTGAAGGATGCGTTCAATAACGGCATCTACTTCGTCTTGGTCTGATGGAGCATGAAAAATTTCAATTGTATCCCCTGAGCCTTTGGCTGCTTTTAAGGTCTTATCATGCCGGACAACGTTGTTGCGGATGACTGCATTCGCTGCTTTTAGAATGTGGGATGTCGATCGGTAATTTTGCTCTAGTTTGATGGTTTCATCTGCAGGGAACTCAAGGATGTGTTGAATTTCAGCGCCACGCCATGCATAAATCGACTGGTCATCATCTCCAACAACACAGAGGTTTTTGTATTTTTCTGCGAGCAGAGAGGCGAGTTCGTACTGAATGGGGTTGGTGTCTTGGTACTCATCGATCATGATGTAACGAAATCGATCTTGATAAGCTTGTAAAACTTCGGGAAACTCTTTGAAAAGTTGAACGGTTAGACTTAAAAGGCTATCAAAGTCGACCGCATTATGAGCACGCATGGCGATATGGACTTTGTCGTAGACTTCACCTAGTTTGCCTTCGGGCTTTTTCCCTTTGCCTTTGGCACTCATGATCGAGTGGACAATGGGTTCTAACTCTTGCTCTCCAAAAAGATCTTCTACCACAAGAGTGACGAGGCGGTTCATATCCCGTTCGTCATACAAGCTGAATTTAGAGGTGAATCCTAGGCGGTGGATTTCTTTCCGGAGAATTTTCATGCAAAAGCTGTGGAAGGTCGATAATGTCACCTGCTGAGCTTTTTCTTTCCCAATCAAGCTGGCAACCCGCTCGCGCATCTCTTCGGCAGCTTTGTTTGTGAAAGTCATACCTAGAATTGCCGTTGGGGGAACGTTCCGTTTTTTAATTAAGTGGCTAATCCGATGGACTAAGACACGGGTTTTCCCACTTCCAGCTCCAGCAAGAATGAGGACATGCCCTTCAGTTGTAACAACGGCTTTTTCTTGGTTGGGATTGAGTTTCGTCACCGATTTTCTTTACTAAGCGCTTCAGTTCGTCTCCGACTTCTTTAGAAGAGAGACTCTCAAAAGAGGCGCAAGGGTGGATATTCAATTCTAAATGGTTAGGAAGCTCCGGATAGATCTGGCGATAAGCTTCCCTTACGACCCGTTTGAAACGGTTTCTTTTATGGGCTTTTCCCCATTTTCGACTGATCGTAATCCCGAGTCTTGGATGAGTTTCTTTGCCCAAGCGATAATGGGCAAGAATTTTTTCTCCAACATGGCGTTTTCCATCTTGGTAGGTGCCACAGAAGTCCTTACGGGAAAGAAGCCTTTGAAAACGAGAAAACTTTAGCTTCACGCTGCTAGTGTCTTTCGTCCTTTCTGACGTTTACGTTTAATCACCAGCCGTCCATTTTTTGTCTTCATGCGAGCACGAAATCCATGGGTTTTTTTCCGCCGGCGCTTACTTGGTTGATAAGTGCGTTTCATAATATTCACTCCAATTAACGGGATCATTCTAAAGGAAAATTCACAAAAGGACAAGCAAAAGAATTTTTTGACTCATTTCCCCCATTGTCAAGAAATCTCAAAAAGGTTAGACTAATGCCCTAAATTAAAATGTGACAAAGTGGAACTTCTCAATGAAAGTTAAAGCTTCAGTAAAAGCTGACCCAGGAAAGGGTGACAAGATTGTCCGTCGAAAAGGCCGGCTTTACGTGATCAATAAGCGCGATCCCAATCGCAAACAAAGACAAAAAGGCCCCGCAAGGAAAAAATAGGACGGTTATGGCTAGAAAAGCGATGATTGAAAAAGAAAAAAAACGTGCTCACATGGCAAAAGTCAAGTGGGAAAAGAGACAAGAGCTTAAGAAGATTGTCCGCAACTTAAACGTGACTGAAGAAGAGCGTTTAGAAGCGATGACAAAGCTGAACCGTCTTCCTAAAAACTCATCACCTATTCGTAAGCGCAACCGGTGCTTAATCACTGGTCGTTGCCGTGGGTATCTCAGAAAATTTCAAATTTCACGTTTGTGCTTTCGCGAGATGGCTAACTCAGGAAGTATTCCTGGTGTTGTTAAAGCCTCTTGGTAGTACCTTATGACGATGGTGGGGGAGTCATCTCCCCTAACTGATCTAGAAGGTTGGAAAGATCCTTTACAGGTTTCCAGTCTTCCATGTCTTCATTCCAAACAAAAGTCTCACGTTTGACTTGATCAAGAGCCCAAGCTTGCTTAAGCCGGTCAAAACTCATTGGTCCAAAACGTTTGTTTTCTTCATCTAAATAATACCAAAGTTTTTGCGGTGGTGCCGGTTTTGAGGGTGGCACTAGAGTCGACTCTTGTTCTACAGCAATATCTGGAGCTGCTGCCACTGCATTTGCAGGAGTGGCAACTGACGGAGTTGATTCAAATGTTGGCTTCTTTGGAGGAAGAAGGTAAAGAATCAAAAGCCCAATCGCTCCAAGAAATAGACCAATTGCAAACCATGCATAGGGATTGCGCCCTCGGAGTTTAGCGTTGTAGGAGCAAAAGGCTCCAATGATAAGAAGAAAAAGAGCGCTGAGAAATGAGTACATAATTCAGGTACCTGTTTTATGTTAAAACTTTCTTGCAAGCATAACGGAATCAGGAATAAATGAAAATCAGTGGATTTTCTAGAAGTGCTTGCAAAAAAAATTCTTTACGCGCTTTAATGACTTCATCTTTTTTAAGAAATGATGAAGATTTAAGGTGTTTGTTATGTCACACGATACAGTAAAGCCTAGTGAATTCCCTGCTTGGGAATGTCCCATCTTAACCAGATTTTTCGGAGAGCATCCTGTCATTGGAGTGAATGGAGACGAGTGGGCAGAGTGTTCAGATCATCCTTTATCCTTAGTTGGTGCATGCAAAATTGTTGCATCTAAGATTTTTCCTGAAGATCAGCGTGATGCTGAAATTAATTGTCCGGTTTGTCGTAAAAAATTGACGTTGTTTATGATCCATGAACCGACCTTAGCAAGTGAAATTACAAGAACAGAAAGGGTAAAAGAAGAAAGGACTGAAGAAGAAGTATGTGTTCACCTTAAAGACGGTCGAGAGTTGACTGTTCGAGAAGGAGGCTCAGTTAAAGTTAACCAAGAAGTAGATGGCTCTGTAGTCACTGAAGTTGTTAGAAAGACATTTACCTACACAAAAGTTGAATATGCTTACACGTTAACTGTTCCACAGAGTGGTCGAGATCCAAAAGTTACAGAACTTAGGAAAGAGACAAAGGAATTTAAGACAGTGGGTTCGATCGTTTTACATCCTGACAAGACCTATACTTATCAAGAGGCATTAAAAGAATGGCAAACTGGATCTGTTGAGGTTGTTTCTCATTCAACTTCTGAAACAGCACGTCCTATTTTAGCTGCAGTGGAGGGATGGGAAGATCAAGAATATGCACCATTAATGAGTAAATTAATCGAAACATTCAAGCAAAAAAATCAACTTGATATGGCGCTCGCACGTCAGATTCGAGATCAAGTTCGTGACGAACTAGGATTGCCACTAGGAAAAGCTGCTGAAACTCTAACTCCTAATGTTAAAACTCTTTCGCCTGGGAGAGATTTACAAGTCATGAATGACGACAGCTGTTGTTTGGCAAAACTTGGTGTCTTTAACGTTATTTTATTAACAGCATTTACTGCTGCTACTGCGATTTATGCTTATACGCAGGGTTGGTTTAATAATTTAGCGAGAAACATCACAGGATCTTCTGATGCCAACATGAGGCATCATAACACCATGAAAGTGGAAGAGCCGCAGACTCCTTATAATCCAGGATCTTCTTTTGGACGTGGAGGACCAATTGGTGTTTACGGATAAGAGAATGTTTACAGAATAGATAACGCACCTTAGAATGAAATCTCTATTGACCATATAGGAAATGACGATGGAAGATCAATTTAATCAGCTCGATACAAAAGAAATCGAGTTTGCTGATACTATCTTTATCCGCGATATCGAAACGCGTGTTTTCCAAGCGATAGTTGTCAAATGTCTGGCTGAAATCGAGGGAGTTGCTTTATTAGAAGGCAATCTTCTCGACAACCTTCTTGGAAGAGAGGGGAATGAGCGGATTAAAGGCATTCATGTTGAGCAGGACCAAAAAAATCATAGCGTAAGTATCAAGGTTGAAGTGAACGTGGCGCATGGGATTTCTATTCCAGAAAAATCTGAGGAAATCCAAACGCAAATTGCAGCAGAAGTGAGTCGCTTAACGGGGTTACATGTTGCATGTGTGCATGTCATTTTCAAGGCGCTTATTTCTGAAGCACATCTTGAGCCTGAACCTGTGCAGGAAGAAGAAGCTGAAAAAAGTGAATTTTCAACTGAAGAATTTTCATGAGGTTAGGAAACATCCTTTTTTCTGCCGTTCATTTTTTTGTGACGCTATTGGTGATGAGTCTAGGGGGGCTTTGTCTAGCCCTTCCTTACGCTGAAACCTTTCGTTTTCATCTTACTCATTATATCTATGAAAAACCCGAACTATTCCTCATTATTGGAGGAGTGACTTTAAGTTTTGGGGCTCTTCTATTCATTGGCTTTTATCTGCTTAACCGTCGTCGATTCTTGACGGTAAAAATGGAGCCTGCTGCAACGCTTGTTGATGAAACGATTGTACAAGATTATGTCCAGGAGTACTGGAAAGAGAGACATCCTGCAGAAGAAACACCGGTAGATGTTGTGGTTCAAAAAGGGGAAGTTTTAGAGATTATTGTTCCAGCTCCTAAAGATTGGGAAGGGGAAGTTGAAGAGCATTTACTCAACCTTCAAAATGATCTCGGAGATCGCTTATCACGTCGACTTGGCTATTATCGAGAATTCTACCTTACACTGTCAGACTAAATGCTTTTTTAGAGCTGCAATATCTTTTGCCGTGATTCCCTGAACATCTTTTAACTCTTTTTCTGAAGCTTCTTGAATTTTTTTAACGCTTCCAAAGTGCTTTAACAGACGAGTGCGTTTGGTTGGGCCAATGCCTGGGACATTATCTAAAGAACTTGTAATGATTCGCTTTTGACGGCGTTTTCGGTGAAATGTGATGGCAACGCGATGAGCTTCATCTCGAATCTTTTGCAAAATGAAAAGAGTTGAGCTACGAGGAGAAAGGAAGATAGGATCTTTTTTGTGCGGAATAAAAATTTTCTCAAAATTCAGTCCCTTATCATGACGGCCTTCATCTTTTGCAAGTGAGATGACATCAACAGATGCAATCTCGAGCTCCTGCATAACTTCTAAGGCAACATTTAACTGGCCTTTTCCTCCATCAATGAGAGCAAGGTCTGGAAGCTCTCCTTTTTCTTTAGACTTTGTAAAGTGGCGTTTGAGTACTTCCCTCAGGGCACCGTAGTCATCGGATTTATCAACATCTTTGATCTTAAAGAGTCGCGTTCGTTCCTTATCTCGCGCCCCATGAGTAAATCCGACCATGCAAGCAACGAGATCTGTCCCTGAAATATTGGAGGTATCAAAGCACTCGATCTTGAGAGGACAGCGTGTGAGTTCACACGTTTCTTCAAGATCAAGAAGCATCTCTTCTATTGCCGCTTTATTTTGTTGCTCTTGTTTAAAAAGAGTTTTTGCATTTTTTTCAGCCAGGTTAAGGAGTTTGACTTTTTCTCCCACTTTGGGGTGCAGCAGTTTGACTTTATGTCCACCTTCTTCAGATAGAATTTCTTCAATGAGAGTTTGGTTTTTTAAGGAAAGAGGAAGAAGAATTTCAGGAGGAAGTTGATGGCGCTGCTGATAATGTTGAAGTAAAAAAGTTTCCCAGATTTCTTCATCTGTGGAGGCAAGCTCATTAAAGGTAAATTGTTCGGCGCCAATAAGACGCCCTTCTCGAAAAATTAGCTGTGAAATGAGGTGATACTTTCCTTCGTGATAAAGGGCAAACACATCGCAGTCTTTTCCTTTTGAACGGACAATGGACTGTTCGCTTTCAGTCACATGTTGGATCTGTTGAATGGTTTTGTGAAGGGTGCCTGCTCGTTCAAACTCGAGATTTTCCGAAGCTTTTTTCATTTCTGCTTGCAACTCTTTGATTACCGCTTTGTCATTTCCCTTTAAGAAATCAATGGCACGCTTCACTTCTTTGTCATAGGCTTCCTTTGTACATTTACCAACGCAGGGGGCTAAGCAACGTTTGATATCATGCAGAAGACAGGGGCGTTTGCGGGTCGAGAGTTCTCGGTCAGAGCATTGTCTCAATTGAAAAATGCGGTGCATCAGATCAAGCGTCTGACGGGCTGCATAAGCACTCGTGTAAGGGCCAAAATGGAGACGTCCTTCTGTAGGCATCCCTTTATAGCGAATTAAACGGATCATGGGCCATTGATGTCGGTGATTGATCGTCAAACTGATGAAGGTTTTGTCGTCTTTGAGAAGAACGTTGTATTTTGGTTGATGCCTTTTGATGAGGGTATTTTCTAAAAGTAAGGCTTCTTTTTCGGAGAAAGTAATAATGGTTTCAATCGTTTCAACTTGTGAAGTCAAAAAGGGAACCATCATTCTCCCGTCACGTCCTGCTAAGAAATATTGTTTTAGACGGGTTTTTAAATTTTTTGCTTTCCCAATATAAAGAATATTTTTTTGGCGATCTTTCATTAGATAGACGCCGGGTTCTTTAGTAATATTCTCTAAGCTTTTAATATCAAAAGACATGTAAGTTTGCGCGTATTTATTAATTGGGTTACAATAGAATCATAACTTTAACAGATTGGGGGTTAGAATGTCATCAACACAACGTATTCCAACGATTGGGGAAATTGTTAGCTTTGTTCCTAAGCAAATGTGGGGAGAAGTGGCTAGTAGAAATGGAGGTGCTATCACACTTGGCACGTTAATCAGTTTGTTTACGCCCAGAGATCAAATGTTATTTAGACAGAATCCAACAGTACAAGAAAGAAATTTTCATTGGATTGTGCCAAAGCCATTGAAACCTGGTGGAAAAGCAGAAACAGTTGATGATCGCGTTCAAGTGAGTAAAAAGAGACTAGATCCTGCTACAAAAGTTTAAGTCTGGCTAGAGGTATTAAGCCTCTAGAGATTTTTGCCAATCGAGAATTTTTTCAAGAGCAGCGATTGGTGTTGTTTGGTTCAAATCGAGCTCTTTTAGTTCATCGATGATGTTTGCATGGGAAGATTCGACAGGGGGAGGTGTATTAAAAAAGGTCAGCTGGTTGTCATGTTTTTTCGGCTCTGAACTAACCTCTTTATTTTCAAGCAGGCGCAGTTTTTCTTGAGCGCGTTTAATTGCTGCATGGGGAAGCCCTGCAAGTCGAGCGACATGAATTCCATAGCTTTTATCTGTACATCCTTCAACAATTTTCCGGAGAAAGACAATGCTATCAGACGTTTCTTTAACGGCAACGTTGAAGTTCTTGACCCCTTTTTTCTCTTTTTCTAGCTCAGTTAATTCCCAATAATGGGTGGCGAAAAGCGTTTTGACCCCATCTCCTTTAAGAGAAAGAAGGTGATTCGCAACCGACCAAGCAATGGAGATTCCATCATAGGTGCTTGTGCCACGTCCAATTTCATCTAAGATAACAAGAGAGCGGGGTGTGGCATTATTTAGAATATTTGCCGTTTCGGTCATTTCGACCATGAATGTAGATTGGCCACGCGAAAGATCATCGCTAGCACCAATGCGGCTGAAAACTTTATCGACAATTCCAATATGTGCTGTATGCGCAGGTACATATGACCCAATTTGAGCCATGATAACAATCATGGCGACTTGGCGGATATAGGTAGATTTGCCTGCCATGTTAGGACCGGTGATGAGCATGAGTTGACACTCATTTTGGCTCAGGTGTGTGTCATTAGGAATAAACGAATCGTCAAGTAGCGAAGACTCAATCACTGGATGACGGCCACTTTGAATATCAATGACGTCAGAATCATCGATAAGAGGGCGGCAATAGTCATTGTCACGGGCCACACGCATCAAGCCTAGCAGGCAATCAAGGTTGGCGATGGCTTTTGCGATTTTTTTAACTGTGGAGAGGTGAGAAGCGATTGTTTTCCTCAGCGCTTGGTAAAGGTTCTGTTCGAGGGTTTGAATTTTTTCTTCTGCCGTGAGAATTTTTTCTTCGTAAGCTTTTAGTTCAGGTGAAATAAACCTTTCGGAATTTACAAGAGTTTGTCTCCTTTGAAAGGTATCAGGCATTTTATCTGCTTGCCCACGACTCACTTCAATGCAGTAACCGAAGGCTTTACTATAGATGATTTTTAAGTTTTTGATGCCAGTTGCTTCTTTTAGTTCTGCTTGATAAGTCGCAATCCACGATTGACTATTGGACTTTAAGGAGCGAAGCTCATCAAGTTCAGAATTAAATCCAGGACGAATTACTTTTCCTTCCCCCATTTTAAGTGGAGGCTCATCCACGAGTGTTGTCTTGATCTCCTGAATAATTTCTGTTGGATCAGGAAGATGAGAGTGGATTGTTTGAAGCAATTGAGCTTTAAAAGGAGATAGATCGTTTCGCACGTCTGGAATGTTTTCAAGTGAAAAGCGAAGTCCTGTTAAATCACGAGGAGTGGAGTAACCTGTTGAGATACGCATGATCAGGCGCTCGAGGTCTCGGATATCCTGCAAATTTTCTCTTAAAAGGCGAGCTCCTTTATGATTGGTTAAAAGCTCTTCAATTGCATCTTGTCGTTTTAGAATTTTTTGTGGGGAAAGAAGTGGATGAATGACCCAACTTTTTAGTAAGCGTGCTCCCATGGGAGTCACGGTGCGATCGAGAAGTCTTAGGAGCGTGAAATTTTTATTGCCTGAGTGCAAGGGTTCTGTAAGCTCTAAATGACGCTGAGTCACACGGTCAATAGACATGTAGGCAGAAAGGTGGTCGAGCTGGACTTGCTTGATATGATCGACTGAAAGGTTTAATTCATCTTGAAGGTAAGAAAGAAGAGCTCCTGTTGCATTGATAGCAGCGACTTTCCCTTGAAGCCCAAACCCATCGAGATTATGCACATGAAAATGTTTGGTAAGCCAATTATAGCAAGTGCGATGCTCAAAGTGCCAATCATCTTTAACATTGAGACGAAAACGAAGCACCTGCTTGAGGTCATCGATTAGGGGCTTTAATTGTTTTAATCCTTTTTCAGAAACGAGAATTTCAGAGGGTGTGCGGCGAAAGAGCTCATCTTGCAGATCTTTTTCGCTTTCAAGCTCGAGTGTACGAAGTTCCCCAGTCGAAAGATCGAGAAGAGCTAGAGCAAAAAGGGCGTTCACTTGGATGATTGAAGCAAAAAAGTTATTGGCTTTTTCAGACAGAAAAGAGGAGTGAAGAATCGTGCCAGGAGAAATGGTTTTTACCACTTCCCGCTTAACGAGTCCTTTCACTTCTTTTGGGTTTTCTACTTGCTCGGCAATCGCAACCAAAAAACCTTTTTCAACAAGTTTTTCGATGTACCCCTCAGCGGCATGATAAGGAATTCCACTCATGGGAATATTCTGTCTTTTGGTGAGAGTGAGATCGAGCTCTTTAGCGAGAAGAGCGGCATCATCGTAAAAAGCTTCATAAAAATCTCCAAGGCGGAATAAAAGCAAGGCATCCTTTGCTTGTTTTTTACAAGCATACCACTGGGCCATCATAGGGGTTTGGGGTTTCATCGTTTCCATTTTTTTAGCAGTTTTTTGAGGAGTCCTTGTTCTGGTTCTTTTCCTTCGATTAATTCTAAGGCTTCTTTTGCTTCTTCGATTCCTTTAGCAATTTGAAGAATAACCCCTTCACACCATCTTTGTGTTTCTTCAATATCATTTTGAAGTTGTTCAAGGCGCTCCAGGATTTCTCTAGGAGATTGGGTTACTTTTCCCATTGGAAGAGGGGAGGAAGACTCGGCTTGGGATTTGTAGTTATCAATCATTTGCCTCAGTTCAAAGACATCGATAAGAAGAGGAAGAAACGTCTTTTTGAAGTCTTCTCTCAGTCCTTTCGTTGCAGAAGAAGGAATGATTTTTTTTGAGGGTGATGGAGAGGTGAAAGAACTCGGCGGTGGAATATTTTCCGAAAGCGGGGAAGAATCAAGTTTGCTATAAACTTTTTTTCGGAATTGTGTATTTGATTTTTTAGAATCCATTTGTCCTCAAGAAACGGGGGCTTTACCAAAGAAACATAACCGATTCCACTGTTTGAAAAAAGCATTTTGTTAGATATACTCGTGAACATGGGTGTATATTCAAAAAAGAGTCTTGAACTTCTGCGAGAAAAAATCGATCTAGTCGAGGTGGTGTCGTCGTACGTTCAGCTCAAATCAGCAGGAGGAGCTTATAAAGGGCTTTGTCCATTCCATGAGGAGAAGTCTCCTTCTTTTATGATCCAAAAAGGGGAATCTCATTATCACTGCTTTGGGTGTGGAGCTCATGGAGATGCGATTGCTTTTTTAATGAGTTATATGAAGATGTCTTTTGTTGAAGCGATTGAAACGCTTGCTGAGCGGTTTCAAGTTTCGCTTGAGCAAGTTGAGTGGGATAAAGAAAAGTCAGGCCCAGGAAAAAAGCAGCTCAGAGAGGCGCTTCAATTGGCTACCGATTTTTACCATTATTATCTTCTACATACCGATGAAGGGCATCAAGCGCTTAAATACCTCTATGAGCGAGGGCTAGACCTAGACTTTATCCGTCTCTTTAAGATTGGTTTTTCTCCTAAAAAAGGGATGATTTTTGGCCAATTGATGAAAAAAGAAAAAGTCACAGCTGAAATTCTTGAAAAAACAGGTTTGATCAAAACCCTTGCTAATGGAAAAAAGAAAGTCTTTTTCTCAGACCGCATCATGTTTCCCATTCAAGATGCATTGGGTCACATTATTGGATTTTCAGGACGTAAAGTCAAAGAGGAGACCTTTGGTCCCAAGTATATCAACACTCCTGAAACGACCCTATTCAAGAAATCACGGACCCTTTATGGACTGAGTTTTTCCCGCCGTCGGATAGCTAAAGAAAAACGGGCAATCATCGTCGAGGGGCAGATTGATGCTTTGCGTCTGATCCAAGAGGGATTTGACTTAGCAGTCGCTGGACAGGGAACAGCGTTTGGGGAAGAGCATGTCAAAGTCTTAAGCGAACTAGGGGTTTCTCATGTTTACTTAGCTCTAGATGGTGATGAGGCTGGTCGTGTTGCAGCTTCAAAAATTGGACATCTCTTTCAAAAGGAAGGAATTGAAGTGTCTGTAGCAAAACTTCCTCCTGGGAGTGATCCTGATACTCTTCTCAAAGAAGAAGGGCCGCCTGCATTTAAGAAGTTGCTCACAGATGCCCAAGACTATCTCTCGTTCCTACTGTCGCATTTATCAGAGGGTGTAGATACCGATTCTCCTTCCCAGAAGAATCATTTGATTCAAACCATTGTTGAGAGGGTCCGAAGTTGGGATCATCCTCTAATGGTTCATGAGAGCCTACGTAAACTAGCCAAACTGACGCGTGTACCTGAAAAGCTCATTGGTGTCGGAGATGAAGTGATGCGACGAGATGTATTTGTCAAGAGGCAAGGGAGCGTATCAGATGTGACAGTAGATCCCGACCGCGTTTTAGAAACAGATGTCTTACGCTGGCTATTTTTGATGGGAGAGTCCAATCAGCGGCTGTTAAATATCATCAAAGCTAATGTGCGTCCTGAACATTTTCAGATTCCTCTTTGCCGTCGTCTCTTTTCGATTTACTCAGAAAGCTTGGAGAAAAAACAAAAAACAGACTTAATCCAACTTGCAAATAACTTGGAATCAGCTGAAGAGCAACTCCTTTTTTCAGAAATCATCCAAAAGAAAGTCAATACAGAAAAAGCAGAAGAAGGTGTGATTGAAACCGTAACGAAACTTCTCCAACGCCACTGGATGGAACAAAGAGAAAAAATTCGCATCCAAATTCAAAGTGGAAGATGTTCAGAAGAAGAGGTTCTTGAGCTTGCCAAGCAGTTTGATTCAATCAAGACACTGCCTCCAAAAGTTACTTTGCCAGAAACATCTTAAGGTGATATGTTTTTGATCAACCGATCTTAATCGTTTAAAGTCATGCTTTTTAAGTCTTTTTTCCGGGTTTTGGCTATTTTATTCTCTATAGACTTGCTTTTGAAAGGACACTCAAAATCTGTGAAAAAACCAATGAAGAGTCGGAAAACCTCTATTAGACCAATATAAAGAGGGGAAAAAATGTTTTACTTTGTTGCAACTCTCACAGTCGCTCTCCTTATCCTTTTTTCGCTTATCTTTTACACCTTAAAGAATGGAATTTCCCCCATGCCTACTTCAGAAAAGGTGAAACGTGCATTGATGGATGTCCTTCCTGACCTTGAAGATGGGGTGATTATTGACCTAGGTTCAGGGTGGGGGAATTTAATTTTTCCTCTTGCTTCGCGATATCAAGATTGCCACATTTTTGGTTATGAAAACTCTCCCATCCCTTTTTGGTTCTCTTCACTTCTCAATCACAAAAAAAATCTGAAGATTCGAAAGGCCAATTTTTTTGATATTTCTCTGCAAGATGCTGATATGGTGATTTGTTATCTTTTCCCAAAGGGAATGGAGAAGTTAAAAGAAAAGCTTGAAAAAGAGCTTAAACCTGGGACACATGTGGTGAGTCATACCTTTGCAATTCCTGAGTGGGAACCCAAAACCGTGATCGAGGTCAGTGATCTTCATCACTCTAAAATCTATCTATATGAGGTGCCAATTTGAAATTCTCAATCTATTTTGCAGGCTCCATTCAAAAGGGACATGAATGTAATGACTCATACTGGACCAAAGAAGATTTTAAGCTTCTTAGAGAGAGATTTGACCTTTCACCCAAATTGCATGTATGATCGCTCCCCCCTTTAGGACATTTGTCTATATTTATTTCATCTATTTTCTTGATTTGATGGGGTATGTTTTTGCTTTTGTTGTTCTGCCTCCGATTATTGTTCAACCTGAGATCTCTATTTTGGATGCTTCAGTTTCCTTGCAAACGCGCAATCTCATCATTGGGTTTCTTTTAGCGTCTTATCCATTTGCTCAGTTTTTTGCGTCTCTGTTTTTAGGAGAGTTATCTGATCGCTTTGGAAGAAAAAAAATCTTAGTCATCTCTACATTTGGAACGTTTCTATCTTTTTGGCTATCAGCTGTTGCCATTCTCATGAAAAATGTTCCGCTTCTTTTCATCAGCCGACTTTTATCTGGACTTTCTGCGGGAAATCTCACTGTGACACAAGCTGCTATTGCTGACTGGGCTCCTCATGACAAGAAAGAGCAGTATATGGCCTTTTTTTCCATTGCTGCAGGAATTGGATGGACAGTAGGACCTTTTATTGCGGCATTTCTTTCTAATTCTCAGATCACCCCTTTCTTTAATCACGCGCTTCCTTTTTGGTTTTTAGGCCTTCTCTTTGCGATTGGGTTTTTGATGATGGTATTTGGTCTCAAAGAACATCGAGAGATCACAGAAAAGAAAAGCCTCGATTTGCACCGTACGTTTGAAAATCTTCTTGGTATTTTTAAATTCCCCAATGTGAAGGCTCTCTACCTTTCATCGATCATCGGAATTTTTGGTTGGATGATGTATCAAAGTTTTTTAGCTCCGTTCTTGATTGAAAAGTACCATTTTACGACCCAGTCAGAAGGGTATGCCTACGCTGTTTCTTCGGTTTTTTGGTTTTTAGGTGGTGTGGTTACCAACCAGTGGCTAGCGAAATACTTTCAAGTAAAACGGGTTTTGATTCTTCCTTTTTTTATCTCTGGTTTAGCTATTCTGAGCTATCTTTTTGCAACGCGCTCTGAGTGGATTTGGGGAATCGTCTCGATTTCTAACTTCTGTTACTCGATTGTGCTTTCCTGCTTTTTTGGAATGTTTTCAAGATTAGTTCCAGGAGAGTATCAAGGAAAGCTCTTTGGATCTTGGAATGCAGCTTTTGCAGCCGTTTGTGCGATTGGCCCCTTCTTAGCAGGATGGCTTGTCCGCTATTGGATCAATCTTCCTTACCTTGTAGCTGCGCTGATGATCGTGGTCATCTCGATTTATTACTTAAGGTGGTATATGCAGCACTCTAAAACTTTATAATTGTTTGCGTATACGCTCACAGTAAGGAGCTAGAGTCTTTGTAGACTCAAGATATTGCTTCAAAGGAGTGTCGATTTCGAAGTAATAGATATTAGCTAAAAAACCATAGATACAAGCATCAAGACTATGGATTTTACTGCCAAAGATAAAGTCTTGTTTCCCAAGAAAGAAGGCAATGGCTTCAAGGTCATCAATTCCAGCTTGATAAACATCTTCCTGTTCATATCTGCCGATGCCTTGAACTTGGTACTTTTCTTTATTGTAGTTTCGCGGCTGTTCTAGATCGCTTGCTGAAACTTCAGGAAAACGTCTTAGAAACTCATCTCTAAAGAGAGGCCAAAAGCGCTCATCTTGCCAACGTGAGTAGGACATGACCCAGTAAAGGTGCTCATCGAGCATACGTTTAATCAAGAAAGACAGGCTTTTCTGCTCTTCTGTGAGGTCTTCATCAATGGTTATCTGATAGGTTTCAATCAGGTAGCCGATCATCTGATTGCTATCTGAAACAATTTTTTCTCCATCTTTCAGATAAGGAAGTTGGCCTCTAGGAGCTTGAGATGTATTCATGATATGCTCAGCTTGATAATCGATCCGAGTGAGCCTCAAGAATGTATCCACTTTGAGCCCAAAGGGGTTGTTATCTGGAAGGCCGAAAAGCTCTGGATAGAGATATAAAGTAATCATACCTGACCTATAGCAGGTGAGCCAAATAAAGCAAAAAAAAACCCAGAGTTCGGCAGCTCTGGGTTTTCTATAAAAAGGTTTTTTCTTATGTCAATTTGATAATATTATATACTATCTATTAATTTAATTTAACAAAAACCTAATCAAAAATTTAATTATTTCTATAGATTGTTAATAATAAACAACTTATAAAATCTGTATTTTACTGAAGTCCATGAGCTGTCTGTAATAGGAGAAAACTTCCTGAAGAAGAGCTAAGCGGTTTTGGCGTACTTCAGGAGCATCCGCAAGGATTTTAACTTCGTCAAAGAGGGTTGCTAGAGGCTTCTGGAGCTTGGCTAAAAGGCTAAAAGCAGCTTCATAGTCTCTTTTTTCCATGGCGATCTTGAATGGAGAGGATATTTCCTCAAGTGACTGATATAGAGATGTTTCCGCTTTTTCCTTTAGGTAGCCAGGTTTGAGAGTAAATGTTTCCTGATGCTCAAGCTGTCCTTTTGCCCGTTTGTAGACTTCGTAGAGCTTATTGAACTCAGGCCTTTGCCTAAAAGCATGGAGAGCTTTTGTTTTGAGAAATTGATCATAGGGGTCGTTGCAAACACCTTCTAAAGAGGCCTCAATCTCATCTTTTTTAAATCCATAGTCTTCTAAGACACCTTTGCAGCGACTCGTGATATACTTTAAGAGACTGTCGGTGAGAGAGGGTTTGTCACTCACCTGAAAGAGGGAGCAGATTTCCAGAAGAATTCCTCGAAGATTTAAGCTGAGGGAGTTTTCAATGAAGACTTTTATCATCCCAATTGTTTGGCGTCTTAGGGCGTAGGGATCGCTTGAAGACGTCGGCTTTAGATCAACGCTAAAGTAGCCAACTAGATTATCGAGCTTATCTGCTAAGCTCAAAATCGTTCCTGTTTCTGTCTTAGGAAGTGTGCCGCCTTCAGACTTTGGCATCCAGTGTTCTTCGATCGCAAGCGCGATTTCTGCATCTTCTTTTTGGTGCAATGCATAGTGTTTTCCGATTACGCCTTGAAGATCGGGAAATTCTTGGACGAGCTCAGTTGCTAAATCAGCTTTTGCAAGGCTTGCGGCACGCTTTGCTTTTTTTTCTGAGCTGATTTGAAGGGCTTGTGCAAGAATCACGGCTTCTTGCTTCAGTCGTTCAACTTTTTGAGCAACTGTTCCTAAGTCTTTTTGGAAAATAATCGACTGCAGCTTTTCTCCAAAAGCGTCGAGAGAGGTTTGTAAATCTTGTTCATAAAGAAAAGCTCCATCAGAGAGACGTGCGGTGAGGACATGCTCGTTTCCGGACTTGATGATGTCATTGGGGTGGTTATCTGCTGTAATGACAAAAAGGTTTGAAAGTTTGCCTGAAGCTTCAGCTAAAGGGAAATACCTTTGGTGTTCGATCATTTCAGATGTCAGGACTTCTTCAGGGATTTGAAGAAACTTCGTATCAAATGAAGCGTAAAAAAGTTGTGGCCATTCACTAAGGAAAAGAACTTGACTCATCACACTTTCCTTTTCTAAAGTCGCTGTTTTTGTTTCTGATTCGATTGCTGTTAATTGCTTTAAAATAGATGCTTTTCGCTCTTCGATGTCGACGAGAACGGAGTGCTGCTTAAGCTCTTTTACATATTGGGATGCTTGGGAGATTTCAAATGGTTTGGGATTGAGTTGGTGGTGACCGTAGGAAGTTTTTCCCGATTGAATTCCAGCGAGGCTAAAAGGAACAATATCATTTCCGAGAAGAGCAACAATCCAGTGAAGCGGGCGCGCATAAGCTAAATCAAGATCAGCCCAACGCATTTTTTTAGGAAAGCTCAGATCAGTGATGAGTTTGGGTAAGTGAGTACTTAAGATTTCGGCTGTTGAAATCCCTTTTTTTTCTATTGTGCAGCAAAGATAGTCATTCCCTTTGACTTCCTGAATGCTCACGCCTGTAATTTTTCCTTGCTTGACAGCATCTAAGGTTGGGTTTTCAAGAGTGCCAATAGACTGAAAGAAACCAACACCTTGCTTCGTCACAGCGCCTTTTTCATCAAAAGCTAAAGAAAGAGGAGGCCCTTTTCGATTAACAGAGGTGTCTTCTGTTCCTTGGATAAGGTTTTTTACAATAACACTTAATCGACGAGGAGCTCCAAATACTTGAACTTCTTCAAAGGAGAGTTCTTGAGTTTTTAGGAGTTTTTCGATGGCCTGTTTCAAATTGCGGCATCCTAAAGGAATAAAGACAGCAGGAAGTTCTTCGGAACCAATTTCTAAGAGGAAGTCCTCACGATGCGAAGCGTCAAAAGATTTGGAGAGAGAAGCTGAGGGTTCTTTCTTTTTTGGTGTTTCTTGAGTTTTTACTAAGGGAAAACCGAGCTTTTCACGTGACTCTAAAAATTTTGTCGCAGCCATCTTTGCAAGATCTCGAACACGGGCGATGTAACCCATTCGTTCGGTCACTGAAAGAACGCCTCGTGCTTCAAGCATATTAAAGGCGTGCGAAGCTTTCATGACAAAATCATAAGCTGGAATAGGTAAATTGAGCTTAACAAGTGATTGGGCTTCCCGTTCAAAATCATCGAAATGACGGAGCCACATCTCTGTCGAAGCACGGTTGAAATTGTAGTGGCTCCACTCGACTTCGTTACGATGGAAGATATCGCCATAAGTGAGTGTGTCATTCCACATCATGTCAAAGAAGTTATCTTTCTTTTGCAGCACCATGCAAAGCCTTTCTAACCCATAGGTCAGTTCAACACTGATGGGTTTCAAGTTGTAACCAGCAACAGATTGAAAGTAGGTGAATTGTGTCACTTCCATTCCATCAAGCCAAACTTCCCATCCAAGTCCCCAAGCTCCTAGGGTTGGTGATTCCCAATCATCATGGACAAAACGGATATCATGCTTTGAGAGGTCAAATCCTAGAACTTCCAGCGACTGTACATACATTTTTTGAACTTCTATGGGAGAAGGCTTCATAATCACTTGCATTTGGTGAAAGAGCTGTAACCGATTCGGGTTTTCTCCAAAACGGCCATCTTGAGGACGTCTAGAAGGCTCGACATAAACTGTATTGAAAGGCTCTGGCCCTAGAGAGCGCAAAAAGGTTGCAGGGTTAAACGTTCCTGCTCCGACCTCCAAATCGTGCCCTTGTTGAATGATACACCCTTGGTCTGCCCAGAAGTTTGAAAGTTTTGTTATGACTTGTTGAAAAGAAAGCATGTTTTTTCCTGAATTAGCTAGAGAGTAACGTCAATTAAACTTTGTTACTTGAGCCCTTTCTGACGATACTACCAAATCAAAGTATAAAGAAATCGCGTTTTTTGCCATAATGATTTGAAAAATTTGGATCATACACATGGATTTAGTTGGGTTATTACCTGGCGAGCTAAAGAGCTGGTTACAAGAAAAAAACGAACCTGCCTATCGTGCGAAGCAAATATTTGATTGGGTCTATAAGAAAAACGTTTTTTCATTTGAAGAGATGGTTAACGTGCCCAAAGGTCTGCGCGAAAAAATGGCAGCGCACTTCTCTTTTCCAAGCCTAACCCTTGAAAAAACGGAAGACTCGGGAGATGCAGAGACAACAAAGTATCTCTGGAAACTTACCGATGGAAAACTTGTTGAATCGGTTTTGATTTCTTCTGGAGAGCGCCGTACAGTTTGTGTTTCTTCTCAGGTTGGCTGTCCAGCGCGCTGTGCTTTTTGTGCCTCAGGAAAAGAAGGATTAGTTCGTAACCTTTCTGCAGGAGAAATCCTTGAACAAGTTCTTCAGATTCAGCACCGACTCATACAGCAAGGTGAGCGAGTGAGTCATATTGTTTTTATGGGAATGGGAGAGCCTCTTGAAAACTATGATCAAGTGATAAAAACCATCCGGCTTCTCATTCATCCTTTAGCATTTAACTTATCAATTAGGCGTATCACTGTTTCAACGGTAGGGGTTGTTGAAGGAATCGAGAGGCTTATGCATGAAGATCTCCCAGTGAACCTTGCTCTTTCTCTTCATGCTCCTAATCAGCGTCTACGCAAGAAAATCGTGCCTTACTCACGGAAGTATGCCCTAGAAGACATTCTTAAGGCTGTCGTTCTCTACTCTAAGAAAACGAAGCGAGATCTTACCTATGAATATGTCATGCTCAAAGGGATCAATGATAGCCAGGAAGCCGCAAAAGAGCTTGGAGCGCTCTTAAAAGGGCAGCACTGCTGCGTGAACCTCATTCCCTACAACCCTGTCTCAGGCCTCCATTTAAAGCGTCCTGAAAAGGCGTCAATCGAAGCCTTTCGAAACATTTTAGAGCAAGCGGGTGTTCGCAGTACTTGGCGTTACACCAAGGGTAAAGATATTGCAGCTGCCTGCGGTCAGTTAGCACTAAAAAAAATACCTCCTAAAGAGGAGGTATTAGTAGGTGTTTAAACAGCCGTCTCGTTTCGACCCACTTCAACGATTTCTCTTGATCTCAGATCACTTGGTAAAGACAGTGGTGAGTATAGCGCTGGCATAGGGAGTTTTTGAGCTTTGTCGCTAGTTGCAGGGACGACTTCTAGTTTGGGGGGAAGGAAGTTGGAAACTTTCTGTAGTAAGTTTGGCTTTTGTGGGTTAACTGTCGGTGCTTGATATAACCTTAAGCCATTTCCGGACTCAAGTTGTAATGGGCGATCCATAGTGCTTGGTTGATTAAGTTGTGAAATGACGTTTTGTAAAAGCTGAGGATCATAAGAAACATCCATTTGCATTTTCATTCCGTTCTCGATGAAGAAGATCTTTGCGGATTGTTGTCCTACATGCGGAGCGATCAAACCGTCTTGACTTCCTACAAGCGCTGGGTTTGATTGACTTGCAGTAGCTTGGGAGAATGCTTTTTGGACCATTGGATTTTTAAGATCTAAAATAAAGGTCTTTTCTCCTAGTGTAAACTGGAATGCTGCGTGATCAATATTTTGAATGTTGAAAGTTGCTTGTTGAGTTGGTTGAAACTCGGCTTGGTTAAAATTCGTCAGGCTTAACTCTGAAGTTTGAGGTGCGTCTTGGCTAGCTGAGTAAGTGACGAGCTCTTGCGACGTTCCTAATTGCTGTGCTTGTGTTAGAGTTGGAAGTTCAGCTTGGAGAGATCCTAATTGAAGGGCTCCAGGATTTACTGAGACATCCTGCATTTGTGATGGTATAAAGGGAGCCAGAGTTCCTTGTCCTTGAACAGGGCAGATGTCTTGAGATCCCTCAAATGATGTTCCGTATGGAACCACTTCACTTCCAGTCAGGGTAATTGGGTTTTCTATTTGAGGAGTGATAAGTGGTGTTATAGCAGGAGTGAGAAAAGGAGTCATTGGATTAGCTGAGCAGGTATTATTAACGAGGGATGTCTGAGCAGAATTAATAGCAGGAGGTAGTTGGAGTGGTGCGTGAAGGTCCGTTCCAGGAGGAGGTATGAGTGCAGTCCCACCTCTGGGGAGGTCAAAGGTTGGCGTTTGAGAGGAGTTGTTTTGACCAGTCATCATTAGTCCAGGAATTGCTAGGAAAGGTGCCACTAAGACGAGGCCAATCAAGCCAATAGCAACAGCTTTTTTCCAGAAAGGAACGTCAGCTTCTTCGGCTTCCTGAACATCTTCCATTCCATCAACTGAGCCTGTTTCTTCTAAGTCTAGTGAATCTGTTACAGTTTCTAATTTGTCTTGAGGGGGCAGAGACTGGAGTGTCTCAGTCCGTTCTCTTAATGACTCGATAAAAGCTCTATTATCCATCGTTTGGAAGGGGCTTTGGTGCTCAACAATTGTTTCAATTTCATCTGCGATTCCTTTTGCTCCTTCGCCATCACCAGCTTCTTCCAATTCTTGAAGGCGTAAATGTAAATTTTTAATTTCTCCTCTAGGCCAAACCTCTGTTCTCTCTTCAAGGCTTTGAGTGTCTTTTTTCGTTGCCACGATTGAAAATCGAGCTGTTTGGTTTTCTAAAAGTGAATAAATAGAACGAATTGTTCCTAGGTTATCCATAAATTTGAAGGGAGATAGGTCATTAATATATCCCGTGATCCCTTCAGAAGTTTTAATAAAAGTTTCTTTTGATAGAGAGGCATTTTCTGATGCCCCTTGTAGCTTGCTTTGAAACCCCTTTAGGGTCTCTTGAATGGTTAAGTGACTGCTCATCTTCTTTGCCCCTATTTCACTATTTTATTATAGTCGTTAATTATATCAGTTTTCATTATTAATTATAAAAATCGTTAAATAAATTAATTTTATTACACTTTTAGATGTAAATAAAATTTTTACTTTAAAATAGTGAGAGAGAAAAGAGATTTAGAGCGAAAAAAAAGCTTTCGAAATTGCTAAAAAACCAGTATAAGGGACTATTTACTCAAGTAAAGCTCTCCATGGAGAGCAGGAAAGAAGATATTTGAAAACGAGACCCGCAGATTCTCAGACCGTGGTTCGAGGCTCCTTCCCAGTAAAGTTGCCTTTAATTCTGACGATTGGACGAATCTTTATCAGCCCAATTTTTTTGATCTTCTATCTCAAGTACCAACATTTGGGAGTCACTTTGCATGCGCTTCCTTTTGTCTTGATTTTCTTGCTAGGGCTCTCGGAGCTTTCAGATTTTTTCGACGGCTACCTCGCTCGTAAATTCAATGTCGTGACGGAGCTGGGAAAAATCCTTGATCCGATGGCTGATAGCATCACCCGTTTAACGATTTTATTAACCTTTACTCAAGGGTTTATTGACTTACCGTTACTGCTTGTTTTTGTATTCGTTTATCGGGACGCGATGATTAGTACCCTCAGAACGGTGTGTGCTTTGAAAGGGGTAACACTAGCAGCGCGAACGAGTGGAAAGATCAAAGCCGTTTTACAGGCCATTTCCATTTTTCTAATTCTTATTTTAATGATTCCTTATGCATGGGGTTCTTTATCCCTGATGCAGCTCCAGCAAATCAGCTTAGTGATTATTTCGCTGGCTGCTTTCTATACAGTCTATTCTGGGGCAGAATATATCTACACGAACCGTCTCTATATCAAGCAGGCTTGGGAAAAGCAGTAACCCCACGATAAGTTACTACCGTGATTTGGCAATCACGAGATGGTAGAGCTCAAGATAAGAAAGGGCTGAGCTTTTCCAGCTCCAGTCATGCTTCAGGCCATTTTTAAGGATCGTCATCTTTTTCTTTGTATCGTGTTTAAAGTGTTCAAAAGCACGATCAATTGACCAGCTCAAACTATCTTTTGAAGGGAAATCAAAGGTATACCCATTGCGTTTTTCAACAGGGATGTCTTCATGGTCGATATCAAAGATGGTATCTTTTAATCCTCCAACTTTGTGAACGATTGGAATCGTTCCATAGCGAAGGGAAATCATCTGGGTGAGGCCACAAGGTTCAAATAAAGACGGGATGAGAATGAAGTCAGATGAGGCATAAGTTTGATGCGCAAGAGCTTCGTCATATTCAAAGTGAAAATGGATATGGGGGTTGTCGCGATATTCTTCGCTAAGGGCAAAAAATTCCGTCCTGACATCATCTTCAAAAGATGTTCCAAGAAGAATAAATTGCCCTCCCTTTTTGAGGGAGTATTCAACTCCATGCTTGATGAGCTCAGGCCCTTTTTGCTTAACCAGACGTGTAACGACCGAAAACAGGGGAGCTTTGTCATATTCAATATGGATAAGTTTAGAAAGGTGTTTGCGATTAGCTTTTTTAGCCTCGATCATCTCTTCAACATACGAAGGGTCAGACATGTATTTTTCCGTGAGAAAAAGGTCTGTTGCAGGGTTCCAATATTCAGTATCAATGCCATTAAGAATTCCTTTAAATTTTGAAGCGTTTTCAATGAGAAGAGGCCCTAGCCCATATCCTTTCTCTCCTTTGATTTCTTCAGCATAGGAAGGAGAAACGGTTGTTAAAAAGTCTGAATAAACAATAGCCCCTTTAAGGAGATTCATACGCTCGGGTTTTTTGTGATCTTGAAGCTTGTCTTTCTTTAGCAGAGACTCTGGATGAAGACCAATGGCCGCTAGCTTTTCAGGTGCACATTGGCCTTGGTATTGCATATTGTGAATGGTTGTGATGACCTTTTTAATTTTAAGACCAAGAGATTGGTAGATTTCTTTATAAAGGGGAGCGCAAAGCCCAGTTAACCAGTCGTGTAGATTTAAAATGTCTGGTTCTTTTCCCGACTTGAGCAGATATTCAAGAGCAGCTCTTGAAAAATAGATGAAGCGGAGAAGATCATCTTCTTCTCCATAAATTTTTCCCCGATTGAAATACCCTTTTTCATGGTGAGGCTCGACTAAGATAAGCTTCAAGCCATCAACATCGGCAGACCAGATGGTATTTTGACATTCTCCCATATTTTCAAAGGAGGGGAGTTTTTCAATTTCCACTTTAAGGTTTTTGAGCTTTTTTTTATCGATCGTATTGTAAAAAGGGAGGATGACTTCAACCTGCTCGCCTTCTTTTGCGAGAGCTTTTCCCAGGCCTTGGATCATATCACCCAAGCCGCCTACCTTAGCAATGGGTGCAAGTTCTGTGGCTACATGAACGATGTACATAATTCATGCGTATAGATTAAAAAAGATTTTAAATAAACTGGATTGAGAGCAAAGCTTCTTCAAGTAAATGTCCACTATCATTGCATTTCGAAGCTTCCCAGACATAACTTTCTTTAGGGGGGTTATAAATGGCCTTTTTATGGACCCGAAAATGAAGGTTTCCAGTTGAGATCCACTTTTTGATGACTTCCTCTTTAAGCTGGTTTAAAGTGATCATATAGGGTTGCTTTGTTTGAGGGCATACGGGGATTTCTTCTTCCTTCTCATCTGCATTCCAGCATTGTTCGCACATGACAGCCTCATGTATTTAAAATTTCTTAATGTTTTTAATCTTTTTCAAAATAAGAATTTTTGAAAAGAAAAAAGCGGCCTAAAAGGCCGCTCATCTTGAATGCAAATTTTTTTCAGGATATTGACTTAGAAATCAAATCGAACTCCGACATCTAAACCACTATATGTGAGATCGCCATTGGGTTGGTAATCTGTCAGAAGACGTGCTTCTAGCTGATTCCACCAATATTGATTTTCCCATCCAATATGAAAGCTAAGGAGGTAATCACCAGAGAAGCAGTAAGCCCATTCAAGGCCGATTGCCATTTCAACTTCAGCTCTCAAACGTGAAAAACTATTATGTTTGAAAGGAACGTTAGTGACTGTTTCGGTGAATGGAAACGGTACACTTTCACGTTCTACGAAAAACCTCGATTTTGAATCATACTCTCCATATAAGAGAGCTGCTGCTAGCTTTCCACAGAGACTAAAGCCCCATCCAATATGGAGGTAGCTATCAAATCCCATTCGTGGACCAACAGCCCAAAAATCGCTTTTCGAGCGAAGGTACCCTTGTAGGTAATTGGTAAGCCCAGGGTTAACATTGTCTCCAGTGTCAAGGAAGTCTTTGTAGCTGGCGTTATATTCCATGTTGATCCATGCAGCTCTTAGTCCAAAGTGGGTACGTAGTGAGTACCGTTTGCTATAAAAATGATCATAGCCCATTTCAAGGTCTGCTATATTGAGGTGAACACGCCAACTAGATCGGCCTGTAGCTCCAATTAAGATTTTGTAGTTTCCGCCATTAAATGTTTGCAAGCGGGTCATAATAAGGTAAGCCGGAACATTAGGATTTCCGGTAGAATCTGTGGCTTTTGAGTAATGGTAGGTCCAAGCAAGTAAAATATCCGGCATTGCTAATCAAAAATATTTTCAGTAAAATTTCTTCTTTAAAACTGCAAAAAGGAGAAAAGATATGCATTGCCCAAAATGTCACTGTAAAGAGAATACTAAAAGTGGTTTTACAAGAGG
>Ga0180434_10001920_pt1 | contig 28756 bp, 23 predicted proteins | sample SS_ome_7_FD_132453 | JGI IMG/M metagenome (GOLD analysis project Ga0180434, IMG submission 132453) | Hypersaline lake sediment archaeal communities from the Salton Sea, California, USA - SS_1_D_2 metaG | ecosystem: Environmental > Aquatic > Non-marine Saline and Alkaline > Hypersaline >... | reverse complement strand
TCGGTGATGAAGGCTTCGGTGTCCACGTGGTCCGCCGCCTGAGAGAGATGGAGTTGCCACCGAACGTCCGGGTCGAAGAGGGAGGCGTTGGCAGTTTCAACCTGCTGGGTCTCCTGGAGGGAGTGGAGCGGCTGATCGTAGTGGACGCAATGATGCTGACGTCACCACCGGGAGAACTCCACCTCCTCAGACCACAAGACGTGACAGAACCGGGAAAGCATATACTGTCGTTCCATCAGGTCGGGGTACTGGAACTGGTGCGCATGTGCAGCCTGCTGGGCCACGAGCCTGAAACCGTGTTTGTGGTCGCCCGGCCGCAGGAGATCGAGTGGAGCACTGAGCTGTCACCACCAATGCAATTCGCCGTAGGTCAGGCCACCGAATTCATACGGCGACTGTGCGAGGACATACCCATGAAAGGAACGGAGACGCTATGTACTTCTTGACCTTCATTGTTTTTCTGCCACTGCTATTCATCTCAGTGGCGATATTCGGCTACGGAGTGCTACAGCTCGCCAAGGACAGCCCCCGGGCACGCGACATCATTGCCGCCGGCTTCACCCTCGGGCTTCTCAGTCTGATTGTTGGTGCGCTGGTATTCGGGTTTTCCTGAAAAATGCACGGATTGGGCACATATATCTCTCAGAAAAAGGGTTGACAAGGAAAATCAGGGGGCCTATAATCTGGTCTTGGTATGCACAACGGCCGGGGCTTGCCCCGCCGCAGAGCGGGATGCGAGACCCCGGGTGGAGGCGATAAAGGAGCCGTTATTGCTGGGTGACTTCGGATACATCGGGATCTGCCTCATAGCCGCCTTCGCTTTCGCTGCCACCACCATTCTTCTCCCCGTCACCCTCAGACTACTTCGCCTCGTCCCCAAGAAGCCTAACCCCACCAAGTACACTACCTATGAGTGCGGTATGGAAACGGTGGGCAATACCTGGGTCCAGTTCAACTTCCGCTACTATTTCTTCGCCCTGCTGTTCGTGGTATTCGACATTCAGGTCGTTTTCCTGTACCCGTGGGCCGTGCACTTCGGCCAGCTCAGGGTCTTCGGCCTGGTTGAGATGCTCGCCTTCGTGCTCATCATCATCGTCGGCTTTGTCTATGCCTGGAAAAAAGGGGTCCTGCGGTGGAGATAGAGAAGGCCTATTCGCTCAGCGACTACGACAAGAGAGAGGCCGCGCAGATCGAGGCGCTCAAGGCGGCGGCAATAGAGCCTTACCCCGACCCGGTGGAGTGGCTTGAAGAGGAGATCAAGCGCAACGTTCTCCTCACGAGTACCGAGCATCTCATTGACCTGGGGAAGCGTTTCTCGGTGTGGCCCAACACCTTCTTCCCCGCATGTTGCGCCTTCGAGGTTATCTCCGCCGCCGCATCGCGCTTTGACTTCTCCCGTTTCGGCATGGAGGTCCTGCGCCCGTCGCCACGGCAGGCCGATTTGATGATTATCGCCGGCACGGTGACCTGGAAGCTGGCCCCGGCGATGAGGCGGGTCTACGATCAGATGGCCGAGCCCAAGTGGGTCATCGCCATGGGAGCATGTACCATCAGCGGCGGAGCCTTCCGCGGTTCGTACAGCGTGGTGCCGGGGATAAACCGCATAGTACCGGTGGATGTATACATTCCGGGGTGCCCACCGCGTCCCGAGGGTGTGATCAACGGGTTCATGACCTTGCATCGCAAGATCGCCAAAGACAAGCTTATTAAGAAAGACTAGGATGACCAAGACGCTTTCCGGTGCCGATGTGGCGCGACAGATTGGGGAACAACTCCCCGATGCAGTCACCGGTTCCGACGAAACCACCGTTTTCGTCCGCAGCGAAGCCATTCTGGACGCAGCGCGGTTCCTCAAAGAGTACCTCGATTTCGACTACCTGGTGAGCATTTCCGCTATTGATTTCGTCGACCATTTCGATGTGGTCTACCATCTGTGCTCCTTCAAGAACAACTACAGTGTCGTACTGAGGACGAGGTGCGACGACCGCGACAGCCCCAGTGTGCCGTCGGTAGTCAGCCTGTGGCAGGGAGCCGACCTGCAGGAGCGCGAGGTCTATGACCTCATGGGCATCTCCTTTGACGGACACCCCAACATGAAGCGCATCGTTCTGTGGGAGGGATACCAGGGGCATCCGCTGAGGAAGGACTTCATCCTGGACGTGCCGGGAGGCGGAAAGGCAACGTAGCAGGGACAAGATGACATTAGAGACACAGCCAGTAGTCCTTAACATGGGGCCGCAGCACCCCTCAACCCACGGGGTGTTCCGCATGAGGGTCACCTTCGATGGCGAGGTCATCGTGGATTTCGAGCCCGTCTTCGGCTACCTTCATCGGGGGATCGAGAAGCTAGCGGAGCACAAGACCTATCTCCAGAATATGCCCTACACCGACAGGCTGGACTACCTGGCTTCGATGTCCAACAACATGGCCTACGCCATGGCGGTGGAGAAGCTGGCCGGCATCGAGGTCCCCGAGCGAGCGGAGTACCTGCGGGTCATAATGGCCGAACTGATGAGGCTCTCCAGCCATCTCGTCGGCGTCGGCGCTCTTTTCAACGACATGGGCGCCTTCATGACTCCCTTCCTATATATGTATCGCGAGCGGGAGAAGATCCTGGACCTTTTCGACATGGTATGCGGTCAGCGCCTGACCTACAACTACATGCGCTTCGGCGGGGTAAGCCAGGATATCCCCGAGGAGTTCATGCCCACGCTGAGGAGATTCATCGACGATATGCCCCGGTACATAGATGAATACGACCGGCTTCTCGCCGAGAACGAGATAGTGCTGGCACGTTCCAAGGGGGTGGGCATCCTGCCGGCGGAGAAGGCCATCAACGCCTCGGTTAGCGGCCCGGTGCTGCGCGGCAGTGGCGTGAAGTGGGACATCCGCAAGAGCAACCCCTATTCCATTTACGACCGGTTTGACTTCGATATCCCCACAGGCACGGTGGGCGACGTCTATGACCGCTATCGGGTGAGAGTAGAGGAGATGAGGCAGAGCGTGCGCATCGTCAAGCAGGCTATGGAACAGATCCCCGAGGGGGAGGTGCGCACCAGAGTGCCGACTCCGCTCAAGCCACCGCCGGGAGAGGCCTACGTCTCCATCGAGGCTCCCAAGGGAGAGTTGGGCTTCTATCTGGTAAGCGACGGATCGGCGAAACCCTACCGCTTCAAGATACGCGCCCCAAGTTTCATAAACCTCACGGTGCTGCGGGATCTGGTTCTCGGATGGAAGCTCGCCGATGCCATAATCATCTTCGGCAGCATCGATATCTGTATGGGTGAGGTGGACCGCTAGTGAGCGTTCTTGAGCAGTTCCACAACTGGCTGGCGGCCTATATGCCTGACTGGGCGGCTTACCTTATTCCCGCGCTTGTCGGCATAGCCATACTCTTCATCTTCGTTCTCGTCGTGGTGATGTACCTCATCCTCATCGAGCGCAGAGTGCTCGGCCTGTTTCAGCTCCGACGAGGGCCGAATCGCGCCGGACCGCTGGGCATCCTTCAGCCGTTCGCCGATGCCGTCAAGATAATCCTCAAAGAGGACATCATCCCGGAGCGAGGGGACCGGCTGTTTCACTGGCTGGCCCCGCTGATGGTCTTCGTGCCGGCGCTCATGATCTTCGCCGTCATTCCCTGGGGCCACGGCGCCATCCTGGCCGACCTCAATATCGGCATTCTGTACATAGTTGCCATATCATCGCTGGGGGTCGTCGGCGTCTTCATGGCGGGTTGGAGCTCGAGCAACAAGTACTCCCTCTTCGGCGCCATGCGCGTCATATCCATGATGATCAGCTACGAGATCCCCCTCGTCCTTTCCATCGTCGGGGTGGTCATAGTCGCCGGGTCGCTTTCCATGGTGAGCATTGTGGAGGCGCAGGCGGTGCCTCTCATTTTGCTGCAGCCTCTGGCATTCATGATTTTCGTCGTCGCGGCCTCGGCAGAGATCGGCCGCAGCCCCTTCGACCTTCTGGAGGCTGACTCGGAGATCGTCGCCGGATTCCACACCGAGTACTCCGGTATGAAGTACGGCCTCTTCATGTTCGCCGAGTGGACCCATGCCTTCGCCGTTTCCTGCATCTTGACCACGCTCTTCCTCAGCGGGTGGAAGGGACCCGGGCTGCCGGCGGCGCTGTGGTTCTTGGGCAAGGTGATGGTGGTGTTCTTCGTCCTCGTATGGATACGCAGCACACTGCCCCGGCTCAGGATAGACCAGCTCATGGAGTTCGCGTGGAAGTTCCTCTTCCCACTGGCAGTGGCGAACATCTTCATCACCGGCATCGAGATGATTATCTGGCCCGCCTTCCCCTGGTGGCTCATGTTCATCAATATCCCCATTGCCGGCATACTCATTATCCTCTGGTCAAGCGTATTCAAGGTGCACGGCGAGAAGGTGAGCTTGAAACATTTCGGCCGGGGCATCGCCAAGGGACTGGGCGTGACCATGAAGAACTTCCTCGGGGGTCCCATCACGGTGCAATACCCCGAGCAGCGGCTCATCGTCTCCAAGCGGAGCCGGGGCCAGCGATTCGTGCGGGACGAGAGAAAACGAGCCCCCTGCGTCCTGGCATGCCCGGCAAGCGTGGACGCACAGGGGTACGTCGCCCTGATTACGCAGGGACGGTTCGTTGAGGCGGTCGAGCTCATCAGGGAGACCAATCCCTTCCCCATCGTCTGCGGGCGGGTCTGCACCCACCCTTGTGAGAAGGCCTGCAACCGAGGCAGCATGGACGAGCCCGTGTCAATTCGTGACCTCAAGCGTTTCATCACTGACTATGAAATGAGCGTCGGACGGGGAGAGATAACCCCGTACCCCAGGACAAGAGACGAGAAGGTAGCCGTTATTGGGTCCGGCCCCGGTGGCCTGACCGCCGCGCGTGACCTGGCGAGGCTGGGCTATGGAGTCACCGTCTTCGAAGCGCTGTCGGTGGCCGGCGGCATGATGGCGGTGGGCATTCCGGAGTACCGCCTGCCCAAGGCGGTGCTGGAGAAGGAAATAGAGGGGATTCTGAAGCGCGGAGTAGAGCTCAAGCTGAACAGCCCCGTGGGCAAGAACGGACTGAGCCTGGAGTCGCTTCAGCAAGACGGCTACAGTGCAATCCTGCTGGCAATCGGCGCCCACGACAGCATGAAGCTGGACATCCCCGGCGAGGACCTCGACGGGGTGTACCACGGGGTCTTCTTCCTCAGGGACGTGAGCCTGGGCAAGCCGGTCAAGGTAGGGAACAAGGTAGCCATAGTCGGGGGCGGCAACGTAGCGATTGACGCTGCCCGAACGGCTCTCCGCCTCGGCGCCAAGGAGGTATTCATTGTCTACCGCCGGTCGAGGCAGGAGATGCCCGCCGACCCCGAGGAGATAGAGGACGCGGAAGCTGAAGATATCAACATCCAGTATCTGGCAGCGCCGGTGAAGGTGGTGGGTGAAGGGGGCAAGGTAAAGGGCCTGGAGTGCATTCGCATGGAGTTGGGCGAGCCCGACGCCAGCGGCAGAAGGCGGCCCGTGCCCGTTGAGGGGTCGGAGTTCGTTCTTGACGTCGACATGCTCATCCCGGCCATCGGTCAGGCCATCGACCTTGCGTGTCTTCCCGAGGGCCACGAGATAGCCGTCACCAGGAGGGGGACCTTCGACGTCGATCCCCGTTCCCCAAGCACCGCCATGCGCGGGGTCTTCGCCTGCGGCGACGCGGTAAGCGGGCCCCTCACGGTGGTCGAGGCCATCGGCGGCGGTGCCAAGGCCGCGGTTGCCATCGACCGATTTCTCCGCGGCGAAGAGGCACCGCCCGCGAAGGATGTGCTGCCGCTCCAGGAGGTGCTCTTCGAGACGCTCGACATCAGCGAGGTGGAGGGTGGAACGCGGCCGAAGATGGCCCATCTGCCGGTCAAGAAGAGGATCCACGGGTTCGACGAGGTAGCCCTCGGCCTCACCGAGGAGGCGGCCGTGGCTGAGGCGAACAGATGCCTCAACTGCGGTTTCTGCGCCTGGTGCCGCCAGTGTGAGAACGCGTGTCCCTACGGGGTCATATCGATAGTCCCGCAAGAGACGCCGGAAGGCAAGACCGGTGTCGAGAGATTTGACATCGACCTGGGAAGATGCATATTCTGCGGTCTGTGCGTTGAGGCATGCCCCGCGCACAGGCTTTTCCTGTCGAGAATCTACGAAGCTGCCACGTATCGCCGGGAGGACCTGATGCTTGACAAGGAAGCTCTGCTGCCATCTCCTGACGCGCAGCCGAGTGCCTATGCCCGGCCCGAGATTGAGCCAGCTTTGCCCAAGCAGTCCCTTCTTCTCGACCGCAACAGGAGTGTAGAGTAATGGGTATGCAGGTCGCCTTCTGGATTCTGGCGGTGGTGAGCGTCGGCGCGGCTCTGGCGGTGGTGCTGCTGCGCAACGTCTTTCGTGCCGCTCTGTTCCTGGTGCTCTGCTTCTTCACCGTGGCCGGGCTCTACGTCGCCATGGGTGCCGATTTCCTGGCGGGCGCTCAGGTACTCATCTATGTCGGGGCAATCGCGGTGCTGATCATCTTTGGCATCATGCTCACCCGAGACAGCCAGGAGGGCAGTCCTTCGGGAAGACTGCGGCTCCCCGCCGTGCTGATAGGTCTCCTTTTCCTGGTGACCATGATCTTCGTTGTGATTGGCACGGACTGGGGCGCTGTCGCTGAGGTCTCCTCCGAGCCGACCACCACAGCGATTGCCGAGGCGATATTCGGTGGAGACGGCGGCTTCGTGCTCGCCTTTGAAATAGCCGCGGCGCTTCTTCTGGCCGCGATTATCGGTGCTATCGTGCTGGTGAGGGATAAATAGAAGATGGCTATTGGCTTGGAGCACTGGCTGATCCTCTCGGCGGTCCTTTTCGCCATCGGGCTGTACGGCGTTCTGGCGAAGAGAAACGCGGTAGTCATCCTGATGAGCATCGAGATCATGCTCAGTGCAGTGAACATCACTATGGTAGCCTTCTCCCGGTACGGCCAGTACATCACCGGACAGATTTTCGTGATTTTCATAATGGTGGTCGCCGCCGCCGAGGTAGCAATCGGTCTGGCGCTCATCATTAGCATATATCGGAGGCGGAAGTCGGTGGATGCGGAAAAGTTCGACATGATGAAATGGTAGGAAGATGCCAGCTGAAGTATTTCTAGCAATCTTTCTCTTGCCCTTCTTCTCATTTGCCGTTATTGCATTTGTCATCAGGCCATTCTTGAATAGCCGTCCCCTGCTGAGCTGGTACATGGCGATCGCCGCCATCGGCACCTCCCTCGTCCTTTCCGTCTGGGCCTTCGTCGCCGTGAGCGGTGCGGAACACCACGTCCTGGAGATGCCCAACTACCAGTGGCTTACCATCGGCAACACCGTAATACACATTGGGGTGACGGTTGACGCGCTGACGGCGGCCATGCTTGTCGTGGTGACCACGGTCAGCCTGTTAGTGCAGATCTACTCCCGGGAATACATGAGGGGAGACGCAGGATTCTGCCGCTACTTCGCCTTCATGTCACTGTTCACCTGCTCGATGCTGGGGCTGGTGCTGGCCGACAACCTCCTGTTCATGTTCCTCTTCTGGGAGGGTGTGGGGCTGTGCTCCTACCTGCTCATCGGCTTCTGGTTCCACAAACCCGAGGCGGCCAAGGCAGCGATGAAGGCCTTCCTCGTCACCCGCCTCGGTGACTTCGGATTCATGGCAGCGGTAGTTCTGCTCTACGCCAAGACAGGCACCTTCGACATTGGAGAGCTTCAGCACCTGGCTGTAACCGGCGTCCTTGGCGGCTCGGTTCTTACCTGGGCTGCCATCGGCGTCTTCTCCGGCGCGGCGGGCAAGTCAGCCCAGTTCCCACTCCATACCTGGCTCCCCGATGCCATGGAGGGCCCGACACCGGTGAGCGCTCTCATCCATGCCGCGACCATGGTGGCCGCCGGCGTCTACCTGGTGGCGCGCCTCTTCCCGCTCTTCTCCAGTTCACTCACCGCGATCTATGTCGTGGCCATAATCGGAGGTTTCACCGCCATCTTCGCCGCGAGCATGGGCCTGGTGGCGAACGACATCAAGCGGGTGCTGGCCTACTCCACGATAAGCCAGCTTGGCTACATGATGCTGGGGTTGGGAGCGGTTGGGGTCGGCATGGCCACCGGCCATATCTCGGGAGAGCATGCCCTGGCCCTGGGCGCGGCGGTAGGCATCTTCCATCTGTTCACTCACGCCTTCTTCAAGGCGCTGTTGTTCCTCGGGGCGGGGAGTGTCAGCCACGCTAGCGGGACCTTCGACATGAGACTCATGGGAGGGCTGCGCAAGGCAATGCCGTGGACCTTCGCCATGTTCCTCATCGGGTCGCTCAGCCTCGCCGGCATCTGGCCGCTTGCCGGGTTCTGGAGCAAAGAGGCCATCCTGCATGAGTCCTTGCAGTATGTGCCGGTGTTGTTCGCTCTGGGCTTGATAACCGTATTCATGACGGCTTTCTACATGTTCCGCGCAATCTTTATGACCTTCGCCGGTGAGTATCGGGGCGGGGCTCCGGAGGCTCACGGTGATCACGGCCACCACGGTCCGCATGAGTCGCCCAAGATGATGCTCGTCCCCATGGGAGTGCTGACTATCCTCGCCATATGCGCTGGATGGCTGCCGGTGAACGAACTCCTGGGAGGAGAGCCTCACAGTTTCTTTGGCTCGCTTGCCAGTCCCCTGGCCTGGGCCTCGCTCGTCCTGGCGGGCGCCGGCATATTCGTGGCCTACGCCATCTACGGACGGAAGTGGCTGTCGGCCACCGCGATCGGGCGGAGGTTCGCACCCGTACACACCATGCTTCTGCGGAAATACTGGTTTGACGAGCTCTACGAGCAGCTGTTCCTGATGAGGTTCCTCATCAACGGGTTCTTCGGCGTCGTTCAGTGGTTCGACGAGCACATTGTGGATGGTGCCGTCAACGGCATCGGGGCGGTCACCGTGGCGACGGGAACCGTGGTACGAAAGCTGGAGTCAGGACAGCTACAGGCGTATGGGCTGGCCATATTCGTTGGCGTTCTGGTAATAATCGCCTTTGTATTCATATTCACGTAGGAACTAGGAGGAAAGGTTGAGTTTTCCCTATCTCTCGATAATCATCTTCCTCCCCGTCTTGGGGGCGATCATCATTGCCCTTCTTCCGGGAGCCAATGGGCGGCGGATAAAGTATACCGCTGCGGCTTTCACCGCAGTGTCCTTTGTCCTCTCCCTGGCCGTCTTCTTCATGTTCGACCGAGGGCTGGCCGGGCCGCAGTTCGTGGAACGCGCGTCGTGGATACCTTCACTCAATGTCCAGTACCTCATGGGCGTCGACGGCCTGAGCCTGCCACTGATGGTGCTGACCACCCTCCTCGGCCTTGTCGCGGTGTACGTCTCCTGGAACATCAACCTGAGAGTCAAAGAGTACTTCGCCTGGCTGCTCCTGCTGGAGACAGGCATTCTGGGAGTGTTCTGCTCCCTGGACCTCATTCTCTTCTTCATCTTCTGGGAGGTAGAGCTGATACCGATGTACATGCTCATCTCCATCTGGGGTTCGGGCAGAAAAGAGTACTCGGCGCTCAAGTTCGTCCTCTACACCCTTGTCGGCAGCGCCATGATGCTCGCCGGCATTCTGCTGCTCTACTTCCAGGCGGGCACCTTCGACATGGTGGTGCTGGCGGGGATGGGCCTTGACTCCGTCCTCACTTCCATTATGGCTTCAGCCATCTTCTTCCTCATCTTCATCGGCTATGCGGTGAAGCTGCCCGTTTTCCCGTTCCATACGTGGCTTCCCGATGCCCATACCGACGCTCCCACCGCAGTGAGTGTGATCCTGGCGGGAGTGCTCCTCAAGATGGGCGGCTACGGTATGATCCGGGTCCTTCTGGGCATATTCCCCGAGACGGCGCGGGACTACGCCCCGATAATAGTCGCCCTGGCGGTGATTGGCGTGCTGTATGGAGCGGCGGCGACCTTGAGGCAGACCGATTTGAAGAGGCTGATCGCGTATAGCAGCGTAAGCCATATGGGTTTTGTACTCCTGGGGATCTTCGCCCTCTCCCAGGTAAGCGTCACCGGTGCAACTCTTCAGATGGTCAGTCACGGCCTGATAACCGGCCTCCTCTTCGCCATGGTGGGCCTGGTCTACGAGAAGACACATGAACGCAGTATCCCCAAGCTCGGCGGGCTGGCGCGCCAGATGCCGGTCATCGTGGTCGTCTTCAGCGTTGCCGGTTTCGCCGCCCTGGGACTGCCCAGCACGAGCGGCTTCGCCGCCGAGTTCCTGGTCTTCCTCGGCAGCTTCAGCAGCACTATGGTTGCCGGCATACAGGTCTACACCATCCTGGCCATTCTGGGAGTGGTGCTTGGCGCGGGCTACATCCTGTGGATGCTGAAGCGCGTGTTCTACGGCCCGCCGAAGGAGCAATATGATGGCGTGCCTGATGCTGACAGGCGGGAGAAGATATACACGTTCGCCCTGGTGGCGTTGATAATGCTCATCGGAATCTACCCGGCGGTACTCACCGATATCATAAAGACTGGGGTTGCGCCGTTGCTGGCTGCCCTGGGCTTGTAAGGAAAGAGGAGGAGCGTCTTCAGGACAGCGATGGTGGTTTATAGGAGCGAGTGTTGAATCTCTATCTACTGGCACCCGAGATAAGCTTGTGCGCCCTGGCCGTGGCGGTAATCCTTCTCGACCTCTTCGTCGGGCGAAAGTGGATTGTGGGCGCGGTGAGCATTGCCGGGCTGATTGTGCCCGCTGTATTCAGCATACTCCTGTGGGGCTCAAACCAGACCACTTTCGGCGGCGCCCTCGTCATCGACCAGTTCTCTGTCTTCTTCAAGCTTCTTTTCCTCGCCATATCAGCCCTGGTGCTGCTCTCCTCCACTGACTACTCCCGCAGGTTCGCTGCCTTCCGCGGGGAGTACTACGCTCTGGTGCTTCTGGCCACCACCGGTATGATGCTGCTGGCATCGACGCGGGAGCTGATATCGATATACGTTGCTCTGGAGCTGACCGGCATCTCTCTCTACGTCCTGGCTGGCTTTCTCAAGGACTCCAAGTCCAGCGAGGCGGGGCTGAAGTATCTGCTGCTCGGCGCGGTAGCCAGCGCGGTGTTGCTGTATGGGATGGCGCTGGTATTTGGGCTCACCGGCACAACGCATCTGGGGGAGATAGCCACAGCCATTTCCACCGGTGGGATCCTGGAGAGCCCGGCGCTCCTCATGGGTATCGTCTTGCTGGTGGCTGGCTTTGGCTTCAAGATCGCGGCGGTCCCGTTCCAGATGTGGGTTCCCGACGTATACGAGGGGGCGCCAACACCGGTCACCGCCTACCTGTCCGTGGCCAGCAAGGCAGCCGGCTTCGCGGTAGTCCTGAGGATTTTCTACGAGGCATTGGGGCCGGCAAGCGTGGACTGGAGCACGGTCTTCGCCGTGCTCGCCGCCATCACCATGACCGTGGGTAACGTGGTCGCCATCGCGCAGCATAACATCAAGCGCATGCTGGGGTATTCCAGCATCGCTCAGGCCGGCTATCTCATGGTCGGGCTGGCGGCAGTGACCAGCACCGGCAGCAGTGCCCTAGTCTTCTTCCTGGGGTGCTACGCCCTCACCAACCTGGGGGCGTTCATCGCCATCATCGCTATTTCAGACAAGATCGACAGCGACGAGATCGCCGACTACTCAGGGATGATACGGAGGGCCCCGATGCTTGCCCTGGCCCTAGCGCTCTGTCTCATCTCCCTGACCGGCATCCCACCGACAGCGGGTTTCATGGCCAAGATCTACATCTTCAGCGCCGGCGTCAACTCCGGTCTGCTGTGGCTGGTCATTGTCGCAGTGGTCAACTCGGTGATATCCGCCGTCTACTACCTGCGTGTCGTCAAGGTGATCTTCCTGGGCGAGCCCGTTTCGGAGGAGCGAGTGTCTTCCCCAAGATCGCTCCAGACGGCGCTTTCCCTCGCCTGTCTCGGTGTTTTGCTGCTCGGCATCTACCCCTGGCTGCTGTTGAGAGTCGCCGAGACTGCCGCTAGCGTGCTGCCCACCCTCGTCCCCTAGAAGCGCCCCGGCGGTCACCCACCGAGCCAGCCACCCCCTACTGACCTGTGCTTTGGCAGGCATCTGACACATCCCATTCGGGCCACCAATCGCGTGGCCGCGCAGGAAGCTCGGTATCCGAACCCATCCATTGCGCCCGTCGCCCAGACGATTCACCGCAACGTCTTGAGCGCCCCACCACCAGGCGGGTCAACATCCATACTCAATCCATACCGCACGAATTGCGTAGGAAACCTGCGTCTATGGCTCTGCGGCCGGAAGCCTCTGCCTATCCAGAATGCGGGCTTTGGCGGATGCAATGTCACCCTGTACAGGCTACGGTATAGGTGAGCCCCTATGGAGAAGAAGCCTTCCCTCCCCCCTCCGCGAAGCACCGCGCAACAGCGCCTGGCGCCCGCGTGCTTCAGAGTGAGGGAAGGATATTGACAAATGCCAGCGCCTTTGCTACATTGCCACCCCTCAGTCGCCTGCCTCCGTTGTAGACCGACGAAATCGCGCAGAACGGCGACAGCCGCTTTCGGTGGTGCACTGAGTTGAGGGTTGCTAACGGCAACTGAGCCGAGAGGGGGTGATGGATGAGACCAGCCCACAGACAGACCGTCGATAGCACCATCCATTCCATCAGAAAGGAGTAGTCAATAATGGCCGATGACCTGGTAACCACGCTGGCCGATCTGAAGGAGAAAGAGGCCCTGGGAATCGTCCAGAAACGCCTCGATGCCGGAGAAGACCCACTGGCCATTCTCGACGACGCCAGACGCGCTATGGAAACCGTCGGCAAGCGCTTCGAGAACAGCGAGTACTTCATCCCGGACCTGGTCTATTCCGGCGAAATCCTCAAGGAGATAACCGACCTGGTGAAGCCGAAGATGACGAAGGACGTTGAGGTCAAGCGACTGGGCAAGGTAATCATTGGAACCGTATCCGGCGACATCCACGACATCGGCAAGAACATCGTCACCTTCATGCTCGACGTGAACGGCTTCGAGGTCTATGACCTCGGTGTTGATGTCCCGCCGCAGCAGTTTGTCGACAAGGTAAAGGAGACGGACAGCAGTGTCGTCGGATTGAGCGGCTTCCTTACCCTTGCCTTCGACTCGATGAAGGAGACGGTGGAAGCCATCGGAGCGGCGGGCCTGAGAGACAAGGTGAAAGTCATGATCGGCGGGGGCCAGATGAACGAGGACATCAGGAAGTACACCGGCGCCGATGCTTACGGAGCCAACGCCATGGCCGGAGTATCCCTGGCCAAGAAGTGGATAGGAGACGGGTGAGATGGACAAGACAGAAGAGAAGCTTGAACAGTGGTGCTCAGCGCAAGGGATACAGTTCAAGGATGCCGCAGCCGAAGAGGCCTACAAGAAACGGACAAGAAGACTGGCTGACGCTATCCAGTTGAAGGTGCCCGACAGGGTGCCCATCGCCCCGTTGGTCACCTTCTTCGCGCCGAACTACGTCGGCCTCACCCCCGAAGAGGCGATGTACGACCTTGACAAGGCGTACGCCGCCTACAAGCAGACGGCGCTTGATTTCGAGTGGGACACGGCCTTCAGCCACCTGATCGCGTTCCCGGGCCAATGGCTTGAAGCCTTTGACTACAAGCAACTCAAGTGGCCCGGCCACGGCGTCCCCTCCAATCGCACGTACCAGTTCATCGAGGGAGAGTACATGAAGGCGGACGAGTACGACGCCTTCTTCGCTGACCCCTCCGACTTCCTCATGAGGACCTACCTCCCACGTATAAGCGGAGTGCTGGCCCCTCTCCAGATGCTTCCCCCTTTAAGAATGGTGCTCCCGTACTACCTGGGGCTGATGTTCATGTTTGGAGTAGCCGGTGCAATGGGGATCGCCGGCGCGCTGGAGTCCGTTGTCAAGGCAATCGACGCGTTCGCGAAACACTCCGCCAGCACCGCTGCCTTCGGTCAGGAGCTGGCCAGCCTCGGTTTCCCCGCCATCTTCGGGGGAATGACCCAGGCCCCTTTCGACACGATCGGCGATTCTCTAAGGGGCACTCAGGGAATCATGCTGGACATGTACCGGCAGCCAGACAAGCTTCAGAAGGCTCTGGACCTCATTCTGCCCGACGCCATACAGATGGGCCTGATCTCAGCCAGCATATCGCCAAGCCCCACCGTCTTCATACCGTTGCACAAAGGCCCAATGGGGTTCATGTCGCTGGAGCAGTTCAAGACGTTCTACTGGCCCACCCTGCACAAGCTCATGCTGGCGCTCATTGACCAGGGGCTGGTGCCCATGCCATTTATCGAGGCAGACTACACCGACCGGCTGGAGATCATCTCCGCCATACCCAAGGGTAAGGCCATCTACTGGTTCGAGCGCAGCGACATCTTCAAGGCCAAGGAGGTGCTCGGCGACCGGGTATGCATCAAGGGCAACGTGCCATCGGCCCTGCTGTGCACCGGGACGCCCGACGAGGTGAAAGCCTACTGCAAGAAGCTCATCGACGTTGTCGGCAAGGGCGGCGGCCTCATCGTCGACGGAGATATAGGTATAGCCGACGAGGCCAAGCCGGAGAACGTGAGGGCGATGACGGACTTCGTCAAGGAATACGGCGTGTACCGGTGACAGAGAGGTTCGCTGCGGAGAACCGCAAGTCGAGACCATTCTTCGAAGAAGGAGGTGCGGGACTATGGCCAATGATCTGGCGAACACGCTGGCCGATCTGAAGGAGAAAGAGGCCCTGGAGATGGTCCGGAAGCGCCTCGACGCCGGAGAAGATCCGCTGGGCATTCTCGACGACGCCAGACGTGGCATGGAAATCGTCGGCAAGCGCTTCGAGAATAGCGAGTACTTCATCCCGGACCTGGTCTATTCCGGTGAGATCCTCAAGGACATAACCGAGATGGTGAAGCCGAAGATGACCAAGGACATCGAGGTCAAGCGTCTGGGCAAAGTGGTCATGGGCACCGTGGCGGGAGACATACACGATATCGGCAAGGACATAGTGGTGTTCATGCTGGATGTGAACGGCTTCGAGGTCTATGACCTCGGCGTCGATGTCCCAGCCCAGGAGTTTGTCGACAAGTTACGGGAGACGGGCAGCACCGTTGTCGGATTGAGCGGGTTCCTCACCCTGGCCTTCGACTCGATGAAGACCACGGTGGACGCCATCAAGGCCGCAGGTTTGAGGGACAAGGTGAAGGTCATGATCGGCGGCGGTCAGATAGACGAGGCTGTCCAGAGGCATACCGGGGCCGACGCGTATGGGGTGAATGCCATGGCTGGGGTGTCGCTAGCCAAAGAATGGCTCGGAGGTGCGCAATGACGGAGAAGTCACCACAGCAACTGTATGACGAACGTCTGAAACGGGTGAATGACGCCATCCAGTTGAAGGTGCCCGACAGGGTCCCGTTCTTCCCGGCCACTCACCTCTATGCCGCCAAGCATGTTGGGATGACTTTCGAAGAAGCCTTCTATGACAGTCAGAAATGGTCTGAGGCGAACAAGAGAATGATTCTGGATGTGGACCCGGACCTCTTCTTCAGCCCGGGGTTCGCTGTCTTCTCTTCAGGGCAGGCCTTTGAAGCCGTCGACTTCAAGCAAATCAAGTGGCCCGGTCATGGCGTATCGCCGGATCACACACATCAGTTCGTCGAAGGGGAGTACATGATGGCGGACGAATACGATGCGTTGCTCGATGACCCTTCCGATTACGCCGTGAGAACCTATATGCCCCGCATATACGGCACTTTACAGCCTTTCACCATGCTGCCTCCTCTGAAGGCCATGCTGTTTGGATACGCCGGTGTAGGGATGACCGCCTTGCTCGCCATGCCGGACATTGCCAGGGCCCTCGAGTCCCTGCAGAAGGCCGGGCTTGAAGCCGCGAAATGGTCCGGCGCGATGGCCGCCCTCGACGCAGAGATGGCGGCGTTGGGCTATCCATCGTTCGCCGGCGCAGCCGTGGTGGTACCCTTTGACCTTGTTTCCGATATGCTCAGAGGAATGCGCGGGACCATGCTCGACATGTACCGCCAGCCCGACAAGCTCCTGGCAACGCTGGAAAGGGTATTGCCGATGCTGATCGGGATGGCGGTATCCGGCAGCACCATGAGCGGGAACCCCAGGGTATTCATAGCCCTGCATAGGGGAGCGGATGGTTTCATGTCCTTGAAGCAGTTCGAGACCTTCTACTGGCCGGGTATGAAAGCGCTGATCCTGGCCCTGATAGACGCGGGGCTGACACCCTGTCCCTTCTTCGAAGGGTGCTACGACCAGCGCCTGGAGTATCTCAATGAACTGCCCAAAGGGAAGATACTTGGGATGTTCGACTCTACCGATGTCTTTAGAGCGAAGGGCATCATAGGGGACACCATGTGTATCTGCGGAAACATGCCCATGTCCCTGTTGCAGACCGGCACACCGGACGAAGTCAAGGACTACGCCAGGAAGCTCATCGATGTCGTCGGTAAGGGAGGAGGGTTCATCATGGGGTGCAGGGGGGTCATGGACGAATGTGACCCCAAGCTGGTCAAGGTATGGGCCGACTTCACCAGGGAGTACGGTGGCTAGCGACAGGTCCTGAAGGGAGCGTCGCGGTGCCTTCCCCGAAGTGCATGCGCACCGCAGATACGCCGGTCGGGTCGTTCCATGCCATCAATAACGCAAGAGGTGAGCTATGACCCACAAGACGGAAGAGACGCTGGGCAACTGGTGCGCGGCGCCAGGCATTCAGTTCAAGGATGCCCAAGCCGAAGAGAACTACAAGAAGAGGACAAAGAGGATAGCCGATGTCATCCAGTTGAAGGTGCCGGACAGGGTTCCCATCGTGCCAAGCTTCGGCTTCTTCCCCGCCATAGACAACGGCTACACCTGTGAAGAGGCCATGTTCGACTATGACAAGGCCCACCAGGCATGGATGAAGACCCTGGCCGACTTCGAGCCTGACATGTTCATAGGGTCGGGCTACGCCCTGCCCGGGGCAGCCATCGAAACGCTCGACTACAAGCTGCTCAGGCTTCCAGGGCGAGGCGTCGACCCCAGGCACGTTTTCCAGTTCGTGGAAGGGGAGTATGTGTCAGCGGAGGAATTCTACGACGCCTTCGTCGACAATCCCTCCGACTTCATGCTCAGGACCTACCTGCCGCGTGTGTGCGGAGCGCTGGAGCCGCTCAAAGGCATCCGCCCGTTCCACGAGTGGTTCGGATACTACATAGCCATACTCTTCAACCTCATTCCGCTGGCGATACCGGACGTGGCCAATGCGCTCAACGCGCTGGCCAAGGCAGCCTCACAAGCACTCGACTGGGCGATGCACATGGGCGCGGAGACCGCCGAGTTCCAGTCGATGGGCTTTCCCAGCGGCTTCGGCGGCCAGTCGGCGGCACCATACGACATCATCGGCGACTGGTTCAGAGGCACGCAAGGCGTCATGGTGGACATGTATCGATGTCCCGACAAGCTGCTGCAGGCTATGGACAGGCTCGTCCCGCTACTGATCAAGATGGGAGTGGAGCAGACCCAACAGATGGGCAGCCCGATAGTGGGTCTCATGCTCCACAAGGGACCTGAGGGCTTCATGTCCCTGGAGCAGTTCAAGACCTTCTACTGGCCGGGCCTGCAGAAAGTGATGCTGGGCATAATCGACGCCGGCCTGGTGCCCATGCCGCTGTACGAAGGAGACTACACGTCACGACTGGAGGTCATCAGCGACATACCCCGGGGCAAGGCGCTGTACTGGTTCGAGAAGGTGGACATCCACAAGGCCAAACAAGTGCTAGGCGACACGGTGTGCTTCAGGGGAAACGTACCGGTCACAACGCTGTGTGCCGGCACTACCGAAGATGTCAAGGCCTACGTCAAGGAGCTCATCGATGTAGTCGGCAAGGGCGGCGGCCTCATGGTCGATTGCGGCATCTGGTTTGACGAGGCAAAGCATGAGAACGTGAAGGCGATGGTCGACTTCACTAAGGAATATGGGGTATACCGCTAGCCCGCTGTGGCTCTCCGGGCCGTGGGCAGGCGATGTTCAGGGACAGCTGCATTGCTGCGGACTCAAGCGCAGGAGGTGAGCCATCGAGCGAGAACAGGACGGGTAATCAGCGAAGAACGCCAATTTGGAATAGGAGGTGGCGAACTATGGCTGGAGATCTGGTCAGCACACTGGCCGATTTGAAGGAGAAGGAAGCACTGAGCATCGTCGAAGAAAGACTGGCCGCCGGAGACGACCCTCTCAGCATCCTGGGCGACTCCCGACGCGCAATGGAGATCGTCGGTGAGCGTTTCGCCAGCAAGGAGTACTTCATCCCCGACCTGGTCTACTCCGGCGAGATACTGAAGGCGGTAACGGAGAAGGTCAAGCCGAAACTGACCAAAGAGGCCGAGGTCAAACGCCTGGGCAAGCTCGTTCTCGGAACGGTGGCCGGCGATATCCACGACATTGGCAAGGACATCGTCGGCTTCATGCTGGACATCAACGGCTTTGAGGTACACGACCTCGGCGTCGATGTGCCGGCGGAGAAGTTCATTGCGAAGCTGAAGGAGACCAATGCCAGCATCATGGCCTTGAGCGGCTTCCTGACCCTGTCGTACGACTCCATGAAGGAAACGATAGAGGCGGCGAAGGCTGCCGGTCTGCGGGACAAGGTCAAGGTCATGGTCGGTGGGGGTCTGGTAGACGACGAGATAGGGAAGTACACCGGGGCCGATGGCTTTGGCAGAGACGCCATCACGGCGGTGTCGCTGGCAAAGAAATGGGCAGGAGGTAAGTGAAATGGCCAAGACACCTGAGGAGCTGTACGCAGAAAGAGCCAAGAGAGTGGATGATGCTATCCACCTGCGAGTGCCCGATAGAGTCCCCATAGTGCCAGACGCCGAGTTCTTTCCCCTGAAATACGCCGGCATAACCGTCGAAGAGGCCATGTACGACTATGAGAAGGCCTATGCCGCATGGAAGAAGACGGTGTCGGACTTCGAGTGGGACGAGTACGTTGCCCCCTTCCTGTACTCGGGGCCGGTATTCGAGCAGCTCGACTACAGGCCTCTTCGGTGGCCCGGTCACGGAGTCAAGCCCACATCCCCGTACCAGTTCATCGAGCCGGGCCAGCTCATCGAAGGGGAGCAAGTGTACGCACCCATGCGACCCGAGGACTACGACTGGTTCCTCGACGACCCCTCGGACTACATGATACGGGTCCACTTCCCCAAGGTGTACGGAGCACTGGAACCGCTGTGCAAGCTCCCCCCCATCCACGGGATCATCTGCTGGTACCAGGGGATGTTCGATGCCCTGGCGGCTATGGGCGCCCCGGAGACCCTCGCCGCCCTCGAGTCGCTGTCCAAAGCCGCGGCGGAGGCCTTCAAGTGGTTCAACTCCTTCCTGGGCTTCATCGGTGACATGGCGGCGATGGGGTTCCCCACCTTCGTGCTGGCGGTATCGCACGCGCCCTACGACTTCATCGCCAACTTCCTGCGGGGGACGCGCGGTGCCATGATCGACATGTACAGGAATCCCGAAGAGCTGATGAAAGCCTGCGACAAGATAACGCCGTGGATGGTCGAGTCAGGCGTCGCCGGCGCCCGGGCAACTGGCATACCCCTGGTGGCCATCTTCCTCCACAAAGCCTTCGAGGGTATGATGTCGGACGAGCAGTTCAGAACCTTCTACTGGCCTACGCTGAGGAAGGTGATGATGGGACTGATCGACGAGGGGCTGATCCCCTACGTGTACACTGAGGGAGACTACACGTCCCGCCTCGATATCATCAAAGACGTGCCGAAGGGAAAGGTGGTCTACCACATTGAGAGAGACCTCTTCAAGGCGAAGGAAGTGCTCGGCGACATCGCCTGCCTGACTGGTGGCCCGCCAGACACCCTCCTGTGCACCGGAACCCCGGATGACGTCAAGGCGTACTGCAAGAAGCTCATCGACGTTGTGGGTAAGGGAGGCGGCTACATCATGGACGCCGACATTCCGATGATCGACGAGAAGCCCGAGAACGTCAAGGCGATGACCGACTTCACCAAGGAGTACGGTGTCTATCGCTGAACGCCGCCACGGTGAGCCGTCGTTCCCGAGGAGCTTGACAGGACAGGGGCATCCTGGCGAGGATGCCCCTGTCAACCCGGCTGCAGCCAACAGGAGAACGCTTTGCCAGTAGTCCGTGACATCCGTCTCAGCATGCGCTCCAGGGAATTGCTCCGCCGCGAGGGAATCAAGGAGTACTCCAGGCTCAGGCCCGAGATCCGAGAGGTCATCAAGGGACTCCTGGTCGAGGTGAGGAGGACGCGGCTGGTGCAGTCTGCCATTGCCTATAAAGTCTATCCCATAACCAAGACGGAAAGCGATCGGTTGCATCTGGACGGGGGGGCGATGCTCAATGGCCCGATGCTTCCCGCGGCGCTGCCCGGAGCGCGCGAGCTGGCGGTGGCGGTGTGCACCATCGGCCCCGACCTGGAGCAGAGGGGTAGCGACTACTCGGAGGAAGGCGAGGCGCTGCGCAGCCTGCTTCTCGACGGCATCGGCAGCGCCGCGGTGGATTCGCTCGTCCAAGAGACAGCCAAGCTCATAGCCCAGGAAGCCTCATCTCGTGGTCTGGAGGCAAGCAGTCCACTGGCCCCAGGCATGCCCGGGTTCCCCATCTCAGAGCAATGGCAGATGCTGAATCTGGTGCGGGCGGACGAGATTGGCGTCACCCTCACCAGCACCGCCACAATGGTCCCGAGGAAGTCGGTCTCCATGGTGATGGGCATAGGGCCGCATATGCCAACGTGGACCCCGGCGGAGGTATGTGCTCGGTGTAGCCTCAAGAGAACCTGCCCCTACCGAATACGAGCGCCGGCCAGAACGGCCAGGAAAGCCTAGGTCGAGCAGCTCCCGGGTCTTGCGGTCGGCGGGCCGTACCAGAGAACATTGACGTCCCCGAGGCGACCTCCTAAGATGGTCACAACGTATGCGTAGACGAACAAGGGCTGAACGCCATCGAGGCGCCCAATGCGTGCTGGAAGCGGGCCGGCGGCAAGACATGCCGACCGGAATGGTTCTCGGCACGTTCAGAGGCGATAACCACAACGCAGGCAAGGACATTGCAGCAGTTCTTCTACGGAAACACAGGCCGGAGGTGACATGACGTCTTACATCATCGATTTCGAGCCAGCGGGGCGACGGGGAGAATGCCAGGACGATGAGACCCTGCTGGACTGCGCGCGCCAGCTTGGAGTGGGCATAGTCAGCCTGTGCGGCGGCCAGGGAACCTGCCGCTCGTGCAGGGTGCGACTGGTGAAGGGGAACGCATCGGAGCCGACTTCCCGCGAGCGAGAGGTCTTCTCCGTCCGCGAGTTGAAGAGGGGCTGGCGTCTGGCTTGCCAGACCTATCCCACGAGTGACTGCAAACTCAGCGTGCCCCCTGAGTCGATGCTCACCACACAACGAACCCAGGTCGAGGGTCTGGAGGTGGCGGTCACGCCGGAGCCGTCGGTAGCCGCCTACCACGTAGAACTGCAGACTCCCTCCTTGACCGACTCTCAGGCGGACGCTGACCGGCTGCTAGATGCGCTGAACCAGCAGCACGGGCTGCGCTGCAGGAGCGTGGACATAGGCGTGCTGCGCACTGCCTCGCCCCTGCTGCGCTCCTGGAAATGGTCGTGCCGAGCGTCCGTTCGCCAGAACGAGGTAGTTGCCCTCGGCCCGTGGCCAAGCCGCCAGTTGGGCCTGGCAGTCGACCTGGGCAGCACCAAGATCGCTGCCTACCTCGTCGATCTGGGCAATGGGGCTACACTGGCGGCCAGAGGCATCATGAACCCCCAGATCAGCTACGGCGAGGACATCATCAGCCGCATCATACGCGTGCTGCGGGCGCCGGCAGACGGTGCGGTGCTGCGAGAAGCAGTGGTGACGGCGGTCAACGAACTTGCACATGACCTGTGTCAGGAGGCTGACGCGGAGGAGGAGGAGATCGTTGAGGCAGTCGTCGTCGGCAACACCGCCATGCATCACCTGTTCCTCGGCTTGCCGGTAAGACAGCTTGCCCTTTCACCCTTTGTCGCCGCGTCCAGCGCAGCCGAAGACGTGAAGGCTCGCGACGTGGGTCTGCACCTCGCCCCGGGTGCCTATGTACATCTGCTGCCCAATATCGCCGGCTTCGTCGGCGCTGACCACGTGGCGATGCTGCTGGCAACCGGGGCCCGCAGGGCCAGGGGCGTGACCATAGCCCTCGACATTGGCACCAATACCGAGGTGTCGCTGGCTGCCGCCGGCAAGGTCACCGCGGTGTCATGTGCTTCCGGCCCAGCTTTCGAGGGTGGTCACATCAAGGACGGGATGAGAGCAGCGCCGGGAGCCATTGAGCGGCTGCGCATAGTGGACGGGGCCGTGCAGTACCAGACCATCGACGAGGCGCCGCCGGTGGGCATTTGCGGGTCCGGTGTACTTGACGCTCTGGCCCAGCTATACCTGGCTGGCGTCGTCAACGAGGGCGGCAGGATGAAGGACAACCACCCGCGCGTACGCACTCGCAGGAAGCAGCGCGAGTTCGTCCTGGTCGAGAAAGGGGAGCGTGGTGACGGACCGGACATCGTCCTCACTCAGGGCGACGTGCGAGAACTGCAACTGGCCAAGGCCGCCATGCGCACCGGCATACAGGTGCTCCTTCAGACCAATGGCCTGCGCGAGGAGGACATCTCCCAGGTGGTAATCGCCGGGGCCTTTGGCAGCTACATCGATGTGGCCAGCGCCATAACCATCGGCATGCTGCCGTCGCTGCCCCTCAACCGCTTCCGGCAGGTGGGGAACGCCGCCGGCATGGGAGCCAAGCTTGCCCTGATCTCGCTGAGCAGTCGAGCGCGGGCCAAGAAGATGGCCTCCAGGGTAGACTACGCTGAGCTGGCCAGTGCACCCGATTTCAACCAGATCTTCGTCGCCGCGAGCTACCTCGGTCGCTACCGCATACACGATGGGAAGAGGGAGGTAATCGATGGAGACTAGGCTAAGTAGCGCAGCCAAGGAAGTCATCATTGGGCATGACCACCCCACCGTTCTCATAGGCGAGCGCATCAATCCTTCGGGCAGGAAGAGACTGTCAGAGGCCCTCAAGGCGGGCAATCTGGACATGGTCCAGACGGAAGCACGGTCACAGGTGGATGCCGGTGCAGATGTCCTCGATGTCAACGTGTGTGTATTCGGCATCGACGAGGTAGTCCTGCTTCCTCAGGCTGTGCAGGCGGTGATGGACGCGGTGGACGTGCCATTGTGCCTTGACAGCACCAACTCGGAGGCGCTGGCGGCAGCGCTGCGGGTGTATAAAGGGAAGGCCCTGGTCAACTCGGTCAGCGGTGAAGAGAGCTCTCTGGAGAGGGTTCTGCCTCTGGTGAAGGAGTACGGAGCAGCAGTGGTCGCCCTGGTTCAGGACGACGAGGGCATCCCGAAGACGTCGGAGCGTCGGGTTGCCATCGCCCGCAAGGTCGTGGAACGTGCCGAGGCAGTCGGCATCCCTCGTGAGGACATCGTGATTGACTGTCTGACCCTCGCCGTGGGCGCCGATACCACCGCCGGGCTGGCGGCCATCGAAACCGCCGAGCGGGTCAGAGCCGAGCTTGGAGTGAATCTGCTGCTGGCAGCCAGCAACGTCTCCTTCGGCTTGCCCGACCGCCCCCTGCTCAACAGCGCCTTCGTGGCCATAGCCATCGCCGCGGGGGTGGACTGTCTCATCGTGGATGCGGCCAAGATACGCCCAATAGTGCTGGCGGCCGACCTGGTTCTCGACCGCGACAAGCGTGCCAGGCGCTATATCGAAGCGTACCGCCAACGCGCGCAGGAAGCGGGGCAATAGACGAAGACCACGGGACGCTCTTGCCACGCCCCGTGGTGTGCATAATCCCGACCGCGCTCCACCCCGGCCATCCCAGGCCCAAGGAACGCCGCGCGGTTTCAGTTCTCAGTGCTCAGGGTCGCATTGCGGAACGGAACCCAATAGGGGAAGCTCTCGCCTTCCTCACCGCTCTCCCAGACCCTCAAGGAAAGAGACCTTGTACCCATGGACATGTCAGAGAGACCCGCGCTGGAATGCGCCTGCCGTACGGACGGCGTTGGCTTCATCGGTCCCACCGGGTGCCCCAACAGCCGCTCCGTAGTGTCCTTGATATGCAGGTCCAGCGGCAGACGGGACAGCTCTGCTATGAGCTCTCTGGCTTTCTCTTCACAAGGCTCTGGAAGGTTGTTGCCGTAGCTGTCCGCTCCAATCTCGACTATGTCGGGGGCAATCGCTTCGATCCAGTTGAGGAGCACCGGCAGGTCGAAATCCATGAGAGGCTCGATCGAGACGAACTTGCACGGATGAGAATGGGTCATCATGGCAAGCGCTCTTTCCTCAGGCTGCGGTGCCCTTGTTCCCCCATGCGGGCGATTGGTCTCGATGGTGGTCCCGATACAGGCGTTCCTGGGCAATAGCCATGTCCAACTGTGGTACCGTGCGGGATTCTTCGTCATCAGGAGGAAATCCGTCCGTGGACGAGCGCGAATCGCCCCGAGCACCGCTGCGATCCAGGGACCGGGAACCCAGTTTCCAAACAGGTCGCCCATCTCCGTCACCAGAACAAGCTGGCCCGGTTTGAACCTCTTTTCCAGGTCGGAAGGGAAGAACGCAGGTTCGAAACCGTCACGATAGCGCGGGTTGTGCTTCAAGCGCGTTTCGGCACAAGCGCGAGCCCAACACCAGGTGCAGCCGTGCCGGCAGCCCTTCACCACATTCCACGTGTCATCCACACTCTCAAACATCTTGCTCATCGCTATCCTGAACCCCCTTCTCTGCCTCCTTGCTCCACTACCTGACTGTTTGCCTCCTTGCCGCCCTCACGCCTTGCTTCACCAATGCTCAAAGACGAGCCGCCTCACGACTACCACTTCTCCTGGGACAGCCTCACAACCAACCACGTCCTCAGCCGCTCGTCCAGCTTGCCCACCCATGACTCTATCTTGCGAATATCCCCGCTCACGAGTGCCGCTTTCTCCTCCGCCGTCAGGTCGTAGTCCTTGAGAGCCTCAGCCGGGTTCTCGGCCAGTCGCGCCAGGAACTCGTTGTCCTGTGCCGCCTTGTCCAGCACTGACAATACGGCGTTCACCGCCGAGACCTTGAACTCGGGGATCTTGGCCTGCGGGTCAAGCGCACTGCTGGTCAGGATGTTCGCCGGCGCTTCGCGCCAGTGGAAAGGCATGAAAACGACACCTGGAGCCAGTCTGTCGGTTATGTGGACCTTTGTCTCCAGCTTGCCTCTTGCTGAACTGAGAGCCACTACGTCATCTTCCACAAGCCCAAGCTTCAACGCGTCGCCGGGGTTCATCTCCACCATGCCGTCGGGGCGCAGTTCAGACAGGACCTTGGAGCGCCGGCTCATGGTACCGGTATGCCAGTGCTCCAGCACCCGTCCCGTGGTGAGGATGAGGGGGTAGGTCTCAGACACTGATTCGGCCGGTGGGACGTACTCCAAGGCATGGAACTTACCCAGGCCCCGGGCGAAACTGCCCTGGTGCAGGAAAGGTGTCCCCGGGTGGGAGTCGTCGGGGCAGGGCCATTGCAGCCCGCCTTCCTCGAGACGTTCGAAATGGATGCCGCCATAGATGGGCGTCAAAGAGGCGATCTCATCCGTGACCTGTGATGCATCGTCATAGCCGAAAGGCCGCCCCATCCTGCCAGCCAGGTCAGAGACGATTTGCCAGTCAGGCCTGGCCTCCCCCGGTGGCTCCACTGCCTGCCTTACGCGCTGCACCCGTCTCTCCGTGTTGGTGAAGGTACCGTCCTTCTCGGCAAAAGCCGCTGCCGGCAAGACAACGTCAGCCAGCCAGGCGGTCTCGGAGAGGAAGATGTCCTGTACCACCAGGAACTCGACCTTTTCAAGCGCTGACCTGGCGTGAACAAGGTTGGGCTCGCTCATCAACGGGTTCTCACCCATGACGTAGAGCCCTTTGATTCTGCCCTGATAGATGGCGTCCGCCACTTCGGTCACTGTTATCCCGGGCTTGTCACTCAGCGTGCATCCCCACGCCGTCTCAAACTTCGCTTTGACCGTCGGATCGTCGACCTTCTGGTATCCCGGATAGACGTTGGGCAGCGCCCCCAGGTCACAGGCGCCCTGAACGTTGTTCTGTCCCCGAAGCGGACTGAAGCCGGTGCCTTCGCGACCGATGTTGCCGGTGAGCATGAGCAGATTGGCGACGCTCTTCACGTTATCGGTCCCCGTGGTGTGCTGCGTTATGCCCATTCCGTAGAGGACACAGGCGCTCTCAGCTTCCCCGAAGACATGGGCAGCAGCCTCCAGGTCCGCCGCCGGCACCCCCGTTATCTCCTCCACCGCCTCAGGGGTGTACTTTTCTATCAACTGGCGCATCTCTTCAAAGCCCTCGGTGCGCGCCTTGATGAACTCCTTGTCCTCGAGTCCGTCCCTGACAATCACGTGCATCAAGCCGTTGATGAGGGCGACATCGGTTCCCGGCCCATGCTGCAACTTCACCGCGGCATAGTCTCCCAGCTCGATAGAGCGGGGGTCAGCCACAATGAGCTTGGCAGCGCCAGCCTTGACCCGCCTCTTGATTATTGAGCCGATGATCGGGTGACAGTCAGTCGTGTTGGAGCCGATGACGAAGAAGAGCCCGGTCTTCTCGAAGTCCTCATAGGAGTTGCTCATCGCCCCCTGGCCAAAGGCAGCAATGGCGCCGACAACCGTCGATGCGTGGCACAGCCGCGCGCAGTGGTCCACGTTGTTGGTCCCCAGCACAGCGCGGGTGAACTTCTGCATCACGTAGTTGTCTTCATTGGTGCACTTGGCCGAGCTCAAAGCGGCGAGGCTGTCCGCTCCATACTCCTGTTTGATTTCGAGCAGCCTCTGCGAGACCAGGTCGAGGGCCTCATCCCAGGTAGCCTCACGGAAGATGTCGTGATGCTGGCCGTTGTGAGGCGCACCCCGAGAGGTGCCTTCTATCCGAATGAGCGGCGTCTTCAGTCGCTCAGGGTGAGAGATGAAGTCATAGCCCCAGCGGCCCTTCACACACAGGCTGCCCTTGTTCGTGGGGCCCTCACTGTCACCGCGCACCGACACGATCTTGTTGTCTCGCACTCCGAGATACAGGGAGCAGCCGACCCCGCAGTAAGGACAGGTCGTCTTCACCTCCCTGGTCGGCGCCTTCTCCCACTTGGGCATGAGCGCGCCGGTGGGACACCGAGCAACACATTCCCCGCAGGACTTGCAGATGGATTCAACCAGCGGTTTGTCACCGGAGGTGGTCACTTTCGCCTCATAGCCTCGAAAGGCCAGACCGATGGCGCCGACGCCGGCTATTTCATCGCACGCACGCACACACTTGGCGCAGAGGATACACTTGTTGGGGTCATACTCAAACGCCGGGTTGCTCCGGTCAACGGGAAGGACCCGCGCGCTTTTCCTCAGCCGGTCCAGGTGCTCCTGCTCCATGCCGATGTACTGGGCTATCTTGAGCAACTCGCACTGCTGGTTCTTGGCGCAGGTGAAGCAATCAGCGTGGTGATTGGCGAAGATGAGTTCCATGGTGACACGGCGTCCCTGGTTCACCCTCGGCGTCTCGGTGTGCACCACCATCCCGTCGGTGGCCGGAGTTGTGCAAGAAGTGGGCAACCCACGCATTCCCTCGATCTCAACCACGCAGAGCCGGCAGGCCCCGTAGGGCTTGAGATCGGGGTCGTAGCAGAGGGCGGGAATGTAGATGCCGGCACCTCGTGCCGCCTCAAGCACCGTGGCCCCTTTCCTCGTCTCCACTTGCTGACCGTTGATGGTCAGGGTGATCGTGTCTACCTTCGTCTCAACAGCGCTTTCCGTAGTGGGGCTCATTATGACCCTCCCTTGATTTGTACTTTGTGCTTCGGCCTATCGAATTCCAGCAATGGAGTCTCCTACTCCTCCTCCAGGTCACATCGCAGGCATCGCCTGGCCTCGCAAACCGCCAGCTCTTCCCCAAGGCTCAACTCCACCTCGGCGAAGCTCTTCAGCCGGTCGCCTACGCCCAGAGTGGGTACCGAAACACGATGCGTTTCACCTTCATCGATCTCCGGCAGTGCCTCCAGTTCCTCAGGCGGCGCCAGCGTTTCATCTATCGCTCCGCTGCCACCGAGATACTGGTCTATGGAGATTGCCGCCTGCCTTCCTGCGGCGATAGCTTCAATAACGGTCGCCGGCCCGCTCACCACGTCGCCGCCGGCGAAGACCCCTTCCCTGTTCGTCGCCAGGGTGTCACGGTCAACCTGCAGCGTATTCGCCCTGCCCGAGGCCAGCCCGAACTGCTCCGGGACCTCAGGCATCTGCCCGATGGCGGCAATAACCGTATCAACAGCCATGCTGAATTCGCTTCCCTCGACCGGCACCGGACGTCTTCGGCCACTGGCGTCGACATCCCCCAGCTCCATGCGAACGCACGTCAACTGCACGTTGCCGTTGCCGCTCTCAATCCTGGTGGGGGCGGCGAGGAAGTCCACCGCGATCCCCTCGTGCAGTGCCTCCTCGATCTCCTCCTCGCTTGCCGGCATCTCCGACCGGGTACGACGATAGACAATGGTAACCTGCTTGGCACCCAGGCGAAGCGCGGTCCTTGCGGCGTCTATGGCGACGTTGCCGCCACCGATCACAGCGACCCTGCTTCCCAATGCCGGCGGCTTGCCCATGTTCGCGTCGCTCAGGAAGGACACACCGTCGACAACCCCCGGGCCGTCCTCACCATCGATACCCAGCCTGGTCCCCTGGTGAGC